>Ga0208357_1000435_pt1 | contig 34011 bp, 31 predicted proteins | sample NGESurdeep092012_6_FD_184487 | JGI IMG/M metagenome (GOLD analysis project Ga0208357, IMG submission 184487) | Arctic peat soil microbial communities from Barrow, Alaska - NGEE Surface sample F52-2 deep-092012 (SPAdes) | ecosystem: Environmental > Terrestrial > Soil > Wetlands > Peat ...
CCACCCGGAGCAAGATCAAACATGGGAGGCAGCCCGCACGCCTTGTAAAAGAGGCACTCCCGAGGTAGATCGCTTAGATGGATGGCCGCCCATCCTTCCTTAGGGAAGGTGGACAGAACCCCGCTTACAGGTCGACTCACCGTCCTTTGTCGACTCGAACAACCAACTACTCGAAAGATTGAACCGTGCTTCATCTGCCCTATCGCGAACTCCCTGTTGGGAATCCGGGCGCCCCCGAGACCGGTTCACCTTTTCGCTACCTCGTGTGGCTCGCGCGTCATCAACGCTGGCTCCTCACGCTGAATGCCCTCTTTGGTATTGGTTGGATGGTCTCGCAGGCGCTCGTGTGGGCAGCGGTGGGCGCCGCCATTGACCACGGCGTAGTTAGGCACAACACCGGTTCGCTCTTCAAATGGGTCGCGGTCGTCGTCGCACTTGGGATCTTTCAGGCGATCTGTGGCGCACTGCGCCACCAACTCGCGGTGACGAACTGGATGAACGCAACGTACCGGACTATTCAAGTTATTGGCCGCCACGTCGCCAAGGCCGGGCCAGCGCTCACCGATGAGATACCCGCCGGCGACGTGGTCAACACCGTCGCCGCAGACGCGATGCGTATCGGTGGCTCCTACGACAGTTTCGCGCGCTTCATGGGCGCGATCGTCGCGTGGATTGTCGTGTCCATGATTCTTCTCGCGACGTCGATACAACTCGGCCTCATCGTGTTGCTCGGTGTGCCCATCCTCGGTTCGCTCACCGTGCCGCTCATGAGGCCACTACACCGAACCCAGGCCGCTCAGCGCGAAGCCGCCGGGCGACTCGCCTCGTTGGGCTCGGACACCGTGGCGGGACTACGAATCCTTCGCGGCGTGGGCGGCGAAGAAGTATTTCTCAACAACTACCGCGCGCAGAGTCAGCTCGTGCGCGTCGCCGGGACAAAAATCGCAGCGCCTCAAGCGGGCCTCGAATCAGGACAGGTGCTCTTGCCAGCAGTCCTCACTGGACTCGTCACCTTCCTCGGGGCGCGCGACGTAATGAACGGATCGTTACAGCCCGGTCAGCTCGTGGCCTTCTTTGGCTACTCCTCGTTTCTTACGACGCCACTGCGTACGGCAATTGAGTACATCATTCAGTCGACCCGGGCCTACGTCGGAGCCGGGAAGGTATTGCGAATACTGAGGGTTCAGCCCATCGTGACCGAGCCAGAGAACCCCGTTGCGTGGCCGCTTCGTCTTGTTCGACTTGAAGACAAGCGAAGTGGTGTTGCAATTGATCGCGGCCAACTCGCCGCGTACGTCACCGATACGCCCGACGAAGCCACGTTGATCGCTGATCGACTGGGCCGATTCGTTGCCGATACCGACGACGTGCTACTCAACGGCATCGCCATTTCGTCGTTCTCGCTCGGCGACCTTCGCTCGCACGTCATCGTCAGCGAGATTGAACCTCGCCTCTTTTCCGGCGAACTGCGCTACGAACTGATGCCGCACGGCATCGCCAACGACGAAGCGATACTTCGAGTGCTCCAAGCAACGAGTTCACTCGACGTTCTCGACGCCCTCGAAGATGGACTCTCGACGACCGTAGAAGAGCGCGGGCGAGGTTTCTCTGGAGGTCAGCGTCAGCGCCTGAGTCTCGCGCGAGCCATTCTCTCCAACGCCGACGTCTTGATCATGGTCGAGCCCACCTCAGCCGTCGACACGCACACTGAAGGGCGCATCGCGGCACGTCTGCGAGAAGTGCGTGGCGACTTAACAACACTCGTGGCGACGACCAGCCCACTACTGCTCGAAAAGATGGACGTTGTCTTCGTTGTCCAAGACGGCCGCGTCGTCGAGCAAGGAACGCACGCGCAGCTCGTCGAGCGCTCGTCTCGCTATCGCCAGATCGTCCTTCGAGAAGACGCCTAATGCAGCTACCAATAGCTAACTCCAAGGTTGTACGGGCCTACGCGCGCGTGCTCATTCGCGAACACCGTCGCCCCCTCGCGCGCATGCTCTCGATTTACGCGTTGGCCGCCGTCATGGCCCTCATCCCCGCGTGGGTTATTGGCGAAATCACCAATTTTGCGTCCGACCATCAACTCACGACGTTCAAGATCACGGTCTACGTCGCAACACTCGTTGTCTCGTCGCTGGGCTACGCGATCTTGACGTTCTTCGCTCGACGACGTAGCTACATCTTGGGCGAATTGGTCTTTGCGCAGCTTCGCGAAGAGTTTCTCCAAAGTGTCCTGGCGCTGCCGCTGGTTGACGTTGAACGAGCCGGCACCGGCGACTTGCTCAGTCGCACGACCAACGATATGGAATCACTCTCTCGAACGGTGCGCTTCGCACTGCCCGAATGGCTCGTCGCCATACTTCAGGCGATCCTCACCTTCGGTGCGATGTTGCTCGTGAGTCCTCTGGCATCGGTGGCGAGTTTGATCTCGCTACCCTTTCTGTTCTTCTCTACGCGCTATTACTTGCGCTACGCAACACCCGGCTATCGCCGCGAGCGCATGAGTTACGCAACAATGTCCGGATCAGTAGCTGAAACGGTTGAAGGCGCGCGAACGATTGACGCCCACCAATTGGGGAGTCGCCAAGCGTCACGCATTGAGGACAACGTCCGTGAATCTTTTTACGCCGAGATGTACACCCTGTTGATGCGAATGGTGTGGTTCCCGACCGTTGAGGGTGCCTTCGCACTCGCCGTGGCGGCGACCCTCGCCTGGAGCGGGTGGCTCGCCATCAACGGACACGTGTCTATTGGCGCCGCCACAACCGTCACCCTCTACGTCGTGCAGATCAACGACCCCCTGGACCGAATCGTTTCCTGGCTCGACGAACTTCAGATCGGCCAGACCTCACTCGCACGTCTCGTTGGTGTGTCGGTCGTGAAGGATGATCGGCCAACCACGGGACCCGAACCTTCGAACGAGACCATCACGATGGAGAACGTCTTCTACGCCTACCGCGAGGGTCACGACGTCCTCAACGGCGTGACCTTGACAGTTCAGCCCGGCGAGCGACTCGCCATTGTCGGTCCTTCAGGCGCCGGCAAATCAACGATTGGACGACTACTCGCGGGCATTGACGCGCCTCGGAGCGGCTCAGTTCGTGTGGGCGAGGTCGAACTCTCTCAAATGCCGCTTACAAGTTTGCGTGGTCACGTCGCGCTCGTCACCCAAGAACACCACATCTTCATTGGCTCGGTCCGTGACAACTTGGCGCTCGCTCAACCCGACGCCACGGACCAAGAGATCGAAGACGCTCTCGAAGCCGTTGACGCTCTTCAGTGGGTTCGTCAACTGCCGGAAGGCCTGAAGACCGAACTAGGGACGACGGGCTACCCCATCACGCCCGCCCAGGCCCAGCAGTTGGCTCTCGCGCGTCTGGTTTTAAGCAACCCTCACACCCTCGTCCTCGACGAAGCGACCGCGATGCTCGACCCCCGAGCGGCCCGTCACCTCGAACGTTCACTGAGCGCGGTGCTTGAAGGTCGCACCGTCATCGCAATTGCTCACCGACTCCACACCGCGCATGACGCCGACCGCGTCTGCGTCGTCATCGACGGTGTCGTAGCCGAACTTGGCACGCACGACGAATTAGTCGCGCTCAATGGAGAGTATGCAGCACTATGGAGTAGCTGGCGTAATGAGAAGCCAACCGTCTCGTAGGATTCTCGTGTGGCAGAGCATCTTCGAGGTGATGAGATTCTCGCTTGCGTCCATCGCGTCGCGCTGAGTCGAGGCGAACCCTTTACTTTCATCGCACCGCCAATAACCGCCGAAATGGACAGGCGCCGTCGCAGTGCGCGCGAACATCGTCACGACGTGCTGGAACGGATTCGTGAACTCCATCCTGAAGCCGTGACGCCGGTCAATCAAGAGGAAACCGCCGCGCTCATGACCGGTGGCTGCGAGCTGATCTTATTACCACGCCTCGCCGTCGACGTCGCGGGGCGAAGGTCCACCTCGATGCACGCACTCGTGCGCGTCGGTCGAGAAGACGATCGATTTAGCTATTCGCCCCTACTTATCAAGAATCATGAAGTCGTCGAAGTCGCCACCACACGGCGCACCCTGGAGGGATCACTCGAGCATCTTCGCCCGAGTGAATCCACGTTTCACGACGGGGTGGGTACGCGATCGGCGCTACCCATGACGCGCAGCGGTCTTTCACTAGCCCAAGCAACGCGCATCCTTCAGTCAACGGGACACGCGGATCCGAACGCGCGCGCCGGCATCATCGATCGACAGAGTCGTCTTTGGTGGGTCGAACTCGCCGGCAACAGCTACCCGCGATTCAATCTCGCGACCTACGACAATCTCTACGGTCCCCGACTCCAGGTTCTTGTGGCGCACGATGAGTGGAAGGCCTCGGGTGGCACCTTCCCTACCGTTCCTTACTGGCACCGCGACTGCCCCGAGTGCCCCTACAGCGAATACTGCGAAAAGGAACTTGAAGATCGCAACGACGTCTCCTTGGTTCGCTTTACGTCCTTTGATCAACAACTGCTGCTTCGCGAACACGGCGTGGAGACGCGAACCGAGATGGCGCGAATGAATCCCTTGCTCGCTCGTCGGGCTCGACGAACACTTCTCAACCCCCTCGATCGTCACGAACGTGAAGAGCTTCTTGGTCGTACGATCGACAAACTTGACGACCTTATCTATCGTGCACGGGCCCACGAACGGGGATCGTCGCTGCGAATTGTTGACGCGGACCGCATGGGTTGCGCCACCGCCGACGTTGAAGTTGACGTTGACATGGAGAGTTACGAGGACGCGACGTATCTTTGGGGTGCCTACGTCACCCTCAACCATCCGATTGAAGGTGTGAAGGCGGGCTACCACTCATTCGTCGAATGGGGCGACCTCACGCGTGAGGCCGAGGCACAAAACTTCGCTCGCTTCTGGTCGTGGTTACGTGAAATCCAAGCGATCTGCGAAGAGAAAAATACATCGTTTGCGGCGTACTGCTTTTGGGCCCAAGCCGAAGATGGCGCGATGAACCGAGCCGTCGCCGAGCCCCTCGTGGGCGGACCGACACCTCGCGATTTGGCCGATTTTAGAAACAGCGATCCTCCGCGATGGCACGATCTCCACGATCAGGCCAAACGCCAGATCCAAACGGAAGGTCCGCTTGGTCTCAAGCAACTCGCCATGGCCGCGGGCTTTCGCTGGCGCGATCCCAACCCGAGTGGCGAAGCCTCGATCCTCTGGTACGAAGAGTCAACCCGAGACGACGGGCCCGACGCACTCGCTTCACGTCAACGAATACTTGAATACAACGAGGATGACTGTCGAGCCACCAAGGCCCTTCGCGACTGGCTGAACGGCCCCGCGCGCTCGCTGCCCCACCGCGACGACCTTTTCTAGGGAGCGGACAGTTCATTAGCATTGACCAGTGGCCTCCTCGTCGTTGTTAACGCCTTCGAGTGACGCGTACCGCCGCAGCGCTCGAGTATTGGGCGTTGGATCGAGTCTCGTCGCCCTGGCCCTCGCGTCTCTCTGCGCTCTAGCGATCACCGACGTGGCCCACCACAAAATTGCCGTAGGCATCTGGCTTCTTGTTGTGTTCTTGGGCGCTCGATGGTCGGTCAGCGCTTTGCTGCATGAGTGGGATGAGAGCGTCGCGTCGCGCCTTCGAGCATTGTGGCGCAACTCTGTGGTGTTGCAGATGACCCAACCTCGTCGCGAAGGCGAACGCGGGCGTCGCGATCTTTCTCTCGCCATTGACCACGCCGCCACCGCGCCGTCATTCGAACGACTTGGCGCCAGTGCGGTGAGCTCCATGATTGGCCTGGTCGTGATTTTTTGGTCCGCCGGCTGGCTACCCTTCGTCATTACCGTGGCCCTCCTCGGCCTCGCCGCACCGCTCTACCAACGCGCCGGAAAACGAAGCGCTCAAATGGCCACTGCTTACCAGGAACGACGTGCGGTACTTGAGTCACGCCAACTCGAAGTCCTTCAACACGCGACAGAACTTCGAGCACTAGGCGCCGTGACCTATGGAGCCAATGAAATTGGCGCCATCTCTGAGAGCGAACACGTTCTCGCCCTGCGAGCTATTCGAGTTGCCTTGGAGTCCTCACTCGTCACAGAATTTCTCAGTGGGGTAAGTATTGGTCTCGTTGCGATGGTCGTAGGTTTTGCGCTGTTAGGCGGACACCTCAGTCTTCTTCGCGCGCTCATTGCCGTGCTCGTTACGAGTGAGCTATTCATCCAAGTCCGTCGATTTGGCGTTGAGTTTCATCGCCGTGACGACGCCCAGAACGCGCTTTTGCTCTTAGACGCACTGGCGACGAGTACAACAAATTCTGAGGGCGTTCACGTACTCGTGGCCAGCTACCTCGTCACTGAGGCGAACCCCGCCACCATTACACTCGATCTTCGCCCCGGTGACCGCGTCGTCGTCACGGGGCCCTCGGGCGTTGGCAAATCGACACTTCTGCATTCTTTGGTGGGTTGGCGACCGCTGCGCCAGGGGTCAGTAGATCGAACGAGTGCCGGCGTGGGTTTCGTGAGCGCCGAGAGTTCGCTGCTCTCAGGGACGCTGCGCGACAATTTGACGCTCGGAGCGTTCCACGACGACGCGGAACTTCGCGACTGTCTCACGTCACTCGGACTTGAAGGCCAGCGATTCAACAATCTCGACGAAGAACTCCTTAGTGATGGACGAGGAATGAGTTCTGGCGAACGAGTTCGCCTCGTGCTCGCACGGAACCTGATCGCTGCACCGTCGCTATTGCTGCTCGACGACATCGCCGGAGTGCTGGACGAGGATGCACGAGGCCACGTGCGCAACGCTCTCGCGGCCCGCACTGATCTCGCGCTCGTCGAAGCGACCGTCGACACTCCTCTCCTGATCAATGCCACCCAACGAATCGAACTTCAATGAAGAGCGACGAAACCGCTCGACTCGTTCGATGGATTCGCCGTGCCCAACCACCGCTCGGCGCGCTTTGGCGGGCCCTCCTCGCGGGCTTCGTCGCCACGAGTACGAGCGTGGCGCTCCTCGTGGGCGCGGTCGCGCTCTTAGTTGAGAGCGCGACGCGACCAGGGCTGAGGGCCGTGGCTGTTGTTCTTGTCGTTATCGAACTCTTTGCCTTCTTGCGTTCTCCGCTGCGATTTATTGAGCGACTGTCCGCGCACCGATTGGGCTTCGCGGCGGTGACGCACTGGCGCCAGTGGCTCGTTCGCACCGTTGGTCGACTCGACTTCTCTGAGTGGCGTCGATACGCCACCGGCGATCTTCTCGAGCGCGCACTCGGCGACACGGACGATCTTCAAGATCTTTGGCTCCGCTTCGTCATTCCCTTCATCGACACGTCAATCGTCATGGTGCTTGGTGACGTCGTGATTGCCGTCCTTCCTCCTCACGGTCACTGGTTGGGTTACGCAGCGATTCTTTTCGTCGTGCAAGTTCTTGGCGTCATTGGTCTCGTCCTCATCTCAAAGAGGGAACTTGCCGCCGATCGGACTCTTCGAACGGCGAGAGGCAACTACCGAGCCCAACTCGTTGAACTCAGTGCGGTAACGCCCGAACTCGCACTGCTGCACCATGAAGGATTCGCCACCGAACGATTGAACAGCGCGGCCATCGCCCTTGAGCGGGCCGAGCGAGCGCTTCGACGCCAACGACGTGTCGCGGAGATCTTCGTGATCGGTCCAAGTCTGGTGGCCTTGGCTGCGTTCGCCTGGCATCCCACCACCTCATCGGTGTGGCTCGTCGTCGCGGCCGTCATCGGACTCTCCACCTTCGAAGGACTGAACTCCCTACGCACGTCACTGCTCGCTGCCGTTGAGGTGAGCGGCGGCGGGGAACGCCTCGAAGCGCTCGAGCACAACAGTTCCTCGGGTTTGTCGGGGTGGCCCTTCGACTCAACGCTCCGACTTCACGACGTCTCACTCTTCGAAGATGACCGAGTTCTCGTGGATCACGCGACCGTCACCATTATTCCGGGAACTCACGTCGCGATCACTGGCGAATCGGGCGTCGGCAAGTCCACGCTGCTTCGTGCACTCGCCAATCTGGATCCAGTACGTAGCGGCAGCGTCACCATTGGCGACTCGGAACTCTCTGACGTGAACGACGCCGACTTTCGCCAGCGCGTGAGTTACCTCGCCAGCGAACCGGGTCTCACCCGAGGCTTCGCTCGTGACGTCTTGACCCTCGGTAGAACGGGGACGAGAGACCCCCACCACGATTTAGCCTCGCTCGGACTCTTGAGCGCCCCCACGACACGATTTGAGGAACTCTCTCGAGGAGAGCGCGTACGCGTGGGCATAGCCCGCGGACTAGTGACGAGTCCCGATATCTATTTGCTGGATGAGCCCACGGCCGGACTTGGACGTGACGAAACGAGAAGCGTTCTTTCACTACTTTCTTCGACCGACGCCACGGTCATCATCGCGACCCACGACTCTGACGTCATCGAGTGGAGTGACGTCGTACTCGAACTGCGCGACGGCGTACTTTTCGCCGTTAGCCGTTGATCGACAGCATGCCCGCCGGCTGGTAGCGATCGCCCGCTACCGCGTCGCGAGGTACGGCCGCTTCGAGCGCGACGACGTCGGCATCACTCAACACAATCTCGCTCGCGCCAATGTTGTCGCGCAGCCACTTGCGACGCTTAGTACCAGGAATCGGCACCACGTCCGCGCCACGTGACAAGACCCACGCGAGAGCCAACTGAGCCACGGTGACGTTCTTCTCATTGGCGATGAGTTCAAGGTTCTTTACGAGCGAAAGGTTCTTCTCGAGCGCGTCGCCAGAGAATCGAGGGTGGCTACCTCGAAAGTCACCCTTCTCGTCGTGACTCGTCGCGGCCTCATTCGTGAGAAAGCCTCGACCAAGTGGGCTGTAGGCAACGAAGCCAATTCCGAGGCGTCGACAGGTCGCGAGAACGCCGTCTTCTGGGTCGCGTGACCACAGTGAGTACTCACTTTGCAGCGCCGCGATGGGATGCACCGCGTGGGCCTTTTCGATGGTCTCCGACGATGCCTCAGAGATGCCGAGGTAGCGAACCTTGCCAGCGTCAACGAGTGATTTCATCGCGCCCCACGTCTCTTCGATGGGTACCGAGCGGTCAACACGGTGCTGGTAGTAGAGGTCGATAACGTCGACACCGAGACGCTCAAGTGACGCGTCACAGGCCGAAAGCACGTACTCCGGTGAACCGTTGATCCCAATGCGCGATCCGTCCTCCCCGCGCTGATTCCCAAACTTGGTAGCCAGCACGACCTCGTCGCGGCGACCCTTGATGGCCTGGCCGACGAGGCGCTCGTTGGTAAAGGGCCCGTACATGTCTGCGGTGTCAAGGAAGTTGACACCACTGTCGAGCGCCTCGTGAATCGTGGCGATGGACTCGGTATCGTCACCCGCTCCGTAGAACTCACTCATGCCCATACAGCCGAGTCCTTCGGCAGAAACCTCAAGACCTTGACCTAACGTTCGACGCTTCATACCGACTCCTTCATGTGAACTTGCTCACAACACCTTGATTACAGGCCTTCGCGACCACAGTACCGGCATTGGAGGAACTAATTTCATGGCTATTGGCTGGGGGGGCCAAACATCGAGCGCCCGTCTGTTCTGTATAAGAGCAGACGGGCTCCGTTGTCTCTAAAAGCCCTGAAGGTTGGCCTTAGGGTTGAAGTGTGTCGCTCCCCCCAATTGACGAGACGCCGGTTGCTCATGTGCGCCCACTCTTGCGAGGCTGGCTCCACGTCACGGGCGCCATCGTCCTCCTGGCCTGCTCGCCGATACTTTTGGCGCGCACGCATACCTGGGCCCAAGTTGGCTGGGTGCTGTGCGGTCTCGTTGGCGTGGAATCGATGTTCATCACGAGCGCCCTTTTTCACCGGGTGCGCTGGACGCCCCGCAAGCGCCGGATGTTCAAGCGCGCTGACCACTCGGCAATCTTTCTCGCCATCACCGGGAGCTACCTCGCGATCGCGGGACTCACCATGCACGGCACGATTCGTCTCGTCCTGCTCATCGTGGTGATCAGCGGCGCCGCAATCGGCATCGCTATTCGCCAGCTTGCTCTCGACACGCCCAAGTGGGTGAACACGCTGCCCTACCTGGTGGTGGGATGGGCGGCCGTCGCGGTAATGCCGCAAATCTACCGGGGCGGCGGGTTCTGGTGTTTCTTCCTCGTCGTCGCGGGCGGTCTCGCCTACACCTTGGGAGCGCTCGCGTACGCACTGAAACGGCCGAAGCTTTCTCCGCGCGTCTTTGGCTACCACGAGCTCTTTCACGCCGGCACTCTGATTGGCGCGGGACTTAACTTCTGGGCGATTGGCCTGGCGCTTCGCTAGCTACGTCGTCAACGGTACGACGTTGAAGTTCACGAGTGACGGCACGCCCGATCGCGTCGCGATGGTCGTGAGCGAACCGTTGTTCAGCCTCGTGCGCCACGTCACCGAACCGTGAACGCCGAGCGCCCATATCGTCGCTGACTTTATCGGCGACACGTGACTAAATATGGCCAGGTGCTCGTGCGACGAGTGCAATAAACTCGTCGAATCCGCGAGCAACGCGTCAAGTGCTTGATGCACCCGTTGATCAACTGACGCGAGCGACTCACCTCCGCCAAAGGCAACATCGTGGTCGTGTTCAAATGCTCGCCACTGCTCTCCGGTAACCGCGCTGAGCGGTTGACCATCAAGGACGCCATAATCCACTTCGATGAAGGATTCGCTCACTACGGCCACGTGCTCGGGCAGCGCCAGCGCGGCCGTTGCTCGAGCACGTCCTAGCGGTGACACCCAGACTTCTTTGACGCCCGTGAGATACGGCACGAGCGCCAGTGCTTGGCGTTCACCGAGTTCCGTTAAAGATGGATCGCTACGTCCGACCAACAGACTCTGCGCGTTCGTGGTCGTCTGGCCGTGGCGAATGAGAATGATCACGGCAACAAGACGCGGCCGCATTCCGGACAGTCCATGAAGACGTCCGGCGCGTTCGACTTCCAACGGTCAAAGTCGAGGGGCGAAAGTGCGATTCGACAGCCGTCACATCGTCCGTCGATGACGTTGGCCGCGCCTGACGTTCCCATGCGCGCCAATGCCGGTTCGTACCGCTTCAAGAGCACCGATGAGAGTTCACTCGCGCGCTCGGCGCGCTGGGCACGAAGGGCGACGAGCTCTTCGTCCAGCGACGCCTGAAGTTGGCTGATGATCTCCAACAGTTCAGCGCGTCGCACCACGCCCGGCTGCGCTCGATGCTTTATCGCCTCGATCTCTTCTTCACGAGGTTCGAGGTTGACGAGTTCTTCGAGTTCGCGGTCTTCACTAGCGCTGAGAAGTTCGAGCACGTGCGTCAATTCGCTCTGAATTGCCCCAAGTTCTCGGGCGTTCGCCGTTGAAGTAGCGAGCGTCTTGTCGAGATCGATTGCGCGCGTTTTCAACCGTACGGACTCCTCAGCCACTTTGTTAAAGGCAGTTCGCAGCGGCACGACGGCCTCTTCGGCCTGGTGAAGATCCTTTAAAAGACCCCGTAGTTCAGATTCAAGAGTGGTGAGTTCGGCGATTTCGGGAAGGTGCGATCGTTGAGAACCAACTCGCTCGATCCAACGATCGGCGTCCATCAAAGCGCGAAGATCGTCGGTGTCACTCACGCCGTTAGTCTGTCACGCCAAAACTGGCGGCCGACACGGCGAGCTTTTTGAGTGCGGCCGCGAGATCGGGCACTGAGCGCTCGGGAGCCGTGTCGAAATCGAACCAGAAGACATCGGGGCTCTCATCTTCGGGAGGTTGGGGATCAAGGGGCAAAGAAATCAACACGTAACGAAGGTCGTAGTGCGTGTGGCCTCGAGGACCGGGATGCACGTCCACGTGAAAGAGCTCGGCCGGAATGAGGTGGTGGCCGTCGAGTCCCGTCTCTTCCTTGGTTTCTCGCACACACGCCTCTTCAGGCGTTTCTCCGTCATCGACGTGGCCACCCGGCTGGACCCAGATGCCGAGGCGACGGTGGAGATGCAAGATCACCCCGCGCGACGAAATGACAAAGGCCGACGAGGTCACGTGGTGATCGTTCTCGCTTTCGGAATAGGGATTACCCGGCCACGTCAGTCGGTCAAGCGTCATCGCAATTGAGTTGGCTTCGCGCTTGTCCACGGGCGTGATGCGTTGGATCTGATGTCCTAAGTCCTCAAGTGTCATGAGTTCTCCAAGAGATTCTTTATCGACAGAGGTATCTCTACGTCACCCGAGGCCATTGCTCCATTGGTGTCGGGGACTGGCAATCCATACACCAGGCGTGTGGGCACGGTGCCGCTCCAAATAGAAAGCTCCAGGTCGTCGTCATCATCGTCGGTGGGACCGGAAGAGACTTTGGCCGACGCCTCATCAATAGCCACCGCGACCACCATCGTGAGACGAAGCTCCGAATCCCTCAAAGGTCTAACCTCGCTCGCGCGCCCTGGCAACACTCGGTCAACAATCACGTTGAGCACCTTGGCCTTTTCGACGTCGTCGACGACCTCACGAGCTGCCCCAACGACCACGACGGAACGGTACGCGATCGATGACTCGAAGCCACTACGCGCGAGACGAAGCCCATCGAAAAGCGTCGCGGTAACAAAGGCCTCGCCCCCTCGTACGAGCGCCTTCAATACTGCGTTCGAGGGGCTGCCATGAAGGTAAAGAGTTCTACCTTCGCGTACGTGCAACGTCGGTAGCGCGACAGGTTTACCGTGCACGATCGCCGCTACGTGGCACATCCGCGCTTCGTCAAGAATTGCGAAGATCACGCCCTCGTCGTAACTCGCCTTTTTGGCCAGACGTCGTACGCGCGTGCGCGGACCCGGACCGAGCTCGTCGTCACTCATGCACGGATCTCTCCGCTAAAAAATGTACGAGCCAATCCGGCCACTTCGACGTTGCGCTCAAAGAGCCGCGCGTACATCAGTCCACCACGAGCGCTCGCCTGGCGAACTGCGACCGTCGGTGAACCTACCTTTTCGACCCACCACGGCGACACCGCGCACAACGCGCTACCCGTGACGGGATCTTCGGCGAGGCCGAGACGCGGCGCGAACACGCGAATAGACACGTCAACGTCCGGTCCGCCAAAACAGACGGCAATGACGATCGAACTGGGCACGAGTAACAAACTCATGGGATCAACGCTGAGTCCACAAAGTGCGTCGTAGTCCTCAACAACGGCCAACACGCTCGAAGGACCGGCTTGGAAGACCTCGGTCACCAAGCCCAACGTGCCATTAAGGACCGAGGGTTCAAGGGGCTCGAGGTAGGCGCGCGGCAGGTCAACGCCAAGCAGACCGTCGCGCAGACGCCGTCCCGAGAGTACGCCCGAGCGCGTGGCGAAGTAGAACTCTCCGCCCGGTGCTCCGAGTTCATTCAGCAATACGTGCAAGGTGGCGAGCGTCGCGTGGCCACAGAGATCGACCTCAACGGTGGGCGTAAACCAGCGCAGCGACCACTGGTCGCCGACTCGTCGCACGAACGCGGTCTCAGAAACGCCCACCTCGTAGGCAATGCGTTGAAGTTCCTCGTCGGGCAATGGATGCTCCAACAACACCACCACGGCAGGGTTTCCACGCTCGGTGTCGCCAATAAACGCGTCTACCCACCACAGTCGGTGACCGAAGGTCACGTTGACGGAATCCACCCGTAGAGACTGCCACACCGCGCCGGGAGACCTCGTAAGGTTGTGCAGTGCGTGTCGCTGCTTTCAATCTGCACGCCGGGGTTGACGGTTGGGGAAGACCCACGCGAGCCCTTGACGTGATCAAAGAGCTCGACGCCGATATCCTCATTCTCCCCGAGATCTGGCGCGGAGACGACGGCGTTGACTTCTACGACGATCTCACCTCGTCGCTTGGTCTAAAAGGCGCCTTCGCTCCCCTGGCCTTGGCAGAACGCGTCACGACGGGCGTGGGCGCCACGAGTTGGCAGCCTCGCCTCGCGCACTTTGTTGGCGAACGCGGCCTCTATTTTCAAGAGCATCGCTCCCTCACCAAGTCCCAACTCGAGAGTCGCGCTCGCCTTCAAGACGTCGAGACGGGCACGTGGGGCCTCGGGCTCCTAACGCGACTCGAGATTGAAGACGTTCACGTCGTCTCACTCGGTCGCCTGCCACGAGAAAAGGTCCAGCGCGCGTTCGTGGTAGCGCGCCTTCGAGAAGGCGACCGCTCGTTTTACGTGTTGGCCATTCACGGCGCGCACTTAAGTCACGGTTCGTATCTCCAGTACCAGCGCATCACTGAATTCGTTGGGACCTTAGACCCCACGCTGCCAATTCTCATTGGGGGCGACTTCAACTGCTGGCGGCCACTACTTCGCCTGTTGTTGCCGGGTTGGACGTCACTCGCGAAGGGCCGCACGTGGCCCGCCCCTCGCCCTCACTCACAGATTGACCACGTTCTTGGACGTGGCCCGTGGAAATCACTCATGAGTTTCACTCGTGACGGTGGGAGCGATCACCTCGCGCTGGTCACGGACCTCGAACTTCTCTAGGTCAACTCCATCTGAGAGCTCTCTGGAAGCCCCAGGAGCAGCAACATCAGGGGAAGTAAGGGCAGAAAAGTAAGCAGCGCGGGAAGTCGCAGCGAGCCGGCACCCGTGACGTGCACGGAGTCACCGATGAGGCCAAAGATCAACAATCCCGATATCGCGCCCAGCACGCCGGCGACCACAACCCAACCCGCCGCGGTCGCGCGAAACGTATGCGAGAAAAGCTCGGTGCTCAGTGCGGCGATCGCCGGCGCTAACAGTCCTCCCGAGGCGACACCGAGCATGTACCCGATGACAAAATCTGTTTTACCACCGCCGTAGGCGAACGAGGCGGTGGCCGCGGTTGCCATGACGCCCAACACCACGGTCCAACGACGCCCGACTCGCTGCGACAAGTATCGACTCAGCAGTAGACCCGCGAGGCCCGTAAGGGCACTGATCGCCACCACGCTCGCCACGACGTCGGGCTTGATCTTCAAGACGCCCTCGCCGTACACAAAAGTGAAGCCACTAGCTGGACCTGAGATGACGCCGATCACGAAAACGATGACACCAACAATGAAGACCCGTTCACGCTTACCTCGTGGCACCGTCCCCAGACGAGCCATTGGCGCGTCGTCGCTGTGAAATGTCGGCTCGGGCACTCGGCGAAGTAGCGGCGCAACGAAGAATACGGGAACGAGCGCCAAAGCGAAAAGCCAGCGAAATGAATCTGGTCCACGAATCGTACCGTGCAAGATGGCCGCGGTACCCGCGCCAATCCCCGCGCCGGCCGACATGATGACGAGTCGATGAATACGACGACTCGTGCTCGAAAGTTCGACAGTGATGACTTGGATGAGCGTCGACGTCGTTGACAGAAGTGGCCGCGCGAGCGCGAAACACAAGACAAAAATCCAGTACGAGGGGCTGAGTGCGGCGCTAGCGGTAATGACGAGTCCTACGAACAAAGTACGGCGAAGCACCTTCGTGCGCCCCCAACGATCGGCGAGCGACGCCAGGGGTAATGCGCCGAGCGACGCTAAGCGAAGTATCGCGAGACCAATACCCAGCACCGATCCCGAAAGTCCCACGACACTCTGGAGGGACTGATTACTGGCGTGATGACCAAAGTGTTTCGCGACGTCGTCGAGTGACGCAACGGCGCCAAACTGGGCGAATCCGGCGACCAACGCAATGACGAAGAGTGCGCCCGTGACACTTTGCCAAAACGCGCGAGAGCGAAATTCCCCCAATACCTCAGCCAAGCTGCACGCTCTCGTCCACCACCACGAGCGTCTTGCCGTGGTTGCCACCGCTAAAAAGGAGATTCAGCGCGTCTGGCGCGTTCTCAAGTCCCGCCACCAAATGTTCTTGGTGATGCAGCGATCCCGAGAGCACCATCGCGGCGAGTTCCGTCTGGGCTTCTACAAAGCGACTCGCGTAATCGAGCACGATGAATCCCTCCATGCGGGCCCGACGTGTGATCAACGTCGACGTATTTTCAATCCCCCGGCGAGCACCCGTCGCGTTGTACTGCGAGATCGCGCCACAGAGCACCACGCGCGCGTTCATCGCTATATTCGCCAGTACGGCGTCGAGTATCTCGCCACCCACGTTGTCGAAATAGAGATCTACGCCGTTGGGCGCTGCGGCCCTTAGGCGTTGGCGCAACTTTTCTTCTTTGTAGTCCAAACACTCATCAAAGCCGTACTTCTCGACGACTTCGGCACACTTTTCGCCGCCACCCGCAATACCGATGACTTTGCTCGCGCCACGAGCTTTGGCGATCTGACCGGTGACCGACCCAGTCGCTCCGGCAGCTCCCGAGACGACGACGACGTCGCCTTCCTTCATTTGACCGACGTCGGTCAATCCAAAAAAGGCCGTAATGCCCGTAACACCCAACACGTTCATCATCGTGGCCAAGTCGAGACCAAGGCCCTTTGGCACCACGGAGAATCGATTCTCGTCGGTCGCGAGCGCCCACTCTTGCCAGTTCGTCATGCCAAAGACAACGTCGCCGACGTTGTAGCGCTCACTACGCGATTCAACGATGACGCCCGTGCCACTACCGCGAACGACGGCGCCCAGTTCAATGGGCGGGAGGTAACCCGGCGCGTCGTCCATCCAGGTACGGATCGTCGGATCGATAGAGAGCATCGCGACCTTGATGAGGGCCTCACCTTCGCCACACTCAGGTTGCGGTGAGGTGATCAACGTGGTTGTCGACTCGTCAACGTGTCCCACGGGACGCTTTGTGAGCACGATCTGGCGATTGTCCATGTCATCTCCTCGGTGTTGAAGGTTCTTTAGATACTCCCACCTCGCGGACCTGCCACGAATTTGTTAGAAAGAGTAACAAAGAGGAGAACATGGCCCGCCACCGCAGTCTTCGTTCACAGCTGTACCGAGACGCACGACTCTTAGGCAACGTGCAAGCCGCGTCGAAGGGACCGGGTGCCTACGCCCAGCGTTACGCGCGTCGAAAGGTCTACTCGCGCACGAACACCTTCACCCACTCAATACTCAGGTCGATCAACCTCAGTAAATAGGTCTCAGCACTTACGCACCGCGTACGCGCATTCGACGAATCACTTCATCGACAACTTCACTCGTCGAGGACTCTCCCCCAAGGTCAAAGGTCCGTATTCCATCCGCGGCGGCCGACAGCGTGGCCTCGCGAAGTGCTGAGGACGCTTCACCACACTGAGCGTCGCGATAGCCCGCATGTTCGAGCACGGCCGCACACGCCAACAACATCGCCATCGGGTTAGCAACATTCTTGCCCTCGAGTGAAGGCGCCGTGCCGTGAGGGGCTTCGGCCATGGCGACCAAGGTGTCGAGATTCTCATCGAGTGCCAGCAACACCGACTCGGCACCGGCAATCGAACCAAACATTGCGAGTACCAAGTCGCTCAAGCAGTCGCCGTCGCGGTTGAGCGCGGGAATAACTACCGGCGTGTCCCAGCCTTCGGTCATGAGGCCCGCGTAAAGAGCGTCGATCAACATTGGTCTGTACGCCACACCCGCGTGACGCGCAGCGGCCGCGTCCATTTCTTCTTTTAGCATGCCTTCGTAGATTGTTGAGACGGTCCACTTGGGTCCGCCGTAGACGAGTCCGCCAAGCGACGCCGCGGAACGAAACGCAAACTCCGCTACCGATCGACAAACGGAGCGATCAATGCGTTCAGTTCGCCACGCCGACTCCCCGTTCGCCCCTGCTTCACCCTCACGTCCTTCCTGCGCACCGTACGCGTCGCCTACCGCCATGCGCACCACGACAATGCGGTGGCTCAACGCAACAATCGGCGTCACGCCGGGTATGCGTCGACCGGTTCGAACAATGACTTTCCCGTCAATGCCCTCGCGCAGAATTCGATTAGGCGATCCAACGCTGCCGATCTCGGTGGGCGTCACGGTGGCGGCCTTGAGTCCGAGACCCGACTCCTTCATCGCTGTCGCCGCCTCCAACACGACGGCGTTCTTCGTCTTCTGGCGATTGGATAAGGAGAGGTCGTAGCGTACAAGGTCGAGTTCAAAGCCAAGAACGGAAGCGTCAAGCGCGCGAAGAGACTCTTCGAGGAGTTCCTGACCCGTCTGGTCCCCTTCGCAAACGACAATGGTGGGGCGAGTGGGCACGGTAAGAACTCCTAAAACTTCGTCGGGACGTTGCGCCCACTTTACAAGGGCGCTCTTCGACCACCAACCTGACGCCTAGCCAATTCGCGTTATCTCAACGACCACACCGAGCGCGCTGGAAGGATCGCCGTGATAGATGCCCTTGAGTGGGGGCACGTCACCGTACTCTCGCCCCTTGGCTACCACCACGTGGTGGAGTCCAATGAAACCACCGTTGGTGGGGTCCACGCCTACCCAGTCACCACTGAAATATTCGACCCAGGCGTGACTTTCGCCTACGACCTTTTCACCGATGCCGGCCTCTTCGTTGGAATGCAGGTAGCCCGAGACGTAACGCGCGGGAATGCCCACGCTTCGAAGCAGCGCGATCGTTACGTGCGTGAGGTCTTGACAGACTCCCTGACGCTGGTCCCAGACCTCCTGCGCGGTCGCGGAGACGAGCGTGGCGCCCTTGACGTACGCAACACGGTCGTGAACCCACGACATGACGATCCCCACCGTCGAAGGTACGTCGTTTTGACGAGCAATCAAGTCGCGAAACTCTTCCAACACTGACGGCGACATCGTCGTACGAGTGGTGGGCACCAAGTACTCAACAAATTGATCGTACGTTTCGGGAGTGCGTAGCGACTTCAACGGGAGCGGCTCGGCGTGAGTGTCGTCGGTCATTGTCTCAACAACCGCCTCGGCAACAACTTCGAGACGACTATGGCGCTCGTGCAAGTCAAACGTAGTGACGATCGTGCCGAAATAGTCACGGTACGTTGACTGCACCGCGTTCGGTCGAGTACTCATCGATGACTCGAGCACGTTCTGTCGACCCAAGGCGAGGGGCGTCATGCGAGCCTCGTTGTAGGAGGAGTTCGCCACGCCGTCGTAGTTAAAGCCCGTCACGTGGCGAATTTGAAGCTTCATCGAATCGCCCGGCGTGCTCACGTGCCCTCTTCTGATTCCCACGAAATGGCTACTGCTTGGCGAAAGTAGTTCGACGTGATCTGATCGTTCGCCGCGGCGCTGGTGTCTTCGAGTAGCTGCAACACCTCGGCAAGATCACCCAGAAGAGTCCGTGAGTCCATGTACTCAAGACGTGTCTGGGTCATGCGAATCGTGCGACGGGCTTGGCTCACGACGTCGAGATGAGTCGACGCTTTGGTGAGCTCTTCCAAACAGTTATCCGCTACCGCTAATGAGTGGTACGCCGATCGAGGAAACGAGCGATCAAGCAATAAGAAGTTGGCGATGGCTTCGGGGTCCGCTCCCCTTATTGACGTACGCAGATACGACTCCATCGCTCCCGCGGCCCGCAACAAGGTCAGCCAGTCCGGCGAGTGATCAGCGGCCAGTAAGCGTCCTTCAAGGAGCCGCGCGGTCATGTCAATGCGTTCGAGGCTGCGACCAAGTACCAGGTACCACCACGTTTCGTCGTGACTAATCGTCGCGTCGGTGAGACCGGCGAACAGCGCCGAACGTTCCCGAATGAACTGGAGATAGCTGGCGGGTCCTACTCGCTGCGCCTTGTCTTCTTCTTGGGCGAGATCGTTGCGTGTTGCGTTCAGGCAGACCCACATCTCTGAAGAGATGACCTCTCGGGCGCGACGCGCGTTCTCGTGCGCGGCCAAGACCGCGCCGGTGATCGCGCTCGGGCTGTCGCGATCGAAGACGATGCGCCCGAGCACGGACTCTTCGGTCATGGGTGTGCCCTCGTCGACCTCGATGCCCAAGATTGCGAAGAGCGACTGGCAGGCAACGGCCCGATCACCGAAGGGGTCTTCGGAGATGCGATGAATGTAAGCATCGACAATGCGTGAGGTATCGTCTGCGCGCTCGACGTAACGACCGGTCCAATAGATCAACTCGGCGAGCCTCGAGAGCATGCCCTTGGTCATTGGTCCGAATTCGACTGTGGTTCAGGACCGTACTGTCTAATGGATCCATCGGCGGGTGGGTTGAGCGTGCGCATGGCGCCTGGCGTCGCGCCGACTGATAAAGGTGGCGCGGGGCGCGGACCTTCTTCGGCGAGCACCCACGTGTCCTTAGATCCCCCACCTTGGCTTGAGTTAACAACGAGGCCACCTTCGGGCAGCGCCACGCGAGTGAGCCCACCGGGCAACACCCACACCTCTCGTCCGTCATTAACGGCAAACGGGCGCAGGTCAACGTGGCGTGGCGCAAGTTCGTTTTCGACGAACGTTGGCACGGTTGAAAGAGCGACCGTTCGCTGAGCGACGAACCCACGTGGATTCTCCGTCAACGTGATTCGCAGCGCGTCGAGCGTCGCTTCGTCGCTTTGAGGTCCGATGACGATACCCTTACCCCCAGAACCATCGACGGGCTTCACTACGTAGCGCTCGAGATTTTCGAGCACTTCGTGAAGAGTGTCGGGTTCTTCAAGTCGATAGGACTCGACGTTTTGCAGTAGCGGTTCCTCATTCAAGTAGTAACGAATGATGTCGGGCACGTAGGTGTACACCAGTTTGTCGTCGGCCACACCGTTTCCAATCGCGTTGGCGATGGTGACCGTCTTGGCGCGGGCGGCGTTGACGAGTCCCGCGACGCCCACTATCGAGTCCGGTCGAAAATGCAACGGATCGAGCCACTCGTCGTCCACGCGACGATAGATAACGTGCACCGGTCGCTCACCTTGGGTGGTTCGCATGTGCACGTTATTTCCGACCACGACGAGGTCGCTGCCTTCGACGAGTTCGATGCCCATCAGGCGCGCCAGGAGCACGTGTTCGAAGTACGCGGCGTTATGAACGCCAGGAGTGAGCACGACCACCGTCGGATTGCGCACTCCCTCAGGTGCCGAGAGTCGAAGTGCTCGCAACAACCGAGCGGGATACTCATCAACGGGATGGACGCGGTAGTGAGAGAAAAGCGAGCCGAAACTCTGCGTCATCGCTCGACGATTTTCTATGACGTACGAGACGCCCGAGGGGATACGAACGTTGTCTTCAAGCAAGCACAAATTTCCGAGTTCGTCGCGGATGATGTCAATGCCCGACACCACAATGCGCGGCGTATTGGGAGGCACGATGCCCATTGCTTCGCGACGAAAGTGCGGGCTCGAGGTGATGAGTTGTCGCGGGATGAGTCCGTCGTTGATGCACTCCCCCGGTCCGTAGACGTCACTGAGGAAGGATTCGAGGGCGCGTACTCTTTGTCGAATACCACTTGAGAGAACTCCCCACTCCACGGCCGCGATGATGCGAGGAATCAGGTCGAGTGGAAAAGGACGCTCCTCGCCACCTGTTGCGTATGTCACGCCGCGCTCAGTGAACGTCCGACCGAGTTGATCAAATCGTGAACGGAGGTCGGCGGACTTTAGATCAGAGAGGACGTCGACGATTTCTTTGTAGATGGGCCGTGGCACTCCAGGGGCCGAGAACACCTCGTCCCATGCGAGCGATGGATCCACGTCCACGAAAGATGATTTGATTTAACTTTCATACCATCTGGATGTTTCGGCCACGTTACCGGTGTGAACAACGTGATACTCCTTCAAAACTTTGTGCTGTAAAGGAAATTGCTGTGTCCCCCTTAGTTGAAATATCTCCCACGGCGTGACTCCAAGAAATGAAACCCAAGTTGTCACTATTGGAAATTGATGAAACAAAATCGGACAGAGCAAGTAAAATTTCCGTATGGACTACACATCTCTTGGTACTACCGGCCTTCAAGTTTCACGAATCTGTCTTGGTTGTATGAGTTACGGCGAGCCCACTCGAGGGAACCAACCGTGGTCACTCGACAAGAGCGCCGCCGAGCCTTTTTTTCGCCAGGCCCTCGACGCCGGCATCAATTTCTTTGACACCGCCAACGTGTACTCGGCGGGCAGCAGCGAAGAGATCACCGGCGCGACACTGCTATCAATGGCCCCGCGCGAAGAGTTAGTCATCGCCACCAAAGTGCACGGACGTATGCGCCCCGGACCCAACGGTCAAGGTCTCTCGCGCAAAGCGATCATGTCCGAAATCGACAACAGTCTCAAGCGACTCGGTACCGATTACGTCGACCTGTACCAAATACATCGTTGGGACTACAACACACCAATCGAAGAGACGCTCGAGGCGTTACATGACGTTGTCAAGGCCGGTAAGACTCGTTACATCGGCGCGTCATCGATGTACTCGTGGCAGTTCGCCCAAGCGCTCTACACCGCGGACGCCAATGGGTGGACTCGCTTCGTGAGCATGCAGAACTATTACAACCTTCTCTACCGTGAAGAAGAGCGCGAGATGATGTCGCTGCTCTTAGATCAGGGCATCGGCTCTATTCCCTGGAGTCCCTTGGCGCGTGGCCGATTGACGCGAGCGTGGAACGAACAGACGAACCGCTCAGAGAACGACGAATTCGGACGTTCGCTCTACGGCGAGGTTGACAAGCCCATCGTCGACACGGTCATCGACATCGCCGCTAAGCGCGGCGTCACGCCCGCTCAAGTCGCGCTCGCCTGGGTGCTCTCAAAGCCCGCGGTCAGCAGTCCTATCGTCGGCGCCACGAAAGCGCAACACCTCAGCGACGCCGTTGCCGCGCTCGAGTTCGAACTCGATGAGACAGAGATTAAATCGCTGGAATCGAACTACCAGCCCCACGGTGTCGTGGGCTTCGTCTAAGCCGCTTGGTTAACCAACAAACGCTTTGACGTCGGCGATCAACTTATTTTCGATTTCGACGTTCCACAGTGCGTCGGCGACGTCGACCACCAAAAAGAGCTCCGAGAGAAGCAACGTCTCAATCGCGGCAACGCCCAAGTGCTCAAGCCACTTCCCGATGCCAAAGCGCACCGTGAATTCGTTAGGACTGCCCTTGATGGTCACCGTCAGCGCTCGGTCCGCGGCGACAACCTCACGGAGGAAGCCACCCTTCTTCGCTTGAATAACGGTGCCCTCGTCACTTGGCGCCGACGTTTGAACGGTGAATCCATCTTTCTTGAAGTACTCCTCAACGTGAGTCTGTAACGCACTGAGTTCAGTACCTTTGCCTTCGAAATGTTCTTCCTTGTCACCAATCATGGCGCTCTCCTCTTTTCGACACGTAGTCGCACCCTAGCGGCGAACTATTAAGGGCTCCTAAGAGATCTCGCCCAGTCCTTCATGTATCGGATGATTGCTACATTTCAGACGTGCGAATAGTTTCTTGGAACGTCAATGGCATTCGAGCTGTCTCAAAAAAAGGCCTCTTCATGCCGTTCGTCGAGGAGCTCAGTCCGGACATCATTTGTCTGCAAGAGACCAAAGCGCAGCAGTCCCAGTCGGACGTTGTGCTTCCAGGATTCGAAGAACACTGGAACTCGGCCGAGAAGAAGGGTTACTCCGGCACGGCGATTTTTTCAAAGACGACACCACTCAACGTGACGCCCGGCATTCACCAAGTTTCCATTGACGAATTTGGCGTGATCCCAGACGCCTACGGCGATCCCAATAGTGAAGGGCGCGTACTCACCGCCGAGTTCGCTGACTTCTTTCTCGTGACGGTCTACACACCGAACGCCAAGGACGGGCTCGAACGACTACGACTACGCCACAGCCAATGGGATCCGGCGTTCTTGCACTACGTGAAGGGTCTCGAGAAAACCAAACCAGTCATCTTTTGTGGCGACTTGAACGTCGCGCACACGTCTGACGATCTTGCAAACCCCAAATCGAATGTTGGCAAAAAGGGTTACACCACTGAAGAACGAAAAGGGTTTCAGAACTTCTTAGACGCGGGTTTTGTCGACACTTTTCGACTCTTTCACGAAGGTAACGGGCACTACTCGTGGTGGTCACACTTCGCCAACTCTCGTGCACGAAATGTTGGATGGCGCATCGACTACTTCTTGGTTTCTGAGAGTCTGGTTCCCCGAGTAGTTGCGGCGGACATTCACGCGGACATCATGGGAAGCGATCACTGTCCGATAAGCCTTACGATAAAGCCATAGTCCTACGACGAACTGCCAAGAACTAGTCAGGTAAGCCCAACGACGGCGACTCGTTGGCCGACTGTCGATACTTTTCAACCATCGAGATCGTGCGAGCGCACGACTCACCTACGGGCAGCGCGAGGAGCATCGCAACTAAGAGCGTTACCAACGTCGAGCTACTTTGGCGAATAGAACCCTCGGCCGAACGAAGTATCACGAGAAGAATGATCAGCGCGTATTCGGCATTCGATCTCGTCAAGACCACGCTCTTCGAGTGCTTAATCGCGCGAACGAATTGAACTCGCGATCGCAGAATACCAATGGGAATTCCCGCCGAGGCGCCGATCAACGCGGCGAGAACGTGCCAGAAATCTAAGGTCAGCTCGTGGGCCAACACCGGTCCAACCACGACAATCGCGAGGACCGGATCGAGACACTCCAACAAGAGAGGTCGAATACGTTGACGCGGTTGAAGATTCTTGGCGGCGGGATCGGCGCGCCCTTTACGCACGAGCGTCGATGCCACGACCGCGAACATCACGATGACTATGAGTTGAATGGTGTTCTCAACTTGCAAAGCAGTTCCAATCGATGAGCGATTCATTGTGACAAACGTGAAGTTCATTGTCGTGAGTACGTCAACCTCAGCTGTTCTCGAGACGACGCTTCTTCGAGACCTTAGGCCACGCACTGAGCAACGATCATCTCTTGAGTCTCTCGACGTCGTCGCGAAACTTCGGTAGGCCAGAGACTGTGGATAGTGTCTAGTTCTATGACGAGCGAACCGTGGCTTGGCGACGCGTGTTCTTTAGTTGACGCGTTTCGTGCAGGTGTCCTCAGTCCCATTGACGCCCTCGAAGCCTCGCTCGCCGCGATTGAAGCATCGGATCTCAACGCCTTCTCTCACGTCGACGTCGACGTCGCGCGCACCGCAGCGGCAAGTGCCGACGTTTCGCTCCCCTTTGGCGGCGTGCCAATCGCCATTAAAGAGTTGGAATCAGTGGCTGGCTGGCCGTACACCGAAGCCTCATTGGTCTTTCGCGACCGCGTCGCGCGCTACGACAGCACCCACGTCACACGTCTGCGAGCGGCCGGAGCAGTTCTAGCCGGCCAAACGACGGCGTCGGAGTTCGGTGGCATCAACTGCACGAGCACCAAACTCCACGGGACCACGCGCAACCCGTGGAATCTCGAGCGAACACCGGGTGGCTCGTCGGGTGGCTCAGCCGCCGCGGTGGCCGGTGGTCTGGTCACCCTTGGTTCAGGTGGAGACGGCGGCGGATCGATCCGAATCCCCGCTGGCTTCACTGGCCTCTTCGGACTTAAGGCCACGTTCGGTCGGATACCGAGAGGTCCCCACGCGCTACAACCTCCCCTCACGGTGACCACTGGTTGCGTCTCTCGTTCCGTTCGCGACACTGCTCGCTGGTTCGACGCCTGCAACGGATTTGATCCACGAGACACATTGAGTTTGCCTCGTGTTGAGGGCTGGGAAGCGGGCCTCGACTCCTTTGACCTCAGTGGTAAGCGCGCGGTTATATCCATTGACTTGGGTCACGCGATTGTCGAGCCGGTCCAAACCGCTTTACTCATCGAACTGGCCGAGCATTTAATTGTCCACGCAAAACTAAAACGAGTCGACCTAGCGATTCACTTCCCCGGCGGTGGCCTCGAGTGGTCACTTTCTAACTTGATTGGACTGGCAGGTGCCTTAGGCGACCTCTACCCAACGTGCAACGACGACCTGACACCGGAGATCCAAATAAGCATGAAGATGGCCACGTCGCGACTCAACCTTCAGAGCGCCGGGGCCGCGGAAATGTTCCGCGTCGAGGCCAATGAATTGATGGCCGACATCTTTGAGCACACGGACTTCATCTTCGCCGCGACAAACCCCGACGTGGCGTTCGCGGCCACTGGCCCCATGGCTACCACCGTTGGCAAGGTTGACATGGTCGCCGAGTACGGCTTCAGCAAAGCCATTGGCAACAACGGAGCACTCACCATTCCCGCCAACCTCACGGGCAATCCGGCCATTTCCATTCCCGCAGGCCTCGTTGACGGCCTACCCGTTGGACTCCAAGTCATTGGCCGCCACCACGAAGAGCAGTTACTCCTCGACTTGGCGCGTATCTCCGAGCGTGAACGACCCTGGCCCTTAGTGGCGACGCCGGCACGGCGCTGATCCAGTCAGCAAGAGCTTTCGAATTTTTTACCGCAGTGTCCGAGTAGTAGAGACGACGACGACGTCACGCGCCAATGCTGTCGAGCACACTCAGATCTTCGTCAGAAAGAACGAGGGCTGCGCCCGAAACGTTCTCGCGAAGATGCGCGACGGATGAGGTTCCTGGAATAAGCAAAATGTTCGCCGAGCGCTGGAGCAACCACGCCAACGCGACGGCCATTGGCGTGGAGCCGAGACGAGTGGCGACGGAAGCGAGTTCTTCGGACTGCAGTGGAGAGAAACCGCCGAGCGGGAAGTAAGGAACGTAGGCAATACCTTGTGCGGCGAGTGAGTCGATAAGTTCATCGTCGACCCGGTGTGCGACGTTGTAGAAGTTCTGTACGCACACAATCGGCGCAATGGATTGCGCTTCGGCAATCTGATCGACATCCACGGTGCTTAGTCCAAGATGCTTGATCAGTCCCTCTTGTTGGAGCTGCACGAGCGCGGTAAACGGTTCAGCAATTGACTCAGACTCGGGGCTCGCGAATCCTCCGACGCGAAGGTTCACCACGTCGAGTGCGTCGAGTCCGAGGTGTTCCAGATTGTCGTACACCGCCTGGCGCAACTGTTCAGGAGTGCGCGCCTGGGGCCAGCCGCCTTCAGCGTCTCGAAGGGCTCCGACTTTGGTGACGATGTGCAACGAGTCGTGATAGGGAAACAACGCTTCTTTGATGATCTCGTTGGTAACGTAAGGGCCGTAAAAGTCACTGGTGTCGATGTGATTGATGCCTAACGCCAGCGCCTCGTGAAGCACGGCAACGGCGGCCGCGCGGTCGGCGGGAGGCCCGAACACGTGCGGACCAGCTAACTGCATGGCGCCGTAACCCATACGCGTAACCGTTAGATCTTCGGCCATGGTGAACGTTCCACCAGGAAGTAGCGATGATGTCATGAGTATTCCTCTCGAAGTTGCGACACGATCATGGGCATTGCACCAACGCGGCGAAACGAAACTTTTGAGCGGCCTGGTGAACACGTCAGCGATACGTTCGACACGTTAACGCGAATCCTCCATTTTCCATCACTGATGATGGCCCTCCGCCAACTTCTAGATTGTTAAAAATAGTTGAACGAGCATCTCGTCGAATCGTTCTCGAAACTCCGGGTGTGTTGTCCGACTGAGATCTTGTCCATCACCAGCGAAGCGCGGTACGACGTGAAGGTGGACGTGGAAGACGTCTTGTTGAACGTACGAACAGAGCGTCCACCCTGCTGGCTGTCCCTGTGCTCGTCGACGAGGTCGTGACGCGATTTAGAGTCACGACTTCACGCTCGTGGGTGGACGCCACCGCACTGACGCCACGCGCTTTGCAGCGACGTATCCACGATCGACAAACCAGCGCGCCGAGTCGTAGAGCGCCTCTGCTGCGGGACGAGAGGTGTACTTAAGTTCCTCTCGTGCTCGCGAGTCGTCAAAGGTCATCGTCGTCGAGGCCATCTGAGCTGCCTCGAGTGGAATGTGAGGCTGGCGACGTAACAGGCGACCCTCAACGAACTGCGACGTGGCGCCCGCCAATATCGGCAACACCGAAGGAAAGCGGCGCTGCGCGCCGCCAAGTCCCGTGACTTCCGCTAAGACGGCGAGTAACTGAGCCATTGTTATATTCTCACCACCGCAGATGTAACTGCGCCCTTGTCGACCTCGTTCAAGAGCGAGGAGGTGCCCCTCGGCAAGATCGTCAACGTGCGCGACGTTCATCGCCGTGTCGACGAAACCCGGCATCCGACCGTTGAGGTAGTCGAGCACTACTTTGCCCGAGGGGGTCGGTCGATGATCGAAAGGTCCGTGAGGCATGGTGGGCAACACCAGGACGACGGGAGCGCCCTGAGCCGCCAAACGTAACGCCTCATGCTCGGCAATGTATTTCGTCTGCTTGTAGTTCCCGTAGAGGTGAGCGAAATCAGCGACGTCGTCCTCTGTCGCCGGACGTCCCGCTTTGGTCGTTCCCAGACCCAAAGTGGCAACGGTCGAGGTGTACACGATCCGCTCAATCCCCGCTTCAGCGGCACTGCGCACCACGTGACGCGTGCCGTGGACATTCACCGCGTAAAAGATCGACGGGTCCTTGGCCCAGAAGTCGAACTTGGCCGCGAGATGAAAACAGAATCGCGCGTCGTCGAATACCCCCTTTAATTGCCGTTCGTCGGTAATGTCGACCACTCGGCGTTCTACGGCCACGCCATCGAGATTGGAAGTCACGGCCCCCGGCTCGATCAGAGCAACGACGTCGACACCACGACGCACCAGTGACCTCGTCACCGCCGAACCAATGAAGCCCGACGCGCCCGTGACGACCACCCGATCACCGCGGTGCAGTTCGTAGTTCACGGCAACACCGTGTCGCTCTTGGTGGGTCGGCGGGTGCGCTTGAACGCCCCGCGCGCCATAGTGAACCCGAACTCTCGAAGCAACGCGCCGTTGCGCTCGGCGTCGGTGAGCAGTTCGTCCAAGGCGTCGACAACGTAGTCGATCTCGGTCTCGCCGGCCACCAGCGGAGGAAGAAACTTGATCACATTCACATTGTCCGCGGCCACTTGCGTCAAGATGCCGTAACGGTGAAAGAGCGGCACGACGATGGTCTGAGAGAACATCGCCGGACGCGCCGCTTCAAGAGCCCGCCAGCGAAGTCGGGGACCGAACGACGACGGCGCTCCGAAGACGACGCCAATCATCTGGCCCCGCCCTCGAACCTCGTGAAGAAACTCGTGGCGCTCGATCAGCGACGTGAGCCTCGTATGCCAATAGAGTCCCATGGAAGCCGCGTGCTCGACGACGCGATCACTGTCTAAGACGCTGAGCGTGGTGAGTCCCGCCACCATCGCGAGTTGGTTGCCCTTGAAAGTGGACGAGTGCACCATGGCTTGGTCCATGGAACCGTAGACGCTGCGCAGAATCTTGTCACTGGTCAACATCGCCCCCACCGGCACGAAGCCCCCAGAAAGCGCCTTGGACACGGTGATGATGTCCGGGGTGAGTCCGTAGTGCTCAAATGCGTAAAAGGCCCCCGTACGCCCGATACCAGTCTGGACCTCATCGCAGATCAAGAGTGCCCCGGCGTCGTGAACTGCTGATTGAATCTCGCTCCATAACTCGGTACTGAGTTCGTAGACCCCCTTACCCTGGATGGGTTCGACGATGAACGCGGCCACGTCACCGCGACGTAGCAACTCGCGCAGAGCACTCACGTCGCCAAACGGGACCTCGGTGGTGCCGGGAATGAGTTGTCCGAAGCCTTTTCGAAACTCGGCCGAGCCATTGAGCGCGAGCGCCCCTGTGGTGAGTCCGTGGAAAGCGTGCGACGCGTAGACAATGCGCTCGCGCCCGGTGCTCGCTCGCGCGAACTTGATCGCCGTCTCCACCGCCTCGGCGCCGGAATTTCCAAAGACCACTCGTTCGATGCCGTCGTGGCTGCGCGCTACCAACTGCTCACCCAATAAACCCGGCAGCAAGGCGCAGTCCATTTGCACCATGTTGGGTAGATCCGCATCAACGGCCTGGTGTAAGGCGTCTTTGAGCACGGGGTGGGATCGCCCAAGAGCGAATACTCCAAAACCGCTCAACATATCGAGGTAGCGTCGACCGTCGTCGTCGAAGAGATAGCAACCTTCGCCGCGCACGTAAAAACGATCAAATCCCAGAGTCTTGACAACTTTGGCTAATTGAGGATTCAAGAATCGTTCATGCAGCGCGAAGTTCTCGCCGCGGCGATCGCGAAGTAGCGCTTGGAGGTCGAAGGTCATCACTATCCTTTCGGGGCTCGTTTCAATCTAGAGTCCCTCGCGCAGTCCGACGCAGCGCAGCACTCCTCTAGGCTCGCCAGATAGTCATACTCCTGGCCCTGATTGCGGCGCTCGCGAACGCCGTGGCGAGTATCTGCCAACGGATCGGCGTTGAAAACGCGCCCCCGACTCGTGGGCCGTCGCTGAGTCTCGTCCGCCATATGATTCGACGTCGGATCTGGATTCTCGGTTTCGCCGTGATGGCTCTTGGCTACGGTGCTCAAAGCGTCGCGTTGCACTTAGGTTCTCTCAACGAAGTACAGCCACTCATGGTGAGCGAACTTGTCATGTTGGTCCTCCTCCTCTGGCTCTGGTACGGCGCATCATTGCGCGCGCGCGACGTGGCGTCGGCGTTCGCGACCGCCGTGGGCTTAGGCGTATTCTTGGCGGTCGCCTCGCCAACGACCGGGAAGCTCGTCCCGAGCAACGCTCGGTGGCTCGCCGTCAGTTCGGTCGTCGTCGCTGCGATGGCACTTTTCGTGTTTCTCGGAGCCCATGGTCCAGCGTGGTGGCGAGCACTCTCTCTCGGTGCGAGTGCGTCCACTGGCTTCGCTCTCCTCGCCGCGATCACCAAGTCCTTGACCAATATCTTGGTCAAGGGCTGGGGACCACTGTTCAGTTCGTGGCAGCTCTACGCACTGTGCGTGATCGGCCTGGCGTCCTTCGTCATAATGCAAAGCGCTTTTCAAGTTGGACCCTTTGCCGCGTCCCAGTCCACGCTGATTCTTTTGAACCCGCTCGTGTCACTCGTCGTAGGCGGTCTGCTGTTCGACGAAACGTTACGTACGGGACCTCTCGCGATATCGTTGCAAGCCTTCGCTCTCGTCATAATGATTCTCGGCGCCTTGGGCCTCTCCACGTCATCGTTAGTGGCAGGAGTGCACGGCGACTCGCCCGACGTGCACTTACTACAAGGTCGCGGGCGTTACGCGCAGTGGCGTACGGCGCGCGACTGATCGGTGCCCCGATAGAGAGAACGCCGATGCGCAAACGATGCACGTTGCCAGTACAATTGATCATGCCCGAACGTGCACACTGGGCTCCCTTCGTATCTCCAAAGCGCCCCATTCGCGTCGCGTTTATCGGACTTGGGCGAATTTACGACCTCAACAAGTTGGCGTACGATGACAATGACGATGTGGACGTCGTGGCTCTTGTCGATCCCAACCCGGCACGCCGCGAGCAGCGTCAACTCGACTGGCCCCGAGCAAGAACGTTCGCTTCCATCGACGAATTGGTTGCGAGCGCTATTGAAATCGACACGGTCGAAGCGCTCGTGCCAATTGCCGAGCACGAGGAGTGCGTGGTGCGATGTCTTCGAGCCGGTTGGCACGTCAATCTGCAGAAACCGATCGCCAATGACCTCGCCAGTGCCGAACGCATGATCGAAACGGCTCGTCGGGCGGGACGGGAATTACGCGTGATGGAGAACTACCTCTTTTACGAACCGCTTCAGCGGCTCAAGACCATCGTCGACTCCAACCAACTCGGAGAGATCAGCGGCTACCACCTCAAAATGGTCGCCAGCGGGCGCGGGGGCTGGGACGTACCGGGCGATACCTACGAACGCCAGTTCGAACAGGCCCGGCGAGGGCGTACAACGCTTTTGTTCGACGACGGATGGCACAAACTCTCGACCGCTCTATGGCTCTTTGGTCCCGTTCGAGAGGTCCGCGCGTGGATTGGTTCCACCGAAATTATCCCAGGCATCACGGTCGACGCACCCACGTCACTCGTTTGGGAACACACCAATGGCGTGCGCGGCGTATGGGACATCACGCTCGCGGTGGATATGTATCTTCGTTCGGACTACTACACGAATGACGAACGGTGGGAAGTTACTGGACGTCGAGGTTTTGCGCGCGTGAATCGCTGCACCGCACGAGGGGTCCAACAACCGAGCCTCGAGGTATACCTCGACGGTGAGATGCATGCGTACCACGCACTCGATGATGACTGGGCCAGTAGCTTTCGTGACTCCGGCAGGCACTGGCTGCAATGGCTTCGCGACGGAGAAGGTTCGCTCCGCTGGGACGTGAACGAGGCCATGGACGTGTTGCGGTTTGCACTAAGTGCCTACGAGAGCGACGTCCTCGGCGGATTAGGTGTCGACCCACGAACACTGGGCCAACGCACTGGCGCGGCCGTCTACGGCGATCAATGAAACTAAGCGGACCTTTGCTGTAGCGCCATTTGCAGGATGTTCACCCTGCAAAGTTTTCCGCCCACGAGACACCGCGACCCTAATCTCGACAGTGTTGCTCTCTACCTGCGCGCCTTCGAAACGGGTTCGATGCCCGAGGACTCTGCCGCGAAAGAGTCAAGGCACTCGCCGCTCGCGCCACGAAGGTTCGTGCACGCGGAGGAGTACTCAATCGAGAGATGGAACCGTTCGACCCTACGTGCGCGTCGCCCGAAGAACTCGCTTAAGAGCCGAAAAATGACCGCTAACTAGAATTTGGGACTCTCAAGCATGGGACGGGTATCGGGCGATATGGCGAGAATGCGGGACGACCAACTTTGGGCGATGGTGCACGGAGAGCGAACTTCGCTTGCCGAGGACCTGTCGGACCTTAATGCCGAGCAGTGGCAACACGGCACTCTATGCGGACAGTGGGACGTCGAAGAGGTCGTCGCCCATCTCACCGCCGCTGCAAGCCTCAATCAATGGCGGTGGGTGCGTAGCATGCTCGGCGCACGTTTCCGTGTCGAGGTGCACAACCAGCGCCGACTAGACGAATATCGAGGCGGCACTCCTTCCGAGACGCTGGACCGATTCCGCGCGATTATCGGCAGCACCACCGCCCCGTCGGGGCACACCCGGGCCTATCTCGGCGAGGTCGTCGTGCACGCCCAAGACATCCGTCAGCCCCTTGGGCTACCGCGGACACCGGACGTTGACGCGCTGACACCGGTGGCTGAATTCTTTGCGCACCGCAACTTCGCGGTGCCCAGCCGGACGACCGTTGCCGGTCTGCAACTGCGCGCAGACGACGGACCGTTTGCCACGAGCACCGGACCATTGGTCACCGGATCGACCCTCGCGCTGGTGATGAGCATGGCTGGCCGCGCTTCTTACATTGACCAACTCGCCGGCCCGGGCGTACCGACTCTGCGGGCACGCGTCGACTGCACTGCAGCGTGAACCGAAGTGCCCTTGAACTCACGACCAAAATCGGAAACGAGGTCCCCTTTCACGCATAACGTCGCGTCCGCCTAGACCGACTCTGACCGGAGATCTAGCGCGGCCACCTCGTGCCACGCCATCGTTAGGTCAAGCGAGGAACGTCGAGTGACTCGGGCTCTGCTGTATTTGTGACAACGATCCGTGAACTTTCGTTGCCATTTCCAATCTGGCCCTGACGAGATGCACTGCCGCGATATTCACAACTCGCGTGGACACTGGTCACTCAGATTCGAACCTCACTGACGTGCGACTTCGTTTGGGACTTCTAATACCATCACGGCATCAGTCGGCGTTACACCCCATCAATACGCTCACTTCATGGGATCGACGACCGAAACGGCACCAAATGGCGCTCTCCTGAGCGCCTCGAAGATTAAGGAGCGCGGTTGGACCGATTCCCTCATCCGGCGGTTCTTGAATCCACCAGACGCCACCGCCCCTAATCCGATGTACCGGAGTGCCGCGAGGGTGCGCCTTTACGATCTCACGCGGTTCCTAAATGTGGAAGCGAGTCCGGAATGGCAAGCTGCCAAAGTTGTGGCGTCGCGCAGATCCGCGGCCTCGTCGCAAGCGTCAACTCGGCGTGCATCGGACGTCGTCGAGAAGGCTGGCCGATTTAATGTCACGTTGCCAGTACTGAGCGACGAAACGCTCTATCGACTGGCGGTCGATCACCGCAATGAACTGGGGAACAACAGGGACGACTTCGAGTACGCCAGAATGGAGAGCGTTGACGAGTCGACATTGCGCCGATGGGGAGTCAACTATCTTCGCCACGTACTCACCGGATATGACTCTCAAATCGGGCGTTTCGCTGG
>Ga0208357_1000436_pt1 | contig 33995 bp, 33 predicted proteins | sample NGESurdeep092012_6_FD_184487 | JGI IMG/M metagenome (GOLD analysis project Ga0208357, IMG submission 184487) | Arctic peat soil microbial communities from Barrow, Alaska - NGEE Surface sample F52-2 deep-092012 (SPAdes) | ecosystem: Environmental > Terrestrial > Soil > Wetlands > Peat ...
GGCGGGGCCAGCCGCAGCGTCACCCTGCGGCTCGGGTCGGCTCCGTAGGGGCCACGCCGAGCCGGGGTTCCGGGTGGCTGGCCGGCGGTTTACGCTGGGGCCAGCGGATCTGCACGCTCACATGGTCCATAGCCAGCTGGAGCGCTCGTTGTTTGACCTGTCGTTTGTCAAGATCGCCGTCCTCGCGGTCATCGCGCTGGTGGTCTTCGGCCCCGATCAGCTGCCGAAGATGGCCTCTCAGGCCGGCCGGGCCCTGCGCGAGCTGCGCCGGATGGCCGAGGGCGCGCGGGCGGACCTGCAGGAGCACCTGGGTCCCGAATTCACCGACTTTGACCTCAACGAGCTCAATCCCAAGTACTTCGTCCGCAAGCACCTGCTGGACGAGGCCGACGGCTCGGCGACCGCCGGGGCCACCACGGGCGGGTCCGCCGGCTGGGCAGGCATCGGCACCAGGCCGGCCGGGGAACCCCCCGTCGGCCTCCTGGAGCCCGGCGAGAGCCCGCCCTATGATGCCGAGGCGACCTAGCAGCTAGACCGGCGAACAGCTAGACCGACCTAGATCGTTGACCGGTAAATCTGGGCTGGTCAGTGGTCGTAAGCGATCAAAGATCGTTTGACATGTGCGCCGATCTGCCAGTTGTGCCAGATCGCGGCGTTGAGTGCGAGCAGCCGCTGGACGACGCGGGCCCACAGCCCGGCGGGGGCTCGTCCGCCGTGGCGTTCCAGGCCGAGCTGGTTCTTCAGAGTCCAGATGATGGCTTCGACCCGCTGGCGCAGCCAGTTCGGGAAGTAGCGGGGTTGTTTCTCGTCTTTGCGGGCCGGGCGGATCAGCGTCAGGCGCAGGTCCGGGCCGGCGAAGAACGCTTCGGTGTCTTCGCCGGACAGGCCCCTGTCAGTCACGATGGCGGTGCCTGGTGCGGGGCGGTTGGCGGGCTGGTGCTCCAGCATCTGGCGGGCTTGCTCACGTTCTCGGTAGAGCTTGGGGTCGGCCAGGGCGAACCCGGTCACGGTCCCGTCGCAGGTGACGATGAGCAGCAGCTTGCTTCCCCAGTACCAGCGGGAATGGCTGGGGCAGTACCCGTAGCCTGCCCATCCGGCCAGGTCAGAGCGGCGGGCGGTGATGACCGAATGCCCGCATGGGACTGGGGTGGCGTCCATCAGCCGCAGCATCTCCGCGCTGCCCGGCGTCTGGCCGGACAGCCACCGCAGCGCGGCCTCCATTAGCGGTGCCGCGTTCTTCAGCCGCTGGTTGTACTCGCTTTGCCCCAGCAGCCGCGGGAACAGGTGCCCGATGCGGGAGGCCGCGGCCCGCAGCCAGTGCCGTTCGTCGTCATAGCGCAGCAGCACCTGCGCGACGGCCAGGCAGGCCAGCTCGGCATCAGTCACCTCCGGCGGCCTGCCCGGCCCGGACCGGGCCAGTCCCAGCGAGGGGATGATGCGGTCGGTCAGCTCGACATAGAGTGCGGTCAGAAGAGTGTCCAGATCGGCGATCACGATGACTTCCCAAGGTCAGAAGTGTGTAGACACGCCGATCTTGGACACTCTTCGCCTGTCAGTCACCGATCACCCGCGGCGTGTTGCGGCACGTTGTCCGTAGGGTTGGCTGGTGGCCATCGAGCTGGTGTTTGAGACCCACTCCACGACCGTGGACAACGAGCAGGGGCACGCCACCGGCTGGCTGCCCGGCCAGCTGTCCGAACGGGGTAAGACGCAGGCGCAGCAGCTGGGGCGCCGCCGCCTGGGCGACGGGATCACCACCGTGTTCAGCTCCGACCTGACCCGCGCTGCCCAGACAGCATCGGCCGCCTTCGGCACCTCCGCGATCCCGGTGCTATATGACTGGCGGCTGCGCGAATGTGACTACGGGCAGCGCAACGGGATGCCCGTGGCCGAACTGCACACTGGCCGGCGCGAGCACCTGGACCGGCCCTACCCGGGCGGGGAAAGCTGGCGGCAGGCCGTTGCCCGCGTCGGCCGGTTCCTCAGCGACCTGCCACTGCGCTGGAACGGGCAGCGGGTCCTCGTCATCGGCCATGTCGCCACCCGATGGGGCCTGGACCATATCCTCGGCGGCATCCCGCTGGAAGACCTCGCTGAGCAGGACTTCACCTGGCAGGAAGGATGGGAGTACCGGGTCAACTAGCCAAAGCGCCCGTAGCCAGCCCAGTGTCCTGCACAGAATTACCGGTCAACGATCTAGCAGCTAGACCGGCGACAGGCCGAGCTGGCGCCCGGCCAGGCTGCGGGACCGCCCGGCGATCTGGTCGGCGATCCGCCGCAGTTCCAGCGCGGCCGGCGAGTCGGGCGCCGAGATCACCAGCGGCACGCCGACGTCCCCGGCCTCGCGCAGCCGGGTATCGATCGGGATCTCGCCCAGTAGCGGGACCGGTGCCCCGGTGATCCGGCCCAGGGTGTCCGCGACGGCCTGGCCGCCTCCGGCCCCGAAGACCTCGACGCGCTCCCCGCAGTGCGGGCACGGCAGGTAGGACATGTTCTCGATCACGCCGACCACCCGCTGGTGCAGCTGCAGGGCCAGCGAGCCGGCTCGCTCGGCTACCTCGGACGAGGCTAGCTGAGGAGTGGTAACGACGATCAGCTCCGAGCCCGGGACCAGGTGCGCGGCGGAGATCGCGATGTCTCCGGTGCCGGGCGGCAGGTCCATCAGCAGCACGTCCAGGTCGCCCCAGAACACGTCGGCCAGAAACTGCTGCAGCAGCCGGTGCAGGATGGGACCGCGCAGCGGCAGCGGCTCGTTGCCCTTCTTCAGCATCCCGCTGGAGATGGCCCGGACCCCGTGCGCGGACGGCGGCATGATCATCTGCTCGACCTGAGTCGGCCGGCTGGTCACGCCGAGCATGCGCGGCACCGAGTGCCCGTAGATGTCGGCGTCCAGCAGCCCGACCTTCTGGCCCGCCGCGGCCAGGGCCGCGGCCAGGTTGACGGTGACCGACGACTTGCCGACCCCGCCCTTCCCGCTGGCGATCGCATAGACCTTGGTCAGCGAGCCGGGCTGGGCGAACGGGATCTCCCGCTCCGCCTTGCCGTTCGCACCGCGCAGCCTGCCCTGCAGCTCGCGGCGCTGCTCCTCGCTCATCACGTCGAGCTCGACCTGGACGCCCCGGACGCCGGGCAGCTTGCTGACCGCGGCGGTGACCTCCCGGGTGATCGTGTCCCGCAGCGGGCAGCCCGACACCGTCAGCCAGACATCGACCCGCACGGTCCCGTCGGCGGCGACCTGGACGTCCTTCACCATGCCCAGCTCGGTGATCGGGCGGTGGATCTCGGGGTCGTTCACTCCCGCCAGGGCCTGGGTCACCTGCTCGGTCGTGGGCGGCGCTGCGAGTCCCACGCCGGACTGTGACGTAGTTCCTGAGGACATGCCCCCATGCTACGGCCTGCCAGTTAGGCTTCGGACGAGGCGGTGGCGGCGCCCGCCCCCGGTAGGATCCCGGCGTGACCACGCGCACATCCCGGGCCAGGCGGACCTGCCTGGCCGTGCCCGGCAGCAGCCCGCGGTTCCTGGCCAAGGCCCAGACGCTGGACGTCGACGAGGTGTTCCTGGACCTGGAGGACGCGGTGGCCCCGGCGCAGAAGGCGGACGCCAGGGCCACGGTCGCCGCCGCCCTGCGCGCTGGCGACTGGGGCAGCAAGGTCCGCGCCGTCCGCATCAACGACGCCACGACGGGCTGGGCCTACCGGGACGTCGTAGACCTCGTCGAGCAGGCAGGCGAGTTCCTGGATGTCATCATTCTGCCGAAGGTCGCCCGGCCCGGGCACATCACCTGGCTGGACCTGCTGCTGGGCCAGGTCGAGCAGGCGACGGGCTTCCCGGCCGGGCGGATCGGCATCGAGGCGCAGATCGAGGACGCGGCCGGCCTGGCGGCCGTGGACGAGATCGCCGCCGCCTCGCCCCGGCTGGAGGCGCTGGTCTTCGGGCCCGCCGACTTCATGGCCAGCCTGGGGATGCGCTCGCTGGAGATCGGCGCGCAGCCGGCGGGGTACCAGGGCGGCGACGCGTTCCACTACCCGCACCTGCGGATCCTGGTGGCCGCGCGAGCCCGGGGCCTGCAGGCGATCGACGGGCCGTATGCCGCCATTCACGATGCGGAGGGCCTGCGGCGCAACGCCGCCAGCGTCGCCGCGCTCGGGTATGACGGCAAGTGGGTGCTGCACCCGGACCAGGTCGAGGTCGTGAACGCCGAGTTCTCGCCGGCCCAGGCGGACTACGACCGGGCCGAGCTGATCCTGGAGGCCTACGAGTACGCCACGACGGTGCAGGGCCAGGGCGCCGCCCTGCTAGACGGCGAGATGGTCGACGAGGCATCGCGCAAGCTGGCGATGGTCGCCGCGGCGCGCGGCCGGGCCGCCGGCCTGCCGCGAACCCGCGAGTTCCGTCCCTCCTAGCGGGTACCATTGGCCTGTAAACACACGGGAGCTCGGGCAAACCGGGCTGAGAGGGTGGCTGGCCCGCAGGGGCTCGGCGCCACCGACCGTCTGAACCTGACCGGGTAATGCCGGCGTAGGGAGGCAGTCGTGGAGTTCGTCACGGTGGCGGGTGACCGCAGGTCCGAGGTCTCGCCGACGCTGGCCGATCCCGTGCCCCGCGCGCTCAGCCTGCTGGACCAGCTCGGCCTGTGGGGCAACCTCGGGGTCAGCCTGCTGGGCTTCACCGGCGCCATCTTCGTCCTGCAGCCGCTCGGCAGCGGGACGGCCGAGCTGTCCCTGGCGGCGGCCCTGACCTCGATCGTGGCCGGCACGCTGCTGGGAACCCTGGCCGTGGCCCTGGCCGGCCTGGCCGGCGCCCGGACCGGCGCGCCGGCCATGGTCCTGCTGCGCGGGCTGTTCGGCGCCCGGCTGTCCTACCTCCCGACCGTGGCCAACATCGCGCAGTGCCTGGGCTGGGGCGTCTTCGAGCTCGTCACGATCGCCACCGCCGCGCACGTCGTGGCGCCAGCGCTGCCGCGCTGGGCCTACATCCTCATCGCGGGGACGCTCACCGGCTTGCTCGCCGTCCGGCCGCTGGGGGCCATCCGGGTCCTGCGCCGGTACGTGACCAGCGCGGTCGTGGTGGTGCTGGGCTATCTGCTGGTCGAGCTGCTCCGCCATCCGCTGCCGGCGCTCACCCGGGGCACCTGGTCGGGGTTCTGGGTGGCGACCGACACGGTGGTGGCCGCGGCGATCTCGTTCGCCCCGCTGGCCGCCGACTACACCAGGCACTCGCGCAGCCCGCGGGCGGCGTTCACCGGGACGCTGGCCGGGTACGGCCTGACACAGACGCTGTGCTACGTCATCGGCCTGCTGGCGCTGCTGACCGTGGCCCGGAGCCCGGCCGACATCTACGGGGCGTTCATCGCGCTGCCGGCCGGCGCCATCGGCTTCGCGATCCTGGCGGCGCGCGAGCTGGACCAGTCGTTCGCCAATGTGTACTCGACGGCCGTGTCCACCCAGAACCTGCGCCCGCTGTGGGACCGGCGCGTCCTGGCCGTCGTCATCGCTGCCGCGGCCACGGCGGGCGCGCTGTTCCTCAACATCGCCGACTACGAGAACTTCCTCTTGCTGCTCGGCTCGGTCTTCGTCCCGCTGTTCGCGGTGCTGGTGACCGACTTCTTCGTGCTGTCGCGCGGCCGCTGGGACATGTCGGGCGACGCCGCCGCGCGCTGGCCGATGCTGGCTGCCTGGGCCGCCGGCTTCGTCGTCTACCAGCTCATCAACCCCGGCTACATCTCCTGGTGGGCCACGGCCTGGGCACGGGTCGACACGCTGATCGGCTTCGTGCCGGCCAGCTGGATGTCCGCCTCGATCCTGTCGTTCACCGCGGCCGCGGCGGCCACGCTGGGGTGTGGCGGCCTGGCCCGGCTCAGCGCGCACGACGCGAGCGGCGCGCCCCGCCAGGCATGAGCGCCGCCCCGGCCGGCCCGCCCGGCCCGCCCGCCCCGCCCGGCCCACCCGACGGCCTGGTGCACGGCCTGGGCCGGGAGCTGGTGGCGCCGGACTGGCCACCGCTGACCGACCAGGAGGTCCGCGCCGTCCTGACCGGCTGCCCCGGGCTGGGGCTGCCCGCGGCGGCCGTTATTACCTGGCGGAGCCCTCGCCCGATGTCGGCGGCCGCCCTCGTCCGCTGGCCCGCGGCCCCGGGCGCCCAGGCTCGCTCGGTCTTCGTCAAGCGCCACCACGTGAGCGTCCGCTCGCAGGCCCAGCTGAGCGCCGAGCACGCCTTCGCGGCCTACCTGCGTGACCGCGGGGTGCCGGTGCCGGCCGTGCTGCGCGGGACGGACGGCGCCACTGCCCGGCGATCGGGTGACTTCGTCTACGAGCTGCACGAGACGGCGGCCGGCGTCGACCTTTACCGCGACGCGCTGTCCTGGTCGCCGTTCACGAGCCTGCGGCACGCCCGGGCCGCGGGTGCCGCGCTGGCCCGGCTGCACCTGGCGGCGGCTGACTTCCCGCTTCCTGAGCGTCCCCCGGCCGCCCTGCTGGGCTCGGCGGCCGTCGTGCTCGCGGCCGACCCCGTCGCCGGGCTGTCGCGGTTCGCCGCCCGGCTGCCGGACCTGGCGGGCTACCTGAGCCGGCGCTCGTGGCGCGCGGACTTCGAGCGGCACCTCCTGCCGGCCGTCCTGCGGGCGGGCCCGCTGCTGCGGGCGCTGCCGCGGCAGTGGGGACATGGTGACTGGCACCCCTCCAACCTCACCTGGACCGGCTACGGCCCGGACGCCGGGGTGGCGGGCGTGCTGGACCTGGGCCTGGTCAACCGGACCCTGGCCGTCCACGACCTGGCCACCGCGCTGGAGCGCAGCACGGTGTCCTGGCTGGACCTGCCCGAGTCGGGCCGGGCCGAGGCGGATCACGCGGCCATCGACGCCTTGCTCGGCGGCTACGAGTCGGTCCGGCCGCTGGGACCGCTGGAGACCGCCGCGCTGGCCGAGGTGCTGCCCGTGGTGCACGTCGAGTTCGCGCTCAGCGAGGTCGAGTACTTCGCCGGGATCGTGAGGTCACCGGCCAGTTCCGACCTGGCCTACGACGGTTACCTGCTCGGCCACGCGCGCTGGTTCGCCGGGCCGGCCGGGTCAGCGGTCCTGGCCCACATCAGAGGGCGCCCCACGAGCTGAGTGCCGCGACGAGCCCGTCGGTCAGCTGCCCGGCGGCATCCAGCGCGGCCAGCTCCGGCGGCGTTACCCAGCGAGCGTCGGCCGCGTCGTCGCCCGCCGCGAGCTCGCCCCCGGTGACCACCGCGCGGTAGTCCCGGATGTCCAGGACCGAGTCGGCCCGGCCCGGCCGCTCGACCGTACCGAGCAGCGGGCCGCAGCTGACCACCAGGCTGGTCTCCTCGCGCACCTCCCGCACGATGGCCTCCTGGTCGCTCTCGCCCGGCTCGACCCGGCCGCCGGGCAGGGACCACAGCCCGGCGCCGGGCTCGTTACGCCGCCTGATCAGCAGCATCCGGCCCGCCGGATCCGTGATGACCGCCCCGACGCACGGGATGTGCCTGTTGCTCATGTACCTCGTGTACCGCATCCGTGGTAGGTAAACACCGTGGTAAGTAAACACCGTGGCGCATAACTTCCGGGCCGACCTGCATAGTCACAGCGACGCCTCGGACGGCACGACTCCGCCCGCCGACGTCATGCGCCGGGCCGCCGCGGCCGGCCTGGACGTCATCGCCCTCACCGATCACGACACGGTCGCCGGGCACGCGGCGGCGGTGGCCGCCCTCCCGCCGGGCCTGATACTGCTGCCGGGCATGGAGCTGTCGTGCCGGCTGGCCGGTCACAGCGTCCACATGCTGGCCTACCTGTTCGACCCGGACAACGCCGAGCTGGCCGCGGAGACCGCGGCCATCCGGGAGAGCCGGGTCAGCCGGGCCCGGGCGATGGTCATCCGGCTGGCCGAGCTGGGCGCCCCGGTGACCTGGGAGCAGGTGACCGAGATCGCCGGCGGCGGCGTCGTAGGCAGGCCGCACGTGGCCCGCGCGCTCGCCGCGGCCGGGGTGGTGGCCACCCCCGCCGACGCGTTTACCCCGGAGTGGATCGGCCCCGGCGGCCGGGCGCACGTGACCCGGTACGCGCCGGATCCCAGCCGGGCCATCGCCCTGGTGCGGGCCGCGGGCGGGGTGACCGTGCTGGCCCATCCCCGCGGCTCGAACCGCGGCTGGCAGCTCCCCGACGACGTCATCGCCGGCCTGGCGGCCGCCGGGCTGACCGGGCTGGAGATCGACCACCCGCAGCAGGACGAGGAGCAGCGGGCCCGGCTGCGCGAGCTGGCCGCCGCGCTTGATCTGGTGCCGTCCGGCGGCAGCGACGACCATGGCGAGCTGACCGGCTACCGGATCGGGGCGCAGACGGCGCCCGGCGACAGCTACCAGCGGCTGGTCGAGCTGGCCAGCGGCGCGGCGCCGGTGAGCGGCTGATGCGCACGGGCGATCCGCACTATCGTTGCGACATCCACAAACCTGGAGGACAGTACCCGGATGGATGCGCGGATTGAGGTCATCGCTGACGGCCCAGAGGCCACTGGCAGCACAGCCGAGGCCAACACCTGGATTGTCGGTGACGACGAGGAGGTCATCGTCATAGATCCCGGTACTAACGCCAGCCTGGTGCTGGCCGCCGTCGGGGAGCGGGAGATCCTGGCCGTCATCTGCACGCACGGGCACGCCCATCACGTCGCGGCCGCGCTGGAGGTGGCCGCGCGCGACGAGGCGCCCGTGGCGCTGCACAGCGCCGACCGGGTGGCCTGGCGTGAGGTCCACGCCGATGATCCCGACATCTCCATGGAGGACGGCGGCACCTTCGAGGTCTCCGACGTCAGGCTGGAGGTGCTGCACGCGCCCGGGCACAGCCCAGGCTCGGTCTGCCTGTACTGCGAGGACCTGGAGGCCGTGTTCACCGGCGACGTGCTGACGGCGACGGGCCCGGTTCCGCATGAGGATGGTTACCCGGACTTTCCGCGTCAGCTGAGCTCGATCGGCGCCCAGGTGCTCACGCTGCCCGCGAAGACGTCGGTCATGCCGGGGCACGGAGACCAGCTGACCGTGGGCCTGGCGGAGAAGAGCTTCGACTCGTGGGTCGCGGCCGGCCCGGCCGGCGCGACAGACTAGCCGCCCCGTGGAGCAGCTCGGCTTCGAGGGCATGCCGCGCCGGCTGTATCCGTGCACGCCGACCCGGCTGAGCAGCTGGCTGGACTGCCCGCGCCGGTACCGGATGACCTACCTGGACCGCCCGCCGCCGGCCAAGGGGCCACCCTGGGCCCATAACAGCGTCGGGGCCAGCGTGCATAACGCGCTGGCCGGCTGGTGGCGGCTGCCGCCGGCCGAGCGGACGGTGGCCGCCGCGGGGGACCTGCTGGAGCGCGGCTGGCTCGGTGACGGCTTCGCCGATGACGCGCAGGTGACCCGCCAGCGGCGGCGGTGGCGGGCGCTGGTGGAGGGCTACGTGGCCGGCCTGGACCCCGCTCAGGAGCCGGTCGGCGTCGAGCGGACGGTGGCCACCCGGACCGACCTGATCGCCTTCTCCGGCCGGATCGACCGGCTGGACGACCGGGGTGAGCTGGTGGTGGTCGACTACAAGACGAGCCGCCACCTGCTGACGGTGGACGACGCCCGGTCGTCCATGCCGCTGGCGCTGTACGCGCTGGCCGCCCAGCGGGTCCTGCGGCGGCCGTGTTACCAGGTGGAGCTGCATCACCTGCCGACCGGGCGGGTCCTGGCCTGGGAGCACACCGCGCAGTCGCTGGCCCGGCAGCTGGACCGGGCGCAGGACATCGCCGCCGAGTGCGCCAGCGCGGACGAGCGCTACCGGGATGTCACCGGCGGCAGCCAGGGCGATGACGTCTTCCCGCCCCGGCCCGGGACCTCGTGCGGCTGGTGCGACTACCGGGCGCACTGCCCGGAGGGCCGCGCGGCGGGCGCAGCCCGGCGCCCCTGGGACGGCCTAGCCGATCCCGGGGCTACGGTGGCGGGCGAGCCTGGCACCGCCGGGGAGCTCACGCCCAGCGCCTAGTGCGACTTGGCTACCCGGCGCCGCTCCGCGGCGTTCCAGAAGGTGGTCAGGGCCCTGGCCGTGGTCTCGGGAGCCTCGACCGCGGGGGAGTGCGCCGCGCCGGGGATGCAGGCGCGCTCGGCAGCCAGCCGCCTGGCCATCCGGTCCTGCGTGACCGGCGGCCAGGCGTCGTCGTTCTCGCCGTAGATCACCATGACCGGCAGCCGGGGCGGCCGGGAGGGGCTGGGCGGCCTGGCCAGCGCGGCCAGCTCATCGGTTCGGTCCGGGCAGGTCAGCAGGTATCTGGCCATCGCGATGATGCCGATCGGGCAGTTCCGGTGGGTGCGCTCACGCAGGAACGCGATGATGCGCTCGTCCGTCCCGTCGTCGCGGGCCTGGGGCTCCAGCTGCTCGCGCCATAGCTGGGCGATGAGGGCACTCAGCTGAGCGCGGTCGTCGCCGTCCCGGCCGTGCCTGGGGTCGAGTACCGACAGGACCTCGCGCAGTACGGCCGCGCGCTGTCCCGCGATGGCACCGGGACCCGAGCCGAGCAGGGTGAGCGACAAGAACCGCCCGGCCGGCAGCAGTGCGGCCTCCCGCGCGATGAGGCCGCCCATCGAGTGCCCGACCAGGTGGACCCCGCCCCCGCCGGCGCCCCGGCCGTCCGGGTCGATCATGTCAGCGACGGCGAGCAGGTCCGCGGCCAGCTCACGGGCGGCGTAGCCCTTCCGGTCGGCGGCGTGCGGGCTCTGGTACTGGCCACGCAGGTCCAGGGCGACGATGGTCCGGCCCGCCGCGGCCAGCGGCTCCAGGACGGGCAGGAAGTCTTCCTTGCTGCCGGTGTAGCCGGGCACGAGCAGCGCGGGCCGGCGCTCGCAGATGCCGTGCCCCGGCTGGGCCTCCAGCACGGCGAACGCGCCGCGCTCGGTCGTCACGGTCCCCGACCGCACCCGGTGGGGCATCTTCAGGGACCTGGGGGTGCTCACGTGGCGGCAGCCTATCGATGATCCCGCTGGAAACCTAAGGCGTACTAGCCCAGAATCTCCTGAACTCTGTCTCAGCGCCAGCCATCAGGCCTGGGCCTGGAGGGCCTAACTCGCCCCGGCCGGGCTGGTTGCCCCGCCCTGGCCCGGTCCCTGGCCACCACTGCGGGATGACCGCCGACGGCGGCGCCGCCCCGGCTGGCTCCCGGCCGCGGGCGAGCCGCTGGCCCGGGACTGCTCGGCCCCGGCCTGGTCGCTGTGCCCGGCGCCGCCCGCGTGCCCGGCGCCGTCCGCGCTCACGGCACCGTCGGCCAGCTGGACGCCGGACCTCGTGCGCCGGCGTACGCGCTGCCTGCGCGGGCCCGGCTCACGGTCGGACTCCGCGCGCCGGCCCGCGTCGCCGGTGCGACCCCGCCCGTGCTCGGGCTTGGGACCGCGGGAGCGGGTCTTGCCGGTCTCGCCGATGTCCTCGAGCTGCTCGGCCTCCAGGCCCGCCCGCTCGCGCTGAGCGCGCGGCAGCGTCCCGGTCACGCCGACCGGGATCTGCAGGTCGGCGAACAGGTGGCTGGAGGTGGAGTAGGTCTCCACCGGCTCGGGATGGCCGAGGTTCAGTGTGTCGCTGATGACCTTCCAGCGCGTCATGTCGTGCCAGTCCACGAAGGTCACGGCCACGCCGGTCCGCCCGGCGCGGCCGGTCCGCCCGATGCGGTGCAGGTAGGCCTTGTCGTCCTCGGGACACTCGTAGTTGATCACGTGCGTCACGTCGTCGACGTCCAGTCCGCGGGCGGCGACATCGGTGGCCACCAGCACGTCGACCTTGCCCGCCCGGAAGGCGCGCATGGCGCGCTCGCGCTGGCCCTGGCCGAGGTCACCGTGGACGGCGGCGGCGGCGAACCCGCGCGTCGTCAGGGCGGTAGAGACCTGGTCGGCGGACCGCTTGGTCCGGCAGAACACGATGGACAGGCCGCGTCCCTGGGCCTGCAGCACGCGGGCCAGGACCTCGATCTTGTCCATCTGGTGAGCCCGGTAGATGTGCTGCTGGGTGCTCGGCACGTGCGCGGGCTCGTCATGCTGCTCGGCCCGGATGTGCATGGGCCGGCTGAGGTGCCGCCGGGCCAGCGTGACGACCTCGCCCGGCATGGTGGCCGAGAAGAGCATCGTCTGGCGGTCGCGGGGAGTCAGGCGGAGGATCTTCTCGACATCCGGCAGGAAGCCCAGGTCCAGCATCTTGTCGGCCTCATCGAGGACCAGCGCGTGGACGTGACCCAGGCTCAGGTGGCCCTGCCGGACCAGGTCCAGCAGCCGGCCGGGGGTGCCCACCACGATGTCCACCGTGGCCAGCGCCTCGATCTGCGGCTCATAGGCGCGACCGCCATACAAGACGACCACCTTGGCGCCCAGGCGGCTGCCGGCCGTCTGCAGGTCCTCGGCGACCTGAAAGGCCAGTTCCCTGGTCGGCACGACCGCGAGCGCGCGGGGCGCGGCCGGGATCCCGCCGCCGGGCATGTCCGGCAGGCGCTGCAGGATCGGGATGCCGAAGGCCAGCGTCTTTCCGGTACCCGTCCGGGCCTGCCCGATCAGGTCGTGGCCGGCCAGCGCCACCGGCAGGGTCAGCGCCTGAATGGGGAAGGCCGTGGTGATGCCCTCGGCCTCCAGCGCCGCGCAGATCGGCTCGGCAATGCCGAAGTCCCGGAAGGTCTTCTCGGTGCCAGGACCAGCGTCGGCGCTGGCGGGGAGGTCATCCTCCGGGTCCGCCGTGAGTGGCTCGCTTGCGGCCAGGCCCGTGACCTTCGGCTCAATCGCCTCCGGTTCGTCCTGAGTGGCTGCTGTGTAGGTTGTCAGGGCTTCCGCCTCCATCAATTGCCTGCGGTCCGTCAGGCACCTGTGCGCCCGGTTTTCGTCGCCGCAGGCTGGCATGTTGCTTCTTCGGTGCGACAGCAGGCACCGCCACGGCGGGATGCCCGACAGGGGGCCATGCGCTCACGCAGAAGTGGACGACGCCTCGTTGCCTGCGCTAATTCAGCGCTCGGCCTACGCCGCGCCTTGCTTGTGTAACACGATCGGGGGGTCACCGCATTCCTGGTGTCGATCGCAGCACAGGGGTGATTCTAGCAAGCCAGCTCGCTGGGTCCCCGCCGAGCGTCTCCGGCCGTGTCGCGGGGCGCTTGTTAGGCTGCGATCGTGAGCCATGAAGCGTCCGAGGTGCAGGCGCCGGATCCCGTCGCCGCTGCCGGCACCGCGTCCGCCGCTCCAGCCGGATCCGGCGACGCGATCGAGAACGGCGTACTGGACCTGCTGGGCCTGGTGGCCTACGCACAGCTGGTGGCCTTCTTCCGGATAACCGACGACGCGGCGCGCGCGGTCTCCCTCACCGACAAGGCGGCGCTGGCGGAGATGGCCGTGGCCGAGTTCGGGCATTTCCAGCTGCTGCGCGGCCGGCTGGAGGAATTGCAGGCCGATCCCGACGCCGTCATGCGGCCGTTCGTGGCCGCCGTGGACGACTTCCATGCCCGGACCGTGCCCGCCGACTGGCTGGAAGGCCTGGTCAAGGCCTATGTCGGGGACGGCATCGCCGCTGACTTCTACCGCACCGTCGCGACGCTGCTGGATGCCCCGACGCAGTCCCTGGTCCTGGAAGTGCTCGCCGACACCGGTCACTCGGCCTTTGTCATCGACGCGGTCAGGGCGGCCATCGCCGCGGACCCGAGGGTGGCCGGGCGCCTGGCCCTGTGGGCCCGGCGGCTGGTCGGTGAGGCGTTCGGGCAGGCCCAGCGGGTGGCGGCCGAGCGCGAGTCGCTCGCGCGGTTGCTGGCCCATGGCTCCCGCAGTCAGCTCGGCGACATCGGGCGGATGTTCGCGCGGCTGACCGACGCCCATGCCGACCGGATGGCCGCCCTGGGCCTGGCCGGGTAACTGCCTGGCCGGGTAACCTGACGACCCCTTGGCCCGCAACGCCGCGACCCCGGAGGGTGCATGACCACGAGGCAGCTCACCGCGGCCGCGGCGCGGGCCTGGATTGGCCGCTGGGACACCCAGCAGCAGGAGTACATGCCCGATCGCGAGGAGCGGTTCACCGCGTTGATCGACGTGGTCGCGGCCGCGGCCGGGCGGCCCGACCCGCTCGTGCTGGACCTCGGCTGCGGGCCCGGCTCGCTGGCCACCCGGCTGCTGGACCAGATCCCCGGCGCCACCGTGCTGGCGATCGACGCCGATCCGGTGCTGCTGGCCCTGGGCCGGGCCAGCTCCTCCGGCCGGCCGGGCCTGCGCTACGTCGACCAGGACCTGCGCGCGGCGGGCTGGACCCGCGCCCTGGGCCCGGACCGCCCAGCTGACGCCGCCGTGAGCACCACGGCCCTGCACTGGCTCCGGGAGGCCGAGCTGACGGCGATGTACGCCGAGCTGGCCACCGTGCTGCGGCCGGGTGGCGTGCTGCTGAACGGGGATCACCTGGAGGAGAACGAGGCGACCGCCCCTACGCTGGCCCGCCTGGGCCAGGTCCTGATCGAGCGGGAACAGCAGCGGCGCTTTCCCGATGGCCAGTCGGAGAGCTGGGCGGGCTGGTGGACCGCGGCGCTAGCCGACCCGGCCCTGGCCGGGCCCGTGGCGCAGCGGAAGCAGCGCCACTACAGCTCCGACCACCACGGGTCGGAGTCACGCTGGCTGCACACCCACGTGACCGCCTTGCGGGCGGCGGGCTTCACCGAGATCGGCACGCTGTGGCAGCGCGGATCGAACCGGCTGCTATGCGCAGTCGCCGGCTAACTAGTCGCCGGCGACCCAGTCGCCAGCCAGCCCGTAGCCGCCTAGCTGGCCAGCTAGCCCGAGCCGCCTAGCTGTAGGCGCCGAAGCCGACGCGGCGCGGCTCGGCGCCGCCGATCTCCAGGTAAGCGATCTTGTCCGCCGGGACGAGGACCTTGCCGCCCTTGTCGTCCTCCAGCACCAGGACCGTGCCATCGGTCACGGCCGTGCTGAGGGCACGCTCGACCTCCTCGACGGCGGAATTCGTCTCCAGGACGAGCTCACGCGGTACCGACTGAATGCCAATCTTAACTTCCACGGTTCTCCTCTCCGCACCGAGGCTAACTCGTGGCCTGGTCGCAACGGGGGAATCGCGCTCCGCAGCTGCTACGCCCCGAGCGTAACCGCTTGGGCTAGGCCTGCCCGGTCAGCGGCCAGCCGCTGATACCGCGCCAGGCGAGCCTGGTGATGAGCTGCTCCGCCTGGTCCTTGGGGATGGCCCGGTCCGTGCTGAGCCAGTACCGCGCGCTCACCTGGGCCATGCCCACCAGGGCCATGCCCAGCAGGTGCGCCTCCTCCTCGTCCAGGCCCGCGTCCTCGTGGATGAACTGGCTCACCATGTCCGCGCACGACTCCATGGCGATTCCCAGCCGGTCCCGCACGGCGGGCTCGTTGCTCAGATCCGACTCGAACACCAGCCGGAACGCCTCGCCGCTGCCGCCCACGAAATCGAAGAATGCCTGGAAGGTGGCCGGCACCCGCTGCTTGTTGTCCGTAGTAGACGACAGCGCCTGGCCCACGATCCGGTTGAGCTCCGCCACGCTCTCGTCCAGCAGCGCCAGGTAGAGCTCGAGCTTGCCGGGAAAATGCTGATAGAGCACCGGCTTGCTGACGCCGGCCCGCTCCGCGATCTCGTCCATGGCCGCCGCGTGATAACCCTGCGCAACGAAGACATCGCGAGCCGCGCCTAGCAGCTGCCGCCGCCGCGCGGGGCGCGGCAGCCGGGGACTAGCCGACTTGGCCTGCGACGATGCGGTCACAATGATCTCCGAGCGTGTCTGTGCGGGCAGCGAGGACGGACCGTCCAGCTTCGATTCTACGGCCGATGGGAGTTACAGCGTGCTAGCGGTAATCCTCGGTGTCGTCGGTTTCCACTTCCCGGGCCTGCTCCACCACGTCCGCGGGATCCGCCTCAAGCGGCACGTCTTCCAGCTCTCCGGCGGAATCGTCTGGGGTAGGCAGGGCGCCGGTTTCCTGCTCGGCGGCGTCGGCTTCGGACGCCTCGAGGCTTTCTTCGCTCATATGCCGAGCCCCTTCCTCTGCTGAAGGTTCTTGCCAGGGCGTCGTCTCGAACATACTGCCGGATGACAGAATTCGGACATCGGCCGGCGTATTTCTCGGTATCTGCTCAGGGACCAGGGTAAGGAGATGTCATGCGCAGCATGTGGAAGGGTGCGATCTCCTTCGGCCTCGTCATGATCCCAGTGAAACTTTACGCTGCGACCGAGCAGAAGGACATCGCCTTCCGCCAGGTTCACCGTGAGGACGGCGGCCGCATCCGGTTCCGCCGCGTCTGCTCGATCGACGGGGCCGAGGTGCCGTACGAGGATATCGCCAAGGGGTTTGAATTGCCCGGCGGCGAGATGGTCGTGCTCACCGACGAGGACATGGCCGAGCTGCCGCTGCCGACCAGCAAGAGCATCGAGGTCCTGCACTTCACCCCGGCCGACCAGCTCGACCCCATCTTGTTCAACCGCAGCTACTACGTCGAGCCCGAGACGTCCGGGGGCCGCGCCTACGCCCTGCTGCGGGACGCGCTGGAGCGCTCGGGCCGGGTGGCCATCGCCCAGGTGGCGCTGCGGCAGCGCGAGTCGCTGGCCACGCTGCGCACCCGGGACGGGGTGCTGGTGCTGGAGACCTTGCTGTGGCCGGACGAGGTCCGCAGCGCGGACTTCCCGTTCCTCGACGACGACATCGACGTGCGGCCGCAGGAACTGCGGATGGCGACGTCCCTCATCGATTCCATGACCGTCGACTTCGACCCCGAGGAGTACCACGACGGGTACCGGGAGGCGCTCCTGGAAGTAGTCGAGGCCAAGATCGAGGGCCGCGACATCGTCCAGCCCGAGACCGCCGAGGTGTCCGAACAGCCCAGTAGCCTGGCCGACGCGCTCAAGGCCAGCCTAGCCGCGGCGCGCGGCGACCAGGGGGCTGCGGAACCTCCGCAGCGTCGAACCAGGTCGGCCAAGGCCGGGGCGGCGACGAAGGGCGCCGACGGCAAGAGCGGCGGGGCTAAGCCGGCCGCCAAGAGGGGCCGCCCCGGCAAAGAAACCGCCAAGGACACCGGCAAGGGGGCCCAGCCCGCCAGGGCCAGCCGGACCGGCCGGTCCGGCAAGGACGCGTCGGCCGCGGAAGATACCGGCCAGGAACCCACGCCGCAGCGCCGGACCAGGCGGCGGGCCAGCTAGCCGCTGGAGTTGGCCAGGCGGTCCCGGGCAGCGTCCGTACCCGCAGGTAGAGTCGGAATATGGCCGACCCGATTCCACCGTGGCCAGGCGCGCTTGTCGCGCTCGACATCGGAGATGTCTTCGTCCGGACCGCCGTCCCCGCAGCCGGGGCTGGCGAGCCTGCCGTGTTCGTCCACGGGCTCGGGGGCTCCTCCCGCAACTGGACCGACATCATGGACCTGCTCAGCCGTCCCGGCGACGGCCTGATCACCGGCCCGGTCCTGGCCAGCGAGGCGCTGGACCTGCCCGGGTTCGGTTACTCGCCGGTGCCCGCCAGCCGGGACTACTCGATCGACGCGTCCGCCACCGCCGTCACGGCCCTGATCGACCAGCGCGGCCAGGGCCCCGTCCACCTCGTCGGCAATTCGCTGGGCGGCGCCGTCTGCACGCGCGTGGCGGCCCGGCGGCCGGATCTGGTCCGGACCCTCACGCTCATCTCGCCGGCCCTCCCCGACCTGCACCCGCGGCTCGGCCCGCTGCGCGTGGCGGCGGTGATCCTGCCCGGACTCGGCCGCCGCGCCCTGGCCCGGCTCGAGGCCGTGCCAGCACAGCAGCGGACCCTGCAGACGATCCGCGACCTGTACGCCGATCCGACCCGCATGCATCCCGACCGGGTGCGCGAGGAGGTCGACGAGGTCACCCGCCGCGACGGCCTCGGCTACCAGGCCGAGGTCCTGATCGGTTCCGCGCGAGCCCTCGTGACCGAGTACACCCGGCGGGGAGCCCGGACCCTGTGGCGGGACGCCGCCCAGGTGACCGCGCCCACCCTGGTGATTCACGGCAGCCATGACCGGCTCGTCAACCCCGTGACCGGCGCGCGGGCGGCCCGCGTCTTCCCCTCCGCGCACGTGGTGGTGCTGCCGCGCACCGGCCATGTGGCCATGCTGGAACGGCCCGACATGGTGGCGCAGGTCATGCGGGGATTCTTCGCGCTGGCCGAGCCGGGCCGGGCCGCCGGGTTGTCGGCGGCCCACGCCAGCCAGGCCGGCGCCGGGCCGGGAAGCGACTCCGGCCAGCTGAACCAGGTGCCCAGCTGAGCGCGGGGCCGTCCTTCGTCGTCACCGCCCCGCAGCTGATCACGGGCCTGCCAGGAGCACCGATCCTGGCCCCCGGCTACCTGCGGATCCGGGCCGGCGAGGTAGCCGACGTGGGCGAGGGAACGCCGCCGGGCCCCGCCGACGTCGCCCTGCCCGACGGAATCCTGGTCCCCGGCTTCGTTGACCTGCAGGTCAATGGTTACTACGGCCAGGAGCTGATGGCCGCCCGGCCCGACGGCTGGGCGCAGGTCGTGCGCCGGCTTCCCGAGACCGGGACGACCGCGTTCCTGCCCACCTTCATCACCGCCCCGGTGGACCGGCTGGCGGTCGCGTTCCGTGCGGCGGCAGCGATCATTGCGGATCTGCCGACCGGCGCCCGGGTGCTCGGCCTGCACCTGGAAGGACCGTTCATCGCCCCGTCCCGGCGCGGAGCGCACAACGAGGACTGGATCGTCGACCCGACCCACGTGGCCATCGACCAGTTGCTGACCGCTGGCCGCGGCCTGCTCAGGCTGGTCACGCTGGCTCCCGAGCGCCCCGGCGCGCTCGCCGCCATCACCCAGCTCACTGAAGCCGGAGTGCTGGTCAGCGTCGGTCATAGTGACGCCACCGCCGCGCAGGTCGCGCAGGCGGCCGGCCAGGGCGCGCGCATGGTCACGCACCTATTCGACGCCCAGCGGCCGTTCCATCACCGCGAGCCCGGCGTGGTCGGTCAGGCGCTTGGCGATCCCCGGCTGACCAGCGGACTCATCGCCGATCTCCAGCACGTAGCCGGCCTGGCCTGCCGTATCGCCTTCGCCGCGGCGCCTGGCCGGATCGCCTTGGTGACTGATGCGGCGGCATGCGCGGGGATGGCACCGGGGCGTTACCTCCTGGGTGGCGAGTCCATCGAATTGCCGCCCGGCGCCGGGCGGCCGCCGGTCCGGGCCGACGGCACGCTCGCCGGCTCCGCCCTGCGGATGGACACCGGCGTGGCGAACATGGTCGCGGCCGGCGTCGACCTGGCCATCGCCGTCGCGGCCGCCACCCGCGTTCCCGCCGACCTGATCGGATGCCCCAGCCTGGGCCGTATTGCCCCGGGCGCCGTCGGCGACCTAGTCTGGCTCGGCCCCGACCTGCGGGCCAGGGCCACCTGGATCGGCGGCCGGCAGGTGTTCGGCCCGGGCGACAACAGCGATGGAGGACGGCCGTGAGCGTGGCGACCAGCGACGGGCAGACCGTTTCACACATGGGCCGGGAGATCGCGCAGCAGCCCGCCGCGCTCCGGGCCACGATCGATGCTCTGCTGCCGCGCCGGGCCGAGGCGGCCGCCCTGGCGGCCCAGACCCGGCACGTGCTGTTCATCGCGCGCGGTACCTCCGACAACGCCGCCGTCTACGGCACCTACCTGATCCAGGCCTACGCCGGACGGCTGGCCACCCTCGCCTCGCCGTCGATCGCGACGACCTACCGGAGCCGGGTCGACCTGTCCGACGTGCTCGCGGTCGCGTTGTCCCAGTCCGGCCGGACCGAGGAGATCGTCGAGACCCTGGCCTGGGCCCGCGACTGCGGGGCGCACACCGTGGCCATCACCAACGGGACCGACTCGCCGCTCGCCGATCAGGCCGAGGTCACGTTCCAGACCCAGGCCGGGATCGAGCAAGCCGTGCCGGCCACTAAGACCTTCACCACCCAGCTGGCCGCCCTGGCCGTGCTGGCCCTGGGCCTCGGCGCGGCCCTGGACCCCGGCGAGCTGCGCGACGTGCCCGACGCCGTCGAGGCCATGCTCAGCCTGCCCCCGGACTTCGACGCCATGGTGACCGAGCTCGCCTCAGTTCCCGGCGTCGTGGTGTCCGGCCGGGGCCTGGCCTATTCGGCCGCCCTCGAGCTGGCCCTCAAGCTCAAGGAAGCGTGCTACTTGCACGCCATGGGCCTGTCCTACGCCGACTTGCTGCACGGCCCGATCGCCGTCGTGGACGCCCAGACTCCGGCCATCGTGCTCGCGGCCGAATCCGGCCCCGCCCTGGCCGGGTCCGTCGAGCTGGCCCGCCGGGTCACCGGGGCCGGGGCCATGGCCTACGGCATCGGCGGCGGTGACCAGCTCGCCGCCGCCTGCTCGCGCTCGCTGCCGGGACCGCAGCTGCCCGAGTGGCTGGCGCCCATGGGCCTGATCGTGCCGGGCCAGCTGCTGACCGAGGCGCTGTCTCGCCGGCTCGGCCTGGACCCCGACAGCCCGCGCGGCCTCAGCAAGATCACTCAGACCGGCTGAGGCGCGGCGGCTGGAGGCGCGGGCGTCTGGTCAGGTCGTCTCCCGGAACACCTTGTGCTGCGCGGCCTGCGCGCGCGGCCGGATGACCATGAGGTCGACGTTGAAGTGCGCGGGCCGTGTGACCGACCAGGCGACAGCGTCCGCCACGTCCTGCGCCGTCAGCGGCTCCTTGACCCCGGCGTAGACCGAGGCCGCCTTGTCCGCGTCGCCCCGGAAGCGGTTGAGCGCGAACTCGTCCGTCTTGACCATGCCCGGGGCGATCTCGATGACCCGGACCGGCTGATCCCACAGCTCCAGCCGCAGCGTCTCGGCGATCGCGTGCGTGCCGTGCTTGGCGGCCACGTACCCGCCGCCCCCCTCGTAGGAGGTCAGGCCGGCCGTCGACGACATCAGCACGATGGTTCCCGCGCCGCTGGCGATCAGCTTGGGCAGCAGCACCTGGGTGATGTGCAGCGTGCCGAGCACGTTGACCTCGTACATGGCCAGCCAGTCGTCCGGGGAGCTGGCGGCGACCGAGTCGCCGCCGATGGCGCCGCCGGCGTTGGCCACCAGGACGTCGCAGCGACCCAGCGCGGCGCCGAACGCCTCCACGGCCGACCGGTCCGTCACGTCGAGCTGATGAGTGTCCGCCTGGCCGCCGTCCTTGGCGATGCGGTCGGCTACCTCAGCCAGCTTCTCAGTGCGCCGGGCGGTGAGGACCACCCGGTAACCGGCGTCCGCCAGCTTCAGGGCCGTGGCCGCTCCGATGCCGCTGCTGGCCCCGGTGATGACAGCTACGGGCTGGACGGCTTCAGGGTTAACGGCTTCAGGGTCAACGGCTGCAGTGTTCATGCCGTGATTCTGCCAGGAGGCCAGCCGGCCCTTTCAGCTGGGCTCGACGTCAAATCGGTTAGTCAGCGGTGGTCCTCAAGGTCGAACGGATTCCGTAGCAGGGCACATGTGGCGTCGAGTCAGTGAAGTTGCCGAACGACGTGGGCGACTCGCTATTGTTTTGCGTAGAGGCCGAGCCAGACCCATAGCTACTTGTATGGTCAGCCCGGTTACGGTTCGAGCAACTCGGCCAGCCGCCGAACGATATTCCCCAGGGAACCGAGAGGCTCAGGGACGGATTAAAGCCGTATGAATACCCGCTCCAGAACTGCCCCATGGTTATCTTGCTTAAATTGTCGGACCCAATGCAGCTGCCTCCTGTACCGATAGGGTCAGCAATGACCGAGCCGCGGTCCTGGGCACAGGTCAATGACCTGCCCAGTCAAGCCAGATAGGGATACTCCTATGGTTGTCAAGCGGCTGGCTCCATTGGGCGGTCAGGCGGCTGCCCGTCCGGGCCGGTCAGGACATGCCCTGCTCCCGGGCCAGCCGGACCAGCTCTCTTGCGGCCTCAGCCTCAGCCGATGGCTCCGGCTTCTTGCTGGTCACCTCGTCCGGTGTCGCGGTCATTCACGGCACCTCTTCCGCTGGGCCCAGCGTGATCGGGCCGGAAACACCTTTAGATCCACAGTCCCGGCCGTTGCGGGCCTGTGACGCCGTCGGGCACCATTGAATACTGTGGCTGGACTTCGATGCGATGTGCTTGCCGACTTGTCGGAGTTGGCCGACGTGCGGCTCGGCTGGCGCAATCTGATCGCGCGTGGCTGCCTCCCGTCTGTCTTCCAGCATCCCGGCTGGGCGGATGCGTGGTGGCGTAGCTTCGGCGACGGCCGCATCCCGTTCGTCGTCGTGGGTCGAGACGGCGATTCAATCGTCGGCATCGTGCCGTTGATGGTCGACTGCGCGATCGGGCAGGCCCAGTTCATCGGTCACCCGCTCAACGACCGCAACGGGGCGGCTCGGATCATCGAGCTGTGCGCGCCGAGGTGGGCCCATTAACGTGATCGAGCTTAACAACGACTCGACCGCCATTCACCTAACTGGCTGGGCGAGCTGTGGCGCTTGCGCACCAGCACCGTGGCCGGATGGCCGTTGACGAGGATTTCATAGGCGGCGTCCGGTATGAGCCCCGAGTCGCTTAGCGCCTGCCACAGTACCGAGGCATTGCGGCAGTTGACCAGGATGACGTAGCGCCCGCGTGAAGGGTGCAGGACCCGGGCGAAGGAGGTGCCGATGTCCTTGGCAAACTCGGAGTACGGCCGGTCCAGCATCTCATGTTCGCCCCAGGGCGGGTCGGTGACGATGGCATCGACCGATCCATCGGCGATGCTCGGCAGCCGCAACGCGTCTTCGTCGAGCAACCGGACGCGGTTATCGCGGACGAGCCGGGGTTCGAAGGCCGGGCGATGCGTGGCGAGGTTGAGATCGGCGTACAAGATCTTCCGGACAGGCAGGTCCAGCCTGGCCTGGGCGAAGGACCCGCTGCCGCCGAAGGGATCCAGGAAGACGTCCCGGGGCTCCGGGTTGGATGTGGCGATGAGGATCGCCGACAGCTCGTGGCCGATCGCGCCCCGCGCCTTGGCAGGGCGCCCCCGTTTCGGCAGCCGCGCGCCGAACAGCAGCTCGTCTAGTGCGGTGCGGCCGATGATCCAGTACTCCTGGCAGTTGCCACGTGGTTCGACGCGCCGCCCAGTGCGCATAGACACCGTGTGCTCCAGCGCCGCTCTGTTCCTTGGGCTTGCAGAGGCCAGCGCGCCGTCGATGTGGAACATCAGCCGAAAGCCGCGAGTCCGATCCGGCGACTGGGGAAACGTCGCGCGTTGCAGGTTCCGGTTGAGCTGCGCGACCGACGCATCAAGGCCCCCGCGACTGGCCGAAGCGATGATCTGGAAAGCGTTCTTGACATAAGGAAGCGCCCCGACCCGATGTGGCGGATCGGCGGCATCGAGGACCATCGCGCTGTCGTCGACGTATTCGATGCGGACGTTGGCGAGCTGACCGGCAAGAGCATCAGCCATCAGGTCGCTGATTCCCGCAGTAAATTGAATACAAAATCTCACTGATCGATAGTATCACGCTAGTTTTATGCCACGATCGCCTTGTGTTTCAGCCGGAACCACTTGTAATCTCAACATCACTGTTGGGTCGTACGACTCCGGGGCAAGGGTGGCACCGATACTGCTTTCAAGCGAAGTTGGAATACGCACGATTCCTCATCACTGGCCTGGAGAACATATGGGAATTCCCCCAAGGCTTATCGGAATGGGCTGGCCGAATTTCCATATTCAGATTCTCGGACGCGAGTCTTGCGGCCATGGAGACGGCGTGGGCAACTTCGCGCGGGCGTATCGTAAGCGCTGCTGCGGTTGTAGACGCGATAATACAGCCCGCTCGTCTGCGGGTCAGGTTTGCCGTCGCGGCGCCCAGCGCGGCGCGGATGGCCGGTACAGTGCGGCCCCCTGTCAAATGAACCCGATGAGCAGTTCCACAGTCTCGGAGATGACCGATTCCATGGCCTCGCGGTACATGTGATTTGGCATTTCTTTCCCTTGTTATCGTTCGCCGCTCATAGCGGGCGTCTCATGATGGAGACGATCCGGGTTCTGTCCGGCGCGAAACTGGACGACGCGAGGAAAATAAAAAAGGGACTGAAACCGTGCAGCTCTTCCATCGCCCCGGATTCGACGAACTCGGGCTGTGCTTGCATTTTGGGCGCCCGCAGCCCGGCAACGCAGGCGTCATCCCGCACGATGACAGCGGCCGGAATTATCGAACAGGGGACGATGCGAGGACATCCCTTCACTCGGGAGCCTGGCGCGACTCAGTAGTGCCATCCAGTCGAAGCGATGGCCCAGTAAGAGCTCCCAGCGGGGCGCTAAGCTATCACCTGGGAGCTTTACTCGCTGCCGTGCCGAGCGAACGGGCACGAGCCAACGTGCGGTTATGACTTGCCTGGCGGGGTGAGATTGCATTCGCACGTGCGACCGCCTCGGTCGTAGGGGATGGTGTGGTCGTCGTCGCAGTTGACGGCTCGTCGCCGGCAGCCAGGGGCACTGCACGTCGGGTTCCGCACCTTGACCAGGTGGCTCAGTCGTGGAGACGGCCGGTAGGTGGCGGTCTCCCGGCGGTGGCTACAGTCCCCGGTCTCCAACCAGTGGATCGTCAGCCCGGCCAGCCATTCAGGACCGCCGGGCCAGCGCTGACCCGGCGGAGCGCGGCCCGGTGACGGGCCATCCGGGGATGAACCCTGGGGTGGTCCCGTCGTGGCGCACGCGTGGCCCACAGCCCGGGCGTCCGGGCCGGTGATGGTCAGGCACCAGCGGGTACCGGTCCGGCCCGCCAGGGCACGTGCGAGGTCGCGGCAGGTCATGGCGTCGGCGGCGCCGACGCCGTCGATGGTGCCCGGGGCATCGGAGAGGCCGAGCCACGCGGCCAGCGGCATTGTCAGGTGCACGGTGCCCAGCGGACCCGCAGGCCAGGCCAGGCCCGCTCCGGCGTCGGGTGAGCCGCCGCCGCGTTCGTGGCCGGCCTGGCCAGCGGCTGGGGCGGGCAGCAATGACTGGGGCGACTGACCGGACAGCAGCGCCAGGCACACTGCGGCCTGGAGCTGGTCGAGGCTGCCGGACGCGCCCGCTGTCTTGAGCGAGCGGGCCAGCGCGATGGTGTGGCGGTCAGCGGCCAGCGCATCGGCGGGCGAGAGCTCGCGGCAGGCCAAGGCGGTGTTCCCCGAAGATTCCGGCCAGATTTCCACCCGGGCGCTAGCAGCGGCCCGTTCCCGGCGGCGGCGAGCGACAGCCGGGTCGAAGGCCAGGACCGCCCGCCGCAGGGGGGCCCGCAGCTGGCCGGTGGTCAGCTCGGCCGCGCGCGGCAGGACGGTCGCGGCGATATCCACCGCATCGGCAGCATCGAGCGCGGCGAGCTCGTCGACGAAGACCACGGCTCGGCCCCGGTCAATCACGCCGGCGGCCAGTTCTGCGGCGACGGCGGGCAGCCGGGCCAGGCCGGCGGCCAGGTCCAGCAGCATGTCGGCGGCGCGGCCGGTCAGCACGAGCGCAGCCGCTAGTTCCTCGCTCGTGTGCGCGGCCGCCCTTGGCTCGGTGACATCACCGACCTGGGCCATGCGGCGGACGTCCAGCTCGGCCACGGCCGCGAACTCCAGCGCGGTCTGCCAGGAGCAGACTCGCCGGGCGGCGCACAGGACCCCGATAAGCTCATCATCGGACAGGCCGCCCAGCCCGTCCTCCCAGGCTTGTGCGGCCAGGCCCGCCAGCACCGGGCCAGGCTCTAACGTGTCAGCGGGGCCGCCCGCAGCGAACCCGCTCGGCGACATGCTCGCCGCCCCGCCGCCACCTGACCGCCACCTGGCCGCAAGGTTTGGTCGCCTACCATCTGAGATGTGTCAGAGCAGGACGTCGCGGACAGTGCGCCCCCTTCGCCCCCTTCGCAGCCTCCGCCTCCGTCGCCCGTCGGCCTGCGCGGCGTGATCACCGACTGGGGCGGCGTCATGACCAACCCGATCATCGAGAGCGTGACCGCCTGGCTGGAAGCCGAGTCCATCGATCGCGCCAGCTACCGGACCGTGATGCGGGCCTGGGTCGCCCAGGCCTACGACGCGGGCGCGGACACCAACCCGATCCGGGCGCTGGAGCGGGGTGAGTGCAGCGAAGCCGAGTTCGAACGCCAGCTCGCGGAGCAGCTGGTTCGCATCGACGGCGGAGCGGTCCAGCCGGACGGGTTGCTGGCCAAGATGTTCGCCGGGTCGGTGTTCGACCAGGTCATGCATGACATGATCCGAGCCGCCCGGCAGGCGGGGCTGCGGACGGCGCTGTTGTCCAATTCCTGGGGAGCCATCTATCCGCGGGATCTTTTCCCGGAGCTGTTCGACGCCGTGGTCATCTCGGCCGAGGTCGGAATGCGCAAGCCGGAGGAGCGCATCTTCCTGCACGCGGCCGAGCTGCTGGGGCTGGAGCCGGGCGAGTGCGTGTTCATCGACGACATCGCGGAAAATGTGGCAGCCGCGCAGGCCGCCGGCTTGGTCGGCGTGCAGCACCGCACGGCGCAGGAGACAGCCGAGCGGCTCACCGAACTACTCGGCATCACGCTCTCCCCCATAACGCCCTAACATTCGGCGCCCCGCTGCCCTAGCCTGGAGCGCTGTGGCCGACTATCCCCACCCGTCTAGCCCCGGTCGCTCGGCCAACATGCGGGCCAACCGGCGGACCGACACCAAGCCGGAGATGGCGCTGCGCCGGGCGCTGCATCGCCAGGGCCTGCGTTATCGCAAGGATTACCGGCTTGACCTGGACGGCGCTCGGGTACGGCCAGACATCGCGTTCACCGCCCGCCGCGTCGCCGTCTTCGTGGACGGCTGCTTCTGGCACGTCTGTCCCGAGCACGGCACCAAGCCGGCCGCGAACACCTGGTACTGGGGACCCAAGCTCACCCGCAACGTCGAGCGAGACCGCGCGGCCGACGCGGCGCTGGCCGCCGCGGGCTGGCGGGTCGTCCGGGTCTGGGAGCACGAGCCGCTCGACGCGGCGGTCGCCGCGGTGTACGCCGCCCTGGGCCTGACGCCCGGCCCGCCAGTTCAGCCGCCCGGCGCCCCCATGCCCGCCGCCGCCGACCCGGTGATTCTCGCCCCGGACACCCCGTCCGCCGTCCAAAATCTTCCTTGATCATGGGATGCGGCCAATTGAGGTGCCAGCCGCCCTGGCGCCTGGCACACTCAGGAGCAGATTCTTCTGCGCACCGGGGAAAGTCATGCGCGTTTACCTGCCATTTACCCTTCCGGCACTGGGCCAGCTGCTGTCGACCGACCAGGTCGGCCAGCCGCCCGTGCGCGGCTTTGCCGTCACGCCCGCGCTGCGGGAATGGTATTCGAGCGGCGATATGGAAGAGCTTGAGTACATTGCCCTGCTGCACGCCGCCCGGGCATCCCTGCGGCTGCTGCTGGAGGACCAGTCCGCTCCCCGCCGCCGGGTCGTGCTCGCCGTTGAGGTACCCGAGGGGCAGGTCGTGGGCAACGCCGGATTCGACGAGCCCGCGCTGGTCGAGGTCAAGAAGGCCGTGCTGCTGCGGGACGTCGTTTCCGGGCACATCGACGACCCGGCCGCCGAAGCCGCGATAGCGGCCGCGGCCGCGGCGCTCCCGGCCGCCGAGGCCGGTGACGACGACGCCCAGTTTGCCGTGGACAGCGCCGAGGGGCACGAGCTGCTCTGGTACGCCACTCAGGAACTGCGGCACGTCACCAGCTGACCCGCGCCCCAGCACCCAGCAACCCCTGGCCCCAGCAGCCAGCAAACTCTGGCCCCAGCGCCAGCAACCCCGCCCTGAGCAGGCACCGCGCCCTGGCAACTACCCTTGCTCGCCAGCCGTGCGACGATGAGAGATGCCGCCAGCGATGTCGGGTCAGACAGGGAGCTAAGCCGCAGTGGATGCCGTCAGTAACGTCCCCGTACCGGTGAACGAGCCGATCAAGGGCTACGCGCCAGGGAGCCCGGAGCGGGCGGCGCTGGAGGGCAGGATCAAGGAGCTGGCCGGCGAGCGCGCCGATCTCACGATGACCGTCGGCGGGCAGCAGCGGATGGGCGGCGGCGACCGGGTCGACGTCGTTGCGCCGCACCGTCACCGGCACGTGCTCGGCCAGTTCGCCGAGGCCACCGACGCCGACGTCGCGGCCGCCATCGAGGCCGCGCGGCAGGCCGCGCCGGGCTGGCGGGAACTGTCGTTCGACGACCGGGCCGCGATCTTTCTCAAGGCCGCCGATCTGCTGGCCGGCCCGTGGCGGCAGACCATTAACGCCTCCACCGTGCTCGGCCAGTCCAAGTCGGCTTACCAGGCCGAGATCGACGCCGCCTGCGAGCTCGCCGATTTCTGGCGCTACAACGTGTACTACGCCCGGCGGCTGCTGGCCGAGCAGCCCACCTCCGGGCCGGGCAGCTGGAACCGGCTGGAGTACCGCCCGCTGGAGGGCTTCGTCCTGGCCATCACGCCCTTCAACTTCACCTCCATCGCCGGCAACCTGCCCACAGCCCCCGCCCTGCTGGGCAACGTGGTCATCTGGAAGCCGTCGCCCACCCAGCAGCTCTCCGCGCACTACCTGATGCGGCTGCTGGAGGCGGCCGGCCTGCCCCCCGGCGTCGTCAACCTGGTCACGGGCAGCGGGCAGGCGGTCTCCCGGGTCGCGGTGCCGCACGCTGACCTGGCCGGCATCCACTTCACCGGCTCGACCACGACCTTCCAGCATCTGTGGCGGACCGTGGGGGACAACATCGCCGGCTATCGCGGCTACCCGCGGCTGGTGGGCGAGACCGGCGGGAAAGATTTCGTTATCGCCCATCCGTCGGCCGATCCCGCCGTGCTGGTCACGGCCCTGGTGCGCGGCGCCTACGAGTATCAGGGGCAGAAGTGCTCGGCGGCGTCGCGCAGCTATATCCCGCGCAGCGTGTGGAACCGGATGCGCGACGACCTGGTCGGCGCCGTTGAGTCGCTGACCATGGGAGATGTCGCCGCGGACCTGTCGCTGTTCATGGGCGCGGTGATCGACGGCCGGGCCTTCGCCAAGCACGAGGACGCGATCGGCCGGGCCAGGTCCCGGCCCGCGGTGAGCGTGCTGACCGGCGGCGGGACCGACCGGGAGGACGGCTACTTCGTCGAGCCGACCGTGCTGGAGTCCAGCGACCCCACCGACGAGATCTTCACCACCGAGTACTTCGGCCCGATCCTGGGCGTGCACGTCTTCGAGGACGCCGAGTACGACGCCATCGTGGCCCAGGCGGCCGACATCGCCCCGTACGCGCTGACCGGCTCGATCATCGCCCAGGACCGGGCCGCCATCGCCCGCGCGGCCGACGCGCTGCGATTCTGCGCCGGCAACTTCTACATCAACGACAAGCCGACCGGGGCGGTCGTGGGCCAGCAGCCCTTCGGCGGCGCCCGGGCCAGCGGGACCAACGACAAGGCCGGCTCGATCTTCAACCTCATCCGCTGGGTGAACGCCCGCACCATCAAGGAGCAGTTCGTCCCGCCGGTCGACCACCGCTATCCGCACATGGGCTGACCGCCCCGGGCCCCCTGATGCGCGCCGGCTGAGTCCTTGATTTAACGGTTGCGTCGGCCGGTCGCCACCGTCGGCGGCGGTACGCTCAAGGCGACTGAAACCGCAGCTAACGGGGGCAAGCACCGGAGGGTTCGGAGGATCCATCATTTACCGCCTTGTCCTATGGAACATTGACCTGACCCTGGTGGACGTGGTCAGGGTCTCCCGCGAGGCCTACGCCGAGGCGTTCCGCCGGGTCACCGGGCGGCCGCTGGTGGCGCTGCCCCAGCAGGCCGGCCGCAGTGATTCAGAGATCTTCTTCGAGTCGCTGGCGCTCAACGACGTGTCCACCGGCAGCTCCGAGCAGGGCGGCCAGGAGCTGCTGGCCCGGTACACCCGTGAGCTCACCGCGGCGTTCAGCGCCCGGCGCGGCCTGCTGACCCACAACGGCCGGCTGCTGCCCGGCGCGCTGCAGGCGGCCCGGGCCACGGCCGGGCTGCCGGGCGTCATCCAGTCGGTGCTCACCGGCACGATCAGGCCGAACGCGGCGGACAAGCTCACCGCTTTCGGCCTCGCCGGCCTGTTCGACCTGGATATCGGCGGCTACGGATCCGATGTCTACCCGAGGGGCTCGCAGCTGATGGCCTGCCGGGTACAGGCCGAGGAGAAGTACCGCGTGCAGCTCGCTGCGGGAGCCATCGTGTACATCGCCGACTCCACCCGGGACGTCGAGGCGGCCCGGATCGCGGGCGCGGGATCCATCGCGGTGGCCAGCGGCCGGTCCACGGTGGGGGACCTGCGGGCGGCCGGCGCCGACATGGTGCTGACCGACCTGTCCGATACCGCCGAGGTCGTCCAGGCCGTCGAGCGGCTGACCGGCGTGGCCGCGAGCCGTAGCTAAACCGGTGGGGCGCGAAGCAAGCCGCGGGACGGCCGGTGCGGGCGGGCCGCGTTGCGGTCACCAGCCAGCGGGGCGATGCTGGTCGTTATGCCGACCGAAACCGAGCTTCCAGGCGATGGCGAGCTGCTGGCGGGCCGGGACTACGGCGCCACGCTCTGGGCGCCCGACGCCGCCGCCATCGAGCGGGCCAGGATCACTCACTACGCCCGCTGGCTGGCGGACACCCGCGGGCTGACGCTTCCGGCGGCTGGTGATCCAGCGACTGCCGATCCTGCGGGCTACGGCGGGCTGTGGCGCTGGTCGGTCGCCGACCCCGGCCGGTTCTGGGCCTCGATCTGGGACTACTTCGAGGTGCTGGGTCAGCGCGGGGACGGTCCCGAGCTCAGCGGCGGCCCGATGCCCGATGTCACCTGGTTTGCCGGGAGCACCGTCAACTACGCCCGCAACGCGCTGCGCTGCGCCCGTACCGATCCCGGCCGGGTCGCGGTCCGCTACGCCAGCGAGGCGGGGCGGTCCGGCGAGCTCAGCTACGCCGAGCTCGAACGCCAGGTCGCCGCCGCCCGGGCCGGCCTGCAGGCCCTGGGCGTGGGCCGGGGTGACCGGGTGGCCGGCTACCTGCCCAACGCCCCCGAGGCCCTGGTCGGGCTGCTGGCCAGCGCGAGCCTTGGCGCTATCTGGACCGCCTGCTCGCCAGATTTCGGCGCGACCAGCGTGATCGACCGGTTCGCCCAGACCTCTCCCAAGGTGCTCATCGCGGTGGACGGCTACGTTTACGGGGGCAAGCGGTACGACCGCCGGGTGGAAGTCGGCGCGATCTCGGCGTCGCTGCCCGGCCTGGAAGCGCTCGTCACGGTCGACTACCTGGACCACGGCTCTCCGGACCACGGCTCTCCGGACCACGGCTCTCCGGACCACGGGCCGGCGGCCCCGGCCGGGGTCCGGCAGCTGGGCTGGGCCGAGCTCACGCGGGCCGCCCCGGCCGGTGAGCTGGAGTTCGACGAGGTGCCGTTTTCTCATCCGCTGTGGGTGCTGTACTCCTCGGGAACCACCGGACTGCCCAAGCCCATCGTGCACGGCCACGGCGGGATAGTCCTGGAGCACCTCAAGGCCCTGGCCCTGCATCAGGACCTGGGCGCCGGGGACGTGTTCTTCTGGTACTCCACGACCGGCTGGATGATGTGGAACTACCTGGTCGGCGGCCTGCTGGCCGGCGTCACGGTGGTGCTGTACGACGGCAGCGCCGTGTTCCCCGATACCGGCGAGCTGTGGCGGCTGGCCGCCCGGGCCGGCGTCACCTACGCCGGGACCGGGGCCCCGTACCTGCTGGCCTGCCTGAAGGAGGGCCTGCATCCGGCGGCCGAGCACGACCTGTCCCGGCTGCGCGGGGTGGGCTCCACCGGGTCGCCGCTGCCGCCGGAGGGGTTCCGCTGGGTTTACGACCAGGTAGCCAGCGGGTCGCGCCAGCCGGACTTCATCCTCGGCTCCATCTCCGGCGGCACCGACGTGTGCACCGCCTTCGTCGGGCCGTCCCCGCTGCTGCCGGTGCGTGCCGGGGTCATCTCCGGTCCCTGCCTCGGCGCCAAGGTCGAGGCGTTCGACGAGGCCGGGCACCCGGCGATCGGCGTGGTCGGGGAGCTGGTCGTGACCGAGCCGATGCCGTCCATGCCTGTCGGCTTCTGGAACGATCCCGGCGGTGACCGGTACCGGGCCAGCTATTACGAGGACTACCCGGGCGTCTGGCGGCACGGCGACTGGATCATGATCCTGCCCGACGGGGGCTGCGTCATCTACGGTCGCTCCGATGCCACGCTCAACCGGGGCGGCGTCCGCATGGGCACCAGCGAGTTCTACCGGGTCGTGGAAGGGCTGCCCGAGGTGGCCGACAGCCTCGTCGTCGACACCGGGCAGCTAGGCCAGGACGGCCAGCTGATCCTGTACGTCGTCCCGGCCCCGGGCCGCGCCGTGGACGACGAGCTGAAGCGGCAGATCACCACCGCGCTGCGGGCTCAGCTCTCGCCCCGGCATGTGCCCGACCAGATCCGCGAGGTGCCCGGCATCCCGCGGACGCTGTCCGGCAAGAAGCTCGAGGTCCCGGTCCGGAAGATCCTGCTCGGCACGCCCGTCGCGCAGGCCGCCGACCCGGACGCCCTGGCCAACCCGGAGGTCCTGAAGTTCTTCACGCTGGACGGATCAGCTTGAGCGCCGTCGCCACGGGCCGCAACTTCGGCGAGGAGGGCGCCCGGCTGACCTACGGCAGCTACCTGCGGATACCGGAGCTGCTGGCCCAGCAGGTCCCGCAGGTCGTCCCGCCGGCCCACGACGAGCTGCTGTTCATCACCGTGCACCAGGCCTACGAGCTGTGGTTCCAGCAGCTGCTGCACGAGCTCACCGCCGTCCGCGACTTGATGATGACCGGCCACCTGTGGCGGGCCCGCCAGCTGCTGCGCCGGGCGCACGTCATCGAGCGGCTGCTGATCAACCAGATCGACGTGCTGGAGACCATGACGCCGCAGGACTTCCTGGAGTTCCGGGCCGCGCTGGCTCCGGCCAGCGGCTTCCAGTCGGTCCAGTTCCGCGAGCTGGAGTTCCTGTCCGGGGCCAAGGATCCCGCCTTCCTGGCCCGGTTCCGGTCCCTCACCCGCGCCGAGCGCGGCCGGCTGGACCGGCGGCTGGCGGAGCCTACGCTGTGGGATGCCTACCTGGGCCTGCTGGCCTCGCGTCACCTGCCCACCGGCGATGATGCGCAGGTCCTGGCCGCGCTGGTCGAGGTGGCCAGGGACCGCGGCCAGCACGACGACCTGTGGCAGCTCGCCGAGGACCTGCTGACCCATGACGAGCTGTCCGGGCTCTGGCGCGCCCGGCACGTCCAGATGGTAGAGCGGCAGATCGGCACCAAGTCGGGGACCGGCGGCTCGACGGGCGCTCCGTACCTGCATGAACGCGTGCCGATGCGGTACTACCCGCTGCTGTGGGAACTGCGGGACTGGCTGTAGCGATAGCCCATGGCGGGATCACGCATCGTGGCGGGATACCTATCGTGGCGGGATAACGCATTAGGGGAGTGAAGGTTCGATGGTGGACAGCACCGGCGGCAATAGGGCTGGCGGCGACCGGGACCTGCTGAGCGCGGCGGCCCGGGCGGTCGGGGCGGTGCCCGGCGTCGGCGACGTGCCGGCCTACGTGGGGGCCTACTACCGGCACGTGGCCGCCGACGACCTGGCCGGGGCCGGTCCGCTCCGACTGGCCGCGGTGGCCCGGGAACAGGCCGAGCTGGCGGCCCAGCGTCCGCAAGGCCGCGCGATCGTCCGGGTCCGGGCCGGCGGCGACGCCGCACTGGACCCGGCCTGCGACGTGATCGACATCGTGACCGACGACATGCCGTTCCTGGTGGACTCGATCACGATGGAGCTGGCCCGGCACGGCCTGGCCGCGCGCCTGGTCGTGCACCCGCAGCTGCGCATTCGCCGCGACGTCACCGGCGCCATGCGGGCGGTGGTCGGGCCGGTCAACGGCGTCGAGCCGACCCTCGACGAGCTGGCCGAGTCGTGGACGCATATCGAGATCGCCCGGCTGGCCGAGGGCGAGGCCAAGGTTCTCGCCGATGACCTGACCCGGGTGCTCGGGGACGTCCGGGTGGCGGTCGAGGACAGCAGCCGGATGTCGGCCAGGGCAGGCTCGCTGGCCGACCGGCTGCTGGCC
>Ga0208357_1000437_pt1 | contig 33987 bp, 28 predicted proteins | sample NGESurdeep092012_6_FD_184487 | JGI IMG/M metagenome (GOLD analysis project Ga0208357, IMG submission 184487) | Arctic peat soil microbial communities from Barrow, Alaska - NGEE Surface sample F52-2 deep-092012 (SPAdes) | ecosystem: Environmental > Terrestrial > Soil > Wetlands > Peat ...
CCGCGGCTCGGCCGGCCTCACGCCCGACCTGGCCGGCCGCCAGGTGCTCATCTCCGCCGGCGGGACCCGGGAGGACATTGACCCGGTCCGGTACCTGGGCAACCGGTCCTCCGGGCGGCAGGGCTACGCGCTGGCCAGCACGGCCGCGAGCCGCGGCGCCCGGGTCACGCTGGTGGCCGCCAATACCGAGCTCCCGGACCCGGCCGGCGTCCTGGTCATCCGGGTCGGCTCCGCCCGGGAGCTGCGCGAGCAGGTGCTCGCCGAGGCGAAGGCGGCGGACTGCGTCGTTATGGCCGCCGCGGTCGCCGATTTCCGGCCGGCCAGCCGGAGCGAGGCCAAGATCAAGAAGACCGGCGCCCCGCCGGCGCCCATCGCCCTGGTGGAGAACCCGGATGTGCTCCGGGAACTGGCCGACACCCGGCCCCGGCCAGGCCAGGTGATCGTCGGCTTCGGTGCCGAGACCGGTGACCTGCTGGCCAACGGGCGGGCCAAGCTGGCGGCCAAGGGCTGCGACCTGCTGGTCGTGAACCAGGTCGGGCCGGGACTCGCCTTCGGGACCAGTGACAACGAGGCAGTCGTGCTGAGCCCCGACGGCCCGGAGGTCAAGGTCCCGCGCGGGCCCAAGGAGGCCCTCGCCGACGTGGTCTGGGACCTGGTCGCCGCGCGCCTGGATCCGGGCTGACCAGCCCGCAACGACCGGCCCTCGCGGCGGATCCGAGATACCAGCGTCACGATTTGGCCCGCGAGCGCCCGAACCGCCGATAAACTTCAGCGACAATTCAGCGCGAGAGAAATGGGTGCTACAGGTGGCTCGTCGCCTCTTCACGTCCGAGTCGGTCACCGAGGGCCATCCGGACAAGATGGCCGATCAGATCAGTGACGCGATCCTCGACGGCATGCTCAAGGGTGACCCGCACAGCCGGGTAGCCGTCGAGACAATGATCACAACCGGCCAGGTTCACGTGGCCGGCGAGGTGACTACCGATACCTACGTCGACATTCCGGGGATCATCCGGGAGAAAATCCTGGAGATCGGCTACGACTCCTCGGCCAAGGGCTTTGACGGCGCCTCGTGCGGGGTCCAGGTGTCCATCGGCTCGCAGTCACCCGACATCGCGCTGGGCGTGCACGAGGCCTTCGAGCACCGCGAGGGCGAGGGCGCCGACGAGCTGGACCGGCAGGGCGCCGGGGACCAGGGCCTGATGTTCGGCTATGCCTGCCGGGACACGCCCGAGCTCATGCCCCTGCCGATCATGCTGGCGCACCGCCTGGCCCGGCGCCTGTCGGAGGCCCGCCGCAGCGGCGCCGTGCCGTACATCCGGCCCGACGGCAAGACCCAGGTCACCATCGAGTACGCCGGCGACGAGGCAGTGCGGCTCGACACCGTCGTCGTCTCCACCCAGCACGCCCCCGGCATCGACCTGCGCGAGCTGCTGACCCCCGACATCCGCGAGCACGTCGTGGAGCCCGTGGTGAGCGGGCTGGACATCGACACTGAGGGCTTCCGGCTGCTGGTCAACCCGACGGGCCGGTTCGAGATCGGCGGCCCGATGGGCGATGCGGGCCTGACCGGCCGCAAGATCATCATTGACACCTATGGCGGCATGGCCCGGCACGGCGGCGGCGCCTTCTCCGGCAAGGACCCGTCCAAGGTCGACCGGAGCGCCGCGTACGCGATGCGCTGGGTGGCCAAGAACGTGGTCGCGGCCGGCCTGGCCGATCGCTGTGAGGCGCAGGTCGCCTACGCGATCGGCAAGGCCAAGCCGGTCGGCCTGTTCGTCGAGTGCTTCGGCACCGAGCAGGTCCCCGTCGAGCGCATCCAGGACGCGATCCTCGCGGTCTTCGACCTGCGCCCGGCGGCCATCATCCGCGACCTCGACCTGCTGCGGCCGATCTACTCTCAGACGGCCGCCTACGGTCACTTCGGCCGGGAGGAGCCCGACTTCTCCTGGGAGCGCACCGATCGCGCGGAAGCCCTCCGCTCGGCCGCCGGAGCCTAAGCCCGCCATCCCGCCCGCCCAAACCGCCGCGCGCCTAAGCCCGCGCTCTTTTGTGAGCGCTGGTAGCGGCCAGCCCAGGAAGGGCTTCAGCCCGGCTCCGGGCTTAATGGGATGCTGCTGGCCTGGGGCGGGCTCTGGCCGGGCGCGGGTGTCGGCGGCGTCTGGTAGGACAGGACCGTGGCAGGGGTGGCAGGGTCGGTACGCCAGGCGCGCCAGCGGACGGCTCGCGGCGGCCCGGCTGTGCGGCAGCCTGCCGCCACCCTTCCGGTCGCCCAGGTCGCCGTGGATGTATCGCTGCCGCACCTGGACCGGCTCTTCGAGTACCTCGTCCCGGAAGCACTGGCTGCGGCGGCGGTCCCCGGCTGCCGAGTCAGGGTCCGGTTCGCCGGCCGGCTGACCGGTGGCTTCCTGCTTCAGCGGACCGCTGAGAGTGAGCATCAGGGCCGGCTCGGCTACCTGGAGCGCGTCGTCTCGCCGGAGCCGGTGCTGACGCCGGAGATAGCCGGCCTGGCTCGCGCGGTAGCCGACCGCTACGGCGGGACCCTCGCCGACGTCCTCCGGCTGGCCATCCCGCCCCGGCACGGCCGCGCCGAGGCCGCCGTCCCAGCTCCGCCGCCTGCCGCAGTGCCGCAGACCGGCGGGCCGGAGACTCCGGCCGCTGAGCCAGCGGCCACCCCGCTGACGGCGACTCCGGCACCGCCCGCTCCGGCACCGGTCACCCCGCCTCCGACCCTGCCGCCAACCGCCACGTCGCCGATCACTCCGCTGGCGTCCACTCCGCCGCCAGCCGCTCCGTCGGCGGTCACCTCAGCGCCGGGGCCGTGGAGCCGGTATCCGGCCGGGCCGTCGTTTCTCGCGGCGCTGGCGGCTGGCCGGTCGCCTCGGGCGGTGTGGTCAGCGCTGCCGGGTGCCTGCTGGCCGACTGAGATTGCCCTGGCCGTGGCCGCGACGGCTAGTTCAGGCCGGGGCGCGGTGGTCGTGGTCCCGGACGCGCGTGACCTGGACCGGGTCGACCAGGCGCTGACGGCTGCCCTCGGGCCCGCGACTCACGCGATCCTGTCCGCCAGCCTGGGGCCGGCGGAGCGCTACCGCCGGTGGCTGGCGGCGGCCCGCGGCCAGGTCGCCGTGGTCGCGGGCACGCGCTCATCGATGTTCGCGCCCGTGCGTGACCTCGGCCTGGTCGTCTTGTGGGACGAGGGCGACGACCTGCTCGCCGAGCCCCGCTCGCCCTACCCGCACGCCCGGGAGGTCCTGGCCCTGCGCGCCCACCGGGCCGGCGCGGGCGCGCTGATCGGCGGTCACGCCCGGACCGCCGAGGCCGCCCAGCTCGTGCTGGCGGGCTGGGCACGATCGCTGGCGGCCGAGCGTCCGACGGTGCGCCGCTGGGCTCCGGCCATCACCGCGGCCGGTGACGACAGCGAGCTGGCCCGCGACGAGGCCGCGCGGTCCGCCCGGCTGCCCAGCCTCGCGCTGCGGACCGCCCGCGAGGGCCTCAGCCGGGGGCCGGTGCTGTTCCAGGTGCCGCGGCGCGGGTACCTGGCGGCGCTCGCCTGTGAACGGTGCCACGCGCCGAGCCGCTGCGCCTGCGGCGGCCCGGTCCAGCTCGCCGGGGCCCGGGCCGTGCCCCGCTGCGCCTGGTGTGGTTCTGCGGTCAGCAAGGCCTGCCCGCACTGCGGGCACAGCGGGCTGCGGGCCCTGGTGACCGGCGCGGGCCGGACGGCGGAGGAGCTCGGCCGCGCCTTCCCGGTGGTCCCCGTGCACCACTCGGGCGGCAGCCGGGTCATCACTGAGGTACCGGGCTCGCCGGCGGTGGTGGTGGCCACGCCGGGCGCCGAGCCCATCGCTGACGGCGGGTACGCGGCCGCGGTGCTACTCGACGGCTGGGCCCTGCTTGGCCGGCCCAGCCTGCGGGCGGCCGAGGAGACGCTGCGCCGCTGGATGAACGCGGCCGCGCTGGTCCGGCCGGGACCTGACGGCGGGGCTGTGGTGGTGGTAGCCGAGGCCAGCCTGCCGCCCGTGCAGGCACTGATCCGCTGGGACCCGGTGACCTTCGCCGACCGCGAACTGGCCGAGCGGCGCACGCTGCGGTTCCCGCCGGCGGCCCGGATGGCGTCGCTGTCGGGACCACACGGCGCCGTCCGGTCCCTGCTGGACGCCGTCGACCTGCCCGCTGGCGCCGAGGTGCTCGGACCAGTGCCGGTAGCGGGCACCGACCAGGGCGCCGCGGGCGGGCAGCCGGGGGACCAGCCCGATCGAGGCGACGATCCCGTCCGGTTCCTGATACGGGCGCCCAGGTCAGGCGGCCTTGCGCTGGCCGCGGCCCTGCGGGCCGGCCAGGCGGGCCGCACCGCGAGGAAGGAGCCGGGAGTGGTCCGGCTGGAGCTTGACCCGGCCGAGCTGATCTGACTACGGCGCCCGGAGGCCTTAGGGTGCTTGCGTGGCGACCTCACGACGGCATGCGAGCCCTGACCGGGCCGCCGCGCGCCCGCCCGGTCACGTGGCATCGCCCGATGGTGATCCTTCCGCCCCCGGCGCGCCCGGCGACACCTCCCGCGGCCCGCGCGGGGACACGGCGCCCGGCGCGCGAGGCAGCACGGCGCCCGGCGCGCGCGGCAGCAAGGCCGCGCCGGGAAACGCCGGCGCTGGCCGCGGCGAGCGGCCGCGCATGCCGCCGGTCCGGCTGGCTCCGCGCGATGAGCTGGCTGCGGCCGCCCGGGTCGCGCCCTTGCTGCGAGCGGCCGCCGACCTGAGTGCCTGGGTCACCGGGCGGCCCGGCCGGGCCGCTGGTGATGACGTGCTGACACCGGCCGACGCCCAGGCGGCCGCTGCCGCCCTGGATCTCACGCCGAACGAAGTCGATGCCGCCTGGCGGGTCGTCGTGGCGACCGGCCTGCTGAGGGCGGGCGGGAGCGACAGCGCGAGCCGCTGGGATTCCACTGAGGTGCTCGGCGCCTGGGATAGCGCCCTGGCGGCCATCCTGGACGCCGAGGACCTGGACGGCCTGGCCACGGCCCTGTACACGGTCGGCGCACCGGTACGGATCGACGCGCTGTTCGAGGCCTATACCGCCGCGGCCGGCACCCCGCGGCAGGATCAGGGCGAGCCCGTCAAGCCCGGCCGGACGCATCAGCCCGATGAGGCGGCGGCCCTGTCGCGTGCCCTGGAGACGCTGGCCGACCTCGGCGTCGTGGAGCTCGGGACGGAGGAGACCGCCGGCGGCCTGACCGTCGCGCTGTCTCCGCTGGGCATCTGGGGCGTGCACCGCCGCCTGCGCGGGCAGGGCTGGCATGTTCCGGTCCTGGGCAGTGCCGGACGCGATGGCGCGGTCGGGCTGCTCATGACGCTGGCCAGCTGTGATGCCGAGGATGGTGAGGCCGAGATCGGCGCGTGGCTGGCTGGCCGCACGGCCAGCCAGGCGGCGACGGAGCTGATCCGGGCGGCGGCCGGCGGGTCGCCGGGACTGCGCGGTGCCGCCTTCGCCGTCCTGGACCGGATCGGCGGGGCGGCGGTCGGCCATATCCGGGCGGCACTCGCCGATCCGCTGCTGCGCGCCCACGCCGCGGTGTGGCTGCACGAGCATGGTGAGGAAGCCGAGCTCCGGCGCGAGGACCGGACCTGGCTGCTGGTCGATCTCGGCGCCGGCCTGCTCGAGGAGGCCGATCCGCGGGACGTGGTCGCGGAGCTGCTGCCCGAGGTCCCGGCGCAGGCCCAGGCGGACATCGTGGCCGGGTTGTGGCAGGTCGACCACCCGGGCGTCGTGGACCTGCTCACCGCGCTCAGTGAGCACCATACCGACCCCGGTGTCGCGCGGGCCGCGCGCAAGGCCGCCTTCAAGGCGCGCTCGGCGGGCGCCAGCGCCAGCCAGGGTTCGTAGACTTAGGCCCGTCGCGACAGCGTGTGGGCCCCGGGCCAGGAGGAACTGGTGAGTATCAAGCCGATTCGTCTGTTCGGTGATCCGGTACTGCGGACCCCCGCCGAGCCAGTCACCGTGTTCGACGCCGAGCTGCGCAGGCTGGTCAAGGACCTCAGCGACACGATGCTCGAGGCGCCGGGCCTGGGCCTGGCCGCCCCGCAGATCGGCGTGGGGCTCCGCGTCTTCACCTACAACATCGACGATGTGCTCGGCCACCTGATCAACCCCACGCTCCGGCTGTCGGCGGAAGAGGAGATCGACGACGAGGGCTGCCTGTCCTTCCCCGGGCTGCAGTACCCGACCGCGCGCTCCTACGGGGTGGTGGCCACCGGCTTCGACATGTACGGGGAGCCCGTCGCGATCGAGGGCACGGGACAGCTGGCCCGGTGCGTGCAGCACGAGACCGATCATCTGGACGGCGTCCTGTTCATCGACCGGCTCGACCCGGCGCAGCGCAAGCTCGCGATGAAGGAGATCCGGGCGGCCGAGTGGTGGGGCGAGCCGGTACCCGTCGTGCGAGCGTCGCCGCACCCGACCCACGGCAAGGTCAGCTAGCCCATGCGGCTGGTCTTCGCCGGGACCCCCGAGGCCGCTGTGCCGACGCTGGATGCCCTGCTGGATTCCCGGCACGAGGTCGCGGCGGTCGTCACCAGGCCGGACGCTCCGGCGGGTCGCGGGCTCCGGCTCGGCCCGAGCCCGGTGGCGCGGCGGGCCGCGGAAGCGGGCGTCGAGGTGCTCAGGCCGGCCAGGCCACGCGATCCGGAGTTCGTCGCCCGGCTGCGCGAGATCGCCCCGGACTGCTGCCCGGTCACCGCCTACGGCGCGCTGATCCCGGATCATGTGCTGGAGATCCCGGCGCAGGGCTGGGTGAACCTGCATTTCTCGCTCCTGCCGGCCTGGCGCGGCGCCGCTCCCGTGCAGCACGCCATCCTGCACGGCGATGAGGTGACCGGAGCCACCACCTTCCGGCTGGTGCGCGAGCTTGACGCCGGGCCTACCTTCGGCGTGCTCACCGAGCCCGTCCTGCCCTACGACACCGCTGGCTCGCTGCTGGAACGCCTCAGCGTCACGGGCGCGGGGCTGCTGGTCACCACCCTGGACATGATCGAGACCGGCGAGCTCGAGGCCCGGTCGCAGCCGGCCGACGGAGTCAGCTTCGCGCCCAAGCTCACTACCGCGGACGCCGAGGTGGACTGGAAGCTGCCAGCCGGGGCCGTGGACCGGCTCGTCCGCGCCTGCACGCCGGCGCCGGGGGCGTGGACGGGGCTCGACGGGACGAGGATCAAGCTGGGCCCGGTGGTGTCGGCTGACGCCTCGCCGGAGCCGGTACCCGGCCCCGGCGAGCTGCGGGTGCTCCGGGACCGGGTGCTCGTGGGAACCGGAACGCAGCCGGTCCAGCTGGGCGAGGTTCAGGCCGACGGCAAGCGGCGGATGCCGGCCACCGACTGGGCCCGTGGCCTGCGGCTGCAGGACCGCCAGGCGGTGCTGGGCTAGGTGGCCGGTCCAGCGCCCCCGCGGGGCCAGGGCGCGCAGGGTCAGGGCGCGCAGGGTCAGGGCGGGCAGGGTCAGGGCGGGCAGGGCCACGCCGCGCGAGGCAGGGACGGACGGGGCCAGGGCCGCCCCCAGGCCCCGCCGCCGCGGCAGCCCGGCGGCGGTCGGCCCCGGCGCCGTGGCCGGGCCGACCCGGTCCGCCGGGCCGCCTGCGACGTGCTGTGCGCCGTGGCCGAGCGGGATGCCTACTCGAACCTGCTCCTGCCGGCCACGCTCGCCCAGCGCGGGCTCACCGGCCGCGACGCCGCGCTGGCCACCGAGCTGAGCTACGGCACGCTGCGCGGCCTCGGCACCTACGACGCCGTGCTCGCCGTCTGCAGCGATCGCAGCCTGGCCACGCTCGAGCCCGCGGTGCGGGAGATCCTGCGGCTGGGCACTCATCAGCTGCTGGCCACCCGGGTCGCCCCGCACGCCGCCGTGGCCACCTCGGTTGACCTGGTCCGGGAGGTGGTCGGACCGCGCCCGGCCGGGTTCGTCAACGCCGTCCTGCGCCGCGTCGCGACCCGTGACCTCGAGGCCTGGCTGGATATCGCCGCGCCGACCCGCGCGGACGACCTCGCCGGTCACCTGGCGATCCGTTATAGCCACCCGGCGTGGATCGTCACTGCGCTACGGGAAGCGCTGGGCGAGGACCCGGACGGCGACCTGGCCGAGACCGAGGCCGCGCTCGCCGCCGATGGCGAGCGCCCGCGGGTAACCCTGTGCGCCGTCCCCGGCCTGACCGGGCCCGGCGAGCTCACCGCGGCCGGCGCCCCCCGGGCCCGCTGGTCGGAGTTCGGCGCGTATCTCGGCGAGGGGGACCCGGCCCGGATTCCGGCCGTCGCCCAGCATCGCGCGGGCGTGCAGGATGAGGCCAGCCAGCTCGCCGCCATCGCACTGGCCCGGGTAGACGTGCCCGCTCGCGCCGGGGATGACTTCGGCGCTCGCGACGGCGAATGGTGGCTGGACCTGTGCGCGGGCCCGGGCGGCAAGGCCCGGCTGCTGGCCGGGCTGGCCGCTCGCTCAGGGGCCCGGCTCGTGGCGGCCGAGCTGCGGCCGCACCGGGCCCGGCTCGTGCAGTCCGCCGTCGGCGCCGTGCTGGTCCCGGACACAGCGCTGGCCCCGGATCCTGGGCTGGCCCCGGGTGTGGCGCAGGCCGTCGGCGCCACCCGGGCGGCCGGCGTCGTCGTGGCCGACGGGACGCGGCCAGCCTGGCGGCCCGGGACCTTTGACCGGGTCATCGCGGACGTCCCGTGCTCGGGCCTGGGCGCGCTGCGCCGCCGGCCCGAGGCGCGCTGGCGGCGCTCGCCCGACAGCATCAGCGGCCTGGCGGGCTTGCAGCGGCGGTTGCTGACCACGGCGCTGGACTCGGTCCGGCCCGGCGGCGTCGTGGCTTACGTCACCTGCTCGCCGCACCTGGCCGAGACCAGGGATGTCCTGGCCGATGTGCTGCCGACCCGGCGGGATATCGAGGTACTCGACGCCCCCGGGGTCCTGGCGGAGGTGCCCGGCCTGGCCTGCCCGGATCCCCACGGCCGCTACGCCCAGTTCTGGCCGCACCGGCACGGCACCGACGCGATCTTCCTCGCTCTGCTCCGGCGCGCAGCCGGCGGCTGAGCAGGTGCGCTCCCGACCTGGCGCCCATGACCTGCACGGGCGCCCATGACCTGCACAGGGCGCTCCTGACCTGCACAGGGCGCCACTGAGCCGCGCAGGCCCCTGAGCTGGCCAGCCCGTCCCTGCGCCGCTGCCGAGGGCTAGCTGCCGGCGCCGGTGAGCGCGCGGCCGCCTGGCCGGGCGACCCGGCGGTTGCCGATGTCGGCGCGCTGGCCCTGCTCATAGCCCGCGCCGTACCCCGATCCGCTGTAGGTCAGCCGCGCGGTCCGGGTGACCGGGTACTCCTGCTCGACCTGGCGGCGGATGACCAGCGACCGGTCGGCCAGCACCAGCGCCGCCCGCGACGGCTCGCCCGGCGGGCCGGCCTGGTCGGCGCGGGCCCGGGCGGCCTGCTCGGCCAGCCGGACCCGGGAGATCACCGCCGCGGCGAACCCCAGCAGCCAGGACCGCCGCCACGACCGCGGGCTGGCCCGGTCCGGGACCCGCGCCCCGGCCAGGCCGTGCCACATCTGGATCAGCACCGAGGTGTACAGCAGGTCGGTGCGCTCGATGTCGGACTCGTAGCCGAACACGTGGATCCGCAGCCCGCCCCGCGTGGTGATCATGATGCACTGGCAGCGCAAAGCCGACCCCAGCCCGCACAGCAGGTGCGCCTTGACCCGGCCCCACGGATTGTCGATCTCCACGAACCGGCTGCCCGGCGCGTCGGTCTCCGGCCGGACCGCGGCCAGCAAAGCCCGGTCGATGCCGTACTTCGCCATCAGCTCCGCGGCCTTGGCCGTCAGCGCCTGCGCCTCCGGCGGCGTGCAGCTCTCGTCCTCTGCCTTGGCCAGCAGCTTGCGCACCCGGTCCAGCAGCTTATCCGGCGCCTCGGTGGTCAAGTGGGGCCTCCTCGCCAGTCGAAGATTCGAATACTTAATCGAACGGTAGCGGCGGGCAGTGACATTCTGGCCGCCGTAGCCGCGGGGCGGCCGTGGTCCCGGCGGCGCGATACCGCGGTGCGTGGTCGCGGCGCTGCGTCACGGGTGAGGCTACCGCCGCGGCTCGCGCGCCGCTGTCCGCTGCGCGAACCCGCCCGCAGTCCCCAGTCCCCGGCCTGACCGGGGCGGTGCGGGCGCCGACCTCGCCGGCGTCCTACACTCGGCTCTGATGGCGGCAACCACATGACGGTCCAGATTGCGCCCAGCCTGCTGGCGTCGGATTTTGCCCGGCTCGCCGACGAGGCGGAGACGGTCTCGGCTGTAGCCGACTGGCTGCACGTCGACGTGATGGACGGCCACTTCGTGCCGAACCTGACCATTGGCCTGCCCGTGGTGGAGGCGCTGCTCCGGCACGCGCGACTCCCGATTGACTGTCACCTCATGATCGAGGATCCCGATCGGTGGGCACCGTCCTACGCCGAGGCCGGCGCGCGCAACGTCACCATCCACGCCGAGGCGGCCAGCGCGCCGGTCCGGACCCTGCGGGCCATCAGGGCCGCGGGCGCACGGGCCGGGCTGGCCATCAACCCCGCCACTGCGGTCGAGCCCTACGCTGACCTGCTCCCCGAGATGGACATGCTGCTGGTGATGACCATCGACCCCGGGTTCGGCGGCCAGCCTTTCCTCGATATCGTCCTGCCCAAGATCCGCCGGGCGCGCGATCTGCTGCGCGCGAGCGGCGGGTCGATCTGGCTGCAGGTCGACGGCGGCGTGACCGAGGAGACGATCGGCCGCTGCGCCGAGGCCGGCGCCGACATGTTCGTCGCGGGCTCGGCCGTGTTCGGCTCGGACGACCCGGCCAGCCGGGTGAAGGCGCTGCGCGCCGCCGCCGGCCAGCCAGCCGCCGGATCGGCCTAGCTGCCAGGCCGGCCGGGCCAGCCACGGCGGCCAGGATGCCGACATTCATGAGGTAACGGCTCCTCGCGGCCAGTGCGCCCGCACCGGTCGCGGCACCTTGCGGGCCTGCCGCGTGGCCGGGCCTGGTCGCTGCCTGATCACCAGCTTTCTTGCTCACATAGCTCACCAAAACGGTGGTGATCGGGACTGGCCAGGAGATGGCGGCGGCCCGGTGAGTGGTGAGAACCGGAATGTTGCGAGACGCTGTCGATTCGCGGGATCTCGCTCGTCGGGATAACAGCTGGTCCCGCTACCCGGGAACCTGGGGCGCAGAGGCGACGTGCTCGCCGGGACCAGTACCAGACCAGGAACGCCAGGCTCAAGGAGGCTCTGATGGCGAAGTACCTAGTGCTGATCTACGAGAACGAGAGCTCGTACGTCGACGCCACGCCGCAGGTATGGCAGCAGGCGATGGAGGCCCACGGCAGGTTCGCCAAGCAGGTGGAGGAGCTGGGCGGCGAGATCGTCGGCGGCGACGCGCTGCAGCCGACGGCCACCGCCACCTCGATTCGCGGCGACGTCGTGACGGACGGGCCGTTCGCCGAGACCAAGGAGGCGCTCGGCGGCTACTACGTGATCGAGGCCCGGGACCTCGACCACGCACTCGACATCGGCAAGCTGTGCCCGGCGCCGTACGGCGGCGTCGAGGTGCGCCCGGTGATGGACACCTCCGGCGGCTAAGCAGGGCTGGTGACCGAGCAGGTAGGCCCGGTAGCGGGGGCGGGGGCCGGCGATTCGTCGGCCCCCGCGGGCCGCCCTGGCCCGGCCGGGGTCAGCCCGGACGCGGCCAGCTCAGAGGCGGTCACCGCGGACGCGGGGGCGGCCGTAGCCGAGGCGCACCGGCGCGAGTGGGCGTTCGTGCTCGCGGCGACGGCCCGCGTGGTGCGCGATCTCGATGTGGCCGAGGAATGCGTTCAGGACGCCTACGTGTCGGCGCTGGACGCGTGGTCGCGGCGGGGCGTGCCGGACAACCCGGCCGCCTGGCTGACCACGGCGGCCCGCCGCAAGGCGCTCGACGCGCTGCGCCGGGACAAGACGCTGCGCGCCAAGCTGCCGCTGCTGGTCGAGCCAGAGCCGGAGCCCGGGCCGCAGCCGCCAGCCGCCGGGCAGGACGACGTGATCGACGACGACCGGCTCCGGCTCGTCTTTACCTGCTGCCACCCGGCGCTGGCCCGGGAGGCCCAGGTCGCGCTCACCCTCCGGCTGGTGTGCGGCCTGACCACCGCCGAGATCGCCAGCGCGTTCCTGGTGTCGGAGGCGACCATGGCCGCACGGGTCACCCGGGCCAAGAAGAAGATCGCGGCCGCGCGGATCGCCTACCGGGTGCCGGCCGCGCCGGAGCTTCCGGACCGGCTCGACGCGGTGCTGACGGTGATCCACCTGCTGTATACGACCGGGCACACGGCGCCGGCGGGTGCCGAGCTGGCCCGCGACGACCTGGCCGAGCGCGCGATCGGTCTGGCCCGGATGGTCGGCGAGCTGATGCCGGACGAGCGGGAGATCCGCGGGCTGCTCGCGCTGCTGCTGCTGACCCACGCCCGGCGGGCGGCCCGGCTAGACCCTGACGGCCGGCTGCTGCTCCTGGCGGAGCAGGACCGGACGCGCTGGGATCAGGCGGCCATTGCCGAGGGCACCGGGCTGGTGCTCGGCGCGCTGCGCGGCGGCCGGCCCGGCCGGTTCGCGCTGCAGGCGGCCATCGCCGCGGTGCACGCCGAGGCGCCCAGCTACGAGGCGACCGACTGGCGGCAGCTGCTGGGGCTCTACGACGAGCTGCTGAAGGCGTGGCCCTCGCCGGTGGTGGCGCTGAACCGGGCCGTGGTGCTGGCGATGGTGGCCGGCCCGGCCGCCGCGCTGGCCCAGATCGACGAGCTCGAGGCGCACGACAAGCGGCTGGCGGGTTACCGGTACCTGCCCGCGGCCAAGGCCGACCTGCTGCGCCGCGAGGGCCGCGATCAGGAGGCGGCCCGGGCCTACCAGGCCGCCCTGGCCCTGGCCGAGAACGACGCCGAGCGGGCCTTCCTGGCCGGGCGGCTGGCCGCCCTCGGCGGCCCTGCCGACCCCTGACCTGCCTCCCTCAAGTGGTGGACGCGGCGGCTAGCGGCCACAATGGGGGACATGTCCGCCGCCTCGCTGCCTGATGTGCCGAGCGCGAGGCCGCTGCTGTCGGTAGCGGACCTCGCGGTGAGCTACGGCCCGGTTCGCGCGCTCGACGGTGTCAGCCTCACCGTCCATCCGGGTGAGATCGTCGCCCTGGCGGGGGAGAACGGCGCGGGCAAGACCACGCTCGTGCGCTGCATCGGCGGCGACATCGAGGCATCCGCCGGGGTTGTCCGGATGGAGGGCAAGGTCATGCCCGCCGATCCGGCGGCACTCGGCCGGCACGGTGTCGGCGTGGTCTGGCAGGACCTGGCCCTGTGCGACAACCTCGACATCGCGGCCAACCTCATGCTCGGCCGCGAGCGCCGCTGGCACCTCCGTTCTGACGTGCGCATGCACACCGAGGCCCGGGAGCTGCTGGCGCGGCTGGGCGTGCCGTTGCGGGACACCACCCGCAGCGTGCGGTCCCTGTCGGGCGGTCAGCGCCAGCTGGTGGCCGTGGCCAGGGCGATCTCCCGGGCGCCCCGGGTCCTGCTGCTGGACGAGCCCACCGCCGCCCTGGGCGTGCGGGTGTCCAAGCAGGTCGAGAAGATGATCACCGCCCTCCGCGACCAGGGCACCGGGATCTTGCTGGCCTGCCACGACATCGATCAGATGTTCCGGATGGCCGACCGCATCGTGGTGCTCCGGCACGGTCGGGTGGTCGCGGAGGTCCGGCCCGGCGAGGTGCACCCCGACGACGTGGTGGCGCTGCTGTCCGGCCAGGCGGTCGACTCGTCGGCCCGCCGCCAGCTCACCCGCCTGCACGGGCTGGCCGACCGGCTGGTCTCCGCCGACCCTTCGTCGAGCCTGTCGCTGATCTTGTCGGCGCTGGGCGCCGCGCTCGGCAGCGAGCGGCTGTGCATCCACCTGGTAGAGGGTGACTCGCTGGTGTGCAACGCCTCCCTGGGGCTGCCGGCGACGCTGCAATCGGCCTGGTCCCGGCTGCCGACCGGAGCCGCCGGCGGGCCGGTGGGGCTGGCCGCGGCGAGCCAGGCGCCGGTCATCGAGGAAAGCGCGCGGGCCGGCCTGAGCTGGGCGACGTTCGGCGACCTGGCCCGGACGGCCAAGGTGGCGGCCTCCTGGTCGGTGCCGGTGCTCGGGCCGGGCGGCCTGGTCGGGGTCATTACCGTCTTGCGCGGGATCGCCGGGCGGCCGCAGCGCGATGACCTGGAACTAGTCACGCTCTACGCGGGCTACGCGGCCGGGGCGATCGAGCGGGACCGGCTGCTGGAGGAGGTCACCACCCGCAACCGGGTGCTGGAGACCATCCGGGAGATGCTGGAGACCCTGGCCGGGCCGCTGCCCGTAACCGAGGGTCTCAGCGTGGCCCTGCAGTCGCTGCGGCACGGCCTACAGGCCGCCGAGGTGGCTCTGGTGACCAGGGCGCCGGGCGAGCTGTCCCGCTGCCGCGGGTTGGCCAGGCGCGCGGAAGGCCGGCCTGCCGGGAGCCCGGCGCCGCAGAGCGCCTCGCCCGGGCTGCTCGATGCCGCCGCGAGCGTGCTCGGCGTGCTGCGCCGCGACGATGTCGCCGTGCACCGGGGCAATGGTGACTGCGGGCGGCTGCTGACCGTGACGTTCGCTGCCCCGGGCGGCGGCGCCGCGCTGGTGGCCAGCTGGCCGCACGGCTTGCCCCCCGCCGACGCCAAGGCGCTGCTGGAGGACGCGGCGCACTCGCTGCAGCTGGCCCTGGAGCGCGAGGAAGCGTGGGTGGCGCACCAGGAGGCAGTGGCGCTGCGGCGCTCTCAGGAACTGCAGCGCGGGTTCCTGTCCCGGCTCAGCCATGAGCTGCGCACCCCGCTGACCGCTATCCGCGGCTATGCCTCCAGCCTGCTGCAGACCGACGTGACCTGGGACGGGGAGTCGCAGCAGCGGTTCCTGGCCCGCATCGCGGCCGAGTCGGCGCGGCTGGGCCGGCTGGTGGACGACTTGCTGGACTTTTCCGCGATCGAGTCGGGGATCATGCGGCTGCAGCGAGACTGGTGCGATATCTCGCTGGTGGTGGACGCGGCCGTGGCCTGCCTGCCCCCGGCTGCCGCGCCGCTGGTGGCGGTGGCCTGTGATCCCGGCCTGCCCGTGGTCTGGGCCGACCACGACCGGCTCGAGCAGGTCTTCGTCAACCTGCTGAGCAACGCGTTCGGGCACAACCCGCCGGGCACCACGGTGACGATCACCGCGCGGACCGGCGGGCCCGCTGACGTCCTGGTCAGCGTGGCCGACGACGGCACCGGGCTGCCAGCGGACCTGCTGGCCGGGCCGTTCGAGCCGGCCCGCCGCCGCCGTACCCTGACCTCCGGCGCCGGCCTGGGCCTGTCGATCGCCCGCGGCATCGTGGTCGCGCACGGCGGCGAGATCGCCCTGGCGCCAGCCGAGCGCGGGACCTGCTTCAGCATCCGGCTGCCCGTGGAGGCGCCCGCTGTCAAGGCGCCCGCGGTTAAGGCGTCCCGGCCCGCGGTCAAGGCGCCCGCGCCCGCCGTCACGGCGCCCGAGCCTGCCGCCAGGGCGCCCGCGGTCAAGGCCACCCAGGCAGGGACACGGCCCGCGGGCCAGCAGCAGATCGGAGTCGCCCCCAGTGCATGACGAGGCGATCAGGACACGTGCGCTCGTGGTCGAGGATGATCCGAACATCGTGGACCTGATCAGGTCGAACCTGGCCGTCCGCGGCTTCGACACCATTGTCTCCGCCGACGGCCTGCGCGCCCTGCGGCTGCTGGAGACCGAGGCCCCGGACATCGTGCTGCTGGATCTCATGCTGCCGGAAATCGACGGGTTTGACCTGTGCCGCCAGATCCGCGAACGGTCCGCGGTGGCCATCATCGTGGTCTCCGCCCGCGGCGGCGAGCGGGACAAGGTCACCGCGCTGAACGTGGGCGCCGATGACTACATGACCAAGCCGTTCAGCATCGAGGAACTGCTGGCGCGGATCACCGCGACGCTGCGCCGGACCAGGCCCGCAGTGGCGCCGGAGAGCACGCCGACGGTCATCATCATCGGTGACCTCAGGATGGACCTCGCCGCGCAGCAGGTGACCCGGGGCGGCCAGGCCGTCCACCTGACGCCGACCGAGTTCGCGCTGCTGCGCGAGCTCGCCGTCAACCGGGGGAAGCTGCTGACGCACGCCCACCTGCTGCGCCGGGTGTGGGGCCACGGGTACGAGACCGAGACCGAGTACGTCCGGGTCTACGTCCGACGGCTCCGGGCGAAGCTGGAGACCGATGGGGGAGTGCCAATTATCTTGACTCAGCCACGGGCAGGTTACAGAATCGCGGCAGATTTACCCGATTGGGTGCCAGCAGCGCCGGATTATCCGATGCTGAGTCCCTGACCTGCAGTTCTGTCGTTTACAAAATTTTCACGCGGTTACCGGGATGTTAACGGAGACGTTCACCCAATGCGCCCTAAGGTTTGCTCAAGAGGTTCCTGTCTCAGCGGCGACCGGTCATGCGGGCTCGACAGCGGCCGCGGATCCGAATCGTTCCGCCCATCAACGAGGTGGTTTTCTTGCATTCAGTTACGAAATCAGCCGCTGCAGCGGCCATAGCGGCCAGCGCGGCGCTGGTCATCGCGGGCTGCAGCAGCAGCTCCTCCTCCAGCAGCGCGGCCGGCGGCTCCAGCTCGAGTGCCGCCGCCGTGCCGTCGATCTCGGTGACCTCGCTCAACAACAGCTTCACGGCCATGTCGGCGCTGCAGCCCCTGGTCGCCGCCGGCAAGGGCAACATCGCCGTGATCCTGCCGGACACCGTCTCCTCGACGCGGTACACCGAGTTTGACGCCCCGTACCTGAAGGAGGCCTTCCAGAAGGCCGGGCTCTCGACGTCGCAGTACACCGTCCAGAACGCCCTGGGCAGCGACTCGACCCAGTTCAGCGACGCCCAGACGGCCATCACCAAGGGCGCGACGGTCCTGGTCGTGGACCCGCTCGACTCGGGCGTCGGCGCCCACATCGAGTCCTACGCCAAGTCCCACGGCGTGGCCGTGATCGACTACGACCGGCTGACCCTCGGCGGCACCCGCAAGTACTACGTCAGCTTCAACAACGTCCTGGTCGGCACCAAGATGGGCGCTGGCCTGGTCGCCTGCGTCGCTGCGTGGCATCTCAAGAGCCCGCAGGTCATCGTGATGAAGGGCGCCCCGACCGACAACAACGCGACGCTCTTCGCGCAGGGCTACGACGCGGTGCTGGCCCCGCACTTCAGCTCGGGCTGGAAGAACGTCAGCAACCCCGCGGGGACCTGGGACCCGCCGACCGCGCTGAGTGAGTTCCAGCAGCAGCTCACCGCGCACCCGAACATCAACGCCGCGCTGATCCCGAACGACGAGAACGGCGCGCCGATCATCCACTACCTGCAGGGCAAGGGCATCAAGGCCAAGACCTTCCCGACCACCGGCCAGGATGCCACCCTGACCGGGCTGCAGAACATCCTCCTCGGCTACCAGTGCGGCACCGTTTACAAGCCGATCTACCTGGAGGCCCAGGCCGCCGCGGCGCTGGCCATGTACGCGCGGGCCGGCAAGACCCCGCCCGCGGCCTTCGTCAACGGCACCACGCAGGACTCCACCAGCAAGACCGCGGTCTCCTCGGTGCTGCTGACCCCGACGTGGGTCACCCCGACCAACATGAACGCGACGGTGATCGCGGACAAGTTCGTCCCGGCCTCTCAGCTGTGCACGGGCAAGTACGCCGCGCCGTGCAAGGCCGCGGGAATCTCGGGCTGACGAATGGAGTGGCATGACTATCCGGGACACCAGCAGTGACCGGTAGCCCCGGAGACGGAGCCCGGCCCGCGCACGCGGGCCGGGCTCCGTCCGGCGCCGGCCAGGAAGCAGCAACCATCGATCAGCCCCTGCTGCAGTTGCGCGACATCGGCAAGAGCTTCGGCCCCGTGCAGGCGCTGAGCGGGGTTGACCTCGACATTCCGGCGGGGCAGGTTACTGCCCTGGTCGGAGACAACGGGGCGGGCAAGTCCACCCTCATCAAGACGATCGCCGGGATCTGGGAGCCCACCGGGGGGCAGGTGGTCTGGCGGGGCCGGCCGGTCCACTTCCGCAGCCCGCGGGACGCCACCGCGGCCGGGATCGCGACCGTCTACCAGGACCTGGCGCTCTGCGACAACCTGGACATCGTGCAGAACATGCTGCTGGGGCACGAGGTCCGGCGGCATCTGCTGCTGGACGAAGTGACCATGGAGCAGACGGCCAAGCAGACGCTGAAGGACCTGCGGGTCGTCACGGTACGGAACATCCGCCAGCCGGTCGGCTCGCTGTCCGGCGGTCAGCGGCAGTCCGTGGCGGTGGCCAAGGCCGTGATGCTGGAGGCGCAGCTCGTCATCATGGACGAGCCGACGGCGGCCCTGGGGGTCTCGCAGACCGAGCTGGTGCTCGATCTTATCAAGCGGCTGTCCGAGCGCGGCATCGCCGTGCTCGTGGTCTCGCACAACCTGACCGACGTGTTCCAGGTCGCCGACCGCCTCGCGGTCCTGTACCTCGGCCAGCTTGTCTCGGTCGGTCCGATTTCCGACTATGACACTGCCTCGGCAGTGGACCTGATGACGTCGGGCGTCTCCCACCGGACGCGCGGCGAAAACGGCCCTGCCCGCACCCTCGACAGCGGCCCGGAGGGCTGACCTTTGGCATCCAAGAATCCCGAGGCCGACAAGGGCGCGGTCGGCACTGACTTCCCGCCGGGCTCGGCTAAAGCTGAAGAGGCCGCGGTCGTGGCCGGGGCACCCGCTGACCTGGTCGCCAACTCGGTGGCCGACTACGGAAAGATCTGGCTCAAGCGGATCCGCAGCGGGGAAAGCGGCGCCCTGCCGGTCATCATCGGCCTGATCGTCATCGTGCTGATCTTCCAGGTCAAGAGCTCGCTGTTCCTGTCGGCGGGCAACCTGGTCAACCTGATGACCCAGGCCGCCTTCATCATCACCCTGGGCATGGCCGAGGTATTCGTCCTGCTGCTCGGGGAGATCGACCTGGCGGCCGGCTTCACGGCGGCCTGCGGCGCGGTCATCGCCCTGTACATGGTGGCCAAGGGCTACCCGTGGTGGGCCGCCGTTCTCGTGACGCTGGCCGCGACCGGAGCCTACGGGGCGCTGCAGGGCTTCATCATCACCCGGCTCCGGCTGCCCTCCTTCGTGGTCACGCTGGCCGGCAGCCTCGGCCTGTCAGGCGTGCTGCTCTTCCTGATCAGCGCCACCGGCAGCATCGGCAACGGCGGTGTCATCAGGCTGAACAGCACGGTCCTCAACGACATCGAGGGCGGCGCCCTCAGCGCCACCGCCAGCTGGATCGTGATGATCGTGCTGGTCGCCCTGGCCGGACTGATGATGTACCTGCGCGATTACCGGCGGCGCGCCGCCGGCCTGGTCGCTCCGCCGCTGTCCATCACCCTGCTGAAGATCGCCGTTGTCGCGATCGCCGGCGTCGTGGTGGTGCTAGTGGGGAACACCAACCGCGGCACGCTCCTGCTCGCGGTGCGCGGGCTGCCGTGGGTGGTCCTGGTCGTGCTGGCGATCCTGGTCCTCTACAGCACGCTGCTCAGCCGCACCAGGTTCGGTCGCTACATCTATGCGATCGGCGGCAACGCGGAGGCAGCCCGGCGGGCCGGTGTCAACACCAACCGGATCCGCGTGGCGGCGTTCGCCCTGTGCGGTCTCACCGCGGGGATCACCGGGATCATCCTCTCCTCCTACCTGGGCTCGATCTCCAGCGGCGTCAACGGCGGCCAGAACGTGCTCAACGCCGTGGCCGCCGCGGTCATCGGCGGGACGAGCCTGTTCGGCGGCCGGGGCAAGATGATGGATGCCCTGCTCGGCGGCCTGGTTGTGGGCGTGATCGCCAACGGCCTCCAGCTGCTCGGCCTGTCCCCGTCCGCCCAGCTCATGTGGACGGCCCTGGTCCTGCTCGCGGCCGTCACGGTCGACGCCCTCACCCGGCGGGGCCGGAGCACGGTCTAGCTGGTCATCCCGCCCTCCGCGTTATCCGGGAGGCGGACTGCGCAAAGGGAGCGGCGCCCGCTGAGGGCGCCGCTCCCTGCGCATGCGCCGGGCGGCCGAAAGCGCGGAATACCGGGCATGGCACACTGGTTAGCGAGTTAAGCGTGCTCCGGGGTCGGTGAAACTCCGAGCCGGCGGTGACAGTCCGCGACCTGGCCGAGGCCATCGGCTAGCTGATCCGGTGAAATTCCGGGACCGACGGTGAAAGTCCGGATGGGAGGCAGCACGCGCGCAGCAGGGCCGCCCGGGTGATCCGGGTCCGGCAGTGCGTGCCGCGCTGCGCTCTCGCGCATCCCCGGAGCCTGAGGACAGTGAGGCTCCGGAGGAGGACAGGTTGTTCACCGGGATCGTGGAAGAGCTGGGCCAGGTCGTCGCCATCGAGCGGGGCACCGACAGCGCCCGGCTGACGGTGCGCGGGCCGGAAGTGACCGCCGACGCCAGGCGCGGGGATTCCATCGCTATTAACGGCGTCTGCCTGACGGTGACGCTCACCGGCGACGGGCAGTTCACGGCGGATGTGATGGGGGAGACCCTGAATCGCTCCAGCCTGGGCGTCCTGGCGCCGGGGGCCCCGGTCAACCTGGAGCGGCCGATGCGGCCCGACGGCCGGCTGGGCGGTCACATCGTGCAGGGCCACGTGGACGGGACCGGTGTCATCGCGGCGCGCCGGCCGGCTGACGGCTGGGAGGTCGTGCGGATCTCGGTGCCCGGCCAGCTGTCCCGTTATCTCATTGAAAAGGGCTCGGTGGCCGTCGACGGCGTGAGCCTCACGGTATCGGCGCTGAGCCCGGCCCAGGACGAGGACGCGCCGTCAGGCGACCCGTGGTCAGGTGAACCGTGGATCGAGGTCAGCCTGATCCCGGAGACCCTGGCGCGGACCACGCTCGGCAGCAGGCAGCCCGGCGAGGTGGTCAACCTGGAAGTCGACATGATCGCCAAGTACGTGGAGCGACTGCTCGCCGGGAGGCAGCTGTGACCAGTTCTGAGCTTGCCCCGCAGGTGCCGGCCCCGGCGGCGGTCGCCGCGGGCCTGGACGAGGTCGAGCGGGCCGTGCAGGACATCCGGGCCGGCCGGGCGGTCATCGTGGTGGACGACGCCAGCCGGGAGAACGAGGGTGACATCATCTTCGCGGCCAGCAAGGCGACGCCCGAGCTGCTCGCCTTCACCATCCGCTACGCGCGCGGGCTGATCTGCGTGCCGATGCTGGGCAAGGACCTGGACCGGCTGCAGGTGCCACCGATGACCTCCGACAACCAGGAGCACATGGGCACCGCCTTCACGATCAGCGTCGACGCCCGGCACGGCATCACCACGGGGATCTCCGCCGCCGACCGGGCCAGGACCATCCGGACCCTGGCCGACTCGGCGACCAAGTCTCACGAGATCGTCCGGCCGGGCCACATCTTCCCGCTGCGCTACACCGAGGGCGGAGTGCTGCGCCGGCCCGGGCACACCGAGGCCGCCGTCGATCTCGCCCGGCTGGCCGGCCTGACGCCGGCCGGCGTGGTGGCGGAGATCGTCAATGACGACGGCACCATGGCCCGGCTGCCCCAGCTGCGGGCCTTCGCCGACGAGCACGGCCTGGCGCTGATCACCATCGCGCAGCTCATCGAGCACCGCAGGCGGGTCGAGCGGATGGTCAGCCGGGTGGCGGAGACCCGGATTCCCAATGAGCACGGGCAGTGGCGCGGCCTGGGCTACCTCAACTCGGTAGACGGGATCGAGCACCTGGCCCTGGTGCTCGGCGACCTGACCACGCCGGGCGAGGACGTACTGGTCCGGATGCACTCCGAGTGCCTGACCGGAGACGTCTTCGGCTCACGCCGCTGCGATTGCGGCGAGCAGCTGGAGGCCTCGATGGCCGCCATCGCCGCGGAGGGCCGCGGCATCGTGCTCTACCTGCGCGGCCACGAGGGCCGGGGCATCGGCCTGCTCAGCAAGCTGCGCGCCTACCAGCTCCAGGACGCCGGGGCTGACACGGTGGACGCCAACACCGATCTCGGCTTGCCGGTGGATGCGCGCGAGTACTCGACAGGAGCGCAGATGCTGGCCGACCTGGGGGTGGAGTCGCTCCGGCTGCTCACCAACAACCCGGCCAAAATCGCCGGGCTGTCCGGCTTCGGCATCAAGGTGACCGGCCGGGTGGCGCTGCCCGTGGTGCCGACGGAGGACAACCTGCGGTACCTGATGGCCAAGCGCGACCGGCTCGGTCACCAGCTGGAGCTGCCGGAGGGCGCCGGGCACCCGGCCGGCGTCCAGTGAGCGGCGCCGGCCGGCCCGCAGGCCCGGTGGTGGACGCGGCCGGGGTCAGCCTGGCCATCGTGGCCACCCGCTGGCACGCCGAGGTGACCGATATCCTGGTGGAACGGGCGCTGGCGGCGGCGCGCGCCTGCGCCGTGCCAGACCCGCTCGTGGTGCGGGTGCCCGGCGCGGTCGAGCTGCCGGTGGTGGCGGCCGAGCTGGCCCGCCGGCACGACGCGGTCGCCTGCCTCGGCGCCGTTATCCGAGGTGGGACCCCGCACTTCGAGTACGTCTGCGACGCGGTGACCTACGGCCTGGCCAGGGTGGCGCTCGATACCGCTACGCCTGTCGGCAATGGCGTTCTGACCTGCGACGACATCAAGCAGGCCGTGGACCGCAGCGGAGCCGAGGGCAGCTCGGAAGACAAGGGCTGGGAGGCCGTGCTGGCCGCCCTGGAAACGGCCCTCGTCCTCCGCGCCGTCCGCCAGCAACCCGCCTGACGCGATCGTGGATGTCCCTTTGGTAACACCCGCTGGTTACCGATCGGACATCCACGATGGCTAGCTGCGGGGCCAGGCCAGGACGGGGCCCTTGGCCCGGAGCAGGACACGGGCGCCTGGCGCGAGCTGCGGGCCGCCAGCCGTCCGGACGATGATCTCCGGTACGCCGGCGCTATCCGCGGGCTGCACGCGGAGCACCGCGTCGTGGCCGTAATAGTGGCAGGCGAGCACCCGGCCCCGCACGCAGCCCCGCTCGGTGCCGTCGCCGTTGGCGGCGTGATCCTGCTCCGCCTCCAGCTGCTCCGGGCGGACCAGCACGGTAACCGGCCCGGCCGCCAGCCCGGGGCGGCCGGCGGCTGCGAGGGACAGCTCGCCGAAGATGGTCCGGACGGTCTGGTCGCCGTTCGCCGTGCCGCCGGTCACCACCTGCCCCTCCAGCAGGTTGGCGTCGCCGATGAAGCCGGCCAGCTGCGGGTCGGCCGGGCGGATGTAGAGATCCTGCGGCGCCGCGCACTGCGCGATCTGGCCGTCCCGCAGCACCGCTACCCGGTCGGCCATGGACAGGGCCTCGTCCTGGTCGTGGGTGACCAGCACGGCGGTGGTGCCCGCGGCCCGGAAGATCTCCTGCACGTCGGCCCGGACGCTGGCCCGCATGTGCGCGTCGAGCGCCGCGAACGGCTCGTCCAGCAAGACGACGGTCGGCTGGATGGCCAGCGCCCTGGCCAGGGCCACTCGCTGCTGCTGGCCGCCGGACAGCTGGTGCGGGTAGCGCTTGCCCAGGCCAGCCAGGCCGACGGAGTCCAGGAGCGCGTCGATGCGCGGCCCGTGCCGCTCGCGCGCCCGCAAGCCGAAGCCGACGTTGGCCGCCACCGTCAGGTGCGGGAACAGGCTGCCTTCCTGGGGCACGTAGCCGATTCGCCGCCGCTCGGGCGGCACGTGCACGCCCGGGCCGTCGACGGTGGTGCCGCCGATCGTCACGGACCCGGCATCGGCCTGGTCGAACCCGGCCAGGATCCGCAGCAGCGTCGTCTTGCCGCTGCCCGAGGGGCCCAGAATGGCGGTCAGCGAGCCCGGCGGGATGGTCAGGTCCAGCCCGGTCAGGACGGGGTGGCTGCCAAATGCCTTGGTCAGCCCGGTTACGGTCAGCTCGGTCACGTGGCTATCCTCGCTCGCTAGCCGAACGGTCAAAGAAGCGGCCGAGCACATAGCTCGGCACGGCCGCGACAGCGATCATGACCAGGGCGAACGGGGCCGCCTGAGCGTAGGAGTTGTCCCGTTCGTACTGCCAGAACTGGGTGGCCAGGGTCTGCACGCCCGTGGGGACCAGGAGCAGCGTGGCGGTGAGCTCGGTCACCACGGACAGGAAGACCAGGCAGAACGCCGCGGCCAGGCCCGGGCCGGCCAGCCGCAGCGTGACCCGGCGCAAGGTGGCGAGCCGGGACAGGCCCAGCGAGCGCGACACCTCGTCGAGGCTGGCCGGCGCCCGCGCGACCGCGGCTTTCACCCCGACCAGGGCCAGCGGGAAGAACATGATGGCATAGCAGATCACCAGCAGCGGCGCGGTCTGGTAACCGTGCCCGGCCGCGTAATGCTCGGTGAAGTAGGCCAGCGCGAAGCCGATGACGACACCGGGCATGGCCAGCACCAGGTAGGTGCTGCGCTCCAGGAAGTGCCGGACGCGGCCAGTGTGCCGGATGGCCAGCAGCGCGACCGGGAGGGCCGCCAGGGTGTCAATCAGGCCGGCGGCGGCGCCGTAGGCAGCCGTGTGCGCGATGGCGTCCAGCATGGACACGCTGCCGCCGGTGACCGACGGGATGCCACCCTGGAAGATCCAGTAGATGCTGGCGTAGATCGGCACGCCGAGGGCCAGGACGACCAGGGCGAAGACGCCGGCCACGGCCGGCCAGGCCGCCCGGCCCAGCGGCAGCGGCGGGCTGACTCGCTGGGTGCCCCCGCCCGTCCTGACCACCCGGCCGCGGCCGCGGGCCAGGCCCTCGCCACCGAGCACCAGGAGGCTGAGCCCGACCAGGACCAGGGAGAGCGCGCACGCCGCGGGGACGCTGAAGGACAGGTTGAACTCGGTGAAGATCTCGGTCGTGAACGTCTGGTAGCCCAGCAGCTCGAACGCCCCGTACTCGGCCAGCAGGACCAGCGCCACCAGCAGGCAGCCGCCCAGGATCGCGCCGCGGGCCTGGGCCAGGGTGATCCGGAAGAAGGTGGCCACCCGGCCCGTGCCCAGGCTCCGGGCCACTTCCTCCTGTCCCGGGTCGGCGGACCGGAGGCTGGCGGCGACCGGCAGGTAGACCAGCGGGTAGACGGCCAGGGTCATGACCAGGACAGCGCCGCGGAAGCCGTGCACCCAGCTCCACAGCGACACCCAGCCGAAGCTGACCACGAAGTCAGGGATGGCCAGCGGGATGACCAGCAGGACGGCCCAGATCCGGCGGCCGGGCAGGTTCGTCCGCTCCACCAGCCACGCGGCCCCCGTGCCGATGATGGCGCACAGCGCCGTCACGGCCAGGGTGAGCTGGACGGTATTCCACAGCAGCTCGCCGGTCAGCGGCCGGGCGATCAGGCCGGCCACCTTGTGCACCCCGGCGCCGCTGGTCTCGATGAGCAGGAAGACCAGCGGCAGGGCCAGCAGTGCCGCGATGAGCAGGCTCACCGCGGTCAGGGCGGCCGGCCGGCGGGCTCGGCGCGGCCGGGCCGTGACCGGCCGCACCAGGGTGCTGGTCACAGCAGGCCGGCCTGGCGCATCAGGGCGATGGCCGTCGTGCCGGTGCCCAGCTCACCGATGGTGATCGGGTAGGGCTGGAGCCGGCTCAGCGGCGTCTCCGGGGCCAGGGTGGTGACTCCGGAGGCCAGCGGGTACTCGAAGCTGAGCGACTCGCCGGGACCGGTGCCGGGATGGGCGATGATCTCCTGTCCCTTCGGGCTGACCAGGAAGGCCAGGAAGCGCTGCGCCTCGGCCTGGTGCTTGCTCGACTTGAGCACGGCCGCTCCGGAGACATCGATGACGTAGCCAGGATCATGCGCGGCGAGATGGGTGATCTGCGCGTGCGTGCGGCCGGCTCCGATTTCTGCGCGCATCCGGTACCAGTAGTACTGATTCACGAGGCCGAATGCAATGGCTCCCTGGTTGACCTCGGACAGGACCGTCTCGTTGCTGGAGTAGATGTTCCCGGCGGCGTTCGACTTGATCGCGCCGAGCCAGCTGAGCGTGGCGGCCCTGCCGTAGGCGCGGTCATAGGCGGTGACAACAGACTGGAAGTCGGTCTCCTGCGGCGCGATCGCGAGCTTGCCCTTGTACCGCGGGTCCGCGAACTGGCTGATCCTGGTCGGCAGCTGGCCGGCCGCGATCAGGCGCGGGTTGTACACGATCACGCTGGTGCGCGCCGAGATCCCCACCCACTGGCCGGTCGGCGAGTTGTACTGCCTGGGGATGTGGCTCAGGGTGGCCGGGCTGACCTTCGCGAGCAGGCCCCTGCCAGCCAGGTTCTGCAGCGGCGGGCTGTTCTCGGTGTAGAACAGGTCCGCGGGCGAGTTCGCGCCCTCGGTAGCGATCTGGTTGGACAGCGTGTCCTCGTCCGCGCTGCGGATCGCCACCTTGATCCCGGTCTGCTGCTCGAACGCCGCGACCAGGCTCTGCGTCGTCTGCACGTGCTGCCCGCTGTAGAGGGTCAGCGTCCCGGACGCGGACGAGCCGCTGGCACTGCCGCAGCCCGCCAGGGCCGCGCAGGCCAGCAGCACGGCGGCCAGCAGCCCCGCCCCCTGCCGGGCGATCTCGTGCCTGCTCACGGCGTGCCGCATAGCCGTTCGCTTCATGATGCCGCCCCCGGGCAGATCGCATGGATTCTCCTGGTGGCCGTGGCGGCGGCCCTGGTAGCCGCGCTGCTGCGCCCGCTGCTGGCGAACAGCTGCCGGTAGGCGGTGTCGAGCTGGCCGATCGCGGTCCGGAGACGACGGTCGGGCGCGTGGATCTGGCGCAGCGGCAGGATCTGCGCCTCCGCGTGGCCGGCCGGATTGGCAACAGGGTCCGGGCCGTCCGCCAGCACGGCGCTGACCTGCTGGCAGGTCTTCCTGACGGCCGCCGCCGAGTCGGCCGGCGACCCGCCGCAGGCGGACAGGGCCAGGACCAGGGCGGCCGCCGGGGCCAGTGCCGCCACGGCCGGGGCCGGGGTCCGGGCGCCCGTCCGGTGCCGCACCAGGAGCTGGCCGGGTCGAGTGATCATCCGTCCCTTCCTCATCCGTTACTTCTCATCCGGCAGTCCGCTGGGAAGCTTAGGCTTACCTAACCTCGCGTGGCTTAGGTTAACCTAACCACCTGGGCGCCGGCCACCGGGCCCGATTCCGGCGGCCCGGAGCGCCGCAGCCCGGCCGGGCGAGTGGCGCGGCGGGCACATGCGGTTTGCGGCCCGGCCACGTACGCTGGCTGCACAGACCCTGTCAAACGCGGCGCCACCTGCGCCGGGCCCGGCCCGCGCGGGTCTCGCCTAACCTTGAGGTGATCGGCTAGTGCGCGACATTCTGGACATGATCTCCAAGTGGTGGGACGCCGACGAGCCCTTCGGGCTGGCGACCGTGGTGCGCACGTTCAGCAGCGCGCCGCGCGAGCCGGGCGCGGCCATGGCGGTCTCGTCGGCGGGCGAGGTGGTGGGCAGCGTGTCGGGCGGCTGCGTCGAGGGCGCCGTCTATGAGCTGGCGACCGAGGTCGCGGCCAGCGGGCAGCCCGTGCTGCAGCGCTACGGAATCAGCGACGATACCGCCTTCTCGGTGGGGCTGACCTGCGGTGGGATCATCGACATCTTCGTCGAGCCGGTCAGCCGGGCGTCGTTCCCCGACCTTGGGGAGATCGCCGCGGCCGTGAGCTCGGGCACGCCGGCGGCGGTCGCGACCGTAATCGCCGGCCCGGGCCAGGTGGGTGCCCGGCGGCTGATCTGGGGCGACGGCGAGCGCTCCTCCGCCGGGTCGCTGGGCTCGGGGGGCCGGCTTGACCAGGCGGTCGATGACGACGCCCGCGGGATGCTCGCGCAGGGGCTCACCGGCGTGCGCCAGTATGGGGCCGCCGGCGAGCGGCGGCGCGACGAGCTGTCGGTATTCGTCCAGTCCTTCACGCCGCCGCCGCAGATGCTGGTGTTCGGCGCGATCGATTTCGCCGCCGCGGTAGCCCGGGCCGGGAAGTTCCTCGGCTACCGCGTGACCGTCTGCGACGCCCGGCCGGTCTTCGCGACCGCGTCCCGGTTCCCGGACGCCGACGAGGTCGTGACCGACTGGCCGCACCGGTACCTGGCCGGTATCAGCACCGATCCCCGGACGGTCATCTGCGTCCTGACCCACGATCCCAAGTTTGACGTGCCGCTGCTGGAGGTGGCGCTGCGCCGCCCGGCCGCCTACATCGGGGCGATGGGCAGCCGGCGGACGCACGAGGACCGGCTGGCCAGGCTGCGCGAGGCCGGCATGACCTCCGGCGAGCTGGCCCGGCTCCGCTCGCCCATCGGCCTGGACCTCGGCGCCCGCACGCCGGAGGAGACCGCCGTGGCGATCGCGGCCGAGCTGATCCAGCTGCGCTGGGGCGGCTCCGGCCAGCCGCTGACGGCGACGTCCGGCCGGATCCACCACGAGCGGCTCACCGACGGGCTCGCCCGCTGAGCCGGCGGCCGCTTTCGTAGGCTGGGCCAATGGCAGCCCCCGTCGCCGGGATCCTGCTGGCCGCCGGGGCGGGCAGCCGGCTCGGCCAGCCCAAGGCCACCGTTGACGTGGGCGGCCGGCCGCTAGCTGACCGCGGCGCGGCCCTGCTGCGCGCGGGGGGCACCCGGCCGGTCATCGTGGTGACCGGTGCCACGGCGGTTGACCTGGCTGGCGTGATCACCGTGCATAACCCGCGCTGGCGCACGGGCATGGGCTCGTCGCTGGCCGTGGGCCTGGAGACGGTGCCCGAGCAGTGCTCCGCGGCGGTCGTCGCGCTGGTGGACCAGCCGCTGGTCGGCTCGCAGTCGGTCCGCCGGCTGATCGCCGCGCATCGGGCCGGGGCCAGCGTGGCGGTCGCCGCCTACGCCGGGCGGCCGCGCAACCCGGTTCTCCTCGGCCGGGAGCACTGGGCCGAGGTGATCGCGCTGGCGGCCGGCGACGCCGGCGCCCGGCAGTTCCTGCGGGCCCATCCCGAGCTCGTCACGCTGGTCGAATGCGGCGACACCGGCAGGCCGGACGACATCGATACCCGCGCCGACCTGGACCGGATCGCCGGCCTGCTGGCGCCGGACGAGCCCCGCGGACCTGCGGCGCCGGTCCCGGCTCAGGACTGACGGGCTACGATTCCCCAGCTGCGGGTCACGCTCTCACCTGGCGCCAGCGTCAGCAGGTCCGTGCCGGTCACGAAGGCGTTGGGCGGGCACGTCATCGGCTCGATGGCCAGCGCCCGGCGGCGGCGCCCGGCCTCCAGCGCGTCGCCGGTGAATACCTGCAGCCAGTGATAGCCCTCCCCGGCCCAGAAGGCGACCTCGCCGCCGGGCCCGCTCAGCGTGGCCCAGGCTCGCCCCGCCGGATCCCGGCTCAGCCCGGTCAGAGCGTGGTCGAGGCGGGTGTCGCCGATTACCTTCGCCGTGCGGAAGTCGAACGGCGTCCCGCTGACGTCCTGCGGGTCCCCGACGGGGATGCCGCGGTCGTCGGACGCGAGCCAGCGCGAGGCCGGCAGCCGCAGCTCGCAGCCGTCGATCAGCGGCGTGCCCGCGGTCAGGTACGGATGGGAGCCCGTGCCGTAGGGCGCGGTCCGTGAGCCGCCGTTGCGCGCCGTGACCGACACGGTCAGGCCGTCATCGGCCGACAGCCGGTAGCTAGCCGACAGGTCCAGGCAGAACGGGTAGCCGGGATGCGCGTGCAGCACCAGCCGCAGCTCCACGCGGCTGGCTTCCTGGCTGCCCGGCAGCCAGTTGGCCCACCGCGTCACGCCGTGGATGGCGTTGCCGGCCGCCGGCTCGCTGAGGTCCAGCTGATAGGTAGCGCCCGCAAAGGAGTAACGCCCCCGATCGATGCGGTTGGGCCACGGAATGAGCAGCTCACCCGACCCGGCGGGGGGCGGCTCGTCGGCCGCGTACTCGCCGATGAGCGGCTGTCCCCGGAAGCTCAGCCGCCGCAGGCCCGCGCCCAGCTCGGTGACCGTAGCGCGGTACTCCCCGGCGGCGATGTCGTGCTGCGTGCCCGTCAGCGGCTCCGCGGTCAGCTCGGTCATGGTGCCCTTTTCCTGCGAGCGTGGCAGCCGCCGCGCGGCTGCTAGGGCGGCCGGAGAAGGAGTGTGCCGACGGGGCTGCTTGGGGAGCGGGGGACCTTCAGCCCCGCCGGCAATTGCACCATAGCTGCCCCGCAATCTCGCTGGTGCGAACTTCGGCAACACCGCAAGGGTTCGGTAAGGGCCGCCCAGGGAGCCGGTCGGGACCGGCCGCCTGGCTCTCGGCCGCCCCGCTCCGGAGGTGGCCGGGGAACTTTGAGCGTCAAGGATGCTGCCTATCGCGCGGGCTGAATAGTGATTCCATGGAGAGTGCCGATGACACGTTTAGGAATCCGCGTGCCGAGTAGGACCCGGCCCGTCACCCATGCGGCCCGATGATCACAGAAACGCCGCGCATCGGGGTCCCTGCCCCGTCCTGGCCGGGCTCGCCGCCGCGCCGCCGGAAGGGCCGCAGCCGGGCTGACCTCAGGGAGCGGCGCGCTGGCCAACGTAACTGGCGAATACGACGGTGTTGCCCAGGTAATGGCCGGTTCGCGGATCGAAGCTGCCGCCGCAGGTGACCAGGCGCAGCGTCGGCCAGCTCGTGTAGCCGTACACCCTGGCGGTGGGGAACCTGGTCTTGCGGTACAACGCGATCGAGTAGGCCTCGAATATCGCCGTGCGGCCGCTGTGCAGCCGGACGTAGATCCGGTCTCCCGGCCGCAGGTTGCCCAGGTAGTAGAAGACCGCGGGACCGACGCCGGCCGCATCGACGTGGCCGAGGATGACCGATGCGCCCGGTGCGCCCGGAGTCGGGCCGTGGTCGTACCAGCTCGTCACGAAGGGCGTCCTGAGCGGCGGCACGCTGATGCTCCCGTTCCGGTCCAGGCCGCGCGCGATGACCTGCGCGCGGACTCTGATCGCGGGAATCTGGATGCTGACCGGCACCGAAGGGGACAGCCGCTCCGCCGCCGCGTGACGCCCCGCGGCCAGGTGCCGCGGCGGATCAGCCGGCCGGCCCCCGGCCCAGGCGGGCGGGACGGGCGGCGGCGCCCAGCGCAGCGTGTCGTGACCGGCGAAGGCGATGATCACTCCCGCGCCGATCAGCACGACAGCTGTCAGGTTGAGCCAGGACAGGCCACCCAGGCGGCGGCCACCCAGCGGGCGACCCCCCAGACGGCGGTTAGCCATGTCGCCATGGCCATCCCCGGGCGCGGACGGGAGCCCGGCGCCGGACACTGCGCATCGTCTGCCCCCGCCCCCAGCGACCCGTCGCGGGAATCCTTCCCGGCGGGCGGCCGGGTTAAGCCGCGCAGGAGCCAGGCATGGGGGAGCGTGCCCGCCGCGGAGGTGCTTACCTCCGCAGGAGGCCGTCCGCGACCGATGCGGCGACCGGGACCCGGCCGGCTCCGGGGACCAGGCCGCCGGTGCGCACCGCGTCCGCCGCCAGGACGCCGAACAGGTAGAAGCAGGCCGACTCCTCGTCGGAGAAGACGCGCACCTCATGCCGGGCCCCGCCGGCGCAGCTGAAGACCTCGAAGCCGTCTGCCGTCTCCAGCAGGCACATGGCCCCGTCGACCTCCTCGCCCACGGAGTAGGAGGCGGCCGGGATGGCCGCCAGGCTGGCGAGCTCGCCGAAAATCCGCTCGGTGGCCATCCGCCGTTCCCCGGAGCGGCGCCGCCGGGGCGCCGGGCTGCCGGAAAGCGGGGGCGCCGCCGGGGCGCCGGCCGCGGCCGGCGTGCCGACGGCCGGACCCGGTGCGTAGGTCTCGGCGGGCGCGTAGCTCCCGGCCGTGGGGGCGGGGGAGTAGCCCGTCGCGGAGTACAGCCCGTCAGCGGAGTAGCCCCCGGCGGGGGGTACTGGCCCCGGCCGCGGCGCGGGTACGGGCGGGGAACCGGGCATCACGGCGGAAACCGGAGCGGCGTACAGCCCGGAATCGCGCGCAGGCCCGGCCGGCCCCGGGGCGGTCAGCTGGTCGCGGCGCGAGGCGGCCGACGCGGCCCGCATCGCCTGCGCCTCCAGCGGCAGCGGCGGCTCGGACCCCCCGGTCGGCATGGTTACCCCGCCGTTCGGGGGCGGCATCCGGGGCGGCTCGGGCGGGGCCGGGTAACCGGACGACGGCTGCCCGGCTGGCCGGGCGTACCCCGGAGCGGCCAGGGGCGGCAGCGGCGGGTAGCTGGCCTGCGGGCTCATCCCCGGCTGATAGTCGGTCCGCTCCTCGACGATGTCGGTGACCTCGTCCCGGCCGGCGACGAGCTCGAAGACGCCGCGGTCCACCTGCCAGTAGCCGAGCTGCTCGGCTCGGTAGGCGTCGTGTCCCAGGTACCCGATGTGCAGCCGGTCGCCCAGGTCATCCAGGACGATGCAGCTGTCCCCGCGGAACATCCCGACGGGCCTGGACTGCCACACCGCCTGCACGTCCTGAATCTGCAGCTCCTTGCGCCAGTGGCCGGTGGCCGGCTCGAAGCCCAGTTCCTCCGGTGGCGGGCACGCGGCGAACAGCACCACGGCGCCGTCAGCTGGCCCGATGCCAGCCTCGTAGGGCGCCCCTCGGTAGGTCGCCATGAGCCGGTAGCGCATCGGTCAGATTCCCCCTGACGGACGAAGCCAGACTTGGCCGTCGTACCGGGCGATGAAATCGGCCCGTCCGGCACAGATTCTCACAATTTCCGCCCCCACCGGCACCGGAATGGGGTCAGTGAAGAATTCAGGTAGCGGATGCGCCGGGCCAGCCGTGTAGCCGGTGCCAGTGAACGGCGGCTTCATGGCCCAGTCGCCCCCCAGCGCGACGGAGTAAGGGACCTGGTAGGACTCGCTTCCCACGGCCCGCCACCGCAGCAGGTAAAGCTCCTCCATGTCCGGCGTGAACTCCGAGCCCTCGTAACCCAGGCTCATCGCGTGGTAGTAGTCGGCGGGGTGAGCGAAGGAGCTGTCCGCGACCCGGTGCACGAACCCGGCGATGACGGACCGCCGACCAGTCAGGTATGGCTCCACCATGCGGGGCGGGATCGGCTTGTGCAGCAGCGTTCCCGGCTCGACGGCGATGGGAGTCCGATTGACCTGGCGCACCCTGTCCCCTGTGGTCAGACTGTCCTGCAGTGTCATGAGACTCTCATATCCCGAAATACGTCCTCAACTGCTTCGGTGCTTCCGCTGACCAGGTCGTAACGGGCGCAAGGGTACCTTCCGGAACTCCGCTGTGCGGGCTGTCCAGCTCAGGAGGCCCGGTTGCCGCCGCTACAGTGGGGCCGTGTTCCAGGGCAGTGCGCGGCAGCGCTTCCGCGACGACGACGGCGCCGCCGATGCCCGGGCGGCGGCTGCGCTCCAGGCGTTCGCGGCCGCCGAGGGAAGCGAGCACGCCGCGCTGACTGCGCTGGCCGGCATCCGCCTCCTCGTGCCGGTTGTTGCGGCGCTGGCGCCGGAGAGCCCCGAGCCTGGCGGACAGCGTCCCGCGCATCCCTTCCCTCCAGCCGGCGCCGGGCCAGCGGCCGCCGGAGCGGCCGGCGGCGAGAAGGCCAGCGAGATGGCCCTGCCCACCCTGATCGGTCGGGACGGCCGCCGCGCGATCCCGGCGTTCACCTGCCTGGAAGCGCTGGCCCGGTGGCGGCCCTCCGCCCGCCCGATTCCCGCCGACGCGGCTGCGGTCTGGCGGGCCGCCGTCGAGGACTCCTGCGCCGTCGTGATCGACGTGGCCGGGCCAGTGCCCTTGGCGGTCGAGGGAGCCCGGCTGGCCGCTCTGGCCGACGGCACGCCGGTGCCGCTGCCGCATGAGGATCCCGACGTACGGGACGTCGTGGCCGCGGTGCTCACCGAGTCGGCCGGCCCCGACGGGCTCAGCCTGGAGGGTGTCGGCTTCGCGATCCGGCCCGGCGTTCAGGGCGGTGACCTGCTGATCGAGCTGGCGGCGCCCGCCGGGCTGAGGCACGCCGCCGCCGAAGACTGGGCCGCCGGGATCGGTTCAGCGGTCCTGGACCGGCTC
>Ga0208357_1000438_pt1 | contig 33950 bp, 32 predicted proteins | sample NGESurdeep092012_6_FD_184487 | JGI IMG/M metagenome (GOLD analysis project Ga0208357, IMG submission 184487) | Arctic peat soil microbial communities from Barrow, Alaska - NGEE Surface sample F52-2 deep-092012 (SPAdes) | ecosystem: Environmental > Terrestrial > Soil > Wetlands > Peat ...
CACGAAGAGGGGACCGGTAACGAAAGCGGCAGCGTCCTTGTGCTGGCCCTGTTGTACCTAGTCGCGATAAGTCTGATTCTCACGGCCCTGGCCTCGTGGACAACGAACGACCTCAATAACTCGTCGAGATTTAGCGCGGCACGCTCGCTGCAGTTCGCGGCCAACAGCGCCACCGAGCTGGCTATCCAGAACATGCGTTACGCCCCACTCATTGCGGCGGGTCAAACGCTCAACGCGAGCCCACCCGGGTATTGCTGGGGGGGCGGAGCACCCTCTCAGCTCGTTGGATCGAACAGCGTTGACGGCATTGGTGTCGAGGTGTGGTGCAGTACGGTCTGGTCACCTTCGAGCGCTAACACGCGAGTTGTGACGTTTTCGACCTGCCTAACTGGGGTGAGCGCCTCGGCGTGCGCGATCAATCCGAAGCTTGAGGCCGTCGTGGCCTTCGATGACTATCCACCCGGTGTCAGTTCGCCAAACCCCGGCGTATGCGTCCTGTACTGCGGCACGGGCCTCACCGTAGATAGCTGGCTGTGGTCGCCGCAGCTTCCGACGGTGTCGAGCATTAATCCCCCGACCGGTGCGGTCGTTGGCAACACGACGATAACGCTCACCGGAACGGGGTTTGTCACCGGGACGACCGTGAACTTCGTCCAAGAGACCGGTGCCACCCCGAGTTCGGCCAACGTGCTTCTGCAGTCCCCGAGCGTCATCGTCTCTGGACCAACGTCGATGTCGGCCGTCATTCCGACAGTCACTTCGGGCGCCTCGTATTTTGTGACGGTCACGACGCCCGCGGGGACTAGTGCGTACGGGCCAATTTTCACCTATTCATAGTCGCGCCAACGCCAAATCGGAATCGGTTTGAGAGCGAGAGAAGAAGCACTGTCTCGCCGCTACTCGAAATTGATTGGCCGAACGCTCATGTTAAGAGTCCGACGTTGTGAGTTGTTAAAGAATTGCGATTCTCGCAAGATTGCGTAGTTTTCACCGTACCTATAGTTCGTTGGCTGGTTGCAGTCGAGTGAGTTTCCGAATGTCGGTGAACGTATGAACGAAAGGGAGCAACAGTGTTTACTTCTTACCGCAATATCATGGCCGGCAAGGCTGCTGGAGAGATGGACGAGACTGGATTCACTTTGATTGAACTCCTCATCGTCATCGTCGTTCTCGGCATTCTCGCGGGAGTTGTCATCTTTGCACTTGGTGGAGTAACGGGTCAAAGTGCTGTTGCTGCGTGCAAAGCCGATGGTGCCACAGTGTCGACGGCCCTCGCGGCATTCAACACTGACAATCCAAATTTGGCCGGAACAGCCATTACGACAGATGATTTGGGGCCAACTCCGACAACAGGCGTCACCGTGTCAGGCGGGCCATTCCTGCAGTCATGGCCTAGCAACGGGACGCACTACGCCTTTTCATTAGGCACTGCAACCCCAAATCTGGGCGCATTAATGATCTCGGTTCCCTCGACCGCTACTCCAGTGGCGTACACAGGTTCAAACATGACGGCGGGGACAGGTGGCTGCAACGACGTTAAATAAGCAGATAATCGCTTGATTCAAGTGAGAGCGCCCAGCATCTGTGCTGGGCGCTCTCACTTTCCCCTTAGAAAGGGTCTACTAATGAGCAGTGAACAGTCCGCAGGAATCGAGCCCTTTCTCGAGATACTCTGGGAACAAGGCGGTAGCGACCTCCTTTTGATCGGTGGTTCGACTCCCAGGATTCGCATCAACGGACAACTCGTTCCAATAGAGAATGCGTTGGAACTCGGTGGCAATCAAATTGACGAGATCGTCCAGCCACTTCTTAGTTCTGAACAACGCGTTCAATTCAAGGAGCAGATGGATGTCGATTTTGCCTTCTCCTGGCTGGACAGAGCGAGACTGCGCGGCAGCGTCTTCACGCAAAAAGGACAGACCGCGCTTGCCCTTCGAATTATCCCAACTCGAATTCCGAGCTTTGAGGATCTGGGACTACCTCCGGGCGCTGACTGGGTGGCCGAACAAACTCGTGGGTTTGTGCTTGTTACTGGTCCAACGGGATCGGGAAAGTCGACGACGTTAGCGTCGATTATCGACCGAATGAACGCGACGAGAGCGGCGCACATTCTCACGATTGAAGACCCCGTTGAGTATGTGCATCAACACAAGATGTCCGCCGTCACTCAACGAGAAATTGGCCAGGACAGCCCATCGTTTGAGCGAGCGTTGCGCTCAGCCCTCCGCGAAGACCCCGACGTTCTGCTCGTTGGTGAGATGCGCGACATCGACTCGATTCAAATCGCGCTCACGATGGCCGAAACGGGTCACTTAGTCTTTGGCACGTTGCACACTAACGACGCGCCCCAAGCCGTCGATCGTATCATTGACGTCTTTCCTGCGGCGCGCCAAGAGCAGACGCGAGTTCAGCTGGCGGCTTCGCTCTCTGCGATAATCGCCCAGCGACTCGTGCCCAAGATTGGCGGTGGCATGGTGGCGGCTTTTGAAGTGCTCATCGCTACCAACGCGGTACGTAACTTAATTCGAGAAGGCCGATCAAACCAGCTTCAGAACATCATGCTCACCAATAGTCGCGAGGGAATGCAGACGCTGGAGAACAGCCTCGGCAAACTTGTGACCGACGGCGTCGTCAGTCCCGAAGAGGCAATGAAAGTCGCGGTGCATCCCAAAGAGTTGACACGCATCCTCGCACAGCCAACTCCGGCCTCGACGAAGGCGTAAGCGTGCCCAGCCACCAAGGACCTAATCTCCCCTACTCGGTAGTCGCGGGCGTCGTAGCGACGCCCGCTGGCTGGCTTCTGGCCAGTGCAAAGTTGCGCGGCGCCACCTTCGCTCCTGAAGAAGCAATGCTCTTTCAAACGTTTCGCGAGGTGCTTGACGTTCGACCTTCATTCGCGATCGTCGTCGTCAACGTGCCAATTGGCTACCTCGATGGTTCGACCACAGAGCAAAGGACGTGTGACCGCGACGCGCAGGTACTTTTAGGCGACCACGCCAGAGAGGTTCGCGACGCACCAACGCGGTCGTTGCTTTTTGAGCGAGCCATCGGCGAAGACGGTACGTTCGTCGACGTCGACTTTCTCTATGAGCGCTATCGTGACGTGGCTCAGGAGATATCTCCTTCGAATCAGCGTGTGGTCTACGAAGGAAATCCCGCTTTGAGTTTCTACCAACTGAACGGCAATCAATCATTGCTGTGGTCGAGTGACAGCGAGGACGGTCGCAATGAACGCCAGACCGTACTGGAATTGAAGATACCTGGCATCAGGAGAGTTCTCGAGTCTGCGGTGGCCGACGTCACACAAAGTGAACTGCACAACGCGGCGGCACTGCTGTGGACGGCACGGCGCGTCTACGGTCACAGTGCCACTCGACTACCGAGTGACGGCGAGTGGGACAGCGAAGGACTGCGCATGGAGTTGGTGATGTGAGCACGCCTCGTTGATGGTACGTGGCGTTGAACTAAAAGCGACTGAACGGAGCTAGCAGTTCGGGACCGGCGTAAATGGCCAGTGCCGCACCGAGTGCCAAGAAGACGCCGTAGGGAATCTGTTGTTGGCGGCTTATTCGTTTGGCCACAATAAGACCAATGCCAATGAGCGCACCAATGAGGTTGGCCGCAAAGAAGGCCAGAAGAACGTAGCGAATGCCGAGCCATCCAAGGGCGAGGCCGAGCACAAGGGCGAGTCGAACATCGCCAAAGCCAAGCAGACGCGGACTCGCAAAATTAAGCAAGAAAAAGACGGCCCACCACCCAAGCGCGCAGAGCGCTGCGGTGCCTAGCCGGTCCCACTGATTGGTTATTGCTGCGGCCATGACGAGCAACCCTCCGACCATAAATAAGGACGGGTAGACAATCCTCTTAGGTAGTACCAAAAGTTCCGCGTCGATGCAGGCGAGTGTGAGCAAGCTGGCGAGAAAGACGAGAAAAGCCGGGAGGGCCCACGTGAAGCCGAGACGTGCGCCAGCGCCAGCGAAGAGAGCACCGCCGGCGACTTCTATCAAGGGGTAGCGCTTAGATATAGACGTGTGGCAGTTGCGGCATTTTCCCTTGAGGATCAGCCACGACACGACAGGTATATTGTCCTTCTCCAAAATCGCCGCTCCACAGGAGGGACATCGCGATCGCGGTGACACTACCGACTCATGGCGAGGCACTCGGTAAATGACGACGTTCAAGAACGATCCGACGACGAGCCCAAACAGTGCGCAGACGCAGATAAGTAGGGCTAACAAGGTTGCCGATCTCCCACGTGGTGGTGAAGTTGCGCGCGACGTTGAATATGCAGGGGGGCGTATCTCATCTAAAAGGAGTCTGCCACGCTTGATGCTCGACAGTCCTAAAGGGTGGACGTTGCGTTGCTCATCCTCTACAAGGTGGTTGCGACACATCGAGAATACATTGCACTCATCAATTCACACGTTCAACCGTGTCCTCACGACGCGCGGAAACTTCGCAGAAATTAATGGGAGTTGTGTGGGTGCATAGTGACGAGACATGACGACGTGACGAGTTCATTTGCCACAGTTTTGAGAGGTGTGTCAATTAGGCTTCACAATGTTTACGCTCATAATGCTTCGTGAAAGGGTTGATCCGTGGTGATCTCAACTGGTCGCCGATTCCGATATGGTGCGAGTTTTTTGGACCGGGATTCGGGCGTGCGGTTTTATGGGCATCACCCCTTGGAGCGCCCCGACCTGTGGAAGCGGTACCTTGAAGGCGCTGAGGGACAGTACCGCGGTCGTGGATTAGAAGGGGCACTTCAGCAAAAGAAACTCGAATTGGCGGCCGACGTCCCCCTCTTTTTTGTCGGCATAGACCCCGAGGGAAAAATGGTGGCCGGTGTTCGCTTTCACGGGCCGCTCGAGGGCAGTCACCAATCGGCAGTCATTGGGGAAATGGCCTCCTCTCCTGACATCGAAGAGATTGCCAATCTCATTGATCGCGGATCACGCTACGGCGTCATTGAAGTAAAGGGCGCGTGGTCGAACGGCAAGGGCGTCACGGGGCATCGACTCTTACCAGCGATTTCACGCTCGGCCATCTACGCCATAAATCTGCTGGGCGCCGAGCACATCATCTGCGCTATCTCTGACACGCTGTTGCCCTTTAGTAGCGCCACCGGTGGCCGACAGATCGGCATGAATTCCGTTCCTTTCCCCGACGATCGTTATAAGACGGTCGCGGTGTGGTGGAGGCGCTCGCAAGTCGACGAGTTGAGCGATGACGCGACGCGCAGGGCAATGCGTATGGAGATAGAAGATCTCCAGCGAACTCCGGCATTGGTCGGTGCCGGTCCCGTCGAAGCGGCGTCGACACAGACACTCGCGTGGCGTCCACTCGTGCTCGACGTGAGCGCGAGGGTACAACGAGAGGTTCTGCGCGTTCTACGAGAAGATCCTTCGCTTCAGTTTTTTGACCAGTTTGAAGAACAGCGTGACGAACTTCGAGGGATTAAACCAGCGCCAACTCAATCCATTCTCGACGAGGGCCAGCGTTGGGTGTACTACCCGTGGCGTCGGGCCGTCGTTCGCCTCTTGGCACCTCGTGCCTTTTCGACGCTGCGCCTCGATCGAAATCGCAACAAGTTGACGCGTGCCGAACAGGCTTCGCAACGAGCACTTCGCATCGGTGTCGTGGGCCTCAGTGCGGGTCACGTGGTTGCCCACGTACTGGCAATGGAGGGTCTGGCTGGTGAACTTCGCCTGGCGGATTTTGACACAATTGGACTGTCAAATCTCAATCGAATTCCTGGTTCCGTGTTGGATCTGGGGGTCAATAAAGCCGTAGTGGCCGCACGAAGGATCGGTGAGATTGACCCGTACTTGCACGTTGAGGTTCTTACCGAGGGACTTAAACCAGACAACCTCGACGCCTTTCTCGACGGCCTGGACATCATCATTGAAGAGTGCGACTCACTCGATATGAAGCTTCTTGTGCGAGAGGCGGCGAGGGCTCGAGGAATTCCGGTGCTGATGGAGACGAGCGACCAAGGAGTCCTCGACGTGGAGCGATTTGACCTGGAGCCAGACCGGCCACTCTTTCACGGCCTCGTCGCGGGACTGGACTCTTCGATGCTTGCGGGCCTCACGACCGAGCAAAAGGCGCCTTACGTACTACGAATATTGGGCGCGAGCGACGTGTCCTCACGAGGCGCGGCCTCACTCTTAGAAATAGGTCAGACCATAACCGGTTGGCCGCAACTAGCGAGTGAAGTAACGCTGGGAGCCGCCGCCATGGCGGCCGCGGTCAGACGATTCGGACAAAACGGGGCTCTTCCCTCGGGACGGGTCAACTTCGACGCCGAAGAGGTGCTCGCTGGTCTTCGACCCGTTGAACTTCATAGTGAGACCGATGTGTCCATGTCCGCACCAGCGCCAACCGATCCGCCACTTGATTCGGACGATCCCGTTGAGTTGATCGTGGACGCGGCTCGTCGCGCCCCGTCGGGCGGCAACGTGCAGCCGTGGCGATTTGAAGCTGAAGGCGACGAGATTCGTTTTTATCTACGACCCGAGCGAACGTCAATGATGGACGTGCAGTTTCGCGGGAGTTACGTGGCAATTGGCGCGGCACTCTTTAACGCGCGGGTCGCGGCTTCAGCGTTGCATCGAAAAGGCACGCTCCAGCTTTTTCCTGAGAAAGGGCTCTCCGAACACGTCGCCACTATGACACTTGGCAGGGCGAAGGACTTCGAGATTGCCCCACTTTACGAACACGTACACACGCGTACGACAAATCGCCGGATCGGGAGCGCGTCGCCGGTTTCAGATCACGACGTGCGAATGTTGTCGCGCGGCGTGGAGCAAGAGGGCGCTCGACTTCGTCTTATAACGCGACCAGACGTGATGAATGAGTTCGCCGAACTACTAGCTGACTGTGATCGGATGCGCTTTCTTGTGCCGAGCATCCATCGCCAGATGATTGGCGAACTTCGCTGGCCCGGTCGCGACGCACTCGAAGAAGGTCTTGACGTGCGAACGCTTGAGATGGGTCCCGCGGAGTTTGCTGCCGTGGAGCTTCTCGGTCGTTCTGACGTTATGGACCACCTGGGAGAGTGGCGCGCTGGTCAGGCACTTGGGGCACGCACGCGGACCGCGGTAAAAACGAGCTCGGCGCTGGCGGCGATCACCATTTCTCGGGCCGATCCCGTTTTTTACGTTCGCGGCGGTACTGCGGTTGAGCGATTCTGGGTGAGCACACAGAGGTTGGGCTTGGCGGTGCAGCCCGTTTCGCCACTGTTCGTCTACGCGAACGGGGAAGAAGACCTGCGTCAACTCGGTGGCGAACGTCATCTGGACGAACTCTTTGCCATGTCCGAGCGCTTTAGAACGCTTTTGGAACTCAATGACGGTGAATCAGTGGCGCTGTTGGTGCGCGTCTTTGACGCGCCGCGACCGAGCGTTCGGAGCATCCGATTGCCCCTCGACAACGTACTGACACGAAAGCGCGACCCGGCAGAAATGATGACCCCCATCAGTGATTGATGAGCGAAGGTACGTCGTTCGGCGTCATATCGTGTGCGAGACTAAGAAATGTTGACAACTCATCTAAAGCGGTGCCGGCTTGAGGGTTCCCAATAAAACGAGTAGACGTCTGTCGAAGAAGGAAAGATCGTGGCAAATCTGAGTGAATCAGATCAGGTGAGAACGGGCGACCAGGTTCGCCAAGCGGTCGAAACTCTTCGAAGCCTCGTCTTTGGAATGGACATCGTGGCGATGATCGCGCACGAAGACGAGATGCTTTCGGAGTGGAGTCACGAGCCATTGATCGCCAGCGGGGCAGAAGAGGCGTTTGAATTTATTCGCGATCGCATCGCTGACCAACTTGATGGTGGCTCGGAAATTGGTTCATTTTCGTGTGTCGTGTCGGGCGTGGAGTGGGGCGTGCTGGTCGAACCAATTCCGGACCAAGAGTGGATGGTCCCAGCGATCTTGTTTGTTGCCCGTCACGGAGCGAGCTGGAGCAACCAGGAAAGATTGCTGATCGGGACGATTGGGAGTTTGATCGGTCAAGTTGAAGCGTTGGCTCGTCGAGAGAATAAGTTGTTGCACCAGCAACGTCTTGATGATCTCGTGGGCCGCGTCGCCGACCGGCTGATGTCCGCTTCGTCGCCCACACGACGAGAAGTTTTTCGCTGGACTACCCAGGTGTTGGCCGAATTCCTCGATGCCGACGTTGCCTTCCTTCGGAGCAATGATCTTGATCGTGGGGTGAGCATTCTTGAGGCGGAGTGGCCCGCGCGCGAAAATGTGCCCGACCCCGACCCACTGGGCGTAGTTCCTTTTGACAGCGATCCGATTTTCGAGATCACGAAGAAACTTCGTCAGCCGTATTACTTGGGTGGGCCTGATAATCCCGACAAATACCAAGAGCGTGTTGAAAAAGCGTCGGGCGTGAAGCTTGTCAACGGCGCCGGTGTGCCGTTGCTGCAAGGCGAGACGACGTGGGGGGTACTGGCGTTCTTGCACTTCAATCTCCATAAGTGGTTGCCAGAAGAGATGAATGCGTTGCAGGCAATCGCATCGATGCTTATGCAACTCCAAGCTCGCATCGACGCCGAGGATCAGACTGAATACAACGCGCACCACGACGACTTGACGGGTCTGCCGAACCGACGAGCACTGATCCGCGAACTGAAACTTCGTTTGGACGAAGGGCGTGATACTGCCGTGATGGTTGTTGACCTGGACCGTTTCAAGGTGATGAATGACTTTTTGGGTCACGCCAGTGGCGACAAGTTATTGGTCACCCTCGCGGAAGGAATTCGAAGAAGTTTGGCGCCAAAAGACTTTGCGGCACGTCTCGGTGGCGACGAGTTCGTCTTTCTCATCGATGACGTACGTAGAGAAGACCAAGTACTAGAGCACGCGGAGAAGATTCTCAACGTGATCTCCGTACCGGTTGACATAGGTGGCCAGCGCATCAGTCACACCGCGAGTGTCGGCATCGCATTTACCGGGACCGAAGTGGAGAATGGACTTGATCTGTTGGGCTACGCCGACGTAGCGATGTACGCGGCGAAATCGCAGGGACGTAACCAAGCGGTGGTGTTTGATGAGAAGTTGCGCGCAGTGGTCAACGAGAGATTCCAGATGGAACTGTCGCTTCAAAAAGGCATCGAGAACGGTGAACTTCGACTTCACTTCCAGCCTGAAGTCGATCTCAATACCGGGCGTGTTCTTGCCGTTGAAGCGCTCGTTCGCTGGCAGCACCCAACGAAGGGGCTGCTCGTCGCGTCAGATTTCATTCGAGTGGCCGAAGAAACCGGGCTTATCGTTGAGATCGGTCGCTGGGTCTTCGCCGAAGCGTGCCGGCAACTCTCAACGTGGCAACGCGAGTACCCGGAGATGCCGCTGAAGCTTCGGGTGAACATGTCGCCAGCCGAATTCATGATCGGCGACCTTGTCGAGTACGTCGAAGAGTGCATGAAGATGAACGACATCAAGGGCAATCGGCTCTGTATTGAGATTACCGAACACGTGGTCCTTGATGCACCAAAGAGGACCGCACATATTCTCGAGGGATTTCAACAGTTGGGCATAGAGATAGCGATTGACGATTTCGGAACCGGGTTTGCGTCGATGACAGAGTTAAAGAGCCTTCCAGTAAATCTCTTGAAGTTAGACATGAGTTTTGTTCGAGGTATCACGACCGATCACTACGACTGTGCGATCGTTGAGTCGATAATTCGCCTCAGCAATGCTCTGAACTTGATAGTTGTCGCCGAGGGTATCGAATCGAGATCGATCGTCGACAAGCTTCTCGAACTTGGCTGCTATCGAGGCCAGGGCTACTTCATCTCTCGGCCAATGTCGGCCGATGATTTGGCACCCCTCCTTCGGAATGGTGCCGTGACGCTCTCGTCGAATCGAACACAGGCGCCACCTCCTACACAAAGGACTAATAAGCGTTGATGAGTTCAAAGAATGGTTCGCTACCCCATGATGAAGAATTGGTTACAAGAGACTACGAGCCATGGCTCTTCCAGGCGATGCTCGATGAGCTCACGAATAACGAGTTGGGTATTGGCTTCGTGTATTCGTTACTCGAGCTCGTGGCGAAACGGTATGAACTCCGTGACGTTACCGTGACGCTCGTGCACGAGACGACGGGCTTGCAGTCCTTTCGCCTCGGGCAGAAAAACGTCGACCCTGACATCTTGGCTTCTCACGGCGTTCGAGGGGGGATCATTTGCGATCCCGACATCATTCCTGAAAGTGAGCGCGACGCTATCCGCACCGCCTGTCAACTCTCGCTCTCGCTTCACTTAGCTCGCTACAGTTCCGCGCGTGATCCACTCACGAACATCGCGAATCGAAGAAGTTTTGACTCTACGCTCGAGACGGCTGCCGCGCGCAGTTCGAGATACGGTTGGCCCTTCACGTTGGTATTGGCCGACCTCAACGATTTCAAAGCAGTCAACGATCGTCTTGGTCACGCGCGCGGAGACGATCTGTTGCGTCGATTCGGCTTCGCGCTTCGTAGTTCAGTTCGTAAGGGTGACGCGGCCGCCAGAATTGGCGGCGACGAGTTCGCGGTGATTCTCAGTAACGCCGAAGGTCACGAGGTGACCGGGTTTCTTGACCGGCTTCGATCAGGTCTGGCTTTGGCTGGTAACGTAATCGAGTTTTCTGTCGGTACCGCGAGTTCACCTCGTGATTCGGTCGATCCGGCGGAACTTTTTAGGATTGCCGATGCGCGACTTTATGCGAAGAAGGGGATAAGCCTCGAATGATGTCCATTACCGAAGAAGACTTTGAACTCGAGTTGCGATCTCTTCCGGGCGTGCTGAATGTTGGCATGAGCCACGGCGACAGCGGCGACGTTGAGGCGGTGAAGTTGGTGATACTTGGTCAAAGTCCAGGTCCAATTCGAACTCAGGCCACACAGATCGCGAATCTCTACTATCCCGGCGTCACTATTGAACTAGAAGTGGCCGACGCGGCGCAGTCGACTAGTCAGGTGACCTCAAGAGTGGCGCTCTTGAGTGCCGACTTTGATGAGGTGTCTGGCGTGTGTGAAGTGCGGCTTGCCTTTGAAGGCCGCGTTGGCGTGGGTCAAGCGAAAAGTGGACGCCTCATTGGCGCGGTCGAAGGGACATTGGCCGCACTCAAGGATGTCGACCGTGAGATTCCCTTCCATTTAGAGGCCGTGACGACTGTCCCCACCGTTCGTGGTTGTCCCGTCGTCGTCACACTTCGCTCATTCACCGATGACGTCGACCTCTATGGCATCGCCCAGTCCGACGGCGATCCACTCTCAGCCGCTCGAGCGACACTTAACGCGCTCAATCGATTTCTCACTAATCCCATCGACGCGCAATAGTCTCGCGAGCCGCGGCGCGTCGTCGCCTAAAAACTTGCAGAACGAAAAAGTTAGAAGTCGTAGGGCAAGTGCTTAATACCGTTGACGAAACTCGACGCCAGTTGATCGAGTGGGCCCGAGGCATGAATTGTGGGAGCGCGCGACAGAAGCTCTCGCCATATGACGGTGATCTCGCGACGCGCGAGATGCGCGCCTAGACAGAAGTGAGGTCCCGGCGCGCCAAAGCCGTAGTGATCATTTGGGGTCCTGCCAACGTCGAAGACGTAGGGATTAACGAACGCGTCCTCGTCTCGATTGGCGGAGTTGTAGTACAAGACGACCTTGTCGCCCGCCTTAAGTTCAAAGCCCGAAAGCGTGTAGTCACTCGCGAGTGTGCGGCGCATCCAAATTACCGGCGACGCCCACCGAACGATTTCGTCAGTACTGGTCTTAGCGAGTCCTTCGTAGTCCTCAACGAGTCGGCGCTGCTGGTCGGGGTATTCGCCAAAGGCGTTCAGGGCGTGCGCGATAGCAGTGCGGGTCGTTTCGTTGCCCGCCGTGACGAGAAGTACGAAGAATGATGCCAGTTCTTGTTGCGTCAACTTCTCGGATTCAATTTCGGCGTTGACGAGCGCACTCGTGATGTCATCAATGGGCTGATCGATTCGGTACTTGCCGAGATCTGCCATGATGCCCGTTAATGTGGCACCCGCTTCGAGGAAGGCGAGCACTGGATCGGTACCTTCGGGGATGAACTCCGTATCGCTGTTAGAGAGAATGATGTTTGAGCACCTCAATACTGTTGGAAACTCACTTCGAGGTACGCCCATCATCGAACATATGATTTCCAGGGGGAAAGGCGCGGCCACGTCGAGAATAAAGTCCCCCGTTCCGTGCGTGCGAGCTTGCATGATGATCTCATCTGCAACGCGTTCAATTGAGTCTTCAACCGCGCGAACGTTCCTCGGATTAAAGGCGTTGGAAACAATGCGTCGAAGCCGTGCGTGCTTGGGGTTGTCCGTTGAGATCATGCCTGAGAAATACTCAACCATCTCAGTGGGCAGGTCGAGCAAGGACACAGCTCCTGGGCCAGAGAGAAAGATCTCGGGTCGGCGTGAGACCTCAGCGATGTCCGCGTGGCGCGTGATGGCGTAGTAGCCATTTCCAGCCGGGAACTCAATGGAACTACCTCCAAGGACCGGTTCGTCGAAGTGGCCAATGGGGCGTTCAGCGCGTAGCGTGCGAAACGCACCCTCGCGCTCACTGTAGGGGCGCTTCCAAAACTCCATGTCTGACAGGTTGATCTCGTCAACCCCGAGGACGCTCACCGGTTCGCTCATAGGCCTCATCGTAGTGAGTTCAAGCTTTTGGGCACGGCCGAGCAATTTCACGGCAAACTAGTGGAGTGGAACTTACTGATCAAGAGCGCGCTAGTCGACTGTCGGCACTTAATGCCCTCATTGACCTGATGCGTCCATCGGTCCAGGCCGACGGTGGCGACCTTCAACTTATTCGCTGTGACGTGGAAACGGGCGTTGTCGAGGTTCAACTTGGCGGTGCGTGCTCGAGCTGCGCGATCTCCACCGACACGCTCCAAGGTGGCGTGACGAGAATATTGACGGACCGATTGAAGTGGGTTACTGAGGTCATTGGTGGTCTCGATGACTCGATAGACCTCGAAGAGTCATCACTCCTTGGCGCCGGCGGCTACGTGCCGCGCTACCGCCAACTTTAAATCCGCCAAGTAATCGCTAAAGATCTTCGGGGATTGTCACGCCCGTTAACTCTTCTGCCACTGACCAAAGGCGCGCGGCCTTCTCGCTCGAGCGCGCGCTTCGCGGCGGTTTGACGAGCGTGGCCGAACCAACCAGGCCGAAGACTCCCTTTGGGCCGTAGTAGGCGCCACTAATCGCGTCGGGACTCGTCGCGGCGTAAAGCATCGGTTCCGTTCCCCGTTCGACGCCCTGAGAGGGAACGAACGTGGCTTCGCCGAAGAAAGAGCGCTTGGGCTTGTCGCGACCGAGATTCGCTCCCGCGTTCATCAAATTGGTTTTGGTGAAGCCCGGGTGCGCGGCGTTGCTCATTAGGTCCCAGTCCTTCTCTCGCGCGATGATCGCCAACTGCTGGGCAAAGAGTAGATCCGCCAGTTTGGATTGGGCGTAGGCGAGATAAGGGCTGTAGCGACGTTGCCACTGCAGGTCGTTAAAGCGAATGCTGCCAACGGCCGCGACACTGCTGCTCATGGTCGTCACGACCGGACCCGCTGCGGCGAGGAGCAGCGGCAAGACACGCAGCGTGAGGGCGAAGTGACCTAAGTAGTTGGTGCCGAGTTGCAGTTCGAATCCATCCACGGTGCCCATTCGCCTTGGCGGCGCCATGACGCCTCCGTTATTGAGGAGTATGTCGATCGGTGCATTGTCGGCAATCAGCGAGCTCGCGAATGTCGCTACCGATGAAAGATCGGCCAGGTCGAGGTGGCGTACCTCAACGCGGGCGTTGGGGAAGCGGTCGAGAATCACTCCCCGGGCCGCCTCGCCCTTCTCAACGTTCCGTACGGCCATGATGACCTGCGCACCAGCCCCCGCGAGTCGAAGGGCGGCCTCTTTGCCCGTACCCGAGTTAGAGCCCGTGACCACGGCGAGTTTTCCTTCTTGATTGGGGACGTTGTACACGGCACTTCCTTTACTCAAGTTGGACGCCCGATGAGCCCGGCGTGCTTGAGCGTACCGGCAAGGTCGCGCTGAGGTCCAAACACTCGCTCGCAGTCGTCCAACGGGTCGAGACTATTCAACGAGGGACCATCGCCGCCGTGGCGAGTCAAAGGCCTGATCAGAATTAAAAAGACGTCTCCATTGGGAAAACTTGGGGCTGCTCCGAGCGCAACTCGACCAGGACGGACGCCTTTTCGATGTCAACTCCACGATGCCCTTCTCGTCCGCCGGTGGCATTCGATGAGGGCCATTGCATGGCGAGCAGGGAATCTGCGCTGTTGGTCCCGTGGATGTGTACCGGCAGTTGCTTGCCAGCAAGCAACTGCCGGTACACTTAAGCCATGTCTAATACCTCGCGAGAGTCGACCGAGAATGAGCGTCAACTGACCGAGCACCTTCGAATCGCGCTCGGACGACTCAATCGAAGTCTTCGACTCACGCACGTGGACAAGGACCTTTCCTCCAGCCAGCGCGAAGTATTGATGGCGATTGCGCGCGCCGGATCGCTACGACTCTCGGACCTCGCTCGAGAAGAGGGTCTCAACACGAGCATGTTGTCGCGAATCGTCGCCAAACTCGAGGCGGCCGGAATGGTCACTCGCACGTGCGATCCCAAAGACGCCCGCATCATCCACGTGACCGCCACGTCTGAGGGCCTATCGCTACGTGAGAGGATTCGAAGTGAGCGCACTGACGCGCTGCTCTACGCTCTCGGCCGTCTCTCGAAAGAGGAGAAGCAGGCGCTGCGTGCCGCAACGCCAGTGCTCGAGACCATCGTCGCCACGCTCCGGGACCGTGACGGATGAACGTTAAAGTATCGGCACGTCGGACCTTCTCTTCACTTTCTAACGACAACTACCGCAAGTACTTTTTCGGCCAGACAACCTCGTTAGTGGGCACATGGATGCAGATGACCGCCCAGTCGTGGCTGGTCTTCACGTTGACCCACTCGGCGACGGCTATCGGTCTGGTCGTGGCCCTCCAGACTCTGCCCGTCCTGCTCCTTGGCCCCTACGGAGGAGTGGTCGCCGACCGCGTCGACAAGCGCAAACTCATGATCATCTTGCAAGCCGCGATGGGCGTCCAGGCGGTCATTCTTTCAGTGCTGGCACTGACGCACGTCGTCACGTATCTGGACGTCTGCATCCTGGCGGTTGTGTTGGGACTGAATAATGCCTTCGAGAATCCGTCTCGCCAGTCCTTCGTCTTGGAGATGGTGGGCCCGAAGGATCTTCGAAACGCCGTGAGCCTGAACTCGACCATGAACAACGTGGCGCGCGTTGTCGGCCCAGCTGTAGCGGGCATCATCATCGCCTCGTTCGGTGAAGGATGGTGCTTCGCGCTTAACGCCGTGAGCTTCGTCGCGGTCGTGTTTTCGCTCATGATCATGGACCGATCGACGTTGAGTCCGAGCGTGCCGACGGAACGGGCAAAGGGACAGCTGCGCGAGGGCTTTCGCTACATCGCCTCGACACCCAAGCTGCTGTACCCGCTGATCATGATGGCGCTCGTCGGCATGCTGGCGTACGAATTCCAGGTGACGTTGCCGATCGTCGCGGGCAAAATCTTTCACGGCGGTGCCGAGGCCTACGGCGCGATGATGGCGTCGATGGGCGTGGGCGCCGTGATCGGTGGGCTCTGGTCAGCGTCGAAGGGCCGCACCGGCACCCGGGCAATGTCTCGTGCCGCGCTGCTGTTCGGAGTGTTTATCACCTTTGCGGCGCTGTCGCCCAAGATCGGTATCGAGTTCTTCGCGCTGGCGCTCGTCGGATTTGCGAGCGTCTCGTTCCTATCCATGGCGAACTCAACGTTGCAACTAGAAACCGATCCTCAGATGCGTGGACGAGTAATGGCGCTGTGGGCCGTTGCGTTCATGGGAACGACACCAATTGGTGGACCGCTCATTGGCTGGATCACCAGCCAAACCAACGCACGTGTGGGACTGGGTATAGGCGCGGCGTCGTGTTTCGTCGCCGCAGCGATTGGTTGGTTCACGATACGGCGCTATCGAACACGCGAAGCGAGAAAAGCGTTGTTCACTGCCGAGACGACGATCAACGACACCATCGTCGTCGAGTGATCCAATGACCCTCGAGCTGCAGATCAGCAAACGCTCTCTTCATCGCGGAGCGACGGGGGACGACGAGTACGAGTTCCGCCACGCGAGTCGTACGTTCAGCGATGTCACCAGAGATCGCCGAACGTACGCCTAACTCTTTTGCGGCTTGGGCTCTTTTGGCAGTCCGAGGGCACGTTCGCCAATGATGTTGCGCTGAATTTCGGCCGTTCCACCCCAAATGGTTTCCGAGCGCGAGAAGAAAAAGCTCGCCTGCATCTCAGAGACCGGGTAGTCCGCTCGACCACGTCGAAGGTTTCCCGACGGTCCCGCGACGAGGCCCTTGCCGGTGAGGATCTGCGCCTCCATCCCCAAGATATCGAGCGCGAGTTCCATTGACGAACGGTGCGCTTCAGACCAGAACATCTTGTTGCACGCGCCGAGCAGCGCGGCGTTGTGCGTGTTGTTGAGCGCGTCAGTGAGTGAGCGGTAGCCGTTGATCTCCATGATTTTCACCCTGGACCAGGCCTTGACGAGTGCGTCGCGCACGAGCACGTCGTCGTTCTTCTTCACGCGCGTCGCGTCCTTGACAATGGTCTCCCACTCTTTTAGGAAGCGGCGGTATCCCGTCGTTGACGAAGAGCCTCGCTCGAATCCGAGCGTGGTCATCGCAACTTTCCATCCGTTGTTCACACCGCCAACCACGTTGTCCTTAGGACAACGAGCGTTATCGAAGAAGACTTCGTTGAACTCAGCCGAACCATCGACTTGCGTGATTGGTCGCACGTCCACGCCATCTTGGTGCATAGGCACTAAGAGGTAGCTAATGCCCGCGTGTTCGGGGGCGTTTGGGTCGGTGCGCGTGAGAAGAAAGACGTAGTCAGCGTGTTGAGCCTGCGTGGTCCAAACCTTTTGACCGTTGATAACCCACTCGTCACCGTCGAGCACTGCTGTGGTTTTGAGACTCGCGAGGTCTGAGCCTGAGTTGGGCTCAGAGAATCCCTGACACCAGGCAATCGATCCATCCAAGATGCCCGGAATGAATTCCTTCTTTTGTTCATCGGTTCCCCACTGAAGAATCGTGGGTCCCACCAGTGTGTCGCCGAAGAAGTCAGCGCGCATCGGAGCGCTGGCTTTGGCGAACTCTTCGTTCAAGACCACTTGGTCCATCAACGTCAGACCTTTACCGCCGTACTCCACGGGCCAACCCGCACAGATCCACCCACCGGCGAAGAGCTTCTTGGTCCACGTGGCATTGAAGGCCGTGCGCTCTTCGCTCGTCATTGAAAAGCCCGGTTCAAACCAGCCCTTGGGCAGGTTCTCCTCGAGCCAAGCACGAATCTCCGCGCGAAATGTCTCTGATTCTGGTGGGTAGGTCAAATCCATAGGGAGAATCGTAGCCATCTAGCTCCAGTGCCTTCAGGTGGGCACTTGTGTGCCTTGGAAAAATGGGGGAGAATAGCGAACCGCCGTACCTACGAAAGTTGGCCAGTGCCTCGCCCCCTACGCCAGACAATTGACGAAACGAGGGCTTCGTGGGCGCTCAGCCGACGAACGACCTTGCCGCCGCACGTTCCCGCACGTGCGGCCGAGCCCGGTGGGCGTCGTGTCGCCTTTTTGATCTACCGAGGCAATCCCCGATGTGGTGGCCAGGGTGTGTACACCCGCCACCTCACTCGTGAACTGGTGGCCCTTGGCCACAGCGTCGAGGTTTTCTCCGGCGCGCCTTGGCCCGAGCTCGATGAAGGCGTGGGTTTTACGGCCGTTCGTGGTCTCGATCTCTACCGTGACCCCGACCCCTTTCGGATCCCCGCACGCTCGGAGTTCACCTCCCTCGCGGATCTGGCTGAGTTTGGCGTCATGTTGAGCGCCGGCTTCGGCGAGCCACTCGCGTATTCGATGCGTATTGCCAAAATCCTCGAACACCGTCGAAGTGACTTTGACATCATCCACGACAACCAGTGCCTGGGCACGGGCATCTTGAAGCTCCACAAGCAGGGCTGGCCGCTGCTCGAAACACTGCACCACCCCATTACCGTCGATCGATCCATCGCGCTCGATCACGCAGAAACCCCGTGGAAACGCTTCACCACGCGTCGATGGTTCGGCTTCTTGCGCATGCAGGTACGAGTCGTGAAACAACTTCCGGCTGTCTTGACGGTGTCGCACAACTCCAAGATCGACATCAACGCTCAAATGAAAGTGGCGCTCGATCGTTTGACGGTCGTGCCGGTGGGCGTTGATCACCAGGTCTTTAAGCCCTACGACGACGTCATAAAGAAGAAGGGCCGATTGATGGTGACGTCGAGCAGCGACGTGCCCATGAAGGGACTCGTGCCGCTGCTCGAAGCGATCGCGAAACTACGCGCCGAGCGAGAGATCGATCTTGTGGTAATTGGCCAACCAAAGGTCAAGGGCCGTGTCGCTTCCACCATGGACCGCCTTGGCCTTAACGACATCGTCACCACGATCTCAGGGGTAAGTGACGAGGAACTTGCGCGCCTCTACGGTGAAGCCGAAGTCGCGATCGTGCCCAGTTTGTACGAAGGTTTTTCGCTGCCCGCAATTGAGGCGATGAGCTGTGGAGTGCCGGTAGTGGCAACGACGGGTGGCGCACTGCCAGAGGTCGTGGGCGTGAGCGGCGAGACAGGGCTCTTAGTTGAGCCCAACGATCCCGACGCACTCGTTGACGCCATTCGCCAACTTCTTGACGACGCTGAACTTCGCGCGCGTCTCGGCGCTAACGGACGTCGTCGGGTGATGGCTCGCTTCACGTGGGAAGTGACGGCCCGAGGAACAGCTGCGTGTTACGACGCTGTCTTGAGTGGGCGAGCGTTGCCCGACTCGGTGGTCTTTGACTAATGCTGACCGCCAAGTACGAACGACTGGGCCTTAAGGCTGGCGACAAGGTGCTCGACCTCGGCTGCGGCTTTGGTCGCCACGCCTTTGAAGCAGCTCGACGGGGCGCCAGCGTCGTGGCGCTTGATGCCGGACGCGACGAGGTTGAGGGGGTTGCCGCAACATTCGCCGCGATGGTCGAGGCTGGTGAACTGGCCGAAGGTTCTCTTCACGCCAACGTCGTTCAAGGCGACGCGCTGCACCTACCTTTTCCTGACGCGACCTTTGATCGAGTGATCTGTTCTGAAGTTCTCGAACACATTCCTGACGACGTCGCCGCGATGAGCGAACTGACCCGCGTACTTCGTCGCGGTGGCACGATGGCCATCACGGTGCCGCGATTTGGACCAGAGCTCGTCAACTGGGCGCTGTCCGATGAGTACCACAACGTACCGGGCGGCCACATTCGGATCTATCGTCGGTCGGTTCTTGAGGGAAGGCTGCGATCGACGGGCATGGTCGTGACGGGACACCATCACGCGCACGGCCTACACTCGCCGTATTGGTGGTTGAAGTGCTTCGTTGGAACAACCAACGACGAACACAAACTCGTGAAGCTCTACCACCGCCTGCTCGTCTGGGACATTATGAAAAAACCTGCCGTGACGCGTTACGCAGAGAGCGTGCTCTCGCCGCTCATGGGAAAGTCCGTCATTGTCTACTTGACAAAACCTCAATGAGTTCAACGCTCAATTCCCTTGGTGGCGTGCCCGACGTCATTACGAGAGAAGAGTTGGCGTTGACCGCTCACTATCTCGCTTCACTCCAGGTTGCGAGCGGGCAGATTCCCTGGTTCGTTGATGGTCACTGTGACCCTTGGAACCACGTGGAAGTCGCTATGGCGCTCACGATTGGTGGGTACACGCACCACGCCCGCGCGGCGTACCTCTGGCTCGAAGCAACGCAACTCGGTGACGGAAGTTGGTTCAATTACTACGTGGGTGATCGAGTGCGCGACACACGACTTGACACCAACGTCTGTGCCTACGTTGCGGCCGGTCTCTACCACTACCTCCTCGCCACAGACGACGTGGACTTCATTGCTGAGCGCTGGCCAATGGTCGAGCGCGCTTTGGAGTTCGTGTTGCGCTGGCAACTCGATGATGGCACGATTCGTTGGTCCCTCGACGCACAAGGCCGGCCCGAGTCGTACGCGCTGTTAACGGGGTCGTCGTCAATATTTCACTCACTGCGCTGTGGTGTCGCACTCGCTGAACGACTCGACATCGCCAAGCCTGAGTGGGAACTCGCCGCTGGTCGACTCGGTCACGCGGTTGCCCATCACCCTGGAGCGTTCGCGCCCAAGAACGAGTTCGCCATGGACTGGTACTACCCGATTTTCTCCGGCGCTCTCACCGGCGTCGCAGGCGAGAAGCGTCTGAGCGACGGCTGGGAACGTCACGTGATGGACGACCTAGGGGTTCGCTGCGTGTCGACGAATGATTGGGTGACAGCCGCGGAGACTGCCGAATGCGTGCTGGCCCTCGACGCGCTGGGTTTAACCAGCAAGGCCCTTGATCTCTTTAGTTGTACGCGACTACACCGTCGCGACGACGGCGCGTACTGGACCGGCATTGCCTACCCAGATCGCGTGACATTTCCGGACCGTGAAGTCTCGTCGTACACCGCCGCGGCCATTTTGTTGGCGGCCGATGCATTGAGTTCCTCTTCGAAAGCGTCGGGACTCTTTCGCCACGACGGGCTCGCCATGCCCCTCGACCTTGCCGAGGTGGGCTGCCCCATTCGCCGCTAGGTGGAACGCTTCAGCACGCGCAGAGAACCTTCGCTCGCGATTTCACTGAACTGACCGCTCTCGAGTGCGGCCAAATAGATCTCATAAGGCGGTCGACCGCCGTCTTTGGGATCGGGAAAGACATCGTGGATGAGCAACAGCCCACCGGCAATGACTTTCGGCGACCAGACTAAGTAGTCAGCCCAGGCCACGTCGTGGCCGTGACCGCCATCAATAAAAAGCAGGTTGAGTGGTTGAGCGAAGTGTGCCGCGACGACAACGGAATGTCCGACGAGTCCAACGACGGTGCGCTCGAGCTCGGCGTGGGCAATAGTGCGCTGCCATGAGGGCAAGGTGTTGAGTCGACCGTCGAGGGGATCAACGAGCGAAGGGTCGAAGTGTTCCCAACCTTCCTGGTTCTCTTCGCTACCGTGATGGTGATCAAGTGAGAAGAGCACGCTGAGCGTTGCTTCGGCGGCCGCACCGAGGTAGAGCGCTGATTTTCCGCACCAGGCGCCGACTTCGAGCCAGGTGCCTTCACGCTCTCGCTTGCCGTACGCCAGAGCATGCTCGTAGAGAGCGAGCCCTTCGTCCTGAGGCATGAAGCCCTTCGCATCTTTCGCGAGAGCGAGCAGTTCGTCGCGACGAGTGGTCACAGGCGAATCAAGGTGTAGATGCCGAGGCCGCCAAAGATAACGCCACCGCCGAGTCGAATCCACTTGATGGGCAAGACCCTTTGTAGGTATTTACCGCCAAAGGCGCCGAGGAAAGAGATCACAATAAGCGCGAATGACGCGGCGACGAAGACCTCAAGCGGTTGATGGGTCTTCACGGTGAGGTTGGCCGCCTGTATTTGGGTAAGGTCGCCAAACTCCGCGATGAAAATGACGCTGAAGGCCGTCGCGATCTCTTTTAATCGAGTCGCCGAATGTTCACTCCGCGCTTCGTGCTCGCCCTTTTCTTCAGTTTTCTCTTCGCGAGAGAACAGCAAGTACGCCGCGCCGCCTAAAAAGAGCAGCGCGACGATCAGATTTTTCACGTGCGAGGGCAGCAATGTTAAAAGCCCACCCGCGCCCACGGCAATGCCCATCTGCGCCACGAATGCGCTTGACGCACCCGTCACGATGGACCAAGGTCGCGCCTTGGTACTCATAACGATGGTGGCGATCATTGTCTTGTCCGGTAGTTCGAGTACCAATATCAAGGCAAAGATGCCGAGAAAACCCTCGATGTTCATGCGGGGTTAGAACTGCGTTCGAATTCTTGACGCGAAGGCCAGTCCCACGTTCATGCGTTCGAGTTGCTGTCCGACTGTTGCAGGGTAGCCTCCCGTGACCGGATGAGCCTGGTGAAATGCCTCAACCTCTTCAGCGAAAGCGGGGTCCTTGATGAACGTGACCACACCGGAGGCGATACGCGCGTGTTGGCTCGCGGCGAACTGTTTTGTCACGTCGCTCCAACGAGAGGTGACGTAACGCCAGACAGCTGGACCGGACGTCTCGTTGCGGATAAATACTGGAAGCGCGAGTGGCGCGTCTTGACTGCGGAATTCGCTGAAGCACTTTTCGGCGGCGTCTAGTGCCACGCGCTCGTCGCTAAAGCCTGCGAGCGCGACGAGGTAGCGCATCGCTTCTTGGGGCGTGGGGGCGTTTCGATAGCGCTCGAGGAACGTCTCGTAGTCACCTGGTCGACCAAGTGATGCCACCACGCGAAGAATCGACGCCGCGAGGTCACCGTGCAGCTCGTTCGCCTCAAAGCGTCGAACAGCTTCGGTGCGTATGTTCTCGTCGTTGCCAAAAGTGCCCAAGGTGGCGATGACAATGGATCGAAGTTGCCCAGTCAGCTCACCCTCGCCATCGCGTGAGTCCCAACCAAGTCGTGCAAACTGTGGCGTAAAGAGTGCCAGGACTTGCTCGCGCAGGACTGCTCGCTGATTCTCGTCGAGTGCACGACGTACCATGTCAATGGCTGTGGCGACGGGCTCCCAGGGGTTGGGTTCGTTCTGGACGCCGAGTCCCTTGGCCAACGCGTAGAAGTCGGCCCACGTAATGGCGCCAGCGAAGAGGGCGGCCCAACTGTCCGACATCAACGTCGAGCGCTCGAGTTCTTCGAGTTCGCTGATACGTGGCGCAAGTGCCGCGAGCTCGTTCGCTCCGTAGCGCGAGCGAAAGACGCCTGATCCACCGGCGTTAATGACGACGGGCGCGGCGTCAGTGACCACAACAGGCGCCTCATCCAGGAGGTGCTTTGAGACCGTCCCACCGTCGAGCGAGCGCGACTGTACTGGTACCAACCAGTGTTCGCCAATGGCGCTCGTGCCACGAGCGGGTCCGTTGGTGAATGGCTGCTGAGTGAGTTGACCGCCGTCCAGCGTGACAAGAGGAAAGCCACCTTGGAGAATCCACGTGTTCATGACGTTTCGTACGGGCAGACCCGATATCTCCTCAAGCGCATCCCAGAGATCAGTGGTGACCGTATTGGCGTAACTGTGCTTCTTCAGGTAGAGACGGATGCCGTCACGGAATATCTCTTCACCCAAATACTGCTCGAGCATACGAAGCACTGATCCGCCTTTTTCGTAGGTCAATACGTCGAACATCCCTTGCGTGTCCTCGGGTGAGATGACGTCGTATTCAATTGCGCGCGTCGAGTGAAGAGCGTCAATCTGCAGCGCGAGGTCGCGAAAGGAGTTCTGTGTTGCCCATACGCGCCACGCAGGCTTAAACGCGTTGGTGCACATAAGTTGCATGAACGTGGCGAAGGCTTCGTTGAGCCAAATTCCTTCCCACCATTCCATGGTGACCAAGTCACCGAACCACATGTGGGCGAGTTCGTGGTGCACTACTTCGGCCACGCGTTGGATCTCGGGCTGAGAGCCTGTTGAGGGGTCGACGAGGAGTGCGGTTTCACGATACGTAATGCAGCCCAAGTTCTCCATTGCACCAAAGGCGAAGTCGGGAATGGCGATCATGTCAAGCTTCTCGCCTGGGTAAGGGATTCCGAAGTACTTCGAAAACCAGCGAAGTCCAAATGCGCCTGCTTCGAGAGCGAGGTCGGTCAGATGAGCCTTGCCAATCGGGACGACTATCCGAAGCGGCACGCCGTCGACGTCCATCGTCGCCGTCTCTTCAAAGGGCCCGATCACGAATGCCACGAGGTACGTTGACATTTTCATCGTCGGGAGAAAACTCACCGTGCGAAGTCCATTACCAAGATCGGTGTCAGAGGAAACTGGCGAGTTCGAGTACGCCGCGAGTTCACTGGGCACGGTCAAATTGATTTGGTAGGTCGCTTTGAAGGCGGGCTCGTCCCAACACGGGAAGGCGCGTCGTGCGTCAGAGTGTTCAAACTGCGTGGTGGCGATGGTGTGGGCGACGCCTTTGTCGTCGGTGAACGTTGAGCGGTAGAAACCGTGCAGTTGATCGTTCAAGATGCCATCGAAGGCGATCTCAACGACGGCCGGTCCAACGGGTAGTTCGCGCTCAAAGACGAACGTCACTGTTTGGTAGGTGTCGTCAAGGTGGTGTTCTTGGGAGCGGTAACTCGTGCCGTCAGCACTAATCGTGGCGGCGCCGAGTTCGAGGTCCACGGCGTGAAGGGTCAGCTCGCTCAGCGATTCGGTTATTTCGACGTCAATTTCGACTCTGCCCGCGAAGGTGAAGGTCTCAAGACTGGGGGTAAGAAAGACGCGATACGCCGACGGAACGACACTTCGAGCAAGACGATAGGGGTTAGTTGTTGAGGTCATAAGTGGCCATCCTAAGGGCAAATCTTCTACCATCGCTAAGTGACTTCTCCTCCCACGCCCGTGTCGCTGCGCATGAAACCTGGTCCCAATCGACTCGCGGTCACGGGTATTGGAAACGCGATGCTTGACATCATCACCCAAGACACCAACGAGGTCTATCGAGATTTAGGACTCGTCAAAGCGGCCATGTCGCTCATCGAAGAGGACCAACTCGACACGTTCTATAAGGCTATGGGTCCGACGATTCAGATGTCGGGTGGTTCGGTGGCGAACTCCATTGCTGGCGTCGCGGCGCTCGGTGGAACGTGTGGCTACATCGGCAAAGTTGCCGACGACGAATTCGGCGAACGCTTTCGTCACGATCTGCGCACCATGGGTGTAGAGCTCGATATCGCCATCGCCAAGCCCGATGAAGGAGCGACTGGTCGCTGTCACGTTTTTATCACCAGCGATGCCCAACGCACAATGGCTACCTACTTGGGTGCCTCTAACAAATTGAACGTCACTGACATCAAGGAAGATCTCATCGCGCGCTCCGAGATCACGTACGTCGAGGGCTACCTCTTTGATTTGCCGCCCGCGAAAGAGTCCATTCGTAAAGTCGTCAACTTTGCCCACGAACACGACTCCATGGTTGCTCTCTCTCTGTCGGACATGTTCTGTGTCGATCGCCACCGTCGCGACTTTCTCGACCTCGTGACGAGCGACGTGGACGTGTTGCTCGCCAATGAGACTGAGATACTTTCACTCTTTCAGTACGATCAACTAGAACAGGCCTTCGCCGCGCTCGAGGAAATTGGCGTGCTGGCTGTCGTTACCAGAGGCCCCAAGGGTGCTGACGTGGCGACGGTGTCAGGCGTTGTGAGTGTCCCGGCAGTTGAAGTTGAGCACGTCGTTGATCAAAACGGAGCTGGTGACATGTTCGCTTCGGGTTTTCTCTACGGACTGGCGCTGGGCGCTGACCCCGTAGAGGCGGCAGAACTTGGTTCGTTGTGCGCGGGCGAAATCATCACGCATCTCGGCGCACGTCCGGAGAATGATCTCGAGTTGCTCGGCATCGAAGCGGGACTTCTTTAAATTTAGATGCCTTGCGCGTCGAGAATCGCGTCGATTTCTTTGGTGCGTATTGTCTCCCACTTGACCCACATAATCGAGATTGGGATACAGGCCAGCAGCATCAGTGCGTCGCCGCCAATCCACATGATGCCGCCTCCCAGATGAAGGTCTAACAGCACTGACGACTTGGTCGAACCCGTCGGTGCCATGGCGAGGTAGTTGTTGTAGGGGATTGTTTTTGACATCGAGAGTACGAGACCCGTGAACGTATCGACGGGCACGGCGGCCATCACGAAGACGAGGCGCAGGCCTGGGTGAAGTTTGATGCCTCGTTCCAAACCAAATGCCGCGCGAAAAAAGAGGTAGCCAACGACGAGAAAGCTGATCTGTTCGAGGTGGTGAAACCACTCGTGTTGCATCATCAAGTTGAACAGTCCGGTGAGGTGCGTGACGGGGATGAAAAGGAAGTAGATCACGAACGCACTAAGCGGATGCGTGAGGCGCGCCATAAAGCGGCTGTCGAGCCAGCGACGAGCCGCTGCGCTCCCGGCGTCATAGGCGAGGTCGAGTGGGGCCCCGAGGGCAAAGAGCGGCGCAGCCACCATGATCAACAAGAGATGTTGAATCATGTGGTCGCTGAAGTACACCATGTCGTAGACACCCACGATTGTCTGGGTCGCGAGAAACGTCACGACGAGCCCGGCGCCGAAACTAACCGAGCGCACGCGCGGCCAGGACGGCACCTTCAAGACGCCACGCGCGTAGAGGTAGCCCGCGGCGAAGAGCAAAAGAAGAGGCAGGACCCCAAGGTGCCATTGGTTGAGGTGGTGCCAAGAAAACGGCTGAATCCTCATTGCGGGCACGATCGCTATCTTACGGCGGCATTTTTGCGTATTAGTCACGCCGGTAAGATGGCGTCGTGCTCTCCAAGTATTTCTCACGTCGCGCCATAGGTTTGCACGTCGCGCTCGTCCTCTGGATTGCGATGTGCGCGTCAGCGTCGTATTGGCAGGTTGGTCGCGCAATTCAAGGAAACTCACTGAGTTACCTGTACTCCTTTGAGTGGCCAGTCTTTGGCGTTGCCGGGGTGCTTGGTTGGTTCGCGATGCTCAATCTTGAGAAAGTCACTGAAGAACAAGAGGCAGAGCGTCGCGCGTATGAAGACAACATGCGCGCGCAAGCCCAAGCAGCGAGGATGGTGTCCGAGGAAGAAGATCCTCAACTCGCGGCGTACAACGACCATTTGGCCAAAATCTCACACGTCCCTAAGAAGCGTCTCTGGGGTCACTGATGAACCCCACTTTTCGCCGCTATCGCCTGATGTCGTTCGTCACCGGCACGACGTTGCTCATCTTGTTCGCGACACTTTTGTTGCACTCGGTGGATCTCACGGCGTGGAATCACATAAAGTGGTTCGTCGAGATCGTCGGCGTTGGTCACGGCGTCGTGCTCTATCCGATCTACATGATCATGTGCTTTAACCTCGTCATGAAGTTCCGACTGAGCGTTCTCTATCTTGGTTTGATGCTCTTCGCAGGTTTCGTGCCCGTTCTCGCGTTCTACCTCGAATATCGAATGCGCCGCAAGCTTTATCCTGAGGGCTCACCCGCCAAGTGAGCGAGTGGACAGAGCGCAAGGTTGTCGCCTTCGCGCACCAGGGCGGTTCCTTCGAAGGTCCCTCGTCTACGCTCGCCGCGATCGGTCGCGCGCTCGAGGTCGGTGCGAGCGCCATTGAGCTAGACGTGCACGCGACGAAGGACCGGCACTTGGTGGTTTGCCACGATGAGACGGTTGATCGCACGACGAACCATCACGGCGAGATCGCCAGCCTCACTTTGGGTGAGCTGCGCGAGATGGACAACGCGTATTGGTGGGTCGAGGGGGACGTGGTGAGCCCCGGTCGCGAGGAGAGCGAGTATCTCTTGCGAGGTCGCGCGCCCAGTGACCGTCGATACGCTATCGCCACGCTCGAAGAGGTGTCAGAAGCGTTTCCTGGCGTGCTACTAAATCTCGATATCAAACGCACGAATCCTGACGTCGAGGGATATGAGGAGTTACTCGCTGATGAGTTGCGTCGCCTCGAGCGACGCAGTTCAGTGATCGTTGCGTCATTTCACGACGACGCGATTCAGCGATTCCGTGTCGTCGCGCCGGGCGTGGCCACCTCCGCGGCGTCGAACGAGGTTGCGACCTTCTATTTCTCGTTTTTAGAAGGCACTCCCGTGGTGCCCCCGGTGTCCGTTTTTCAGCTTCCCGCGACGTACGGTGACATTGAGGTGGTGACCGAGACGTTCGTTGCCGCTGCGCACCTCGAGGACATCGCCGTGCACGTGTGGACGATTAACGACGTTGAAGAAATGGCCCGGTACGTGGACCTCGGTGTTGACGGGCTAGTAAGCGATCGACCCACGCCACTGGCCGCTCTGTTGAAAGAACGGGGTTGTGCGTGGAACGGAAAACTGGGTTGACGGCCTTAGCCGCGACCGCAGTTCGGCTTCTTGCCGTGGTTGGCTTTCTTTTTTGCGCGTAGTTTGCGCTTCACGGTCCGCTTTGACATAGGTAACAATGTTAGTAGGTAGAGCGCACGGCGAGCCAAACGAGGAAATCAACGTGGAAGAGACAGTGGTCCTCGGACAGTTAGTACTCGTGGCGACGCCATTGGGCAATTTGGGCGATCTATCACGCCGGGCCCTTGAGCTCTTTCGGATCGCGGACGTCATCTACTGCGAGGACACCCGTCACTCTCGGACACTCTTTAGCGCGCACGATATTCCAACCGGTGGTCGGCTCCAATCCCTGCACGAACACAACGAAGCCGCCCAGTGTGCGGTGATCGTTGAGCGCGTGCGCGCGGGTGAACTCGTCGTTCTGATCAGCGACGCCGGGACGCCGGGAATCTCCGATCCAGGCAGTCGGGTTGTGGCCGCGGTAGCACGTGCTGGTCTACGAGTCACAACGGCGCCCGGCCCTTCGGCCGTTATCGCGGCGCTGACAATTAGTGGACTCTCGACCGAGCGCTTTGTGATGGAGGGGTTTCTTCCTCGAAAGTCCGGCGAACGAGCGCTCATCTACAAGCAGTGGGAGCACGAGGAGCGCACCACGGTCTTTTATGAGTCGCCCCAGCGCGTCAAGTCAGTGCTCGCTGAACTATCGCTGCTCTGGCCGGGACGTCGAGTCGCCGTTGCGAGAGAAATGACGAAGCTCCACGAAGAGGTCGTTCGCGGCACGCTCGAAGAGGTAGCGACCCAGATTGCGGCGCGCGACGTACTCGGCGAGATTGTCATCGTGCTTGAAGGCGTTACGAACGAGGCCCCGGTCATTGACAACCGCGTCATCCTCGCCGCGCTGAGCGAGCAGATTGAATCAGGCGCTTCGACACGTGACGCCGTCGATTTTGTCGCTGAAGTCTTAGGGGTTGCGCGACGAGACGTGTATCAGCTCGCGCTCGATGCTCGTAAGGGCGAGTCGTCGTAGTTCACTAACCTCTATACATGGGTCGCTTCTACATCACCACTCCCATCTACTATGCGAATGACGCGCCCCACGTAGGTTCTGCGTACACCACGGTGAACGCCGACGCACTGGCTCGCTGGCATCGGCTCGCGGGAGATGAGGTCAAATTCCTTACTGGCACTGATGAACACGGCCAGAAAATGGCCGACGCCGCGGCCAAGAACGGCTTCTCGCCTCAAGAGTGGACCGATCAGGTGTCGAAGCGTTTCCAAGAAGCCTGGACGGCCCTAAACATCAGTAACGATGACTTTATTCGCACGACCGAGCCTCGTCACTACAAGACCGTTCAAAGGTTTCTCTCGGTTATCTACGAGAACGGCTTTATTTACAAAGACGTCTACAGCGGCCTGTACTGCGTGAGTTGCGAGGACTACTACACCCTCGAAGCGAGCGATGAAGGCACGTGCCCGATTCACCACAGCCAGTTGACGAACATGGAAGAAGAGAACTGGTTCTTTCGACTCAGTGCCTTTGAAGACCGACTTCTCGACTTCTACGCCCAGAACCCCGGTTTTGTCACGCCTGAGACGAAGCGCAACGAGGCGTACTCTTTTATTAAGAGCGGTCTGAAAGACATCTCCATCACGCGCACGTCGATCAACTGGGGCGTTCCAGTGCCCTGGGACCCGAAGCATGTCTTCTACGTTTGGTACGACGCGCTGATTAATTACCTCACGGCGATTGGCTACGGACAAGAGAACGATGAAGTGGCGACCTGGTGGCCACACTCGAACCACCTGATCGGAAAGGAAATACTCCGCTTTCACGGTGTCTGGTGGCCGGCGATGTGCATGGCCGCGGGTCTCGATCCCGTGCATCACGTCCACGTCAACGGCTGGCTTTTGGTGGGCGGCGAGAAGCTCGGCAAGACCATGGCGGCCGAGGGGGCGGTACGACTGAGCGATATTGAACCGATCGGGCTCACCAAAGAGTTCGGCGTCGATCCGCTGCGTTACTACCTACTGCGAGAAACGGCCTTAGGCAACGATGGCGAGTTCTCCCACGAGGGCATCACCGCGCGCTACAACACTGACCTTGCGAACAGTTTGGGCAACCTTGTCGCGCGCGTCAGTGCGGTCGTTGGTTCAAAGTGCGCGGGCCAAGGTCCGCCTCCTCAAAGTGACTCAACACTTCGTTTGAGCGCGATGGCGAGCGTCGAAAACGCGGCTGAGGCCTGGGAGAACTTTGCGCCCCAGCGCGCACTCGAAGCGACGTGGGAACTCATTAGCGCGACGAACTCCTATCTCGAGCTCAACGCCCCCTGGAAGATGGAAAGTGGCCTCGAAGTCGACAACGTGATGGGTGACGCTCTCGAAGCCATTCGGATCGTCGCGATCCTCATTTCTCCAGCAATGCCAAGTGTTTCCGAGGAAATATGGCGCCGTATTGGGCTGAGCGGATCACCCGCGACGGCCCCGTACTCCCAGAGCGCGACGTGGGGCCTGTACCCGGGCGGGTCGAAGGTTGAGAAAGGTGAACCACTCTTCCCACGTATCAAGAGCGACGAATGATTGGTTGGACCGACGCGCACTGTCACCTTCAAGACAACTTTCTTTCAACGACTGATAGCTCCAACGATGGTGACCTTGACACCACGTTGACGCGAGCCTTTGAAGCGGGCGTCGATCGCGTCGTCGTCGTGGGTACTGACTTCACGAGTTCGACCGACGCGCTCAAGATTACGAGTACCAGCAGTCCCGTTGAGATGTACGCGACAGTTGGATTGCACCCTCACGACGCGAAAGAGGACTTGGGACCTGTCGTGGCGCTGGCGCGCGCGGGGCACGCGAAACTGGTTGGGATAGGCGAGTGCGGGCTTGACTATTTCTACGAACATTCGCCCAGAACCCAGCAACGACAGGCTTTTTCGGCCCAAATCGGTCTTGCTCACGAACTCGACCTGGCCCTTGTGATCCACGCGCGCGACGCCTTTGACGATTTGCTCGACATCCTTAACAGTGAGGGCGTCCCTCCTCGTACGGTGATCCATTGCTTCACTGGTGAGCCCGCCGACGCCGAGAACTGTCTGAGCGTCGGCTGTGACATATCAATCTCGGGCATCGTCACGTTTAAGAACGCCGAATCACTGCGTGAGGCAGCGCGATTCGTGCCACTCGATCGACTTCACGTCGAAACCGATAGTCCCTTTTTGGCGCCGGTGCCCTATCGCGGCAAGACAAACGAACCTTCATTTGTTTCTGTCGTGGGTGACTACGTTGCACAACTGCGCAATGAGGACGTTGAGGTCCTCAAATCCGCCACGGCCGCGAATTCGGCTCGACTCTTCAAATTGCCGGACCGCATTTTCTAAAAGACCAGTAATTTCCAATGGTTTAGGTGGCTGAATTGCCTCAGGCCTCGCGCTCTCCTAGCGTTGGTGGGCGGGATTAACCCAAAAGACCCGCTGTCCTGGCGGAGGACGGAAATCTGAGGACTTCACTACGTGCGGCGTTGCGGCGCCCGCGATTACTTCGCACCACTTTGGCAGTTGTTGCTGTCAGTGTCGTGCTGCTTACGCCCGGCTCAGCCGGTGCGGCAAACTCGCACGCCGCTGTTCGAATGCCGAAACTCATTGGGCTGAGTCGAGCGAAAGTTTTTCACGTGATGCACGATGCCGGCCTCTATTTTGAGACGCGCGGACCAGGGAGCGCCACCGGTCGTTGGGTCGTCGCGCTCTCACAGTCACCCAAGCCCGGTGCCGCCATTGCGTGGCACGGTCAGGCGGTCGTCCACGTCACGACCCAACTGCCTCGGGGTCCACGGCCAATGCCCAAGGTCACTGGGCTCTCTCGGGCTGGCGTCTTCGCCGCTATGAAGCGCGCCCAGCTCTATTTTACGACCGTCGGATCAGGGAGTTCGACGAGTAAGTGGACAGTGGCGCTCGCTCAGTCACCGGCCCCGGGCACGAAAGTGCCCTGGCACAGTCAGGTGAAGGTCCGAGTCGCGATTTCACGTCCGAGGGCCCCGGTAAAGAAGGTCACGCCGGTACCTGCCCCGGCGACCGTCGTGAACGGCACCGGCTACAAAATTGGCGTGGCAACCTGGTACGACTACGTGCCAGGTCGATGCGCGACGTGGTACTTGCCAAAGGGCACGCGCATCACCGTGAGCGATCTCACGACGGGAAAATCCATTGTGTGCATTATCACGGACCGCGAAAACGCGGGAGGTAATCACGTCGTTGACCTCTCCGAAACTCAGTTCAGTCAACTCGCGCCACTCTCCAAGGGCGTGATTAGTGTCAAAGTCTCTTGGTGACCCATACCCGCAGCGAACTCAGCGCGCTCTTAGAGATACACGGACTCAAACCTTCGCGCGCGCTCGGTCAGAACTTTGTCGTCGATCCCAACACGGTTCGCCGAATTGCCCGTCTTGCTGGTGTCGGACCCGGTGATCAGGTAGTAGAGATTGGCGCAGGGCTTGGTTCGTTGACGCTCGCCCTCGTTGAGACAGGGGCCAACGTTCACGCCCTTGAGGTGGATCGCTTCCTCATCGAGCCCCTGCGATCTGTCGTCGAGCCTCACGGCGTCAAGGTTCACCACGTCAACGCACTCGAGGCAGACTACGCCGCGATTCTTGGTGGCCAGAGCGCCGTCGTTGTCGCGAATCTCCCTTACAACGTGGCGACGCCCCTCGTGCTGCACTTGCTCGAGAGCCAGCCGCTCATTACACGCCTGTTGGTCATGGTCCAAAAGGAGGTCGGCGAGCGCATGGCGGCCTACGCCGGTGACGAGGCGTACGGCGCCGTGTCGCTTCGCGTGCAGTACTTTGCCGACGCGAAGGTGGTGGGCAAAGTGCCGCCGTCGGTTTTCGTACCCAAGCCCAACGTGGACTCGGTGCTGGTTTCGATTGTTCGCCGCGATCAGCTTCGAATTGACCCCGCGCTGGTGAGCGAGGATGAGCTGTTTGGCGTTATTCGTATGGCTTTTGGCCAGCGTCGAAAGATGTTGCGCCGATCCCTGGCCTCGTGGACAACCGAGGGCGTCTTTGAACGCTCGGGCGTGGCCGAGACCCGTCGTCCCGAGGAGTTGACCCTCGAAGAGTTCGCGTCATTAACGGCGGCAAAATGACTCAGCTCCTCTCGCCCGCGAAACTGACGTGGTTCTTAGAGGTGACCGGAACTCGAGTCGATGGTTATCACGAAATCCGCGCAGAAATGCTCACGCTCGATTTCGAGGATCGACTCGAGCTCGACGAAGAGGGTGACTACTTGCGTCTTGAGGGGCCGTTTTCTGGTGTGCCACTGGACGAACACAACATGGTCACCAGAGCACTTCGCCTTGTGGGGCGTCGCGCCGGCGTGACGTTGCACAAACTCATTCCTCCAGGCGGTGGACTCGGAGGCGGTAGCGCGAACGCGGCGGCGATTCTTCGTTGGGTCGGGGGGGTGAGCGCCGACGAAGCACTTTCACTCGGCGGTGACGTGCCATTTTGCCAAGTGGGTGGGCGAGCTCTCGTCGAGGGAGTGGGCGAGCGCGTGAACCCTCTTGCTTTTGAAGCGCGAGCGGTGACGCTGGTGTTGCTCGGTTTTGGCGTCAATACCCGTGATTGCTACGAGGCATACGACGAACTCGCGGCCAGCGGTGTGAGGCCGGAGGGTCGAAATCACCTCGAGGCGGCGGCGCGCCTCGTTGAGCCACGCCTGGCCACGACGATGGATTGGCTACGGGCCACGTTGGGCGAGCACGTGCACTTGGCGGGCTCTGGATCGACACTCTTTGTCGAGGGCCACCTCGAAAATGACCTCACGACGTGGGACGTGCAGGGTCCTGAAGGCTCAGTTCAATTTCGCCAGACCACCACCACGCCAAAAGAGGCGTAGGAGATCTATTTTCCGGCGGCGCGACGCTGGAAGCGGGTTCGCTTCAGCATCTTCTTGTGCTTTTTCTTACGCATGCGCTTACGGCGCTTCTTAATTAGTGATCC
>Ga0208357_1000439_pt1 | contig 33939 bp, 28 predicted proteins | sample NGESurdeep092012_6_FD_184487 | JGI IMG/M metagenome (GOLD analysis project Ga0208357, IMG submission 184487) | Arctic peat soil microbial communities from Barrow, Alaska - NGEE Surface sample F52-2 deep-092012 (SPAdes) | ecosystem: Environmental > Terrestrial > Soil > Wetlands > Peat ...
GCTGGGGGCGACCCAGGTCATAATGTCGCGCCGGCCTCCGTAGGCGGCGATCGGAAGTCCCCCGCCGATCACCTTTCCCAGCGTCGTGAGATCGGGCCTGATGTTATAAAGCTGCTGCGCGCCGCCGGCGGATACGCGGAATCCGGTCATCACTTCGTCGAAGATCAGCAGCGCGCCGTTGTCAAAGGTGATGCGCCGAAGACCTTCGAGAAAGCCCCCGTTCGGCGGAATGCAGCCCATGTTCCCGCAAACGGGCTCGACGATCACGGCCGCGATTTTGTCCGTATGCGCGCGGAAGGCTTCCTCCAGGGCGTCGATATTGTTATAGGGAACCGTAATCGTGGTATCGCTGAATCCCTTCGGTACGCCGGGCGAGTCGGGCAGCCCGAGGGTCGCCACGCCCGAACCCGCCTTTACGAGAAGCGAATCGACGTGCCCGTGGTAGCAGCCTTCGAATTTGACGGTCAGATCGCGATTGGTGAAACCGCGTGCCACTCTGAGAGCGCTCATGGTGGCCTCCGTGCCCGAATTGACCAGCCGGACCATCCCGATCGACGGGAACAATTCCCGCACCGTCTCCGCCAGTTCGATCTCGCCTTCGGTAGGCGCGCCGAAACTGGTGCCTCGCGGCAGGGCGCGGTTCAGCGCATCGAGAATCGCCGGATGCCCGTGGCCCAGAATCAGAGGCCCCCATGAGCCGACATAGTCGATGTATTCGTTCCCGTCCACGTCGAAGATGTGGGCGCCTTCCCCGCGTGCGATGAAAGGCGGAGTTCCTCCCACGCCGCGGTAGGCGCGCACGGGTGAGTTGACGCCGCCCGGAATGGAAAGCAGGGCGCGTTCGAAGAGCTGTTGCGAGCGTGTATGATTCATACCAACTGTGAGCTTAGCGAACCGCCCCGTCAGGGCGTGCACCCGGCGTCGTTCCATGCCGCGGAACTGGCGCGCATTCGCCAGGCAGCCCGTGGACGCCACTATAATGAGAGTTCATTGATGATTACTCTCCGAGGTGCGGCCGTAGCCGCGTTATTTTGCGGCAGTCTGGCGTTCATCGGCTGCAGGACCGCCGCATCTCCCGATGTGGCTGCCACCGTCAATGGGCGGCCTATCTACTATTCGGAAGTCGATAAAGCCTATAAAACGCAGTTTCCGGGGCGCGTGGAAGGCGAAAACGAAGATCAGATCGAGCTGCGCCGCATGGAAATTCTGCGCTCGCTGATCGACAACGAACTCATGCTGCAACGCGCCGAAAAAGCGGGTCTCGTGGCAACGGACGCCGACGTGGATGCACGCCTGAACGAGTTGAAGGCGCCTTATACAAAAGAGGAATTCGATAAACAACTGAAGGACTGGGGGCTCACTCTCGGAGAGTTGAAAGCCCGCGTCCGGCGTGACGAAAGCGTCAAAAAGCTGTTCAACAAAGACATCACGTCGAAAATCAACATCACCGACGCGGACGTCGCGAATTTCTATAACGCCAACCGGGGCAGTTTCAACCTGCCCGAGCCGCAGGTGCATATGGCGCAGATTGTGGTGACGTCACAGCCCGATCCGAACGTCCATAACCTGAAGAACGACAAGGCCAAGAACGAAGAAGAGGCCGCCCGCAAAATGCAGGCCATCGAGTCGAGGCTCAAGCAGGGGGAAGACTTCGCCATGATGGCGCAGAGTTACTCGGAAGATCCGACGACGACACCCAATGGGGGAGATCTGGGATTTCTGGGCGAATCGTCGCTCGAGAAAGTCACTCCGGAGCTGCGGAAAATGGTTCTGTCGCTGCAACCCGGGCAGATGTCGCCCGTGATTCGCACGCCATCGGGCTATCAGATCTTGAAAATGATCTCGAAAGAACCGGCGGGGCAACGGGATTTGAGCGATCCGAGGGTTCAGCAATCGATTCGGGAGACACTTCTGAGCCGCAAGGATCAACTGCTCAAGACGGCCTATTACGAGACAGCCCGCAACGAGGCCAAGATCGTCAACAACATGTCGAAAACGGTCTTCGACAACGCCGCCAAAAGCGCGAAATAACCGAACGCCACGGGCGCGACTTACAATTTTTTACAAAAGGCTTGCATTTGGTATTCCCCGGGAGTAATGTTACGAGCGTAAGGGCTGTTTTAAAGGGGAAACGAATGCTGAGTATGAAAAACGCAACGAGCCCGCGCATACTAGGCGCGGTTGTTTTTTTTGCTGTATCCACAATGGCGGTCGCCGATACCGCCTCCGGATTGGAAGCGTTCAAGAACCACGATTATGCGACAGCGGCGCGGGAATTAAAAGCCGGCGCCGACCGTGGAGATTCCAACGCGCAATTTAGTCTTGGCCTGATGTACGCGAGGGGACTCGGAGTGGAAAAGGATATCGAGCAGGCCTGGATGTTGTTTCAGGCAGCGGCGGCGCAAGGGAATGCCGAAGCCCAGTTCCGGCTCGGAGTGAGATCGGCGCAGGGGTGGGGCGTCCAGCAGGATTTTGTGGATGCGGCCCGCTGGTATCAGCTTTCGGCCAATCAGGGCGACCCTCTTGGCGAGGTGGGAATCGCATCTCTGTACGAAGACGGATTCGGCGTACAGCAGGATTACAATATGGCCGTTCATTATTACCAGCTTGCGGCAAAGAACGGCTACGGCCCCGCCGAGAACAATCTCGCTCAGTTGATCGAGAAGGGTAAAGGCGTGAAGCGCGACGATGCGGAAGCCTTCCGGTGGTATAAGAAAGCGGCCGACCAGGGGATCGCTTCAGCCCAGGATAAAGTCAGCGAAATGTACGCGGCAGGGCGGGGCACCCCAGCTAACCCGGAAATGGCATATTTCTGGTCCACGCTGGCTGCAAGACAACACGAGAAGAATGCCGAACGGCGCGCCCAGGCGCTGGCGGTAAGCCTCACCCCGGACGCTGTATCGAGAGCGCAAAAATCCGCTCAGGCGTGGAAACCGCTGCTGACATCGGCCCGTTAAAAGCCGGCGGGGGCGCTTGGAGCGCCCCCGCTTCGATCGTTCGACGATGCGTCTGGTTAGTGTTTTGCGGTGTCCGTCATTTCCACGCCGAATTTCTTCGCGGCCGCCCGGATCCGTTCCCATGCCGCGTCCCGTTCCGCCCCGGTCGCGCCTTTCACCTGGTTGAAACGTGCGATGGCATTGCGAACATGGGCCGCATCTTCGAGAGGTTCCTTCTGTTCTTTTGGGAAAGCGAAATCCTTATCGGGCACTTTATCGCGCTTTTCCCGGGTGAGTTTGCTCATGACTTCAGCCGAGCAAACGGGGTTCCTTACCGGGTTGCCGCGTCAGGTTTGCCCGCATGAATCAGCGCCGACGCGCGGCGTTTGTGTGCCAATTCGTCCGAGGGACGCTGGTTCAACGCAGTGAGGAAGGCGACGGCGGCCGCGTCGAACTTGTTCGCGCGGCCGAGGGCCTCTCCATCAAGCAGAGCCAGGGAATAGATTTCCGAAGGCACGCGCGTCAATTGCCGCTGGCGTTCCTTCAGGGCAAGAGCCAGGGCTTCGGCGGCATCGGCCGGCTGGTTCGAAGCCAGCAGCCCGACTCCTTTTGCAAACGAATCGGCTGCCGCCGGAAGACCGGAAAGCGCCTTGCTCAGAGAGGCAGCCTCGAAACCGGTCCTGCGCGCGGCCTCTTCCATCGTTATAAGCCCAAGAACGACGGGGGTTGCGATTGCCGCCACGACGCGCGGATTGGACAGCACTTTCTCATCGCCGCGCTGGATCGCAATGACTGGAATCGGCCCGGGGCCGTCAGGGAGCTTAGCGGCGCTGTCGAAGGGCCAGACGATCACCGGTTCACCCTTCGTTTTCAATAGAGTGAGCGAAAACCAGCCGTCTGCGTCGGCCACGCCCGGCTCGATACTCACGCCATTTGGTTTCCTGCCGCGCGCATCGGTAATTTCGAACCTCGGGTCATCGCGGCCCGGCAACAAAAGAGCCGCCAGCAGGAACAGCCCGGCCAATCTCATTCGTCCCTCAGGATCTCCAGAGGTTTCTGACCCAGAGTACGGAAACTGGCGAGCCACCCGGTCGCGATCGCCAGCATGGCCGTTCCCGCGATGGACGCGAACATCGGCAGAAAGTCCAGTCCGACATTGGCGCCGAGCAGGCGGTTCAGGACCACCCATGCGAAACCGCCCGCGAGCAGGCCGCCCATCAACCCCGCCACCGTCCCGATCACCAGAAATTCAATGGAAAAAATGCGCGCAATGCGCCGTCTGGTGGCGCCCAGAGTTTTCAGGATCACCACCTCGCGAATGCGCCGGAACCGCGTTCCCGCAACGCTGGATGCGAGGATGATCGCGCCCGCGAGAATCGAAAACGCCGAAATGAAGCGCACCACGAGCGAAATCTGATCCACTACGGACTGGATTGTATCGAGAACGTCGGCCATGTTCACCACCGTGACGGTCGGGAAGCGGTCGTAGACGGCCTTTTGCAGGGCCGCAACCGACGCTGCTTTCGCGCGGATGCCGCCATAATAGATAGCCGGGAGGCCGTCGAGTGCGCTTGGGGTCAGGAAAAACTCAATGCGGGCCGTGAGCCGCACGGCTTCGCTCCTGTGAATCGCCATCACTTTCGACGTGAATGTGCGTTGCGGCGTGGTCCACACGACAATCGAACCCAAATGGAGGTTGAGAATCTTCGCAGCGCTCTCGGCCACGGAAAGCCCGGCGGTATCGGATGAGCCTTCGCCCGGCACCCACCAGCGCCCCGCGACAATCTCCGTGAAAGCCGGCTTGACGGAGGCGGGAGACACCGTAACGGTCCGGGCGTACCGGCGAGCCACTCCACGCAGCTTCTCCCGGTCCACCACGATGCCGTCAATCGACTGGATCCGGGCCGAAACCGCGCCAATCATTTCAGGCGTTCCCTCGATACCCGGCTGTTGCGATACCAGCTTATACACCGCGTCGCGGCTGGCCGCCGTTACGTCCAGCAGATAGACGTTCGGCATTCCGGGTGGCGCCGTGCGGATAATATCCTGCAGCAGGCCGCGCTGCACAATCCATACCGTAACGGTGAACATGACGCCCACGCCGAGCGCCATGACCGCGGCGCCCGCGTGATTTCCCGGGCGGTACAGGTTCGCAATTCCCTGGCGCACCACGGGTCCAGCGCGCCGGGGCAGATGGCGGCTGACCAGCCGCAACGATCGCAGCAGCACCCACGCAACCGCCGCCAGCGAAGCAATCCCCACCGCCATCGCGATGGCGAAATAGACTCCCGTTTTTACGTTCTCGCTGAGCCATGCCGCCAGCAGCCCGACAAACGCCAGGATCACGAGGGCCGAGATCACGGAGCCCGCGGCCTGCTTCCACCACACACGCAAGCCCTCGGCGGGCGCAGCCATTTCGCGCCGGAAAATCACCGCCGGACGGATGTGCCGGATGCCGAGAAGCGGCGGGATCGTGAATAGCAGAACCGTCAGCAATCCCACCGCAAGCCCCTGGATGGCCGACACGGGATCGAAGTGCGGCGTCATCGAAACCTGGAAGTAGCGGGCCAGAAACAGCGGAAACGCCATCTGCACCAGGCTGCCCAAACCAATTCCAGCGAGGCTGCCCACAAGGCCCAGACCGGCGGTTTGCAGCACATAGATCCGCAGCACCTGGGACGACTTCGCGCCCAGGCACTTCATGATCGCGATGGAATCCATCTTCTGTTGCAGATGTGCCTGGATGGCGGTTGCAACTCCCAACGAGCCAATCACCAGCGCAATCAGGCTGACAAGCGACAGGAACGTTGTCGATTGCCGCAAGCCCTGTTCGATCAGCGGATGCGCTTCGGTGTAGTCGGCGATCAGTGCTTCGCGGAAGACGTTGTGCAAATCGCCGCGCACGGCCTGGATGGAAATCGCCGGCGGGACTTTGAACAGAAAACGCTCCGCCGCGCGGCTTCCGGCAATCAGCAACCCCGTGCGCGCGAGTCCCTCGCGGGACATCATCACGCGCGGACCGACGTTCAGGCTGCCGGTCATGCGGTCCGGTTCGTTGACCACCTCGGAGGCGATCCGGAACGGCTGGCCGCCGATGCGAATCGTGTCCCCTATATGCGCATTGAGACGCAGCAGAACGCCGTCCGAGACCGCAACCGCATCCGGTGCGAGGGCGGTGCGGGCATCGAGCGGCGGGTTGAATTTCAAATCTCCGTAAAACGGATAGACAGCCGGATCGACGGCCTTTATCGAAATCAGCAGCGGCGCGTCCTGAACTCCTGAATGAGGGGGCGGGGAGGCCATGGTCAGGGTCTCGGTCACCTGCGTTCGCTCCACGCCGCGCCGCGCGAGCGCATTCATCTCCGCGAGTTGCGCGGGGGTGGGCGTCTGGAACGTGCGCACGGTCAGATCGGCCGCCATGAAGGTACGTGCGTCCCTCTGCAGCATGGAGTGAAAGGCGCGCGAAAAGCCGCGCACGCCGGTGAGCGCCCCCACTCCGGCCGCAACCGCCAGAATCACGAAGATAAAACGCCCCGAAGAAGCGCGCGTTTCACGCCAGGCAATCTTTGCCGCGGTGCGGAATGGGCTCGGTTTGCGCATTCCTGTCAGATGACGCCAGTCGGCACTAAAGCCATCCGGTCGCTCACCACCAGACCGTCCCGCAGGGTGATCACGCGGTCCGCATGGGCGGCGAGCGCGGCATCGTGCGTCACCATCACCAGCGTTGCGCCTTCGCGCCGGTTGAGTTCGAGGAGCAGTTCCAGCACCTGCTCGCCCGTCTTTCCATCCAGATTGCCGGTGGGCTCGTCGGCAAGCAGAATCGGGGGTTTGGTGATGAATGCGCGCGCGAGCGCCACCCGTTGCTGCTCACCGCCGGAGAGTTGCACCGGGTAGTGGTCCAGCCGGTCCTCCAGGCCGACGCGCGTGAGCAGTTCCCGCGCACGCGATATCACCTCCGGCCCCGCCCCGGCCAGTTCCGCAGGCAGCAGCACGTTCTCTTCCGCGGTCAGAGTCTGGATCAATTGGAAAGATTGAAAAACAAACCCAATTTTGCGGCCCCTGACTTCGGCCATCCGGTCTTCGGAAAGTCCCGTGATGTCTACACCGTCCAGAAGTACCTGGCCCGCGGTTGCATTGTCGAGGCCGGCGAGCAGGCCGAGCAGGGTACTCTTGCCGCTTCCCGAGGGCCCCATGATGGCCACGAATTGTCCGCGGGGAATGGCAAGGTCGATGCCTCGCAGAATCTCGACGCGATGCGTGGGCGTCTGGATGGTCCGGGTTAGCCGGATGACTTCGATGATCGGGGGAGACATGCTCGCGGGAGAACCGTCTGTCATGATTATGACAGTGTCATTTCGATTGATGCTCCTGGCGGCACTGGCGGTTGCGCTCACGGCCTGTGGCGGCCACGAAACTCAGGCCCTCGTTGCGGACTCCCGGCCCGCTCCGCGGCCTGCTCCACAACAAGCGCCGCCGGAAACAGATACGCGCCCGGTTATTGCGGTATTCGGAGACAGCCTTACCGCCGGCTACGGTGTCGCGCCGGGAAAGAGCTATCCCGACGATCTGCAACGCTTGCTAGATGCGGCCGGATATCGCTACCAGGTAGCGAATCTGGGAGTGAGCGGAGACACCACGACGGATGGTGTGGCGCGGCTGCCGTCCGTCCTCGCCCTGCATCCGGCCATCGTAATTCTGGAATTTGGCGGGAACGACGGTCTGCGCGGACTACCGGTGGCTTCGGCCCGGCAGAATCTCGCGGAGACGATCGAAGCGCTGAAAAAGGGCGGCGCGCGCATCCTTCTCGCGGGCATGACCCTGCCGCGCAATTACGGGCCCGAGTATATCCAGTCGTTCGAGCACATGTATACGGATCTTTCCACGCAATACAAAATTCCACGCATTCCGTTTCTGCTGGAGGGTGTTGGCGGGCACCCCGACCTCACTCAACCCGACGGAATCCATCCTACCGCCGCGGGCGCCGAAATCGTCTCGCGCACGGTAATGAAATACTTGCAACCCATGTTGCGCCGTTAGATTGTCGTGCAGCTTTCCGCTTCTTAGCGGCCCGCTCCGGCCTGGACGGCATGAGCCTTCGATTCGATGCATTGCATCAGGTCGTTCCATGACTTGACGAACGCTTCGGCGCCCTCCGTCTGGAGCTGGGCGGCCAGGCTGACCGCGTTAATGCCGCCGGCGGCGAAACGTTGCAGCGCGTCCTCGCAGTTTCCGCCATCGGCCGGTAACGCGTCCGCAACCTTCCCGTGGTCGGCAAATGCCAGCAGCGTGGCTTCCGGCATTGTATTCACCGTATCCGGAGCCGCCAGTGCCGCGATGTAGAAAACATCCGAAGCTTTTGGATCTTTCGTGCCGGTACTGGCCCAAAGCAGCCGCTGGGCGGAAGCACCGGCCGCCTCCAGTTGCAGCCACTCGCGCGAAGTCAAAAGCTCGCGATATGCCTTGTACGCCTGCATGGCGATAGCGGTGCCAAGGCAATTTTTCAACCCCCCGGGCTCCTTCCCCGAGACGGCCTTGTCCCAGCGGCTGATGAAGATGGAGGCGACGGAATGGACCACGGGGCTGAGTCCGGCTTCTATCCGCCGCGCAATCCCCCGCATGTATGCATTGGCCGCTTTCAAATATTGATCGCGCGAGAACAGCAGGGTCACGTTGACGGGAATGCCGGCGAAGATGGCGTTTTCAATCGCGGAAAGGCCTTTCGGAGTTCCTGGGATCTTGATGAAGAGATTCGGGCGGTTCGCCAAGGCGAATAACTGCTTTGCCGCTTCAAGCGTCTTCCCGGGCTCGTCCGCCAGCAATGGCGATACCTCAAGCGACACCCAGCCATCGACTCCTTTTGTGGCATCGTGGACGGGCCGGAACAGGTCCGCCGCTCTGGTCAGGTCTTCCAGGGCGAGAGCGAAGAAGAGCTTCTCTCCGTTCTGACCGGCCTCGGTTTTGGCACGGATCGCCTCATCGTAGAACCCGGTCTCCCGGATGGCATGATCGAAGATGCTTGGGTTGGAGGTCAGTCCGGTGACGGACAGCTCGCGGATGTAACGTTCGAGCGTGCCGCTGGTGAGCAGTCCCCGCGTAATATTGTCGAGCCAGAGGCTCTGGCCCAGGTTATGCAATTGTTCCGTGGCTTTCATGCTCTTCTCCGATTCAAATGCCCGTCATGCGATGTTTGGCCGCCCAATAGGGCGGCCTGCCGTAGTGAATATACAGCCGATCTTCATAATCGCGAGTGAGCGGCATGGAGTCCACGTACTCCGGCGCGCTTTTGATGGCAGCCCGCGTCACACCGGTATGAACCCTGAAATCCGTCCAGCTCACCCGCGCGATCCACTCCGGCGAAATCAGTACCTTTTTGCCCGGCCACCAGTTCCGCGTTGCCACCTCGATGTACCGGATCGCCCAGTCTTCGTCGTCCACGACAAAACCGTCCACATGACCGATCTCACCGTCGGAAGCCTCGATATCGTATCCGGTTACGGCTTCAGCGCTGCGCAGGTGGGAATCGGGCGATTCCCGGAGGATACTCTCCGGCGTCGCTGCGATGGAAGCACCGGTTGAGACAGCCAGGCCCGACGGATAGAAAACCGGCCCCCAAAGATAGGGGCCGCCCCAATAAAACGGATATCCGTAATATCCGTAATACTCGGCCTCGTGCTGCCGGGAGACAGGCTTGTGGGTGTCGATGTCGGGGCTGTTCTCCATCTGCTTTTTCGTCAGAGCCACATCGAGGCGCCTCACCTGCCAGTCCGTCCTGACTATCGAGATAGGCGAAATCAGCACTTCCCTGGCGCCGGTCTCCACCGTCAGATAGCGGATGCCCCATGTCTCATCGTCAAAATAGACCTGATCTACCTTTCCGAATTCGCCATCGCTGGCCCGGATTGTAAGACCCTTCAACTGTTTGGTATTTATCAGCATTGTTTTTCTCTCACGCCACCGCGTGCAGTTCGCGCATCTTCGATCTTCCCCGCTGCACGCACAGAGCCAAACTGAAGGGGGCCGTCGTAGCATGGGGACCAGGCCGCTTATGATCGAGCTTTCCATCCCGGAAGATCCAGCGGAGTTCGACCGCGCGCTTGAAGCGCTGCCGAACCGTCCGGCTGTGTTTTTGCTGTGGCCGCGCGAAGGCAAGCCGTTTCTGGCGCGCACGAACGTCCTGAGGAAACGTCTTATCCGCCTGCTCGGAATGCGGGATGCTCCATCGCGGTCCCTGAATTTGCGCGGAACGGCCGAACGCATCGAGTACCGGTTCGCGGGATCGAAGCTCGAAGCGCAGTTTCTGGTGCTGGAGCTGGCGCGGAAACACCTCGGTCCGTCATATCGTGACGACATCCGGCTGCGCCTGCCGCCTTACGTGAAGCTCGTGCTCTCGAACCGGTTTCCGCGCACGCAGGTGAGCACGCATATCGGGCGGACGCCGGCCGTTTACTTCGGCCCCTTTCGCAATCGCTCCACGGCGGCGAAGTTCGAATCCGAATTCCTCGATTTGTTCCAGTTGCGCCGGTGCCAGGAGGACCTGGTGCCCGGTCCGGAGCACCCCGGTTGCATCTATGGCGAGATGGGACGCTGCCTGCGTCCCTGCCAGGAGGCCGTGGGAGTGACGGAGTACCGCGGGGAAGCGGAACGCGTCGCGGAGTTCCTGCGGACGAGCGGCCGGTCGCTCGGAGGGCTGGCGGAAAGCGCGCGCGAACGTTTCAGCGCGGATATGGATTTCGAAGGCGCGGCGCTCATGCACCAGCGCTTCCAGCGTATTCAGGAAGTGCTGGCGTTACGGGATGAAATGGTGCGCGAAGTGGGGGGCCTGAACGCCATCTCGGTGACGCCTTCGGCGGCGCCCGGGGCGGTGGACCTGGGCTGGCTGCGGGGTGGGGTTTGGCGCGGATTTTCCCGGCTCGAATTCGATCCCGCCGGAGGCACTTCCGTCTCGCTCGATGCCAGGCTGCGCGAAATGGCGCTCGGCGTTGAAAGTACGCCGTTCGACCGCACGGACGACAGCAGGGACGACAGCAGGGAAAGGATGGAACACCTCGCCATCCTCTCCCGATGGTTTTATTCCAGCTGGTGCGACGGCGAACTGCTGATGGTGGACGACTGGAACAGGATCCCTTACCGCAAGCTGGTCAATGCCGTGTCCCGAATTGCGCACGCGCAACCGCCGCGTCGTCCGAGCAGTCATTCTTAGCCACCGTGTTGGCCGCGAGCGAGACGCCTGGAGCCACGCCGATGCAGTGGAGCGACATCCCGTAACCGCCGATCTCGTTGCTCTCGATTGTGTTGCCCCGGGCCGGGTCGGGGCGTTCCGCGCCCGCTCCGAGATAAATACCGCTGCGCAGCAGATCGGGCTGATTCTTCACATAGCCGCAGTTGATTGGGCTTCCGTTTATGGAAATCGGTTCGTTGCAATGCGCGAGGTTCAAATGTTCCAGGCGATTGCCGCTCACGGTGTGACCCGACCCGATGATGAAGATGCCGCCGAAGAGGCTGCCGTCGATGGTATTGTCCGTGATCCGGATGTTGCGCGACTGCATGTCCGGATTGCTGTTGTTCATGACGATGCCGAAGTTGCCGTACGGATAATTCGAGGCGCTTTCCGTGTTGACGCAGTTGTTGCCGCCCACTTCGCCATCGTGGAAACCATCGAGATCGAAGCACTTGCCGTCGATCTCTTCGAACTGGTTGTTGCGGTAGACGGACCGATCCACGTTTCCCGCCGTATCCACCGCCACCGGAAAGGCCTGGCCTTCCAGATCGACCTCTTCGGCGGGATACCCGATCATGCGGCCGCGGTTGTTCTCGACCCGCACTTCCGTTGCATGGCCAACCTGAATGGCATCGCGCGCGATCATGGCGAACTCGTTGCCGGCGATGCGTCCGCGTGCGTTGCGGGGCGAAGTATAGAGAGAATGCGTCCAGATACCGTTGCCGCGCACGTTGGCGATGCGGCAATTGAGGACTTCAAAATCCGTCGTGCCTTCTTCGAGGAGAATGCCGCCCGTGGCGTTATTGCGCCCGCGCGCGTTCAGGCTGCCGCTGCCCGAGATTTCGATGTCGTGAATGTGAACGGTGTGGCTCGCGTTCACAAGGATGGTGAAACCGGCGATTCCGCTGGCTTTGATTTGCGCGATTTCGAGGTTGGTGACGCCTTCGGCGAGGATTCCGTTATCGGGCGTGAAGCGGGCAAACATGGTCTCCGATGGCGGGAGCCCCATGGGACGCGCGATCGCGCCGCGGTTACCGTCGAGCGAAAGGTCGTGGATGCGGATGTTCCTGCCCGCGGGAATTACGATCAGGGAACTGCCCCGGAAGGTGGATGCGGCTTTGATGGTCGTTTTCGCGCCGCGAATGTCGAGATCGTGAGCGTCTCCGGGAAGTACGATTTCACGCGAGATTTCGATGGTTCCGGGTGGCAGCGTGACGGCGCCGGTTTTGGCAAGAAGCGCGGTGCGAAGTTGAAACTCAGGGGTGGGAGCGGCGGCGCGCGTGAGCGCGCAAGCGGCCGGCAGGACACAAACCAGCAGGATACAAACACGCATCAGACGACCTCGATTCCCATTCGTGCCAGCGTTCTTTTGCCGAGACGAATGTCGAGAACATGGCCTCCCGGCGATACCGATGCGGGCAGGCGGAAGTTGACCTCGTAGCGGGATGCGAGCGGGTCTGTCAGGAAGGTTTCCACATCGAGGGCGGCGACGCCATCCACGGTTGCCGCGAAGTTATCCATGTGCTCGACTTCCTCAACCACCACCTTGACCGAGCCGCTGTCAATTCGTTGCGGTGAAAGCAGATTCACGCCGTCGCTCACGGATACAAGCCTGGGCACGCCCGGGCCGGGCGGAATCACGCGCACCGCAGCGTCGGGGCAGAGACGAGTGCCGTGCCACTCCACGCGCACAGGCACGAGCCCCGTGCGCACGCCTTCCGGCAGGAAAACATTGAATTGCGAGATCCCGTTGACCGGCGGACCCACGTAACAGCCAATGCCGGGAACGCCATCCACGAAGGCCGCGAGTGAGTTCAGGTCGCAGGCCGCGGGCAGGTTCCAGATCTGGAGCGTGGCGCACGCGAGGCGCCCGCTCGAAGGCACCGGTTGCTCCCGGCTGAACGCATTCACTATATTCCGGATGCGGCAGGCGGGCGGTTTTTGCCACGACGTCCACATGTACTGCGTATCGACGCCGGTAAGAGACAGCAGGCGGACGCCATGCTCGCGCGTGAATTGCCGGATCTCATCGCCGCCGATTCGCACCCCTTCCCAGGTCGTATAAGCGCGGGCGGACTTCGGGAGGCCGTTGATCTGGAGCCGCGCAAAGCCGCCTGGCTTCAGCACCCGGATGGTTTCGCGAAGGTAGGAGAAGACCACGCCGGCGCTCGGGATGTGCTGAAACACGGCGTAAGAATAAACGAAGTCGAAATGGTCCGCTGGAAAGAGGGCGAGATCGCTGCCGCCGGCATGGTGAGCGTGTGCGTGCGGAATGTCCTGCAATTTCGCGCGGGCCTGCGCGATCATTTCGTCCGATACGTCTACCCCGTGGATCTCGTCGAAGTAGCGGCTCATGGGGCGCATCAGGCGGCCGGGTCCGCAGCCGATTTCGAGTGCGCGCCGCGGGGACGAGGGAACGCCGGAAGAGAAGCGCTTCAATTCGCCTTCGAGATCGCGCATGACATCGTCGGCGGTAGAGAGGAATTCGTCGTCGTCCTGGCCGCGGCGTCCGAACGCGACGTAGTAGTGCGCGTCTTCGCGCGCGCGTTCGTTCCAGTCGGCGCGCATGCGCTCGCCAACGGACTGATCCGGGGAATATTCCACTACGCTATTTTACGTTCACGCGATTCTCTCAGAAGATTCGTTCCTGCTTCTTCAGGTTCCCGAAGGTTCCGATATTGGCGATCGAGAACGCGATGCGATACTGTGTGTCGTTGACGGCGCCGAAATCGAAGCGTCGGTACTCGAAACTCAGGCCGCAGCAATCGGTGTTGTACGTCACCTGGGCGATGGCGAATTGCTGGTATCCGAGACGGAAATCATAAACGGTGGAAACCGCGCCGTTCCAGCCCTTGCGGTTTGGATTGCCATAACCGGCCTGCGCGGTCAACTGATTCGCGGGCGGCTGAATCGCGGACGGCTGAATCGCGGACGGCTGATTCGCAATCAGCGCAATCGCCGCGTCCGGCCTCGAAAGATTGCTCCCCACGGAAACGAAGTATTGTTTGACGCGTACGTCGGTTGAAAACATGCTGTTCAGCAGACGGTGAAGGAGCGGATCGTAGTCGGCTTGCCATCGAACACCGATGCCGTTGCGCGGGGCGATCCGCATCACGGACACAATGGGCGAGTAATCACGCGGACCGGACAGAAAACTGTAGCCTGTCAGATCGATTCCGGGGAGCAGCACGTTGCGGCTTCCCTCAACCAGAGCACCGCCGAACGTGGGGTTGAAATACCTCTCGTAGTAGAGTTCCCAGGTCAGAACTTCGCGGACGGTATCGCCCTTCTTCGCGTACAGCCGGTTGGTGAGCCCGAGTTCGACCTGGTTGGTGTCCGCCAGCAGATCGGTCTGGTCGAACCGGAGGGTATCGAGGAAATTATTCACCCCACCCACATAGTCATATGTCAGCCGGGGTTCGATCACATGCTTGAGTTTGTCGCCCAGGAACGTTTTCCTGTCGAAAACGCGTTCGATCGGAGGAAACACGAAATCGACGTTCATCTCCGGCGCCGCCCGGTTTAAAAAGGCGTTGGTCACGGTGTTGTTGATCAGACTCTGGCCGTAGAATGCCTCGTGCATCGTGAAACTCGGCACGATGTTGATCCCCTGCCAGTGGAAAGCAGAGGTGACGGAGGGCTCCAGATCTCCCCGCGGAGTGAACTGGCTCGTTTGATAGTAATCGGGCTGAACGGTCGATTCGACCCGATGGTTGAGCCCGAAACTCGCATCGAATGAAACCCAGAGCGGAAGCGTACCGTCCGTCACCTGCCGGTCGCGGCCCGACAGTTCGAATTCCGGTGATTTGCGGATCGTGACGGTATCGCCCGGCGTAACGCTCAGGAAGTTCTGGTTGCGCGAGACGACCGTGTTGAAGGTGTAATAGTCGAAGCGCTTCGTCAAATAGGCGATCGAATTGGTGGATGAATAGATGGCTTCGTTGAACGACGCGGAAAAGGTTTGCCGGAACAGGTAGGAGCTCAGGTAATCGAGACTGCCGTGCACGCTCCAGCCGTCGCCCAGATCGGCCCTGGCCACGCCGGTGAGGCTGAGGCCCGGTGCTTTGGCAGTAACGCCGTTCCTGGTGATCCCGTGATCGTCCACGCCGTATGCGATCAGGTTGAAATCGCTCTTCTGCGACGGTTTACCCCGCAGGTCGAGATGGTGCGCAATACCGCGCGAGGTGTAGTCCGTGGCGAGATACTGCAAGTCGTAACTCCGGTTGATGGCCCAATAATAGCCTGCGCCGACGAAGTATCCGAATTGCGAGCTGTGGCCGGCCTGGGGCGTCAGAAAGCCGCTTTTGCGCGGCTCTTTTTTGAGCGCCTTATAGAACCATGGGAAATAGAACGCGGGCACGCCGCGAATGCGGAAGACGGCCTTGTGGGCGATGGCGCGATCATCGGGGATGATGTCGAAGAGACTGCTGTGCAGGGTCCACCAGGGGTGGGGAATATGGCAGTCGGTGATGATGCCGTCGTGCAGCAGGTATTTGTCTTCCAGCTTTTCGGCATATGCGCCTTCGAAATAGAAAGGCTCCTGCGTGGTGAGCATGCCGGGGCGCGCCACAACCTTCGTTTTGGTATAGCCGCGAACGTGGAAAAATGTACCTTTCGCAGTGTCGGTGTTGTACTCGGCGCGGTCGCAATAGATGATTTCGTCCTGGTCGTAGTTGCGATAATAGACGTTGCCGTGGGCTTTGAAGGTCTTTGTATTCTCGTCGTACTCGGCTTCGTCGGCCTTGAACGTGGCGTTGTACAGTTCGACCACGACGTGCCCGTGGAGATGGTAGACGCCGCCTTCCGATTCCTGAAAATCGGAACTGATGTCGTAGTCGCCCCGGACAGGGGCATTGATCCGCGGAATCCTGATGCTGAAATCGGGGCGCTCGACAGTGGCCTCGTTCGGCGGAGGGGGCGCGGGAGGCTGGTCGGGCGTTCTGCTTAATTGAGGTGACGCATTTCGTGCGAGCGCCAGCACAATCAGGCTTAGAATCCAACATCGCATGAGAAGTTTTCCGTGACAAGCAACGTTGTTTATGTTACTCAGAGGAGTAGGGCGAATGCGGAGAAGCGGCTTCAATTCGCAACCGTAGCACGGCATAAATGGCGTCGCAACAAGCGGGCAAAACACGAACTGCCGATCCTCCACCGGCGAGAGACGGAAGGCGCGGGCAACAGAGCCGGGAAAGAGCAGCAGGCGAAGAGAAATAGATGCAGTGCAAGAGTTGCGGTTTCGACAATAGTGAGGACGATCATCGCTGCCTGCGCTGCGGGCGGAGACTGAGCGGAATGGTGGTGGCGGCTCCTCCGGGCTACTCGGGAGCGAATGCCCTGGCGGCGGCGCCCATCCTGACATCCGATACCACACAGGAGTTTCTGGCGGCGAGGGACGCGTCGCTATTGTCTAAAGGTTCTTCTGCCGCGCAGCAGGCTCTGTTCACGGGTTATGCGCCGGCAGGCAACTCGCCCAACGTGATTCCCTTCGACGAACTGGTCCGGCAGGCCGCAAACCGGGCCATGGTTCGAACTCCCGATACGGTTCGGCGTCTCGATACGCGTGCCACCGTCGCGCAAACGCCGCCGCCGCCGATTCCATCCCCCGCCCGCGACCGCAAAGCCGCCGCGCCGCCCCGCGTATCGCAAAAGCTTTCCGATACACGGGCCGGAGAGATGCAGGGAACGCTCGATTTTATTCCCGGAGCGCCATCAAAGGGGCGGAAGCTCAAGACCGATGTCGACGCGCAGGTCTTCTGCGATCAACCGGTGGCGACCCCAACTCACCGCTTCGTGGCTTCGGCGATCGATGCAGCCATGATCATGATTGGATTCGGGTTGATTGTGGTGACCTTTGAGGCCATGGGTGGCAGTTTTGGCGCGGGCAAGGTGCTTTGGCTCGGCCTCGGCGCCGTGCTGGCGCTGGTCGCGATGTTCTACGGCCTGATCTGGGCGATTGCCGGCAGGGAAACGGCAGGGATGCGTTTTGCGGACCTTCAACTCATCACGTTCGATGGATTTCCGCTCGATGCGCGCAGCCGCGCTCTTCGGTTCGCATCGTCCTGGCTGAGCTTCTGCTCCGCGGGTCTCGGTTTGCTGTGGGCCATGGCAGACGAAGAGAGCCTGACCTGGCACGATCACATTTCGAAGACGTTTCCGACCGTCCGGGAAGTGCCCGGAACCTTCGTGCGGCCGCGGCGCTAGCTCCGCCTGGCTACACCGCTTCCTTGCTCGCGGTCTTGAACGGTTGCCGCAGATATTTCGCCACCTCATCCTGCGCGCCCTGCGTATTGTCACGTGTCCTCTGAGCCTGCGTGTATTCGTTCACGGCGCGCTCCATCTGGCCGCTGATATCGAAAATCTTGCCCAGATAAATGTGCGACCAGACTTCGATCCACTTCGGCTTGAGGTCGCCGTTCATGGCTTCCCGAAACTCGTTGGCCGCTGCCTGATAGTTGTGCTGGAGGAAGAATACTTCCGCCACGCGATAGTGCGCCATTGAGCTGTTTTTCTGCGTGTCGAGCGCGCGCTGGTACTCCTTCAGGGCTTCGGGGAATTCGCTGATCTGCACGAACTGTTCCCCGCGCCGGATCGCCACGGCAACGCGCATATCCGGGCTCATCCGAAGAACTTTGTTGTCTGGATCGAGCGTCACCTTTTTGGGCTTGCCGAACGTGTCCACGGAGAACTCGGAAGACGTGCCCATCACCTCGATGCGTTTGTCTTCCGGATTGCCTTCCGTCTCGATATGCAGATCGACCGGCATCCGGAATGTATCGAGATCCTGCGAAATCTTGCCCTGTACCCTGAACCCCTTCTGAGTACGGAAAATCGTGTACTCCAGTTTGAACTCCGGCGCGCCGTTCGACTCCACCCACTGAATAAAGAAATAGTGCAGATCTCCGCCGGTTACGGCCTCGCACGATTTCCGGAAGTCCTCTGTAGTCACTGACTTCCAGGCATATTTCTGAAGGAACGCTTTAATGGCCTCGAAGAACTTTGCGTCGCCCATTGTGCTGCGCAGCATCCCCATGACAACCGCGCCTTTATCGGCGCTGAGAGCCCAGTATTCGGGCGAATAATCCTCCAGCCTGGCCGTCTGAATCAGAGGGACGTTATCGACCGTCAAAGCGGTGACGCTCAGATCTTTCATGCGCTGTTCGAGCGCGGTGGCGCCTTTTTCCTTCTCCGTCCACAACGCTTCGGAATAGAGCGCCATCCCGTTTTCCAGCCACATATGGTTCCGGTTAACCGGCGAAACCTGGACCTCCCACCATTGCCGGGCGACCTGATTGGCGAGCACGCTGGCGTTCACTTCCTTGCCGATGGCCTGGGGCGAAAGGAAGATCATCCCCGGCGCGGCGTATCCGTTGGGCGCGCCGCCGGTCATCTCAATCACGTTCATATTGGCGTAGGGGGCAAGACCGAAGAGCCCGGTGAAGTATTCCATCATCTCCGCCGTGGCCGCGCCATAGGCATTGGCCATGCCCGATTCGGCGCCGCGGAACCATAGCGCCGTGGTCAGTCCGCTGGTTGAGTTTTTGACGGGTGGACCCTTCTGAATGGCAATATCGCCGGGGAATGACGGCTTGATGAAATCGAAGGAGAATGTGTTCAAATCGCCCTTCGCTACGGGCTTCGAATCGATTCCGCTCCCGATAACGCTGAACCCCTGCGGGACCGTGACGTTGATCTTCGAGGTGAAGCGGTCCGCCGTATAGCCGCTGATCGGAAACCAGCGCGAGGGGTAAAGGAGAAACGCGTAATCGTTCTGGATGGCGGCGAACTTGATGCCGTAGATTGGCGAATCCTCGCTGCCCGTGAGCCGGCCGTCATAGTTAAACGTCAAAACCGCGGGTTGCCCTTTCGGTAACGCGTTGGGCAACACGACGCGCACGGTGTTGTCGGCCTGGTTGCGCAGCGATTGCAGATTCTGCCCTTTGTCATCGGTGACGCGGGAGACGGTGAGCGCATTATTCAGTTCGAAGGAGACGTCGCTCAGTTGCTCGAGGGGCACGAAGCGAACGGCGGCGCGCGCGGTGAGGGTCTGAGTGTCGGGGTTGATCTGCACATCGATGGTGTAGCTGTCGACGTCGATCCTGGGGCTTTTGTCGTCCTGTGCCAGACCCGATCCCGCCGCGGCCAGAATTCCGAGGACAAGGATGCCGGTCGTTTTTGCGTTAGGGCTTTTCACGTTAGGGTCTCCAGCAAACGTTCGACTTCATCCGCCGCGCGGCTTATGGCGTCGCCTTCCAGGGAAAGCAGCCCGCTCGAAAGAGATAATGCCACGCGCGCCAACTCCTCCTTCATTTTGCCTCTTTCCGTGGCGTTGTCGAGCAGCAGGGCGGTTTCGGTGGCGATTCGCTCGCCTGTCATTTCTTCCTGCATCAGCTCCGGCACCACTCGTTTCCGGGCGATCAGGTTCACCATGGAGTAAAACGGCACGTCCACCAGCAGCTTGCCAATGGCCCAACTCACTCCCGTGACGCGATAGAAGGTGACCATCGGCGCACCGAGCAGTGCCGCTTCCACCGTGACGGTGCCGCTTGCGGCCAGCGCCACGTCGCAATGGGCCATCGCATCCCATGCGTCTCCTTCAATCGCCTGAATCCGGGTTCCCTCCAGAGGCGGCTCGAAGAATTTCGCGCCGCAGGTGGGCGAAGCGGGCAACACAAAGCTCAGCGGCCGGCCGCGCGCGAGAATCTCGGCGGCGCGCGACAGTTCCGGCAGATGGCGGAGCGCCTCGCGTCGACGGCTGCCTGGGAGCATCGTAATCAGGGGACGACTGGCGTCCAGATTGTGTTTCCGAAAAAAATCTTCGCGCGAGAGCGACGGCCGCACGCGGGAGGCCAGCGGATGCCCGATATACGTCACGGGCACGCCGTGCGCGCGGAAGAATTCCTCTTCAAACGGAAAAATGCACAGCAGGCGATCGATTACCCGCCGCATTGTTTTCACACGGCCCTTCCGCCACGCCCAGACCTGCGGGGCGACCAGGTAGACCACCGGAATTTGCAGGCGCTTCAGCTTCCGTGCCACGCGGAAGTGGAAATCCGGAGAGTCGGTGAGGATGGCGAGATCCGGCTTTTCGCACGCGGCGGATGCGATTAACTCGCGGAAGCGGAGCCAGATGCGAGGCAGGTGCCCCAGCACCTCGACGATCCCGACAACCGACAAATCTTCAGACCGGATCACCGGGCGGACGCCTTCCGCGCGCAGATGCGGTCCCGCGCACCCGAAAAATTCGTATCCGGGCCGGCGGCGGCGCAGTTCGCCAACCAACTCGGCGGCATAGTAGTCGCCGGAGGCTTCTCCAGCCGACACCAGGATGGATCGAGGCGCGCGGGGCAACCTTCAGGGTAACGTTGCGGAGCTTACCGAAGGCCGGGCTTGCGCGTTTCCGGACTTGTTACAATCGTTCAGAATCCGATCGAGTCGCCAATCTCACTCTGAACATGCCATCTGAAAACGGACGTCCCCGGACCACGGTTGACGAACTCAGTCGACGCCTGCGCTCCGGCATGACGCCGATCGACAACAAATTTTCTTACTCGCTGGAGCTTCCGGTGGCTGAGGAGGACCTGCAGCAGTATCTCCAGGAGCCGATTGCCGCGCTACCCCAGTCCGTATCCGAACTGCTGCCGCCGGTGGGAATCGTGCTGGTGCCCTTCCTTGAACGCGGGGCGGCGCGAGGCAATGTCCTGGTGGTTGGGGAGAAGCCGGCCGAACCGAAATTGTTGTTCTCGACGCATGTTGAGAGCGCAGGTTTCGCGACGCTGTTCTTCACGATCAAAGACGAGCAGGTTTCCGATTACCACTATTATCTTTACGACGAGATCTCCGCTCTGCTTTCGCATCGCCTGCCGCAGAACGCGCAGGATACGTACCATGGCCTGCTTCGCGAAGAACTGAACGGTGAAGTGCATGGAGAGGTCGACGAGAAGAGCTGGCATCTGAAGCAGACGCTGCTGCGGCGTCCCATGGCGGCACGGAAAGACGGGAAGCCGTTTCGGGACTATGCAAGGCAATCGTTCGAGGATACGATGACGCTCTATCTGCACGGCATTTGCTGCGATATCGACGTCGAGACAGGGCCGCGCCAACTGCCCAGCCGCCATTTGCGGAAGCGGCTGGAAGCGCTCAAGGTCTTGTTTCCGCCGCCGGAAGGGCATCCCGTGTTCCCTGAAGACGGGGACCATCGGCACCATCATTAACTACGTTTTAATGGATCTCAGGCTCGGGGGTCGCGATGTTCCCACCCAGGAAATCGAAGTCGCAGCCCCGGTCCGCCTGCGTTACACGATCGCTGTAGAGCGCCATGTAGCCGCGCCCATATCGCGGCGGCGGCGCAACCCAGCGATCCCGGCGCAGCCTCAGTTCTTCGTCGGCAACCAGCAGGTCGAGCCTCCGGTTCTCCACGTCGAGTGAGATCCGGTCGCCGTCTTCCACCAGAGCCAGCGGCCCACCGATCCAGCTCTCGGGCGAAACGTGCAGCACGCACGTCCCATACGCCGTTCCGCTCATGCGCGCATCCGAAATCCGGACCATATCGCGGACGCCCAGCGCCAGCAACTTTTGAGGAATCGGCAACATTCCCCATTCGGGCATTCCCGGGCCCCCCAGCGGACCGGCATGTTGCAGCACCAGAACGGAATCCGGCGTGACTTCCAGGCTGTCCGCGTCGATTCGCGCTTCCATGTCGTTGTAATCCCGGAACACAACGGCCGGGCCGGTGTGCCGCAGCAATCGCGGGTCCGCGGCCGAGGTCTTGATTACCGCGCCGCCGGGAGCGAGGTTGCCCTGGAGCACGGCCGTGCCGCCGCTCGCGAACAGCGGATTTGCGCGCGGCCGGATCACCTCGGGGTTATGGTTGCGCGCCCCGTCGAGATTCTCTCCCAGCGTCGTTCCGTTGACGGTCAGGCAATCGAGGTGGAGCAGATCCCGGATCTCCGCCATCAGGGCGCGTATCCCGCCGGCATAGAAAAAATCCTCCATGAGAAATCTGCCGGACGGACGAATATCGGCGAGCACGGGTACGCGCCGCGAGATCTCGTCAAACGTCTGCAATCCGAGCGTCAGCCCGCATCGCCCGGCCATCGCGGCAAGATGGATGATGGCGTTGGTTGAGCCGCCGATCGCCATATCGACCGTAATCGCATTTTCGAACGATTGCCGGGTAAGGATACCGGATGGCTTCGAATTTTCCCAGACCATTTCGACGATTCGGCGGCCGCAATCCATTGCCATGCGTACGTGGTTCGAATCGGCGGCCGGAATCGACGACGCGCCGGGGAGCGTCATGCCAAGTGCCTCGGCCAGGGCCGTCATGGTGGAGGCGGTGCCCATGGTCATGCAGAACCCGGGCGAGCGCGCGATGCCGTTCTCAATACCGCCCCAGTCTTCCTCCGTGAGGTTGCCCGCGCATCGCTCGGCCCAGAACTTCCAGGCGTCGGTGCCGCTTCCAAGCTGCTTGCCGTTCCAGTTACCGCGCAGCATCGGGCCGGCCGGCAGGTAAATCGCGGGAAGATCCATACTAATCGCGCCCATCAGCAGCCCGGGAGTGGTCTTGTCGCATCCGCCCAGCAGAACCGCGCCATCGACAGGCAGGCTGCGCAGCGCTTCTTCCGTATCCATCGCCAGCAGATTCCGGTAGAGCATGGGGCTGGGTTTCATGTACATCTCGGTGACGGAGAAAGCCGGAATCTCGACGGGAAAGCCGCCCGCCTGCCACACGCCCTTCTTCACCGACTCGGCGCGTTCGCGCAGGTGCAGATGGCACGGGTTGATTTCGCTCCAGGTGTTGACGATGGCGATTACCGGCCGTCCCGTAAAGTCTTCCTGGCGGTAGCCGCTCTGCTTCATGCGCGAGCGGTGGCCGAAGCCGCGCAGGGTGTTCGGCCCGAACCAGCGGAAGCTGCGAAGCTCCTCCGGTTTTCGTTTCACGCGGAAGCTTCCGCGGAACGCTCGTTCGCCAGCACGGATTCCAGAATGCCGGTGATCTCTTCGAAGATATACCCGGTCGAACGATCGCCCGAAATCTGAAAATAGCTGTCGCTGGGATAGTAGTCCAGCACGGGGCGGGTGACCTCCCTGTAAGTGCGCAGCCGCTCCCGAATTACGTCCTCCCGATCGTCCTTCCGTGAGACGAGCGGCGCCCCGTCGTCGTCGCAGATGCCCTCGGTTTTCGGTGGCTGGGAAAGAGTGTTGAACATCCGTCCGCATTGCGAGCACTGGCGGCGGCTTACGATCCGGCCGACCAGCACGTCGGCGGGGACATCGAGGTGAATGACGACCGGAGGCGGCTGCTTTCTTTCCGTCAACAACCGGTTGAGGTATTCCGCCTGTTCGACCGTCCGCGGATATCCGTCGAGCAGGAAACCCGCGGCGCAATCCGGCTGCGAGGTACGCGAACGGATCATCAGATTGACCATGGAATCGGGGACCAGGCCTCCGGCGACAACGATCGCGCGTGCTTCAAGACCCAGCGGCGTGCCCGCGTCCAGTTCGTCGCGCAGCATGTCGCCCGTCGAGATCGAGGGAATTTTCGGCCGCAGCCAATCGGTAATCCGGCGCGCCTGCGTGCCCTTGCCACAGCCGGGCGGCCCGAAGAGAAGAATAATCAACCATCGATTGTATGGCACCGGGGGCTATCGCGAAGGAAATCCGCGCACTTCGTATTTTTCCAGGATTTCCGTCCAGAAGCCGCAGGCCTCGAGAATCAGTTCCACCACCTCGCGGACGGCGCCGCGTCCTCCGCTGGCTTCAGTAACATGGTGCGCTTCGCTTTTCACTTCCGGGCGCGCGTTCGCGACCGCAATGGCAAGGCCGACACGGCGCAGCACCACGACGTCCGTCAGATCGTCTCCCATATAGGCGACTTCCTCCGGCCGAAAGCCCCCTTCGGCCATGATCTTTTCGATGATCGGAATCTTCTCGATATGGCCCTGGTAAACGTAATTCATCTTGAGCTGGCGCGCGCGCTCGGCTGTACCGGGCGATTCCCGTCCGCTGATTACGCCGGTATGAAACCCTTTCCACTGCATCCAGGTGAGTGCAATCCCGTCCTGCGAATCGAAGCCTTTCGTCTCGACCATGTTCCCGTCTCTGTCGGGGAAATGATAGAGCTTGCCGTTGGTGAGCACGCCGTCCACATCCATCAGCAACAGTTTGATTTTCGTGGCGCGCGCGCGAACGCCCGGATTCAGATGCATTGTTTCTCCCCGAACAACTTACCGTAGAGCGCCCGTTGCCGCGCCAGCGCTTCCGTATACAGTTCCCGATTTTCCGTATTCGGCTGGATTGTGTCGCCGTATTTTGCCGCCGCGGAGTGAATATCCGGAATCGCGCCCAGCCTTTCGAGCGCCAGCAGAGCCGCGCCGCGCGAGGTCGCCTCCGGTTCAATGCATTGGATCACCGGATGCGCCAGCGTATCGGCCATCATCCGCATCCACATCGGCGAGCGCAGCAACGCACTGCCCGACCCCACCACGTCCCGCGGTTCGCCCAGAGCCGCGTGCATGATCTCGTATACATTGCGAAACCGCAGCGCCACCGATTCGAGCGCGGCGTGCAGAATTTCAATCGCCGATGTATTCGCTCCGAGGCCGGCGATGGCGGCATGCGCATCGGCCCGCCAGCCGGTCGAGCGTTCCCCGGCGAAGAGCGGCAGAATCGTGAGGCCGTGCTGCCCCGCCCGCAAAGCCGAAAGTTCTTTCTCGATTGCGTCGTCACCGTCCGGCAGCCGCAGCGTGCGCTTCATCCACGCGAACACCTCGCCGCCGTTCGAGAGAGCCCCGCCCAGCACGAATCGTTTCCGGTCGATCCGGTAGCAGAAGAGGCCGTCCGGGATGTCGATTTGCTCCGCTTCGACCGCCGCGCGCATGGCGCCGCTCGTGCCCACCATCAGCGCGAACCGGTCCTGCGCCGCGCACCCGCTTCCCACGTTGTCGCACGCTCCGTCACCCAGCGCAGGGAACCAGGGGATGCCGTTCAGTTCTTCCCATTTGCAGGCACCGTTCAAGGGAGCATCCAACTCCCCGGCTGTCGCAAACTGCGCGCGCGAAACCGGGAGCGCGGCGAGCATTTCCGCGTCGTAATCGTTCGCGTTCTGATCCCAGAGCCCCGTGGCCGAAACCATGGAGGTGGAAGCGGCCGCTTTGCCGAAGAATTTCAGGAACAGAAACTCGCCCGCGCTCATCCACCGCTTCGCTCGCTGAAACGCTTCCGGCTGTGTCTCGGAAAGCCAGAGCAGCTTGGCGGGAGGGTAACTCGGATGGATCACGCAACCGGTTCGCTTGTGTTGCGCGTTGTTATCGACCCGTTGCGCGAGCCGTTTGGCTGCGTCCGCGCTGCGCGTGTCGAAAGGATGCAGTAACGCGGTCGCCGGATTGCCATCCGCATCGACCCCGACGATGCTGTGCCAGAATGTGTCGACCGCTACGGCGACGGGCTTCATGCCCTTCGCCCGCATCTGTCCGCAGACGTCGCCGATGGCACGTGCCGCGATGTCCGCGAGTTCCGTGGCATCGATCTCCCAGCCGCCATCGGCGGTGGTGCGGGCGCGGTACGGGATCTGCGAGCCGAAGCTCTCGATCTGCCGGCCGTCGAGCGAGAAAAGCAGCGTGCGGGCGGAGGAACTCCCCACATCCAGCGTGAGAACGCAGTCCAAAGTCAGTTGTAGCATGTGGGACGGGCCTGGTAAGGTTCCGGAGGCGGTACCGGCTTAGCGAATGAACCGGATCTTATAACCCGGCTGCGAGTTCCGGGCCGCTTCGCCTATAAGCGTCATAGCGAACCTCGCACAGGTTGACCGCAAGAGCGCCCGGACAAGTACGCAACCATCGCGCTGGCGTCCAGCGCATAATTCACCTGCGCGATCCTTCGTCCTCGCGCTCCGTTTCGTCATGCTTCACGCGCAGGAATTCATCGACTGGAGTCAACAGCCCCGCATACTTCCCCAATGCGCTGCGGCGCTCGACGGGGTGCTCGGTTCCCGTCCGGGTTAAAGCGGCAAGCAATGCTTTTCGCTCGTCCGCGGAAAGAGTGTTGACCTGACTGAGAATATTCTCGACGGCAGATTCCTGCATAGCGTACTCTGTACCGAGTTTACGTTATTATGCGGAGCATTGATGAATTACGCTGCTAATCAAGCCGATTTGATTTCAGTCCACAGACGATCCCTGTAACGCTGCGCGGCCGACGGCAAAGCCTCCGGCCAAACTCCGCGCCGATAAGTCGCATCCGGCGGATAGAGCACCGGGTCGCGCGGCAGCATCGCCTGCGCGGGGCCATTCGCCGTCGCCGTCTCCGCTACGCGCGCGTTTGCTGCCGCCACGTTTGGCCGCAGCAGAAATTCCAGAAAATCGCATGCCAGCGCATAGCGCTTGCTTTCCCGCAGAACCACCGCGCAGTCGCAGTAGAGCGGATAACCCTCTTCGGGATAAACGAACCCGATGTTTGCGTTTCCGCGAATAGCTTGCGCGGTCGTGGTGGACCACAGTTGAGCGGCCAGCACATCGCCCGACACCAGTTGATCGCGCACCTCCGCGTTCAAATACGCCCGCAGGATTTTCTTCTGCGCAATGGCTGCGGTCCTGGCTGCCTGCAGTTGCCGTTCGTCAATCGAACCGAACGGGTAGCCGAGCTTTTGCAAACAAGCCCCGATGGCATCCTCCGGATCGTCGAGCATGGTGAGACGTCCGCGCAGCTCCGGGTTCCAGAGCGCCGCCCAGCCCCTGGGTTCAGCCATTTGCGCCATGTTCCATGCGACGCCGGTTGCGTTCCACATATAAGGCACGCCCCAGCGCAGTTCCGGGTCCCAGGCCGGACGCTGAAACCGCGCGCCGAGGTTCCCGAGCGACGGCAGGCGGGCATGGTCAAGGGGAGCGATCAATCCATTCCTGGCCATCGGCGCGAGCCTGCTATGCGTGGGGAACACCACGTCCCACCCCGAGTTGCCAGTCATCGCTTTGGCCAGCATCTCTTCGTTGCTCTCATAAGTGGCGTAACGCAGACGCACGCCGCGTTCGTGCTCAAAGCGCGCGAGCATGGCGGGATCGATGTAAGTGGACCAGTTGTAAACGTTGAGACGCGGGCGGGGATCGCGCGCGCAGGCGGCCAGCCCTCCGGCGGCCATGGCGATGCAGGTACGCCGCGTCATCGCTCCTGCAACCTTTGCGACACCAGAATGATGCCGCCGAACGCCACGACAATCAACGCCGAAACGGCATTCAACACCGGACTCACGCCACGGCGCGCCATGGCATAGATCACCATCGGCAGCGTTTCCGAATCCACGCCTGCCACGAGGCTCGTGATCACGTAGTCGTCGAACGATACCACCAGCGCGAGCAGCCCCGCGGCGGCAATCGCGGGCGCGAGCAGCGGCAGAGTCACGCGTGAGAAGGCGTGCCATTCGCTCGCGCCGAGGTCCATCGCGGCTTCTTCGAGCGCCCGGTCGTGGTTCCGCAGACGCGCCGAGATCACGATGGCCACGTACGCAATCGAAAACGCCACGTGCGCAATCACCACGGTGTAGAGCCCGAGTTGCAGGTGCAGGAACCGGAACGCCCACTGGAACAGGGCGAGGAGCGAAACGCCGGTCACGATTTCAGGGGTCACGAGCGACAGGTAGAGCGTCCCGGAGAGAAGACGCGAAGCCTTGCGCCACAGCCCGTAGGCCGCGAAAGTTCCAATCGCGGTGGAGAGAACGGTTGCGCCGGCGGCGACGATCAGGCTGTTCACCAGACCCCCGGCCAGTTGAGGATCGTTCATCGCCGCACGGTACCAGCGGAGCGAGAAGCCTTCCCACAGGGTAAACCTGCCACCGTTGAAACTGAAGACGATCAGGATCAGCAGAGGAGCGTACAGGAAAGCCAGCGCGAGCGCCGCGTAAACGGACAAGGCACGCTGTTTCACATGAGTTCCCTTGCCACCCGGCTGCGCATCAGCCCTGAGAGAATCAGGGCGCTCGCGAGCATCAGAACCAGGGATGCGGCCGAGCCGAAAGGCCAGTCGCGCGCCGTCGTGAACTGGTTCTGAATCAGGTTACCCAGCATCACGGACTTGCCGCCGCCCAGCAGGTCGGGGGTCAGATAAGCGCCCAGACACGGAATGAAAACCAGCATTGAGCCCGCCACGAATCCGGGCGCGGAGATCGGAATCACAACGCGCCAGAGCGTTGCGAACGGGCGCGCTCCCAGGTCGGCCGCGGCTTCGAGCAGCGCCGGGTCGAGACGTTCGAGCGTCGCATACATCGGCAAAACAAAGAAGGGCAGAAAGTTGTAGACCAGGCCCAGCAACACCGCGCCATCGTTATATAACAGCTGCAGCGGCCGGGAGATCAGGTGCAGTCCGGTCAGCACCGTGTTGACGAGACCCGTATCGCGCAGAATGAAAAGCCAGGCATACGTGCGGACGAGAAAACTGGTCCAGAACGGCAGCAGGACGAGTTGCAGATACAGGTTCTTCCGGCGCCCGGAACGCGAGATGAAGAGCGCGAGCGGGAAACCGAGCAGCGCGCAGAGCGCGGTGGAAAGGGCGGCAATCCAGATGGAGCGCCAGAGGATGGCGAGATAGAGCGGGTCGGCCAGGCGCGTGAAACTTTCGATGGTCCACGGCTGTTCGACGCCCCCGTAATCGCCGCGCGTGAGGAAGCTGTATGCGCAGACGATTGCCAGCGGGCAGGCGAAGAAGAGCGCCATCCAGACGCGCGCGGGCAGCAGAAACCACTTCCTCACGGCTCGAACCGGACCTCGTCCGACGGCGTCCAGTGAAGCCACACGATTTCGCCTTCCTGAAAATGGTTACTGTCACGCGGGATCTCCGCAATGGCGCGGCCCCCACCGTCGAGCGCCGCGTTCAGATGCACGCAATTTCCCAGAAACAGAGAACTCTCCACGGCGGCGCGGAGGCAGGGCATTCCTTCGGGCATTTCGCGCGCCACGCGCGTCGATTCCGGCCGCACGCCAGCTTTGCCGAACCAGTTGATGGCTCCGAGAAACCCCGCGACGAAAGGCGTGGCGGGGCGCAGATAGACGTCCTGGGGCGTGCCGAACTGCTCGATCCGGCCCTGGTTCATCACCGCGAGTTTGTCCGACATCGAAAGCGCTTCCTCCCGATCGTGCGTGACGAAAAGAAATGTGATGCCCGTCTTGCGCTGCATGGCTTTCAACTCGGCGCGCATCTGCTTGCGCAGCCCCGGGTCGAGCGCCGCCAGAGGCTCATCGAGCAGCAGCAGTTGCGGCTCCAGCACGAGCGATCGCGCCAGCGCCACCCGCTGCTTTTCACCGCCCGACAACTGCGCGGGCCTGCGGTCGCGCTTGTCCGAAAGTTGGACCAGTTCGAGCGCGCGCAACGCTCTCCGTTCGCGATCCTCAATGCCTCTCTCGCGCAGCCCGAACTCGACGTTCCGCAGCGCGTCAAGATGGGGAAACAGCGCGTAGCTTTGAAAAACAGTACTGACATCGCGTTGCCACGGCTTTAACCCGTTCACCGCCACGCCGTTCAGCAGGATTTCGCCGGCGCTCGGCTGCTCGAAGCCGCCAATCATGCGCAGAGTGGTGGTCTTCCCGCAGCCGGATGGCCCCAGCAGCGAATAGAAACCGCCACGCTCCAGCGTGAGACAGACATGATCCACCGCGCGATGACCGGAAAAATCCTTTACTACCTGGCGGAGTTCGAGAACGGATTCCCTCATGGTTCGTTCTGCACCAGATAGTCTTTCGCCGCGCCAGGCTGGCTGTATTCGTAAGGCCCGCGGACCGTTGGCCCCTCATACTCCGACCATTCCAGACCGGTGGCCCGCCAGGGATTCTTCGGCGCGATGGCGCCCCCGCGGATACTGTGGAACAGATTCCACAGAAAAATCACCTGCACCGCGGCAAGCGCAAAAGCGGAAAACGTGATCCAGCGTTGCAGGGGCATCACTTTCGCCAGAAAGTCGAAGGTCGTGAAGTCGGAATAGCGGCGCGGATTGCCCGCGAAACCGGCGAAATGCATGGGCAGGAAAGTAGCGTAAGCGCCGATGAACGTGAGATAGAAGTGCAGCTTCCCCAATCGCTCGTCCATCATCCGGCCGAACAGCAGAGGGAACCAGTAGAAAGTGGCGGCGAAGATGCCGAACAGCGCCGCGATCCCCATAATCAAATGGAAATGCGCCACCACGAAGTAAGTGTCGTGGAAGTAGGCATCGATTTCGGGCTGCCCCAGGAACAGGCCCGAGAGGCCCCCGGTTACGAAGACGGAAACGAAGCCAAGCGAGAACAGCATCGCGGTGGTGAGCCGCAGCGAGCCGTTCCAGGCGGTGGCAATCCAGTTGAATGTCTTGACTGCCGACGGCACGCCGATCACCATGGTCAGAAAAGAAAAAACTACCGCCGAGTACGGGTTGATGCCGCTGATGAACATGTGATGCCCCCAGACCACCAGCCCGAGGAAGGCGATCGAGATCGACGCCCACACCATCGCGCGATAGCCGAAGAGCGGCCTCCGCGAGAAGTTGGCGATCAGATGCGAAACGATTCCCATGCCCGGCAGGATCGCAATATAGACCTCGGGATGCCCGAAGAACCAGAACAGATGTTCCCAGAGCAGCGGCGACCCTCCGCCGTTCCGGATCGCTTCATCGGCAACCAGAAGGCCTGCGGGGACAAAGAAACTGGTGCCGGCCAGACGATCGAGCAGGATCAGCAGCAACGCGGCCAGAAGCGCGGAAAATGCGAGCAGGCTCAGGATGGCCGCAACAAACCAGTTCCAGCAGGTCGCCGGCATCCGCATCAAAGTCATGCCAGGGCCGCGTTCGTCGATCACCGTCGCAATCATATTGATTGCCGTCAGCAGGGACGATATCGAGAACACCGCGATGCTGAAGAACCACAGCGTCTGTCCGAGGCCTTCGCCGGGCCCCGAGATTGCGCCGACCGCGCTCAAAGGAGGATAGGCGGTCCAGCCGGCAAGCGGGCCGCCGCCAGTGGCCAGAAACGAGCCGAGTAGCAATCCAAACGATAAGGCGGCAATCCAGAACGAAGCCCGGTTCAGGCCGGGGAACGCCATGTCAGCCGCGCCCAACTGCTCCGGCAACACCAGATTGCCGAATGCGTTCAAAGGCGCGAGCGTAAGCACAAAGAACACCATGACGGTGCCATGCAGGGTCATCAGGGACAGGTAGTATTCGGGCGCCATGACGTCGCCGTCCCCAATCGTCGCCTCGGGATAGATCAGGTGGAAGCGCATGACGAGCGAGAGCGCGGTCCCGAGCAGCACGGCCAGGAGCGAAAGAAAGAAATACTGGCGCGCGATGGTGCGATGGTCCGTGCTGAAGAGGCGCGAGCCGATGCTCCGCTTTAATGCCGCGTGCGTTTCCATTGGTCGTATTCGGCGGCCGGCATTGCGATCAGGACGCTGCGCATCTGGCTGTGCCCCAGGCCGCACAACTGGGCGCAGGCGATCTCATAGTTCCCCGGCCGGTTCACGTGGATTTCGAGCGGGATTTCCATACCCGGCACAATGTCCTGCTTGGTGCGGAGTTCACGCACGAAAAAGTCATGGATCACGTCGCGCGAGTGCAGCAGAAGAAGCACATCGCGCCCCACCGGAATGCGCAGCGTGGCCGTGACGAAGTCGTCCTTTCCGGTGGGATCTTTCGGATCGATGCCGACCGGGTCGCCTGCAGCGTCATTGATGAACTCGATGCCGGTGTGCCCGAAGTACCCGTCGGGGCCAGGATACCGAAAGCTCCACGCGAACTGGTGGGCGTCGACTTCAATGGTCTCTTTCCCGGGGGCCCGCGTGGCAACTTTCGCCCACCCGCTCGATCCGAGGAAGGAGAGCGCGAGGAAGAGCGCCGCCGTGGCGGCGGTCCAGGTGAGTTCCAGGCCGCGATGCCCGGTCATGGAAGAGGCGGCCTTTCGTTTCCTGCCCCGCAGGATCGTCCACGCCAGAAGAAGTTGAGCCGCAATGAAGATAATGCCCGCAATCCAGAGTGTCCATGTAAACTCGCGGTCCCAGGCGTGGGCGCCGGCAGTGATAGCCAGCGGGAACCATACCGGTCTCGCTGCAAAGAGAACGCACCCGGCCACGGTGAGGACGAGCAGAATCAGGCCGAGTAACATTGGTTTTCGTCGGAGAAGCTTCCGGTATGTCGGAGAAACTCCAGTATATCGACGCCCTGCCCGGCCAGCCGCGCCAGTCCTCGTACACTGGAGAGGATGATCGTCAGGATATTCCTGGTCCTGGTATTGGCGGGCGCCGCGGCGGCGCAAACTGTCTGTCCGCCGACGCCCCAGTTCTCCCCCTGCGACCTGGTTTTCGACATTCCCTCAGCCAATGGCACCCAGCCCATCGATCTGCAGGCCGAGTTTCGTTCGCCGCACCAGAACACAGGCGTGGCGAAAGCCTTCTGGGATGGCGGCACCCGCTGGGTCATCCGCTACGCGCCAGCCGAGGCTGGCACCTACGCCTGGCGATTGACCGGAGGGCTTGCGGGTTTCGCCGGAAAGACAGGGCAGTTCACTGCTACCCCCTCGCCCGATCAGGCGGAGAAGCCGGGCTGGTTACGCGCCGCCAACTTGCACCATTTCGCATTCGTGGATGAGACGAATCCGAACATTCTAAAGCCTCACCTCTGGATGGGAGCCATGGTTCCGGGCTTCTTTTCGATGGGCCTGCCGCAATGGAAATCGCTAGTCGATACGCGCGCCGGACAGCATTTCAATCACCTCGGAGTCACTCTCGTGGATGAGGGGAGCGCGTCTGCTTTTCAGTCGCCGGAGTTTTTCCGCGCGGCGGAAGAAAAGCTGCGCTACGCGAACGAAAAGGGCATTATCGTCGATATCGCGTTCTTCGGCCCCGGAGGATTGATGAACCGTCTGCTCCCGGCTCGCGAGAACCGGCAGAAATGGTTCACTTATGCGCTTTCGCGGCTGGCTGCGTTCGATGTGACGTGGCAGGGGCTCGAAGCATGGGAAACCTATGACAACGGCCGCGAACTGCTGAAAGAAATCGCCGGCTACCTCACCGATCTCGATCCTTACAAGCGCACGCGCTCCAGCCGGACCGAAATCACGTCCGGACCGCTGGTGGATGACGGCTGGCTCCGCTACCGCTCGTACCAAACCGGCAATGACGGTTCCGTTGGAGCCATCGAACAGCAGATTTATCAATACCCGGCGGTGAACAATTTCGGCGCTGGCGCGCCCGATGCCGATACGTTCCGGCATCGCCTGTGGAACGCCACCATGAGCGGTCAATATCCTTCCACCGCCATTCCGAACGAACAGGCCGCCGGCGAAATGAAGATCTGGTACGAGTTCATGCGGGACACACGGCATTGGGAGCTGGAACCGTTCTTCGACGTGCGGAACGGCCGCGGGCTCTCGCTCGAAGATGTCGAATATATCATCTATGTGGAAAAGCCCGGGCCCGTGACCGTGAATCTCGAAAAGCACACTTATGACGCACGGTGGTTCGATCCGGCAACCGGGCAATCGGTGAAGCTGAAGGACATCAAGACGGAAGTCTTCACGGGAGAGCCTCCGGATCGCACGCACGACTGGGTGCTGCAGATTTCGCGCGAAGGCCACAAGGCGTCCATGCTGAAAAGCTACCGGTTCGATTCGCGCGAAAATGGCATTGAGTTGCAGGTGGTCGAGGGGAATCCCGATAAGGTTCCGTTCGATGTGACCGAGCCCGCCGGGGATATGATTTCCCTGAGCCGGCCGGTGCATTTTTCGGTGAAACTCAAGCGGGAGACAGAGGCACTGCAACGGATGATGTATGAATGGACCGGCG
>Ga0208357_1000440_pt1 | contig 33899 bp, 35 predicted proteins | sample NGESurdeep092012_6_FD_184487 | JGI IMG/M metagenome (GOLD analysis project Ga0208357, IMG submission 184487) | Arctic peat soil microbial communities from Barrow, Alaska - NGEE Surface sample F52-2 deep-092012 (SPAdes) | ecosystem: Environmental > Terrestrial > Soil > Wetlands > Peat ...
GTCAGGATAGAAGTTCTGGCCCATAGAACAAATTAAAACAGAATCTGCTCCTCACACCATCGACCCGTCACATAATCTATGCCCGACAGACTCCTAGTTCATTCCAAATCCAGCTGAGTGGCCGTTATCGACAAAGACGAGCACCTTGAAGCCTGCCGAACTACCCAGTTGAATTCCACGAAGGTGGGGCCGAGATAGGTAAATCTACGTGGTGTCCTTTACGAGGACTCAGGTACTAGACAGCGCCTTAGGGGGCGTATGATGATCGGCTGAGAGAGGAAAGGTGTTGTCGACAACAGTGCGCAAGACCGTCGGCGCTCCCCATCGCATCACGCTCCATCCAGACAGAACACGGCTACGGCGCGGTCGCAACGACCTTTCCTACGTGATGGTTCACATCGAAGATGCTGAGGGCAACCTGATTCCAGATGCCGTCATGCAGGTCAATTTCAAAGTGGCTGGAGCGGGCCAACTGGCCGCTGCCGGCAATGCGAATCCGAAAGAGATGGACAGCTTCCGTCTGCCTCGCCGTAAGACATTCGGGGGGATTTGTCTGGCAATTCTTCGCCCGACCGGCGCGGACGGAGCGATCCAATTGGAAGCTTCCGCCGAGGGGCTGCAATCGGCATCGACGGAGATCAAGGTCGGATAACCTTCAACCCAAAGATCGCACCTACTAGATTGCTTACCTAAGGCGGCGATGGACTCGCCCCGACGCTCAACGGCATTGACTCCGACTTCGCTGCCGGGGCGGGTCATTGAGTGTTCGATTGAACCCTATGCTTCAGCGGCACTGCGACGGAAGATTTTCGTTAGAGCTTATCTACATTCAGTCTGAATGGTACGAGGGCTGTTATCGTACCGGGAAACAAGCGTAGCAACGCTCGTTTCTATGCTGCAGTTTCTGAAGACAATCCGCTCTGAAGGGGACCCCAGCTTCCGAAGGAGACCGCGAACAGGTTGCCAATCGAGCAGAACAAGTCCAGCAGGTAACAGGCGGGACGGTGGAGTTGGCTTATGTCGATCAGGGTTACACAGGACCTTACGCCGCAGAGGCCGCTCAACAGCGTGGCACCCAACTGGAGGTGGTCAAACATTGCCTCGCTGGATGTGAAGCACCATCCGCCCGCTGTCGATGTCGGCTACCTTCAGCCGACACGGCGTACGCCGGTCGCCTATGAATCGCCGCGTTCGAAGGATCGTTGCTCATGCGCACACCTCGACAAGCAGGCTCATGCAGTCGGCGGCCTGCGTGGTGTGCACCTGGGCCAGCGGCAGGTGTGGGTAGTTCTGCATATCGAGCCGCGGTGGTCTTCGTTCTATCCGGCACAGCATGAGATGACGCACTGCATCGAAGCTGATCGTGCCCAACTTCAAGGCATCTTCGATGGCGTGCGTTACTTCGGAGAGATCGAAGGTCTCCATCAGCCGTAGCACCTGAACATACTCGCGGCTGCCATGCTTCCTGAGCCTGGCTTCAAGGAGACGACGCAGTTCGGCAAAGCAGTCCGGCAACTTCCAACCGGCGAGTGGTGCAGCCTGATCGAGAGCCCGCGTCTTCTGTTCCAGCAGAGCCAGATAGTGCAGCGGATCGGCTTGAAGCAGGATCTCAACTGGAATGCCCTCCCAGGGCAGGTCCGTGATCGTGCGTCGGTATCGGCTGTGCACCCGGGATGAGTGGCCCGCGCAGCTTGGGCGCACAGAAAACGGCCGACGGGCACGCAGCTCAACTTGGATTATTCCTGCTTTTTGACGAAGACAGATCAGTTCCACTTCCGCAATGTTCGGGATGAGGTTTGCGCGATTCATGGCTAAAGATTTACACCAGCAAACGCTGCTTCACCAAATGTGTGCCAGAACCCACATAATTAGCAAAACGACACCCTGATAATGATGTACCTATCGATGCATCGTGGTTCTTCTATGCAATGAGTTCCCGCCATGCGTTCTTGGTTGTCAGTGGTTTTGTCTGGCGATCACTACACTAAATGAAACGGATTAAACTACCTGCGGCAGCCAATGCAGACGGGTTCGTAGAGATGAGCGGCGCGCTTCAATAATACCTACCGGTCTGTATTCAAGTCTTTGCGGAGTAATTCCTCAATATTGATTTTCACTGACAGCCCTGCCTGCGATGAAGGCGATCACTTCATTTGCAGAGGCTTCGCCGTTCGGATCTGGACGAAAAATTTGTGCGGCATAGAACGGGACGACGTGCAACGGACGTGACCCCTAATAGCCGACCCTGCAGGGACTTCTCGCGTAGGGAGTAAGGCAAAATGAATGCCTAATCCAGAATCGATGGTAGGAACTTCGAATTCTTCATCTCCGATGTTCCACGAAACGGTTCCCGGCTGTTCAAGGTCCATGCGAAGATCTTTGCCATGGTCGATCCAACCGCGTTCTTGCTTAGGTGTCCAGATTTGGAACTTTGTAGTGTGCTTTTCAATCTGGTATCGCTTGACGGGCTGCGGAGGCATATCCCACACGGAGCCGTCGTGCAACGATCGCAAAAGTTTAATGTACTCGCTGTGGGCCCATACAAGCGGCATGCCAGAACCCGCAGGATGGCCGTTGAACAACAGCCTCTGAGGAATGTCTTCGGCGTCCCAAACCTGTTCCGGGATCATGCCACACGCACTCGTCTGGCGCGCCATCGTTTTGAGGAGGTCAAGCGCATAACCCGAGTTGCCTGCAGCAATTTCGTAGTGACCTCTCTCGCCGGCCAGCAGCGGCCATCCGCGCCCAATACCGAACTTCTGGAACGGAGCTCCATCAGCTGTTTCGCCATAGCCATCATCGGTCGAACGAACCCATACGGGGCCAGTCTTCGTATCTCTCTTCAAGGTTTCATCCAGCAACTTGACGGTGTCAAGAATTCTTGGGTCTGTCGCTGATCTCAAGCCGAATCGTACTAAACAGATCGCATCAGGGCTTAAAATATCGATTGCAGGATGAACCTTCGAGTCTGAAGGCAGGTTCGGCATCTTGAGCGTTAGACCATCTGCATTTTCTTGCTGGACCCTCGCCGGCGGCATCATTCGTACGTAGTAGCCTCTGAGTCCATGTTTGTCTGCGAGCGATGTCCCTTCCACGTAGGTAAACTCATCGATCGCATCATTCCATACATCGGCAGTCTTACGGAGGAACTCAGCCTTCTCTGTTTCTCCTACGTCTTGCTCAAAGTCAGCAGCGGCCAGCAGTGCGGCAACTTCCGTTGCCATGGTGTAAGGGGAGTAGCCCGGCATGGCCTCCCAGCGGTCCTGCTGGGTGAATGGCCCGTGCTTTAGCAGAAACTCGGCGGCGCGCCTCACCATAGGACGAGCGTCGTAGCCGTCCAGTGCACCCTCGCGACGAAGCTTGTCGGCCAACAGGATAGGAAGAGCGATACCGTCCATCTGGATAGCACCCCAATGAGGGGTGCCATCCAGCCACATATTCTGACTCCAGCCCCCGTGGTCGTCTTGAGTGCAGTTCAGGTAGAAGAGAGCGGATCGAGCGGATCGAGCGTCTCCTGATGCGAGCTTGCCCATCGCTGTTTCCACCATGTCCCGGGGCCAAAGAACATGATAGCCACCTACGTCGTCGTCAGACCGTGCGAGCCCCCAGGGAAGCGACAGACTCGCGACGAAGGCCCCGGGAAATCGTTTTGACTGATGGGTCTCAAGGACAGCCGTGCTCACGCGGTACATATCTAAAGGTTGTTCGGAGAGATCGTGAATCTCGTCGTACGTGCTCTGCGCTTCATTCCAACCCTGCTTGAAGAGAGCACTTGTCTTATCGAAATCTTGTAGGATCCCAGCGCGTGCCTGTTGCGCCGCTTCAGCAGGATGCGCACCACAAGCCAGGGAAACGAGAAATCTGCCGTCGTCGCTTGTGTAATCGATCTCAGCCGTCAATGCAATATTTCCTTTCATAGCCGTGTTGCTTTCGGGAAGAGGTTCGTGATGGGAGAGTGCTGTGTAACCATCCGATTTACCGACATACCCACAGCTGGATTGTTTCAGGGGAGGTTTGGCCACTGCTGCCAGACAAATTCGTCCGCGCGACGCGATAAGCATCTTCTTGCCCTTATAAGTCCCGACCCAGGCGTTGTTATCTGCGCCTTGATCTCCCATATGTGCCTCGATAAAGAGATAAAGCTTCAGACTAGAAGCAGCAGGTTTCGGTCTGAAATGTACCCGTATCATGAGGGTGTCGCGAACAGGATCGGTGATGATCTCTTTGGTCAACGTGTAACGACCTTGCTTGCAATGAGACTCAATCATGCAGGCCGGGATCCCCGTCTTTATCCATTCCACGCTATGGTCCGCGTCCCACTCCTCATCTGAGAAGAAGCCTGCCCCATCGGCAATCAGAAATCGGACGGAACGAGTATTGGCTTGATCGACATCGGGGAAATAAATCTCGTTCAGCGTACCATTGCCAATCGTGTACCAAATCCGACTTTGGGATGTGACCGCCGTACCGACGATTGTTTTTGCGCCCGAGGTCCACCGTGGCTTTGTACCCGGTTTTCCCTTAGCTCTTATAAGCGCCTTTGGTCGGGTCTCCTCGTGCTCTTCAATGCCCCTGTCCACGCTATGCCTCTTGCTTCACAAAATTGTGCACATCTGCAAATGACCCTGCCACAACATGTCGCCCGGCGAAGGTGATTACACCAGCGGAGATCGCCGTACCCATACACCAGGAGCATAATTTGCCATAAGAAATAACCTGACGTGTCGCATTCAACGCCGCTGCTCCGGAGTCAAAGGCTAATTTCGCACCTAAAAGTCCTCGGGCTCTGATGTTTTGTTGGGACGTGAAGATCAAGGCCAGAGTGACGCTAAAACTTGCTAGGCCCAACAGCGCGTCCGATATCCCGAACGGATGCGCAGCCTTTGATTGGGTAATTCGATCAGAATCAAAAACTGGACAAGACGGATCTGGACGATGGGAGATAGCACCTGTCTGATAAAGAGCAACGGGAACCAGAGCAACCAAGGCACCACAGCAAGCAGCCAACATGATTCGTTGATTGACGTCGTCTGAGGAGGGGATATCGCTGACACAAAAATTCGTAGTCATTTTGAACATTTCTTCGCAGCGAGCGTTCCGCCGACGACCGCCAGCGCCACGATTGCACCAAGGGTGAACCAGCTCTTGTGCAGCGTCACAAAGATTTCGGCACTTGATCCCGTCGATCGATCCGTAAACTTTCCTCTCGCGCTATGAACGCCGGGCACATACTCGTAGAAGTTATTCGGCGCATTCGGATCCTTCGGCTCACCCGGGATCTGCTGGGACTTGTAACCCGTTTTTCCGAGGTAGCGATCGAGGATGCCACGAATAATTCTCTGCCCGACGATTGCCATCACGGTCGGACTGCCAACCCAGTACTCCCTCCTCGGATTTCGAGATAAGCCGGCCTGCACGACCACCTCGGCGGTTAGCTCAGGCTCGAAGATTGGCGGTACGGGTTGCGTATCATTCGGCATGCGGTTTTTGACCCAGTCGAATTGCATCGCATTCATTGCAGGCATCTGCACAGTCGTGACGTTTACATTGCTCTTGTCGTGATGAAGCTCGCAGCGAAGTGAGTCGGTGAAGCCATTGATCACATGTTTGCACGCACAACATGCAGATTGCAAAGGAATGGAGCGATACGAAAGCGCGGAACCAATCTGAATGATCGTTCCTCGATCTCGTGGAAGCATTCGCTTGAGCGCAGACAATGTTCCATGAACAAAACCCAGATAGAGAACGTCCGTCACCCGCTTATAGTCTGCAGCCTCCATCTCTTTGACTGGCGAGAAGACACTCACCATAGCGTCGTTTACCCAAATGTCGATCGGCCCGAACTCTTGCTCGACGCGACTCGCAGCCTTGTCTACAGCCTCCGAATCGGATACATCCACTGGCAGTACGATTGCGCTGCCGCCGAGCGCCTCACACTCTGATTTGGCGGCCTTCAAGGCTTCTGGGTTCCGAGCTATAAGACCTGTTTTGGCGCCTCTTTTCGCAAATCCGTGGGCGCTGGCACGGCCCAGCCCCGCCGAAGCTCCAGTGACGACTACAACCGGCGAACTTTGCATGATTCTCCTTGATATTCTCCTTGATCAGCTGCACTAAAACTACCAGCCACATATGAAGTCTGATGCAGATTCTTCGCTCTCCGACACAACGGCATAAAAGCCTTCCTGCATCTCAGATTTTGACGTAAGAAGGCGGACATCATGGCAGTCGATGACGAAAGGCATGTTGAGATCGTCAACGCTCTCGACAACTCTCATTTCCATGGGCTCGTTTGTTGCGACCCTACCTCCGTTCTTCTTCTTACTGGCTTTTGGCCCGTTCTAGGAACAAGCGTGGTTATATTCGCCGGAGACGGTAATGTGGCCGTGATAGTTCCCGAAGACGAAGTGGAGATTGCGGATGTCTCTACCTCGGCACGGATTATCCCTTATAAGCCAAGTCAGTTGCAAAGCCTAGAGTGCCCCATTCGGGCGCTAAGCGCACCTATTAGGCTAGCTATAGCTTCGCTTTCTCTGTCTGGTAAAACTCTCGGGGTTGAATTCAGGCAGACGATGCAGCCTGCCAGCTATGCTTCTGCTGCGCATTTTCATGCGTCGCTAGTGGATTTGCTGGGCGGGTTGTGTCTGTCATTGAAATTGGTCTCGTGCGATCCAATCCTTGAGCCGCTAAAAGCAAAGAAGACCAAGAAAGAGATTTCCTTAATGCAGTGGGCCGCGGATATTGCGGCGGACGGCTTTATAGAAGCCAATCGCTGTATTACCGTGGGGATGCGTGAGACCGAGGTCGCTGCGGCGGCGCAGTCCGTTTTCGACACTTCTTTGAAGGCAGAAGGGCTTGAACGCAGTTACGGCTTCTTCTACTGCATGTCGGGTCCGAACTCTGCGAAGGCCGCGGCTGCCTATGCTCGCACCCGCCAGCGAACCATTCGGCGTGGAGACCTGGTCATGATTCACGCCAACACCTGCGCGGACGGGTATTGGACAGATATCACCCGAACCTACACGGCAGGTGAGCCGACCGAACGGCAAGATGCCATACGGATAGCTATCACCAAAGCCCGTGCGGAGGCGTTGAACGCGATCCGTCCTGGAGTAGCCGCGAGCGATGTGGATCGCGCGGCACGCAGCGTCATGACCAAGCATGGATTCGGGGCTGCGTTCAGACATGCTACCGGCCACGGAGTTGGCTTTGCAGCAGCAAATGCGAATGGCCTGCCGCGCATTCATCCCGAATCACCGGATGTCCTGGCGGAAGGGATGACCTTCAACATCGAACCGGCGGCATACTTCGATGGCTACGGCGGGATGCGCCATTGCGATGTCGTTGCCGTCAATTCAAACGGCGCGACAGTGCTTACTGATTACTAGAAAGCTGCTGATGACTAAAGATGCCAAAATCACGGGGAGCAAAGTGCAGGTCTTTACTGTGCCGACCGATGCTCCTGAGTCTGACGGCACATACGCGTGGGATAGCACGACGATGGTGCTCGTTTCAATCCAATCCGGAAGCTGCACTGGGCTGGGCTATACCTATGCAGACGCAGCAACCGGGAAACTGGTGCAGACGCTACTCGAAAAGGTTGTAAGCGAGCGCGATGCCTTTGACCATGGCGCCATTCTCCAAGCCATGTATCGCCATGTCCGGAACCTTGGCGAAACCGGGATGACCGTGATGGCGATTGGCGCGGTCGATAACGCACTCTGGGATCTGCGCGCTCGCCTGCTGGATCTGCCGCTTGTGAGTCTTTTAGGAAGAGCGCAGGACGGTATTCCCGTCTACGGTAGTGGGGGATTCACGTCTTACAACGACTCCCAGCTTGAGGCTCAACTTGGCGGCTGGATCGAGAATGGCTTTTCCATGGTGAAGATGAAAGTGGGCACAGACGCAGCAGATGACCCGCGACGTGTCGCCGTTGCACGCAAGGCGATTGGAGAGAAAGCCGAACTCTTCGTGGACGCCAACGGTGCCTATACGGTCATGCAGGCCCTCGATCTGGCGCATCGTTTCGCGCAGAGCGGTGTGCGCTGGTTCGAAGAGCCGGTAAGCTCGGACAACCTGACCGGCCTGTGCCAGGTGCGTTCGCGTGCCCCGATCAGTATGGATATCGCAGCGGGCGAGTATGGCTATACCGCCTGGTATTTTCGTCGCATGATCGATGCTCAGGCCATCACCATATTGCAGGCGGACGCCACCCGCTGCGGCGGCATCAGCGGATTTCTGGATGTCGCGTCTCTCTGCTGGGCGGCGAACATCCCTCTCTCTTCTCATTGCGGCCCTAGTATGCATCTGCACGTTTGCTGCGCGGTTCCGCGTGCGATTCATATGGAGTTCTTTCACGATCACGCACGGATTGAACGGATGTTTTTCGACGGATTTTGTGAACCGGAGAACGGGGTGATGAAACCCGATCTATCCCGGCCCGGAATGGGCCTGGAATTGAAAGAGACATCTGCTTCTCCCTACCAGGTCTGAATAATCGGGAGACCGCTGACGCTCTCGCACGTAACGAATTAGTAAAAGGAGAAAGACCTCATGGCTAAGCAGGTTTCCGATCTAATCATAGAACGGCTGATTGAGTGGGGAGTAGATACTATTTTCGGCTTTCCCGGCGACGGAGTGGACGGATTCTTCGAATCCCTGAGGACGCACCAGGATAAGCTCAAATTCATCCAGGTGCGACACGAAGAGGCTGCCGCCTTCGCAGCCGTTGGATATGCGAAATATACGGGGCGGCTTGGGGTGTGTTGTGCCACTTCGGGACCAGGAGGTGTGCATCTCCTCAACGGTCTTTACGACGCAAAGTGCGATCTCCAGCCTGTTCTCGCCATTACGGGCCATACCTTTCACGACTTGATCGGCATGGATTACCAACAGGATGTTGATCTCGACAAGCTCTATATGGATGTTGCGGTATTCAACGAACGTGTCATGGGGCCTGCTCATGCCGTGAATGTCGTTGATATGGCCGTCCGAACCGCGTATGGAAGACACGGTGTAGCGCATATTTGCATCCCCAAGGACATCCAGGAATGGGAGGTCACGGACAAGCACCGCAGCAATGCGAACGTAGCTCAGCATAGCGGCGACTGGAGCGTGCCTTCGACCGCCAAGCCTGCTCCGTCGCTGATACAGAAGGCCGCGGACATTATCAATAAAGGCTCAAAAGTCACTGTGTTTGTGGGACGCGGTGCGCTTGGCGCGCGCGAAGAGGTTAGCCAACTTGCTGAACTCGTCGGGGGTCCCGTGGTTAAGGCGCTCCTGGGCAAAGCCGTATTGCCGGATCGCAGTCCGTATACGACGGGGGGTATCGGTCTTCTTGGCACGTCGCCCTCGGTTGATGCTATGGAAGAGTGCGACACCCTCATCATGATTGGCACGAGCTATCCCTATATGGAATTCTTGCCCAAGCCAGGCCACGCTAAGTGTGTGCAGATTGAGATCGACCCGACACGCATTGGCCTTAGGTATCCTACCGATATCGGACTAGTTGGGGACTCGAAGACGATACTCGCGGCTTTGCTCCCGCTTCTCAAAAAGAAGGGAAATAAGTTTCTGAAGACCGCGCAGGAGCGTATGAAGGATTGGAACGGATTGATGGAAGAACGCGCCACCCGCAAAGACATGCCCATGAAGCCGCAGGTTGTTACGCATACGCTGAACAAGCTGCTCAACGACGACGCCATCATCTCCTCCGACAGTGGTACGATCGCCACGTGGACGGCACGCTATGTCGAAATTCGCGGGACAATGCAGTTCTCACTTTCTGGGTCCCTCGCGACGATGGCGAATGGCCTTCCCTACAGCATTGGCGCGTCAGTGGCATATCCGGGAAGACAGGTCGTCTGCGTTGTGGGCGACGGTGGCCTGACCATGCTCATGGGCGAAATCGCAACGCTGGTGAAGTACAACTTGCAGGTAACCGTGATTGTCATTAAGAACAACGTGCTGGGTCAGATCAAATGGGAACAGATGATCCTGGAGGGGAATCCCGAGTTTGGTGTCGAACTACAGCCGATCGACTTTGCTAAGGTCGCCGAAGCATGCGGAGCGCGCGGTTTTACAATCGAGCGACCCGAGGAAGCCGAGCAAGTGTTGCGGGATGCGCTAGCGCACAAGGGCCCGTCAATTGTGCAAGCCGTTGTCGACCCCAACGAACCACCCATGCCCGGCAAGATTACGACCGGACAGGCTATCAAGTTTGTGAAGTCTCTCGCACGTGGACAGAGGGACGCCATCAAAATCATCAAAACGATCGCAGAAGACAAGATTCGTGAGGTCATCTAAATCGATGCTGAATGAATCCGCATTCTCCGCCCGGGCGCCTGCGCGTGACCTGCAGATCATCGCAAATCATATCCGTGAAGGTCACTTTCAGCGAAGCCTCTCGCTCCTGACCGCGATGACCAGCCTGGTCAGCGGACTCGAGGTTGCTTACGAGCACTATCGCGGAAGTTATAGTCGGCGGGTGATGTACACACCGGTAATTCTTAGCGCTCTCCTGGCTGCAGCTGGCCTGGCGGGCTTTTTCAGTCGTCGCGCGGCGCGAACTATACTTCGTCTGGTTTCAGTCGTTACGCTGATCGATACCACCGTCGGCTTTTATTTTCATGTGCGCGGTATCCACCGGAAACCTGGTGGATGGCGGCTTCCCATGACGAACATGATTATGGGACCGCCAATCTTCGCGCCACTCCTGTTCGGCACAAGCGCCTATCTCGGTCTCATCGCGTCTTACCTTCAACGCGAAGATGCGTCGCAACGTGTCTCAGACTCGGGCGAGGACCGGTTTCTTGCTCGTTTGCTTCCTTCCAAAGAGGGTCGCGAGTTGCTCTCCGTAGAACAAGACGTGCGAGAGGGACAATTCCAACGCCAGGTAGCGATTGTCACGGGCATCAGCGCACTGCTGAGTGGGTTTGAAGCGTACTACTCCCACTACAAAAATAACTTCCGATATTGGGTGCAGTGGACTCCCGTAGTTCTTGCCCCGCTGCTTGCAGGGACGGCATTCGCTTCGGTCAAGAGTAGAAAGATCGCCACCACGGCATTACCGGCGCTCTCTGCACTAGCGGGCGCGGATGCTGCAGTTGGCTTCTTCTATCACGGCCGCGGCGTTCTTCGCAGGCCAGGCGGAAGCAAGCGCCTACTCTACAACATCATGTACGGCCCACCGATCTTTGCGCCACTCCTCTTTGGAGCTGCCGGAATGCTGGGCGCGCTTGCATGCCTACTTCGACGGAGGAGAGCATGAACACGCGAATCGAGACTGCTGATCCGGTGCTATGCCCCCGGGATGCGAGGACAGGCGAGCCATCACTGCCGACCCGTGAACCCGGATACTACCCAGGCTTCAGCACACTCTCGCAAAGCTCCTTCTGGGATGAAGCCACGCGCACCGTTGTGAACCAGCGCGTTGCGACCCCCTCCTCCATGAAGTTCTTCAATGCCCAGGAATGGACGTTCTGGACCGCAGTTTTCGATCACCTAATTCCTCAGACCGACAGGGCTGCCGATCGTAGAATTCCCATCATCGCTCCACTCGATCAGCGCCTCTATCTGAACCAAACGGTTGGATACCGGTATGAGGATATGCCGCACGATCGCGACGTGTACAAAACGTTCGGCATCGAAGCTATCAATCAGGAGGCGCGTCACCGTTACGGTGGCGAATTTCTTTTGCTCCCACACCTGCATCAGGACATGATCCTGAGAGCGATTCACGACCGCAGACCCGAAGCAGCAAAGGACATCTGGAAGAAGATGTCTGTCCATCGCTTCTGGCAACTAGTGATGGGCGATGCGATCGATGCCTACTACGCGCACCCCTGGGCCTGGGATGAGATCGGCTTTGGTGGGCCGGCTTATCCTCGCGCGTACACTCGACTCGAGCGTGGCGAACCGGAACCCTGGGAGGTCGAGGAGCAACGCTATGACTGGCTCGCACCGACGTCTTCCATCTCCGATGAAGTTGAATCGACCGCGCACCTCCATACCGAGGCCGACCAGAGTCGCTACACCCACCGGAGGTCAAAGTGAAACAACCGATCCTTGGTGCATTCGAGGCACCCCCTCCGGGAAAGCACATGCTCGGCACACTGCAGCAGATTCATCTGCCTATGCGGCGGTTCCGTGATTACGAAGTGGTTGACTATGTTATCGTTGGCGTTGGTTCTGCAGGAGGCGTTTTATTGCAGCGCCTCGCCAGAGCGGGGTTCAACGTCGTTGGGCTGGAAGCCGGGCCTTTCTGGGACACCGAGCGCGACTGGGTCAGCGATGAAGCTGGCTCGCATGAACTCTACTGGGAAGACCCGAGAGTGACTGGCGGCACCGACCCTCTAGCGCTTGGCGCAAACAATTGTGGCAAAGGCGTGGGCGGTGGATCGGTGCATTGGGCAGCCTTCACTCCGCGTCTCCATCCTTCGGACTTCGAGGTGTACACGCGCGACGGAGTAGGCGCGGATTGGCCCATCACGTATAGCGATATACAGCCCTACTACGAGCAGCTTGAGCTCGAGATGCCGGTCGCCGGGCCTGCCTATTATCCGTGGGGACATCCGCACGGGTATGCCTATGGACCGCACCCAATGGGAGGCGTTGGCAACGCGCTCATCAAAGGCTGCACCGCACTAAATATTCCCATTTCCATCGGTGGCCCCGTAGCAATTCTCTCCGGCTCGCATGGAGATCGCCCGCACTGCATCTATCGCGGATTCTGCATTCAGGGCTGTAAAGTCGGAGCCAAGGCCAGCACGCTCATTACCCATGTGCCGGACGCGCTCATAAAAGGTGCGGAGATACGCGACGAGTGCATGGTCTCGCGAGTGGAACTGGGCAAACACGGTCGCATTACGGGCGTTCAATATTTCGACAATCAGGGCGAGGCCCACTTCCAGAAAGCCAAGGCCGTGATCCTCTCCGGATACGCAATTGAGACTCCACGGCTTCTGCTGAACTCAGCATGTCCCGGCTTTGAGAATGGTTTAGCTAACTCCAGCAATACCCTGGGGAGATATCTCATGGCGCAGGCGGGCAATGTTGTCATGGGCCGGTTCGAACAACCCGTGCGGATGTATAAAGCCCCACCAGCTCATGCGCTCACAGAAGAGTTTTACGAAACCAATTCGAAAAACGACTTCGCTCGCGGATTCGCGATTCAGACAGTTGGCCCTCTCCCGATAGCATTCGGCAAACAAGTACTGGCTGCAAAGAGCGCCTGGGGATGGGGTCTCAGGCGAGAGATGATGGATTATAACCATTGGGCCGCCTTCGGACTTCTCGGAGAGATTCTTCCATGGGCAAATAACCGGGTCACACTGTCAGATGAGAAAGACCGTTTCGGATTGCCGGTAGCACACGTCACCTTCAGCCTGCATGACAACGATAAGAAGCTGATCAAGACCGCCAAGGAACAAACCATGGAGGTAATGCACGCTGCCGGAGCGACAGAAGTGGTGCAGGAAGCCCGCTATGCTCATCTCGTGGGCGCGTGTCGCATGGGATCAGACCCAAGAACCTCGGTAGTGGATAGGTTCGGCCGAACTCACGACATCATAAATCTCTTCGTCTGTGACGGCAGCATTCTACCGACGCAAGGCGCGGCGAATCCTGGCCTGACGATTCAGGCTCTTGCGGCGCGGACCGCCGACTATCTCATCTCCCAGGGAGATCGCATCTTCTCAAACGATGATCGGGACATGACTGCGCCTCCAGTTCGACGAGAACTTGCTCCGCCCGAAACCTGGGGTAAAGGCGCGCCCCGATTTAAGTTGTAATTGAATTAATCGGGCTTCTGTCAAAATTTGTTCATCTGACGCCGTCCAAGCCGACTCGATGGCAATGCAGAGAGAAGACAATCGCGACGGTGCCGAGTCTTGCAACCAGTTGCCTAACACAACATCTGCCGTCGGCTCTTTTTAAACCGAGGAAGACGCACCGGTGAAACGAGGACGGCCTATTGACCAAACTTTTTCGACCTCTCTTCATCTTTTTACTGCATCTTGGATACTGCGGTCCTGTGTGTCGTTTTGCTAATTATTTGGCCAACTTTTGCTAATTATGTGGCACACTCATCCGCATGGACGAGCTTTCCGCGATTCCGGAAGCTTCGCGAGAGATCGCGCTTGAGCGATTCGAATTGCTGCGGGCCCACCTCGAAGGGACGCGTCCACTCCGTACTGTTGCTTTAGAAGCTTCGATTCCCTACCGAACTGCTGTGCGGTGGACGAGCGGGTATCGCAAGGATGGACTGGCGGCTTTGGCTCGTAAAGGCCGGACCGACCAGGGAGCACGCAGGCTTGCCTCCGCAACGCTGATAAAAGCAATCGAGGGGCTAGCGCTCGAGCGTCCTCCGCTCCCCATGAGTTCAATACATCGGCAGGTGAGCGCGATGGCGGAGACTCTGAAGGAGAGTAAGCCCAGTTATGCAGTCGTACGCCGGATCGTACACAGCCTTCGAGCCGGGCTGATGATGCTTGCTCATCGAGGGAACAAGGCATACAGCGAGGGCTTCGATCTGGTTCACAGGCGTGAGGCTCTCAGGCCGAACTCGATATGGCAAGTGGACCACGCTCAACTCGACATCAAGCTGCTACGCGAGGATGGGTCGATAGGAAGACCCTGGCTGACCATCGTCATCGACGACTTCAGCAGAGCGGTGGCCGGCTACTATCTTGGATTCGACCCGCCTTCCTCGCTTCGAACGACCCTTGCTTTGCGCCAGGGCATATGGCGTAAGGGTGATCCTCACTGGCAGATCTGCGGCATTCCGGACATTCTGTATACCGACAACGGATCGGACTTTCGATCGAAGCACCTGGAGCAGGTCGCGGCGGACTTGAAAATCCGGCTTGTGTTTTCAACTCCAGGGCAGCCGCAGGGTCGGGGTCGGATTGAGCGCTTCTTTCGCACGGTGAATGAGATGTTCCTGTGCGATCTGGATGGCTACACCGCCAGGAAGGGCCGGAAGCCGACTCTCACGCTCGACTCTCTCGAGAAGCAATTTCACACCTTCCTGCTTGAGGTCTACCACCGGCGTCCGAGTTCAGAAGGCAAACTCTCACCCAAAGAACGATGGGAGCAGGATTGCTTCTTGCCACGCATGCCCGACAGCCTCGAACGACTGGATCTCCTGTTGATCCACGAGGTTCGTTCGCGCAAGGTCCGAACGGACGGCATTCACTTCCACAACTTCCGCTATCTGTCGCTCACGCTCGCAGCGTATGTCGGCGAAGAAGTCACGATTCGTTATGACCCCAGGGACATGGGCGAGATCCGTGTCTTTTACCGTGACCGTTTTCTTTGCAGGGCCATCTCGGCCGATCTGGCCGGCCAGACAGTACCGCTTCGCGAAATCGTGAACGCACGCAAACGACGTCGCGAACAATTGCGCACCATCGTCAAGGATCGGCTGAAAACAGTTGATACGTTGCTTGAATTCAAAAGAGGCATGCAAAGAGAGGAAGTTCATGCAAGCACGGTCACAGCAGTCGAACCCAGGCCTTCCAAGCTCAAACGCTACATCAACGAGTAGCGAGCTACCAGTGTTCGTGGAGACGCTCGAGTACAAGCGCTTCGTTGAATTCTGCGAAGCATGCCGTCGTGACCGCTATATCGGACTCTGCTACGGGCCGCCGGGTGTGGGTAAGACGCTGTCGGCTATCCACCATAGTCGCATTCAAAAGATCGTCCCTCTGGACCGCTGGAACGCTGAGGCTTCCGATGATCAGCCCATCGACACGGTGCTCTTTACTCCGGACGTCGTGAACACGCCGTCTCGAATAGAGAGCGACGTGCAACGGGCCCGCTCCCTTGTCTGCAGCGTTGCCAAGCGAGCCACCCGCTCAGAACAAAGAGCTGCACTCGATGTTCTCCGTGCCCGCGATGAAGCTTACCGCGCGCTGCATCGCGACGACCGCGATTACCGGCCCGACTATCCCCTGCCCCTCAAGCCGGCATACTATGACGTCCTCCATGAATACGAGGCCAGAATCGAAGCGATCCCGGATCCCACTACGCTTATCGTCGTTGATGAAGCCGATCGTCTGACGATGAACAGCCTGGAGCAACTGCGCTCCATTTTCGATCAAAACGGTCTTGGCATGGTCCTCATCGGCATGCCCGGAATCGAGAAGCGGATCGCACGCTACCCCCAGTTCTTCTCACGGATTGGCTTCGTACACGAGTTCAGACCACTGAGCGATGCAGACATTCAGGCACTTTTGGAGCAACGATGGGCGCCGGTCGGCATACATATGCCCGCACCATCTCCTGCACCGGAAGTGATCACCGCCATCATTCGGCTTACCCGCGGCAACTTCCGTCTGCTCGTTCGGCTACTGACCCAAATGCAGCGTGTTCTGACCATCAACGGCCTTGAGACGCTTTCGGTGGACGTCGTTGAAACCGCCCGCGAGAATCTGGCAATCGGGCAGGCCTGATCGGATGCCGCTGAGGCCCCTGTCGGCTTGACCGGGTGTGCCAAATAATTAGCAAATGTTGGCCACATAATTGGAAAAGCAACACTCGAGTCGTCCCACGAGATGGCCGGCAGATTGGTGGCGTTGACCTTCACCACGGCGAGGTCGGTCAGTTTGTCGACGCCGACCACACGGCCGTTCAGAACGCGCCGGTCGTGCAGGGTCACCTTGAGGTACTTGGCGCCGTCCACAACGTGATTGTTGCTCAGGATGTAGCCATCCGGCGAGATGATGACACCGCTGCCGATGCCGTGCTCCAACTGCTGCGGCTGAGGCTGCTGCTGCATCTGTCCGACCTGGCCGCCGGAGCCGAAGAACTGCTGTAGACCGGAAGGAATGGCCCGCTGCTGCGCTCCCTGATCGTCCTGCTGGTCTTGCTGCTGGCCTTCCTGCTGCGAGGTGTCCTCGGCCGTTGGCATGGAAGTCACGGCGATGTTCACCACGGAGGGCTCGAAGTGGGCGGAGAGCGCTTCCATGGCCTTGTCGAGCGAGGTCAGGGCTGCAACGCTCTGGCTATTCAACGGAGGAGCCGACGAAGATGCGTCCATCGCCGCATGAACACCGCTGTAGTTGACGACCGCGACGACGCAGGCAGCGGAGAGCAGGACAGGAGCGAGATACTTCTTAACCGTTCCTACTAATGATTTAGTTGGTACAGGCATAACAATTCTCCGAGATTGCGTTGGGGTTAGAGTTGGATGATCAGCCAGCGGTCCTGAATCGGAACGGCGGCATAGAGGAACTGTGGATCTTCAACGACGGCCATCGGTCGGCCGGGCATCGTTATGGGCCGCCATACAGTCACGGCAAAGTACCGGCTGTACCGATTTCGCATGGTGAGGCCACGCCGCAGGGTGGTTCTCGCCAGACATACACGGGACGTGCTATTGCTTGCGACGGCGAGAAGGGCGACGTGGTGAACGGAGGCGGCTGAAACGGCGGAGAGCGGCATGCGCTCAGGAAGGACGGCCTTGAGCAGCGTCTGGTGTGCGGCAAATGATCGCAACCCGGTGACCCGAGGCGGGAAGCCAGCGGCCGGCTGGAAGTTGGCGGGTTACTGGAAGCTGGCAGGCTCGAGGCGAGGAGCGGGTGTTGCGAACGTGGCGGGCGTTACGACTTTAGCGAACCTGGTGAACCTTACCTTGGCTTGTCCAAGCGGCTGAGCAGCAGATGTAAAGCTCACCAATTGCGGACTGCTGGCCAGCACCGCGCGCCTGCAAAGACTGCGGCCAGCAGAACGACAGTCGCAAGCCAAACCCTTTCGGGGCTCATGCGTTTCTCGGGAGCGCGCAGGATGCGGTGCACCCGGTCGGCGAGTTCGGAACTCCGTTCGCGCCTCCCACGCGGGCGGCTTCCCAGAGAGCGGCTCACCTTGCACCTCTGAAAGCCCTTGGCGCGTGCGGCCACCGTGGCGATACCGCGCTGGATGGCTTCTTCAAAGGCGGCGTTCTGACCTGGGTGAATGCGGATGTCGCAAAGTTCAATAATCATTGGAGGCTCCATGCGTCGGTCAAAACCGGCGATACGTTGTGAATGAAAGACTGTTCGCAACAACGGGAAGAGAAGCCACGACTCAATCTGTACGGTATTTCCGGCAACAGTAGCTTCCGTGATGAACGAAGGCGACTTGGCTAGACACGAGGCTTTTCATGTTTGCGAACCACTTGTTCCACGCTGCCACAAGCTCGTGAGTTAGAGTTCGCCATCTTGTTACAGAGCCGCGGTTCCATGCACGATGCGATGGCCGGAGCGTGCAACTTTGCTCAGAATCCGCGGAACCGCTGTGCTGCTCTTTCGGCGATACGAGTGATGTCCCATTGCTGACGCCGTTGTTTCCACACAATTCTGGTCGTAGCTTTTGTGGCCGAGCCCATGTTTTTTATCCATGATCAGCAGAGAATGAGGATCGAAAAATGCAGATGACTTCCAATCCAGCAAGGGTGAATGCGCTTTGCCAGCGGTGGGGTGTAGTTCTTGCTGGAGGAGATGGCAAACGATTGCTTCCGCTTACGCGACGGATGACCGGGGATGACCGGCCCAAACAATTTTGCGCCGTCATAGGCGATCAAACACTACTCCAACAAACCCGATGCAGAGTTGCCAGAATGATCAGCCGCGATCGCACACTTTTGGTCCTGACCCGGGCTCACGAACGCTTCTATCAGCCTGAGGTCACGGGTGCTTCACCGTCTCTTTTGCTGATTCAGCCACAGAATTCGGGAACCTCTGCCGCCATCATGTACAGCCTGATGCGCATTCGTACAATGGATTCAATCGGTCTGGTCGCCTTTTTCCCGTCCGACCATTACATTGCAGACGATGAAGCATTCGCTGCTCAGGTCGATCTGGCTTTCTCTCTGGCCGAGTTCTACCCCGAGATGGTCTTTTTGCTCGGAATCGTGCCCGAGAAGCCAGAAGCCTCATATGGCTGGATTGAGCCGGCAGCCCTTCTTCAAAACCCATACGCAGAATCTATTTCGTGTGTAAGTCGATTTTGGGAGAAGCCCTCCGCGGTTTGTGCTTCCGACTTAATGGGTCGCGGCTGTCTTTGGAACAGTTTCATCATGGTTGGTCGAGCGGACGCCTTCCTGAATCTGGCGCAGCGCACAATTCCATGCCTGTACAGTGCTTTCGAATCTGTTCGGCAATCATTCTCAACGGCGACGGAGGAGAGCGCTCTGTACGGCCTGTATCACAGTATTCCTTCCTCCAGTTTTTCCGATGAAGTTCTCACAGTCAGCCCACAGGACCTCGCGGTGATCCGCAGTTCCGGTTTCGGATGGAGTGATTTAGGAGAGCCGGAGCGCGTTCTTGCCGTGCAAGCCCGCAAGGGTCCCACCAGCGAACGCGCAAGGCCAATCTTGGATGGCAAAGTAAGTTATGAAATTGCATGAGGAGATTCTATGAGCTACGACTGGAGTCCCGTGCCCGGAGTCCCGGGAGGGTTTCTGTGATGCTCCCTGACCCTACGGCGTTTCTCGTTACTAATCCTGGTCGGGAATCAAATAGGAGGCACATCAACGATGCGCTCGTTACGCGATCGAGTGCAGAGCGACCGTCCCAAAAGGATGCCTTCGTGAACGACTGAAACAAAGATACACTGTCGAATATGAGCCGCTACCTCTACACGACTGCCGAAGCGGTCATCGGGTATTTCGATCAAGACGACAAGTACCTGTACACAGCGGCTGGTAAAGTCATCGCGTACTTCGATGACCAACGCACCTACTTGTACACGCAAGGTGGTTCGGTGTATGGTCACGTCTCTCAAGACCACAAGTACCTGTACACAACAGCTGGGGCTGTCATCGGATATGTCGAACCACCTCTTGACTGATCAGATGAAAAGCCTTTTGTAGTATCACAAAGGGTAAGTTCGAGACGGGAATGCACTCCAGGCGATGACTATCCAGACCAATCCAGAAGTTTTATCGAATCGGCTTCCAGTGCACACAGTGACCACTATAGACCGATCCACAGGGATTGTTATCCGTCCGTGTGTCTGGTAGACCAAAGATGCGCTCCAACTCAATCGCGCTCATACAAGGCGGACACTCATCCGTAACTCCGTTCATGGATCGAGGCTGTCGACTCCAGACTCTACGGTGAGCCGATACTGTCGGTCCCGGCGGGGATGAGACACGAGCGCGGGTCGAAAGCACGCGATACAAGTTCCTGAAGGCAGTCGCACGCTCGGATACACAATGCCAAGCGACCCTTTGAATAGAAGGTTGTTCGCCAACGCCTGTGAGGAGCCATAACACTGCGGGACCGGATCCGGCTGAAGGCAGCTCTCTTCTTCCGAAAGATCGAGCGTGTGAAACCGACCTGAGAAGTCAGCTAGGAAGTCGACGTAGTCAAATGCGTGCCGACCTTGAATCCGCCCGTCCTCGAGAAAGCGGCGTTTGTGAAAAGCAACCTCAGCAACCGATGTCTCTATTTCGAAACCTGCATACCAAGCGCCCCGCTGTGGGCCGTGGAAGCGACCTCCAAACGGACCGGGATGGGTGAAAGCAGCATTTACAACGTGCGCTTCTGGCACACCAATCAGCAACTCTCCAAGGCCAATCGCGCTGGTGCCGCCCTTTTCGATGATCTTCCGCTGGTTGGTCGCTGCGTCAAGCTCACTAAGGTCGGCGAGGACTTCAGCGGGTAGCGGAAGACTTTCAAGAACACTTGCGGCGCCGTACTTGGCGGGAATCAATCTGTGGGTTGCCGTTTGTTCGATCTGTTTGAGCGTTGCCAATCAGTGTCCGCCCCGCTCCGCGTCGAGTAGGCTCCGCACCTGCTGCAGCCCGGGGATACCCGAACGCACCATGAAATCCATTGGCGTCTGGCCGTGGAACAGAAGATTGTCATTTGGCTGGGTAATCCAGCGATCTGCAAGGTCTTCAGGAAGAAGGATGTGGAGCGCTTTGTAGATTCCCACGATGTAAGAGATTCGAGTTAACTCGTCCTGGCGCAGCGTGCCGGCAGCCGACTTCAACTTGTAGACTGTAGACCGAGGTATACCACCGAGCAACTCCCCGGCACGTTCGATGGATACCTGCCACTTGTCCATGATTGCGAAAAACCCGTCGATCGCAGACTGGCTCAAGCGCTCACGAGTCACCAGTTGGCTCAAGTCTGGCGTGACTTCAAACTGGTATCCCGGTGCTGCATAAGCTGGGAAGGTTGCCATAACCGTCGCCTCCTACTTCAAATACTCTCACGATAGATGAAATTTGTCTATATATAGATGCACCATTAAGTCTATGTCGTCCAGTATCTGTATCACCCGACACAGCTGTCTGTTCAGAGTTGGATCCCTTGTCTTACCGAGATGCGGTTCGCTCACAGCTGGCATTCCGCCTAAAGACCCAGCGAATCGTTTACAGCGATGGCGATCTCCTGCTCAGAGCCGAGATACCGTTCTGTTGTTTGAATCGAGCTGTGGCCGAGCAGGAACTTGATCTGCTCGAGGTCGCCGCCCGACTTCCGGCAGAGCTTCGCGCAGGTCCTCCGCAGGTCGTGAGCTCCGAAGCGCTCGATGCCTATCTGCTTGGCCGATTGTTCCACCACCGACCAAATGGCCCAATCACTCAGACTCTTCCCCATCTTGCCGCCGTTGCCCTTGGCGATGCTGCGCAGGAGCGGGCCCTCTTCGATGCCGGCCGCGGTCCTCCAGGCGTTGATTCCCTGCTTGACCCAGACCGGGATGGCGACGGTTCGCACGCGCCTTCCCTTCCCTTCAAGATCGGCGAGCACCCAGCGACCTTCGCGCTGTTGGATCGTCCCGACATCGAGCGAAGCGAGCTCCTGGCGGCGCAGGGCGCAGCCGACCAGCAGCGCCAGGATGACATAGTCCCGTTTTCCCTTGAGGGTCGAGCGATCAGGAACGGCGAGTAGCTCCTTGGCCTGTTCTTTCGTCAGCCAGTTTCCGAGACGAGTTCCCTTCTGCCGGATGTTCGGTATCTCCGTCAGGAGTGCGGCGTCCTCGGCCGAGAGCATCCCGTTCCTGCGCGCCTCGGAGACCATCTTGCGGATCGCGGAGAGCCGGACGTTGATCGTAGAGGCGGCGAGTGCCTCGATCGAGGCACGGTACTCCATCAGGACCTCCCGGGTCAGGGGCCGGGGCCCTGCGAAGGCGAAGACGTCGTCCAGGGCTTTCGCGTAGTTGCGGCGCGAGTTTGGGGATGGCAGGGTATCGAGAACCATCTGGCGAAGCCGCTGCTGGGCTTCCACGAGGCCGGCCGGGCTGGTCTGCCGGTCGTCAGAGGTCGCAGGCCCCAGAATGAGTGAAATTGCCATCTCCGGATCTTACACCCGACAATTTACATTATCGTGGGCAAATCGCGCACATCGCTCCCTGCTTGACACTCACTCTTAAGACGTCGACGGCCAGGCAATACGGGAGGTCTACAACCTTGATCTGTCCGCTCGCTCATTGCTGGCTGAACTTGCAGTTGGCACGGATTTTCGGTATGCAAAAGCCCGTGGCCCAGGATTTCTGAATCAGCTTCTGGGTTCGAGTCAGTTGCGCTTATAGAATATTTTCTATAATGTCAAGAAGTGCATCCGACCGAAAGAACTCGGCTCGCTTCGATCTCTTGGGAGGGCGACTCTTGGAAGACGCTGAAGTCGTGGCCGAAGGCGATGCAATGGGATTTTGGCAACTCCTTGCGCGAGATGCAGCATGGTCGGACGGCGAAATTGAATGTCCGTCCGATGCAGTCCATTGGCCAAGGCGTGTTTGAGTTGAAGGATTCAGATGAGAGGGCTTGGTACAGGATGGTGTACCTTGCACGTGTTGAAGACACGATCTACGTTCTTGATTGCTTTGAGAAGGACACCGCGAAGACAGAGCGCAAGGACCTGAACACCGCGAGGAGCCGTCTAGCAGCGGTCAAACAACGCATTCTGGAGGAGCGGAGAAATGAAAAACGCAAGTCAAAACAATAAGCCCGGCCACGTTACCAAGGGAGACATCTTCGATGATCTGGGCTTTTCTTCTACGGAGTCTCTGGAAGCCAAGATCAAGGCCGACATCTGGCAGGCATTGATGAAGCATATCGAGCTGCATGGATTCAGCCAAGCGTATCTCGTGACTATGCTCAAAGTTCACCAACCAGACGTGAGCAATCTGCTCAAAGGAAAGATTTCCAAGGTCAGCATTACAAAGCTGATTCAGTTTGCGGGCAGGCTCAATCTCGATGCGCGGGTCAAGGTGACATCTCCAAGAGCGGGGAAGAATATCCAAACGTTGCGTGCTTCCAGTCCAAAGAGTGACAAAAGTCGACGGGAATTAATTCGCGCGTAGAGGAATCTGGGGCTCCGATTCAAGTCCGCGATGGGGCGGTATTTGCAAGTGCGTCGTACGCTCGCGCCTTTACGCTTCCCAAGAACAGACAAAACGGCATACCTGAATCCTGATTGCCGAAATGGCCCTCACACGGCCGAGTCTTCTTGAAGGACATATTTGCAGCGTAGTTCATTGTGGCCAGGGACACATTTCCGCTAACAGGCCGGCACATTGACGCAGACTTTCTCCCCTCACCCTTTCCCTTGCGCTCAGACGCCGGACCATACATTGCGGCAAGTTCTCGGACTGGAAAACCAACACGAACTTGCAGTAACGCCGGAGTCAACCTAGACCCCAAAACATCTCGGCAGGATAGCGGTACACGCTCATCGTGGTTGGGATGGAGGCATGACGCATGAGTTCCTGTTGCACCTTCATCGGCGCACCGGTCTCGTCCACCCACGAACGATACGTGTGGCGGAACGTGTGCCAGCCGAGTGCGCCATACCTCCCATCCGCGATCCGTCGAGCTTCATGGATCAACAACCGAGCCCCGTTCGGTGTGGGCTGGTCCTGTCGGCACCAGACCCCAGAGGTGGCTCCGCACGTCGGACAGGCTTCGATACAACAGCCAGACGGACGAAGATGCCGCTTCTGAATCTCCGTGGGGTGATACGGCCGGTTCGTATTGGGGTTGGCAAGCTCCAGTCCAGAACGATCCCTGTCAGGGATGGGTGTAAGGGGACATAATCCGGGGAGCATTCGGTTTTGGCATCATCCACTCGACCGCTCACAAAGCTGCGATGAACGAGGAGCGGATGCTTACGAAAATCGAAGTCGTCCCGCTGAAGCGCCGCGATCTCGCTCATGCGAAGACTGAGGCATTGAGCGATGCAGATCATCGATTGATCGGCACGGAATTCGCTGTCTCCGCCTTCGTGAAGCCGCTGCGACGCCTCCAGCGACCCGCATGAACACTTTTTCCTAAAACCCAAATTGGTAAAGCTACACCCTCAAAGACCAGACCTCGACCACTGTAATCTCAACCTCAAGGACGGAGACGGAGCTAAAGCTCATCGCAGCAGCGGGCTATAACGCCTGAGCTCCTCCTGCCGGCCAGGAGAAAAAATGAGGGGGGGGTAGTCGCCCCACGTCGCGGGCACTCAGCGACATATTCACGAAGTTCGATGGTGCGACCATGCCTGTGATGAGAGTGAGTAAGGAAACGGCCGCCTTTGCGAATAAATGTGGCGCGGGCAACGGAAATCAGAACTTGGCCCAGAATTCGAATCAATTCCGCGCTGCGAGTCCTGAGAAATCAAGTCACAATTGCCCTGCCGCACGTAATGATTCATGTGAAGGGGGATCTCGGCACATTTGGAGCCATTCAACCTGGAGGTTTCCGGATTGATGCTTGCGGCGCATACAACGACCTCCTCTAACTCATGTGATGGGTTCTATTGAGGGCATACATACAGGATCACATGCGTTATTCATCGCCTGTTCTGATGAGATTCGGCATAGGCTTTTAGGGCGCGAAGGCTTGGGATTGTGATCGAGCGCGCCTTGACCGTGACCAGCCCTAACTGCTGAAGCCGAGTGAGAGCGCGCGAAATAACATCTCGTACCGAGCCGATACGGGTCGCAATTTCATGATTCGACAGAACAAGGCGAAACGAAACGCATTCCTTATTGTCGGCGTCAGCTTCCTTCGCTTCGGCTAATAATAAAATCGCGAGGCGCTGGCCCACTTCATGAAACGACAGGATGTCGACCAGTTGTGCGTGCCTTCGCACACGTTCAGCCATCAGCTTTAGGGCTATGAGTGCAAACTTTGGGTTCTGTAGACAAAACTGATGGATTGCGGCACGGCCAAGAAAAAGCACCTCTGAATCGACCTGCGCAACCGCGGACGCAGGATAAGGGCCGTCGTCGAAAACAGGGACGTCGCCGAGAGTTGCGCCGGCGGTATCTATGTGCATCACCTGTTCACGTCCATCACTGTTCTGCTGAAATGCGCGTATCGTGCCATCCACCACTACGAACAGGCCAGTCGCTGGCTCTCCAGAGAAAAATAGCATTTCCCCCGATGTGAGGTGTTGCTCTTCGGCGCGCACGGCAAGCCACGATAACGCTTTCTCATCAAGAGATCCAAAAAGCTTGGTCTTGCGAAGAGCTGCGACCTTTCTGTCTGTCCGATCCATTGCTGCCTCCATATGACTTCAGTCATAGCGTTCCATACCCGCAGAGCATATTTTTGACAACAATATACGCGGAGCATCGAGAGGGGTGAAGTCACAATGCAGAAGTATGCTCTCAATGACATGGTTGAATTCAATCACGATCGCTTCAACCCTGCGGTTCTGATCAACGAGCCAGGTTACCGGATGGTCCATATCAGTATGCTCGCCGGTCAATTGATTCCGGAGCATTCAACCCCGGTTCGAGTGACAGTTTATGCGATACGGGGGCACGTCAGCTTCTTCGAGGGAGAGATCCCTTGTGAATTGCGGGCAGGCGAAGTGGTGAGCATTGTTGCCGGAGCAAAGCACAGAGTCCATGCGCATGAAGACTCCGTGCTTCTCGTCCTGGCTACTGGTGCTGAAGCGCCAGACCAGCTGCCGGAGGAGCTTTCAGAAGAGCTTGACCTTCGCGAAGTTCCTCGTCCGCTACGGCATCCTCTCATCTTTGCTAAATTCGATGCGCTAGCCCCTGGCGAGTCACTCAGGCTGCTCAACGACCATGATCCGATCCCGTTGAGCCGGCAGTTTGAGATGATACGGCCGGGACAGGCCTTGTGGGAGTACATTGAACGCGGTCCCAGTCTCTTCCGAATCCAGATTCGGAAGGTTGCATCTCCCAACGCGTTAGAGGTTCGGCGGACTGACGTCCCAACGATTTCAGGCTGAGGGCAATTGAGCATAGCGTTACGAATCCCAATGTTCACACCGAAGACGCGAGGAACGCAATGGCCACAATACCAGCAATAGACCCGGTCTTTCCAAAGAGAAATTATCTGAACAGCGAATTTGGCATTAAGTCATGGCTGTTGACGCAGGACCACAAACGCATCGCTCTTCTCTACGTTTTCGCGACAAGTTTCTTTTTCACCATTGGTGGCTCGATGGCCGCGTTGATACGGCTGAATCTGCTGACACCTGGCGGCGAGCTTGTGTCCGCGGATACATACAACAAGATGTTCTCCATCCACGGCATCATCATGGTCTTCTTCTTCCTGGTGCCGGTAGCTCCAGCGGTGCTGGGGAATTTCCTGATACCCCTTATGATCGGGGCCAGGGATGTTGCCTTTCCGAAGCTCAATCTGCTGAGTTGGTACCTGTTTATCATCGGCGGCTGTTTAGAGCTGTACATGATGATTTTTGGCGGCGTGGATACGGGCTGGACGTTTACCACGCCATTGAGCACGCACTATCTGAACAGTAACGTCGTCAGCGCTGCGATGGGTATCTTTGTGGCTGGCTTTTCATCCATCCTGACGGGGGTGAACTTTATTGTCACCATTCACCGAATGCGCGCTCCAGGAATGACCTGGTTCCGGTTGCCGCTCTTCATCTGGTCTTATTACGCGACATCCATTATCTTCGTTCTCGCAACGCCGGTGATCGCCATATCCATGGTGCTTATTGTGCTTGAACGTGTTGCAGGAATTGGCATCTTCGATCCGAAGGTAGGTGGGGACCCACTCCTGTTTCAACATCTCTTCTGGTTCTACTCCCATCCTGCGGTGTATGTGATGATCCTCCCGGGAATGGGAATCATGTCGGAGGTCATCGCATGCTTTTCCAGGAAGCGTGTGTTTGGATATACGGCCGTAGCATTTTCATCGGTCGGGATCGCCGTGTTCAGTTTCTTCGTCTGGGCCCATCACATGTTCATCATGGGTATATCAAACTATTCGGCCCTGGTGTTTTCGTTGATGAGCATGCTGGTCGCCATACCTTCTGCAATCAAGGTCTTCAATTGGTCCTTCACGATGCAGAAAGGCTCCATAACCTTCGATACGCCGATGTTATACGCCTTCAGCTTCATCGGGCTTTTCACCATGGGGGGTCTGACCGGGGTCATGCTCGCATCGTTAGGTATGGACATCCATCTGACAGAGACCTATTTCATCGTGGCTCATTTTCACTATGTCATGGTAGGCGGCATGGTGAGCGCCTATATGGCTGGACTGCACTTCTGGTGGCCCAAGATAACGGGCAGGAAGTATTCGGAGCAACTGGGGAGGCTGGCAGCATCTATCCTGTTTATCGGCTTCAATCTCACCTTTTTCCCTCAGTTCGTACTTGGCTATCTCGGGATGCCGCGACGCTATCATGCGTATCCGCCGGAGTTCCAGGTGCTCAACGTCCTGTCAACCGCCGGCGCCTCCGTCCTGGCCATCGGCTATTTGCTGCCAGCGGTGTATCTTCTCTGGTCGTTGAAGTATGGCGAGGTTGCAGGGAACAATCCATGGCGTGCAACCGGCCTCGAGTGGACGACGCAATCTCCGCCGCTTACCGAAAACTTTATCCAAGTCCCGATCGTCACTCAAGAAGCCTACGACTATGGCGCGCTAGATAGTCCAACTCCCGTGACTGCGGCCTGAATCCCACGAGTCTGGAGGCTCAATGGCATTCGTTATTGCAGAACCTTGCATCGGCGCGCGTTGAAACCCCAGATCATCGGGACAATGACGCCCCAGATAACAAGCACCACATATTGCTGAGCGAGGACGCGGGAAATTGCGGGCCTGTTGGCGTATGCAGCAGAGTCGTAGAAGTGAAGCAATTGACGATGAGAGCGACCGCAAATCCGCAGGTGGCCAGAATTACGCTTGAGTGAGGGACCATGATTTCTTTTGATGTTGAGCACCAGGGGGTTCACTATCCCAAGGATCGTCGCTTCCGCATCTGGATTCGACCAAGCATTCTCATCTGGATAGGTGTGACGATTTTATCGGCAGTTGCCGCATCCTGGACTGAGTTTGCCATCGCAGGGTTGCCTCATATTCCTCCGATCCCTCAGATCTATCCGAGCAACTTCGCAGGACCGCATGGTTTTCCGCTCTGGGTTCGTTATTGCCATTTCTTCAATTTTCTTTTTGTCATGATGTTGATCCGCAGCGGGCCTTCCATCCTGGTCGATCACCCACGCCTTTATTTCAATGACGACTGCACGCCGGGGAGTGAATGGATCCGGTTTACGCCGCTCAAAGTTCCCCGCGACCGCGTGTGGACGGCAAAGGACGATGCCCGCTACATCTCGCCCTTGGTTGGCACCCCCGGCTATCGCCACACGATCGGCATCGCGCGAGTCTGGCACTTCATCAACGTGCATGGATTCATTCTCACCGGAGTGTTCTTCGTCATCATGCTCTTCGATACGGAACAGTGGCGACGCCTTGTGCCCACGTCCTCCGTCGTGCTCCTACAGGCCTGGAATACATGGGTGCATTACTCTACATTTCATCTGCCTCCTGAACCCAACGGATTATACGGCTACAATGCGCTACAGCAGATCGCTTATTTTGCCGTCGTTTTCGTCTTCGGACCTTTAGCAATTCTTACCGGTATTGCCATGTCGCCCGCTGTGGTGAACCACTTCCCCCGATATGCGCGCCTGTTCGGCGGCAGGCAATCGGCTCGGTCGATTCATTTCCTCACCATGCTCAGTTTTTTCGCATTTATCGTGGTCCATGTGACCCTGATCGTGATGACCGGCTTTGCTCGGAACATGAATCACATTGTTCTGGGCACCGACGGGCAGGGGCATCTTGGTCTTATTCTCGGATTTGTGGTTATCGGCATCGTCGTCCTTTCATGGGTCGCGGCGCACTACCTCTCGTGGCGTCACCCACGCGGGCTGCAGCATGCCCTCAAGTTCATCGTTTATCCAATGCAGTTGCTCACACTGAACAAACTTGTGCCACAACAGCATTACGCCGAGAAGGACATCTCGCCTTACTTCTGACCTAACGGGAAACTGCCCGTCAGTGACAATTGGAAGCATCTGGCGGAAGGCGGCTTCCGTGACTTCAAACTCAAGGTCGGCGGTCTGGTCGAAAACCCAGTCGAGCTTTCTCTCTCCGACATCGAGAAGATGGGCGAGATCGAGCACATTACCATGCACCACTGCATCCAGGGCTGGAGCGGTATCGCCAAGTGGGGTGGCATTCCGATGAAGACCCTCATCGAATTAGTACGCCCAAATCCGGAAGCGAAGACGGTCGCGTTTTACTCCTTTGGAGAGGCGCTCTATGGTGGCCCCTATTACGACACGCAGAGCATGGAGAATGTACTGAAGCCGCAGTGTCTCCTCGCGTCGCAGATGAATGGCGAACGTCTCCCGGAAGTTTATGGTGCGCCGCTCCGTTTGCGAGTTGAAAACCAGCTTGGCTACAAGATGGTCAAATGGATTGAGCGTATTGAGTTTATCGAGTCTGAAAAGCAAATAGGCAACGGAGAAGGCGGAAAGAATGAGGACGACGAATACTTCGACCTGTTACCTAATATCTGAGAGGTCGAGGCATCGATTGAGATCACGACATAAGTAGCAACAGCGGAGGGTTTAGGCACATGCTGGTCACGGTGAAGGCGCACTCGGCTTTATCAATGCAAAGTGTCTCCTCTATATGTTGAACGACTTAAGTCATAGCTGATACGCGAATCGGGGACTAAGGTGAGAAGCGTCGTTATTGTTGCCCTGAATATCTAAGGGCGTGAACGTGGGTAAGAGTGAAGGCTATGGGACCTAAAACACGGATGACGAAGATTTTGGTGGACGGTGGCGATCCGGAGGAGACTCGGAGGATCAGCTCACTGATCGGATTTGTGGATGGCCAAACGACAAACCCCAGTCTCATCGCCAAAAATCCAGAGATACAACGACGAATTACTTCTGGCCACAAATTTAGCTTGGAAGAGCAGAACAATGAATATAAGAGGATAGTGCAGGACATTTCGCCCCTGGTTGGAGATGCTGGAGTCTCAATTGAGGTTTTCGCGGACCTCAGTACAACGGCTGAACAAATGTTGTCGCAAGGGGAGGACATGTTCACTTGGATTCCCAACGCCTACATCAAATATCCATGCACGTACGAAGGCTTGCGGGCGGCCCAAATGTCTGTTGAACGGGGAATTCGAGTCAATATCACGTTGTGTTTCTCGCAGAGCCAGGCCGCGGGAGTTTATGCAGCTACTCAGGCCTCTAAAGCTCCAGCATATGTCTCCCCATTTATCGGTCGACTTGATGATCGCGGCGAGAATGGTATGGACTTGATAAAGAATATTCAGCGAATGTATGAGGACGGTGACGGCCATGTGCATGTTCTTGCCGCCAGCATTCGAAGCCTAGATCAACTGCTTGCTTGTTTCGCTTTAGGGGTTGAGCTTGTGACTGTGCCCACAAAAGTCCTCGAAGCATGGGTAGCAAATGGGCAACCAATGCCAGACCGAAACTTCGTTTACAGAGGAATCGATGCAACCGGTAAAGCGCTGCGGCCGATCCCCTATGAGGATATCAACCTGAACAAATCCTGGACTGCCTTCAATCTCAGACACGACCTCACAACGAAAGGCGTTGAAAGGTTTGTAGCAGATTTTGAAGGCACTCTTCAGCAAGTTGGCAGCGCACGGTGAATCGTTGAGCCAGTGCCATGCAACTTTCTGAGCGCTATGTAGAAGAGGCGCGGCCTATTTCGCCGCGTACATCGAGTCGCGCGAGTAGCAGGTGGTGATAGAGCATTCCGCATTCCGGACCAAGTGCAGCGAGAACCCGTCGATGTCCAACGGGGAAGCTCCGGCGATGAACGTCAGATTGCGAGCAATGCTCGAGTCATTCATGGGAAAAACATCGCGACGACCAAGCCTGCGCAGCAAAACGATCGCAGCCGTCCAAGGCCCAATTCCTTTGATCCTACAGAGAATCTCTACGGCATCGCGACTCTGTCCACTGTCACACGTTCTTTTTAGTTTGTTGTGACTTTCTGCCTATTTGAATTACTCGATATGGACGATGCAACCTGCTGGAAGATACGCTGCAATACAATCGCTTCATTGTGTTCTGTGTCTTTTGCTCCGTACACCAAGGTGATCGCAGGCCACTTCTGGGCCGCATGGATCGTTTGAAGAACGGTCGTTCGCACTTCCGGGTTCTTCAACTCAACCTCATAACGCTGACAGAATTCGAGCCACCGCGTCGGGTCGTGACCAAACCATTTCCGTAATTCTGTACTTGGTGCAATGTCCTTTGCCCATGCGGACAAACGCAGATCAACTTTTTTCTTGCCGCGCGGCCACAGCCGGTCTACCAGCACACGAAAGCCATCCTCGGCTGCTACCTTTTCATACGCTCGCTTTAGCAGAATTTTCATTCTTTCCATCCAAACTTTCTACACCCACTGCTGAATCGATACGTCACAAGTGGAAAAAGTTGAGGTTTTGGAACCTGATACAAATCCAGCTCTTCGGAGTTCTCCATAGAGGTGCCCGTACCGCCTGTGGAGAGAACGAGCAAAGCTGAATCCTCGATTGCTTCGATTCGATGTGGCATCCCACTCTCAATGCAGATGATCTCTCCGGCATACAGTTCGTTGGGGAAAGATCCTGCGAACAGTGTGACATGTCCCACGATGACCTGCACGGTGGCCATCGCTTTTGACGTGTGCTCTGGAATCAGTTGTCGAGCGCGCATACTTAGGAACACCATGCGAAATCCCGGTTCGCTCATCAAGACGCTGGGATTGAATCGTTGGTCGTCGTATTCGATCAGCACGTTAAGATTGTGTTTTTGCATCGCAAGCACCACGCTTCAATAAGCGCGAGCATCGTCTTCTTTTGATACGGTAGGCTTTTGCAAATGCATACGCTATGACGTAACGCATAGCGTTAGGAATTCATTTGTTGGAGAGCACTCCGGTACGGGCCGGCAGGCGGGAAGAGGCCGTGAGCGTCGCCTGAGGTGTGGCAGGCAGCCCGGCCAGCAGCGAAACGGAGCCCAGCACGGGACTCCTCCGGCGGCCCACAGAAATTTGGGAAGCTAGTGATCCTCCATGGCAATCCAATATTAAATCGACGCGTATATGTTCCGCTGAGAGCCCGAAACGGCTCCCACGAGAGATACCATTGGACAATCGGGCACCAGCGCGGATCTTCGTGAATATACAGCGAAGCGGCCAGAATGGAGACTGCGCGTTAGACACCGGTGGCATTCTGTTCTTGATGCCGAGACATGGATTCCCGAAAAGGTAGTACGCTGCAAACAATTCATCATTGCGCGTCGTTCCCATTTCATAATCTTTTGCAGCGGTTGTCACTTCGCAGTCCAGTCGAGCTTCACAGATAGGCTGACACAACATTGCGAACCTAAATGAAAGCCCGGATTGACGTAGGGATATAGAGACGCTGGCAGCTCAGGACGCTTCTGACGGGTGTACCCTCTTCTTGGCGTAGCTCGTACCGGTTCGTTGTTCTGATCGCGATTGCGATTGGATTCCCGACCATCCTGCGCGGCGGATGTAGTCCTGCTGAATCGGAGAAGCATGGTAAGAACGTCCGGCGGCGGGACTTGGTAACACCAGGCCGGACCCGCTTGACTTCCTCTTGTTCTCAAGGAGAATCGTTGCGAAGTCTGGATCCAACGGCAGTTCGGCCTCAGAACATTCCGTCTTGACCGGGCCAATGCGCCCATTGAATACCCCCTCCTTTACCTTCATACGGAGCTCCTCAAAATCTATCGCCTCCCATCGCAACGCAAGCAACTCGCCGGCGCGAAGTCCCGTGCATTGGACGACTCGTATCATATCCTGATAGCTTTCCGGAACCAGCCGCAAAATCATAAAAAACTGATCGATGGTGAGATCAACAGGCTTTCTAGATCGCTTAGAGACGGAGTGGGGGGAGGACGGGATTGTGAGGCATGCGGCTATGGTCCTGCGCTCGAGGAAGGAGAACGTCTATAAACTGGCATTGCCGGAGGGTTGCGGGAGAGGCTATGGTGGTGGCGATGTTACGACGCTCAATGGATTTGCGAAGGCCTGCAATGAACCGGCAACGGGACGCATTCGTCCTGCGGGCGGAGGGGGACGTTAGGCTTCGCTGCGCGATCGGTCTGGGAGGATGGTTGTTGTGCGCCGCTACGCTGTGCGCGGGCGCTGCGGCGCAGGGGGCGTCGCAACATGTCCAGGCGCAGGCTGATGCTGCTAGTGCGGCGGCGCATGTGACGAGGGGCGAGGCATTAGATCGGCTCGGGCGGAGGCGGGAAGCGGAGGCGGAGTGGCGCGCGGTGCTGACCATCGATGCGTCGTCGGGTGAGGCGCTGGATGGGTTGTCGAACGATCTGACTAAGGATAAGGACTTCCTTGGGGTGGTGTCGCTGCTGGACCAGGGGCGGGAGAGGGGTTCGCTGTCGGAGACGCAGACGCTGAACCTGGGAGAGGCGCTGGGGCTGCTGGCGCGGCAGAAGGAGGCGATTGCGTTGCTGAACGGGGGGCTGCTGCACTATCCGGATTCGGCGCCGCTGGCGGATGAGTTGGCGACCGTGCAAATCCTGGCGGGGCAGCAGGAACATGCCTACGAGACGCTGCAGAGAGTGCTGGCGGAACATCCCGGAGACCGGCCGACGGAGAC
>Ga0208357_1000443_pt1 | contig 33807 bp, 23 predicted proteins | sample NGESurdeep092012_6_FD_184487 | JGI IMG/M metagenome (GOLD analysis project Ga0208357, IMG submission 184487) | Arctic peat soil microbial communities from Barrow, Alaska - NGEE Surface sample F52-2 deep-092012 (SPAdes) | ecosystem: Environmental > Terrestrial > Soil > Wetlands > Peat ...
GCATGTACATCTGCAGCTACTACATCGGAGGAACCGTCGGAGGCCTGCTCCCCGGCATCGCATGGCGTCACGCCGGATGGCCCGGCTGCGCGGCCCTCACCGCATCTTTGATGCAACACTGGCTTCCTTTTGGGAAGATATCGCGGTACGATTGGCTCGCATTAGCGAGTACCGTCGGCATCGATTCGACCGAACTGAATTTACCTGTATTCGATGCCCGGCAGTTGGAGCGACCACACTTAGGAGGTAATGGATGTCCGAATTTCCCATTCCGGAGACTACTGCAATTCCCGAGGCGCAAACGAACAAGAAAGGACAAGTCGGAGTGGCACTTGAGCCCGAGGTCATTAAGATCTGCGGGTATGCGCTGCTCGTTGGCCTCGTGAGTGGCTTGGTCGCGCAAGGCCTGCTCGAGCTCATTTATTTCTTCACTAACATCTTTTTCTACGGTCGCTTTTCTTTCGCAATCACCAATCCTGCGCACAACCATCTGGGGCTCTGGGTCATACTCATTCCGCCCATCGGTGGGCTATTGGTCGGATTCATGGTTCATTTTTGGGAACCCACGCTTAAAGGGCACGGGATACCGGAGGCCATGGAGTCGGTGCTTTTCGGTCACAGCCGGATGCGGATTCGCGTCGCCGTGCTGAAGCCGCTCGCCACTGCCTTTGCAATTGGTACAGGAGGCCCCTTCGGGGCGGAAGGACCTATCATCCAAACCGGCGCAGCTTTAGGGTCGCTTTTCGGCCAGGCAGTTGGTTTGAGTCCCTACTATCGACGCGTATTACTTGCTTCCGGTGCCGCGGCAGGAATGGCAGCTACATTCTCAGCGCCGCTGGCGGGGATACTTGTTGCGGTCGAGTTGCTTCTTTTTGAGCTTCGTGCCCGATCCTTTATTCCAGTCGCGCTCGCCGCAGCTATCGCAACTGGAGTACGTATCCACTTCGCTGGTTGGGCTCCCTTGTTCCCCACCCCGGCATTCAAGCTCACAGGAATAAATGAATTGTGGCTGTTCGGCTTGCTCGGAATACTCATGGGTGCCGTCGGAATAGCAATGATTCGCGCGCTTTCATGGCTGGAGAGCTTCTTCGACGATCTCCCGATCAAGCGTGCGCTCATTTGGTCGCCTGCCATAGGTGCTCTTATCCTTGGCGTCATTGCATATTTTTACCCGCAGGTGCTGGGGACAAGCTACGACACCATACGGGATATGCTGAATAACCGGCTGGACACTGGAAAGCTAGTGGGCATTTCGCTCGCAAAGTTCTGGGCGCTGGTGATTTCGTTGGGCTCCGGAACTACCGGAGGGGTATTCGCGCCTTCGCTCGTTGTGGGCGGAGGACTCGGCGCGGCTTATGCGATCGGCTGTCAGCATCTCTTCCCGACACTTGTGAGCAACCCCGCGTTGTACGCGCTCGTGGCGATGGCAGCCGTCTTCGGTGGGATAGCAAGAGCTCCGTTCACAAGTATCGTTTTCCTGTTCGAGTTGAGTCACAATCCGAATTCGTTATTACCACTGATTGTCTGTGTCATGGTGTCTGATGGTTTTGTGAGGCTCTTCAGCCGCGATTCCATTATGACGATCAAGCTGGTCAAGCGGGGGCTCATTGTCCTTCAGGATTATTCCGTTCCAGTCCTGATGCGCGCCCGGATTGATCAAGTGATGAGGAAGCAATTCAACGTCGTTAAGTCGGAAGACGAGTTGCGAACCGTACTAACGGACTTTGTACCGGGTGAGACAGGATTGATTCCCGTAGTGGACCAAAGTGGCTTCTTGGTCGGAATCGTTGAACCTCATGATCTATTGAAAACGGAACCAATAGATCACCACTTCAAGATGCGAGAACTTGCGCGACAGGACTTCGTGCTCGCCTATCCCGATGAATCGGTAGACGTCATCCACCGTGACATGATGTTGAAAAACACCGAGAACGTCGTAGTGGTACAACATGGCTCGGATAAAAAACCGATCGGAATTGTTCGTGCCAACGACATTCTGCAACTGCGTCGTTGGCTGATGGAGGAAGAGACCAGCGAGCTTCGAACGAAGAAGGCTGATAAACCTGCAGAATCCTAACTCGTTTTAGGTGAGCCGACCCACTCAATTGAAATATGATGATGTGTCTACACGCGACAATAAGCCGGCCCACGACGAGTAGCGTAGTGCCTGCCGGTCGTCCGCGCTACCATAGGCTGCCCGCCAGCACTATCGCTCCGCCAGCGAAGCACATCTCCCGCACCGGGAGTGTCCAGTACAGCCGCTCATGGATATGCTGCGGCAGGCCGGGCAGGTCAACCGTAGCGACGATGATCAGAAATAGAAGCGCGATCAGAGACGCCGACCAGCGCACATAACGTTGCAGCGGTGGCGACATAACTCTGTAATGGGTGGCGGAATGGATTGCAATCAGCACGGAACATCACGCTGAGGCTGGAAACCGCGTGACGGTCCCAGGTGAAACAACAATTGGCAAGCCTTCTGGATGCCATCTTCCTCACCCTTGAAAACTTGGGCCGCTACGGCGGCAACAATCTCGCCGACTAGCTCCCCCACGTCCGAGCTGGCTTCCGCATTGACGTACAAGACAATGGCACCTTGTCGGGACATGTTTGCTTGCGCTGCGCGCAGAATGGACGTCTTACCGTAGTCACCTTCAGCGCCACAGATGTTCGTGGCGCGCAAGTATGGATGCATAGCTTTGCAAAACTGCGCTCGTGTCGAGATGCGCTCTATCGAGAGAGACAGATAATCGATTCTCGACCAAAGAACCGACTGTCACTTGTATCTGCGCAATTCTGGACAATATTTACGCAAATTTGGACAGCAATTGCGCAGCCCTACAACAACAAAAACTTAGATGTCCAGGTTCTTTACGTCGAGGGCGTTGTCTTCGATGAACTTGCGGCGCGCTTCGACGTCCTCTCCCATAAGCGTGGTGAAGATCTCTTCAGTGGCTGCAATGTCTTCGAGCTTCACCTGCACCAGGGTGCGGCGGGCCGGGTCCATCGTCGTCTCCCACAGCTGCGGAGCGGTCATTTCACCAAGGCCCTTATATCGCTGGACCTGGTACTCCTTGCGGCCCTGCTCGATGACGTACTCGAAAACTTCGCGAGGGGTCTTCTTCTCGACCGGATCCTGCGAGACCTTGGCGGAGCGCTTGACCGGCTTCGCCACGGCTTCCACTGGAGCAGCGCCAGCGTCGAGTGCGCCTTCGAGCTCAACCTCTTCGGCGTCCTCCAACTCCTGCTCAGCCTGTTCAGCCTCTGACTTCGCAGCAGCAACAGCAATCTTGCCCGCGTATTCGATGAGGAACGGCCCTACAAGTTGCTCGCGAATCTGTGCATGCTTGGCAAGCAACTGGCGCGTCTCGGGTGCTGCTGCAATCGTCCAGTCGATTTTGCGCGGTGCACCCTGCGCGTCAGTGTAGGTGACTGAGTAGCTACGGTGCTCTTCGTCATACTCGACGTCCGAGACGGACTTGAACTGGTGCGCGCGCTCGATGGCCTTGAGGCGCGTCTGCATCTGCTTCAGCTTGGCGTCGGTCTCGAAGTCGGCGCGCCGGACAGAGTCCTTGTGTTCGTTGGCAAAGATCTCGGCGAAGATGCGGACAACCTCTTCGTTGCGCAAGCGCTTGGCGACCTTGTCAAAGAAGCCGAGGTAGTCGTTCAACGAGGACATGTACTTCGTAAGGTCCTTGCCCTCGAGACGCGCGCCGCCCTCGCCGTAGCGAATGATCATGCCGTCGGAGGCACGCTTGACCATGACCTGCACATACTCGCGCTCGTCCTTGATGTACTGCTCAAAGCGCCCCTTCTTGATGCGGAAGAGCGGCGGCTGAGCAATGTACACGTGACCACGCAGGATCAAATCCTGCATATGACGGAAGAAGAAGGTCAGCAGCAGCGTGCGAATATGCGATCCGTCGACGTCGGCATCAGTCATGAGGATGAGCTTGCCGTAGCGCAGCTTGGCGACGTCGAAGTCGTCTTTGCCGATGCCGCAGCCCAGAGCTGTGATCATGGCACGAATTTCCTCGTGGCCAAGCATCTTATCGTAGCGAGCTTTTTCGACGTTGAGAATTTTGCCCTTAAGCGGAAGAATGGCCTGAAATTTACGGTCTCGGCCCTGCTTGGCCGTGCCTCCGGCGGACTCACCCTCGACGAGGTAGAGCTCGCAGAGTTCAGGCTTTCTCTCAGAACAATCTGCCAGTTTTCCGGGTAGGCCGCCACCATCCAGTGCGCCCTTGCGGCGGGTGAGGTCGCGAGCCTTGCGTGCGGCTTCTCTCGCCCTCGCGGCATCAATTGCCTTGTTGATAATCTTCTTCGCGATCTGCGGGTTCTGTTCAAGGAACCCTCCCAAGCGCTCGTTGACGAACGCCTGCACGATGCCGGCGATGTCGGAGTTGAGCTTGCCCTTGGTCTGGCCTTCGAACTGCGGCTGCGGCAGCTTCACCGAGACGACCGCGACGAGGCCTTCGCGCACATCGTCGCCGGAGAGATTTTCCTTCACGTCCTTGAAGAGGCCGAGCTGCTGGCCGGCGACGTTGATGGTGCGAGTAAGAGCCGTGCGAAAGCCGGAGAGATGCGTGCCGCCGTCGACCGTATTGATGTTGTTGGCGAACGAGAAAACGGTCTCGGAGTAGGCGTCGTTATACTGCAACGCAATCTCCATGACGATGTTGCCCTGCTCGGTTTCCATGTAGATGGGCTTCTCGTGCAGAACCTGCTTGCCCTTGTTGAGCAGCTTGATGAACTCAGCGATGCCGCCGGTGTACTTGTAGGTCTGCGACTTCGGCTCGCCCTTGGCGTCGGCCTGGCGCTCGTCGGTCAGCGTGATCTCGATGCCCTTGTTGAGAAACGCGAGCTGCCGCAGACGGTTCGCAAGCGTATCGAAGTTGTACTCGGTGACCGTAAAGATGGACCTATCGGGAAGGAAGTGAATCTTGGTGCCGAGACGCTTGGAGGGGCCCATCTTGCGCAGCTCGGAGATGGGGTCGCCCTTGGAGTAGTCCATCTCCCAAGTGAAGCCGTCGCGCCAGATCTCGACCTCAAAGACCTCGGAAAGCGCGTTGACGCAACTGACGCCAACACCGTGGAGGCCGCCCGAAACTTTGTAATTGGACGCGTCGAACTTGCCGCCTGCATGCAGCATCGTCAGCACCACCTGGACGGCAGGCATGACCTCACCGGTGGGGAGCGTCTTGTTGTCGACCGGGATGCCGCGGCCGTCATCAACAACAGTGATGGAGTTGTCGACGTGGATCGTCACGTCGATCCGCGAAGCATAACCCGCAAGCGCTTCGTCGACAGAGTTATCGACGACTTCGTAGACGAGGTGATGGAGGCCCATTTCGCCGGTAGAGCCGATATACATCGCTGGGCGCAGACGAACAGCAGCCAGGCCTTCGAGGATCGTAATGTTCTCAGCGGAGTACGTTGCGTGCTCGACTGGAGCCGGGGATGCGGAGGGCGGCAAGGGGGTCGAACTAGCGGCGGCGGCAGGGGTAATATCTTCAGGCACGAACGGGACGCTCCAATGGGTTCAACTGGCTCGGGAGAAAACCCAAAAACCCTTGAAAATACTGGCTATTGGTGGGTTTTCTCGACTCCTAAGTATAGCACGTTTGGAGCCCATTTTGGCCGGTGGGAAGAGCCAGCCGCGGCACCTTTTCCGGGCGCAGAAGCGATCAATACGCCTGCGCCGGAGCGAGCGGCCCGCTCCGGGAGATTTTGTCCCATCTTTGACGGCGGAAGCACGTCCTATTTCGCTGGAAAGAGAGCTCTTACGCGGCTGGTTTGGTCTCAATTGGGGTCGCCTGCAAGGCGTTGTACGGCCACACAAACATCCAACCCACATGCAGGCGAACCCGCTTCTGGTAGATCCACGCTGGTACGAGCAACGCAAGCAGCGACGGGAGAATCAATTGCGGATAGGCTGCCGTGGTGTGAAACACCCGCACCAGCGTCTCCCGCCCGATTACCTGGAAGTAAGCAGAGAGCAGAAAGATCCCAATCGACCCGGCACCAGCCCACGCCAGCAGCCTCGCGGTCGGGGTTCGAGCCAGCAAACGCGACACCAACAGCAACATCAGCGTGCCCAGCAGGCCCAGCGGGATGAAGAGGTATGGAGAGTACAGATAGCGGCTTCCAGTGAGCAAAAGAATCACGACGAAAAGCACGGCAGCGCCCACTGCAGCAACCACGGCGGGAAGCTTCTCGACTTGCTCAAACGACCGCCCGACCCACATCCCAACAACCAGGAACGGCAGGTGTTTCAATCCGCGATCGACAAAAACAAGACCTGTCACCGGCCAGTAGAAGGAGACCAGCGCGCTGAGCACGAAGAGCAGCGGCATGGGCACCCGGCGCAGGAGCATGCCCACCACCACGATGAAGAAGATTGTCGGCAAGAACCAGGAGTATCTTCCCGTCGCCATATCTCCAGCGAACGTGGCCCAGGTGATGGGTGCAGAGCGCAGGACCTTCGAGTAGTAGATGGGGATGGGGGCATAGATGAGCGCCCAGAGCAGATACGGATAGATCATGGTGCGGAGCTTTTCGATTGTGAAGCGCCATCCGCCGCGCTTCTGCACGCTGGCGCAGAGGAAGATGCCGGAAACAAAGAAAAATGCCGGCATGTGAAACGAATAGATGAAGAACTTGATGCGGTAGCCCGTCATCGATCCGTTCCACCAGAGGCGATGGACCGTTCCTTCGTCCGTGTGCCCCAGCACCACGAGCGCGATGGAGAGGCCACGGAGGACGTCGATCAGGAGGGAGCGCTGTGGCTGTGTTCCGGCAACATCGGGGGGACTGGTGCCCGGAGTTTGCAGGGTTTGAGAGGCAGTCAACGTGGATCTCCTGAAGGCTGGGACTTCCTGTCAGGCTACCACTGGACTCCTCCCCGGGCTACCCTCCACACCCGGTCGCGCCAGACTGCTCCCGCCGTGCGGCGAAGGATTCCGCAGCGCGGCGCGGGGTTCCCCGAGTAGCACCTCGCGAAACCCCTCCGCTGCTTTGCACCGGCCTGGTTCAGGCAGAGTAGGTCATAGGCTGTTCAACGATGGGCGGAACTTCATGTTCGGCCAGGATGGCACGGTAGAACAGGCCAGCCAGCAACCCTCCGACCAGGGGAGCCACCCAGAAGAGCCACAACTGCTGCAGTGCCCAGGGGTCTCCCGAGGCCGCGACCACGATCGCCGGACCGGTGGAGCGCGCCGGGTTTACCGAGGTGTTGGTGATGGGAATGCTGATCAGATGGATGAGCGTGAGGCACAGGCCGATCGCCAGGGGCGCGAAGCCTTTCGCTGCGCGCTGGTCAGTAGCGCCGAGAATGACGATCAGGAAGAAGAACGTCAACAGCACCTCGGCCAACAGGCAGGCAAACAGGCTGTAGCCGCCGGGCGAGTGCAAGCCGTAGCCATTCGACGCGAAGCCTCCAATGGTCCAGTTGTCCCTGCCCGTGTAGATGAGGTAGAGCACCCCCGCCGCCGCTGCGCCGGCGAGTACCTGGGCGATCCAGTACGGTAGGATCTCTTTCGCAGGGAAGCGCTTGCCCGCAACCAGTCCAAGCGTGACCGCGGGGTTAAGATGGCATCCTGAGATGTGTCCGATAGCGTACGCCATCGTGAGAAGAGTCAGGCCGAAGGCGAAGGCGACACCAACGAAGCCGATGCCCAGGGAGGGAAAGGCTGCAGCAAAGAGGGCTGCTCCGCAACCGCCGAAGACGAGCCAGAACGTGCCGAAAAACTCGGCGATACAGCGCTTTGTGAGCGAGGGTTGCATGAAGCCTCCAACGATCTGAGATTTGATGAGCTGAGGATGCGTGGCCCGCGAAGCGCTGCCAGTCTACATCGAGAGAGGCCCTCGGCGACGAAAGAACCTGGGCAATCTTGCCCTGACTCTTGCGTGATAACGAAACGCCCGCCAGAGCGATCTGGCAGGCGCTTGTTCATGTCTGGGGGTGGATGCCGCGCAGAGCCCGCTACCAGATCTTGCAGGTAGGTGTGTGGACCATGGGTTGACCTTCCTTGCAGCTGAACGCCTTCTGGAACTGCGGCATGTTCGAGACGATGCCGTTGATGCGCGCAAATCCCGGAGAGTGCGGGTCCGTGGCAGCCTGAACGCGCTGGTTCTCTGGACGCTCGTTCGAGCATGCCCACTGCGCCATGCCGACGAAGAAGCGCTGGTCCGGAGTGAAGCCGTCGACGTCGGTCAGGTGCTCGCCCTTGGTCTGCTCCTTCCACGCAATGTAGGCGAGCAGCGTTCCGCCGAGGTCGGCGACGTCTTCGCCGCTGGTCAGCTTGGAGTTGATGTGGATGTCGTCCACGATAATGTACTTCGCGTACTGATCGCGCTGGCAGTTGATGCGCTCCTCAAAGCCCTTGGCGTCGGCGGGCGTCCACCAGTCGCGCAGGTTGCCCTTGGCATCGAACTGGCGGCCCTCGTCGTCGAAGGCGTGGGTAAGCTCGTGGCCAATGGTCGCGCCAGTATTTCCATAGTTGGGAGCATCATCCATCTTCGGGTCATAGAGCGGAGGTTGCAGGACGCCCGCGGGGAAGTTGATGTCATTCATCTGAGGGTCGAAGTAGGCGTTGACGGTAGGCGGCGTCATGCCCCACTCTTCGCGGTCGACAGGCTTGCCGAGCTTGTTCCACTCCCTCGCCTCTTCAAAGTGCATCGACCGAAGAGTGTTGCCAAAGTAGTCGTCGGGCTTCACCTCGAGTGCGGTGTAATCGCGCCAGTGCTCCGGGTAGCCGATCTTGTTGCGGATGGCGTGCAGCTTGCGCAGCGCCTCGGTCTTGGTGGCCGGACTCATCCAATCCAGCGACTGGATCTCCTGGCCCATGGCTGTCTCGATCTGCTGGGTCATCAGTTCCGTCTTCGCCTTCATGTCGGCGGAGAAGGTGCGCGCCACGAACTCCTGCCCCAGCGCTTCGCCGAGGTTGCGATCCACCCCGCGGGTGCAGGTCTTCCAGCGCGGCGGCATTGCAGGGACGCCGCGCAGGGTCGTGGAATAAAAGTCGAAATAGGTCTGAGCGTACGGCTTGGCGAGATAGGATGCGGCACCGCTGAGCAGGTGAAAGCGCAGGTAGGCCCGCAGGGCGGCGAGGTCTTCTGTCGTGAGTTCAGCCTGGACAGCTTTCATGAATTCGGGCTGCGAGACATTCAGTTTGGCGATGGCCGGAGCACCCGTTCGCTGCTGCTCAGCGAAGTACGCTGACCAGTTAATCGCGGGCGTCAACTTCTCGAGATTCGCGACCGGCATCATGTGGTAAATGTTGTGCGGATTTCTCTGCTGGACGCGGGTAAGCGACGCCTTGGCCAGCGCGGTTTCGATGCGCAAAACGCTCGCTGCATCCGTGGAAGCCTCCTCGGAGGGTTCGCCGGCGAGCGTCAGTAGCCGCGTGATGTAGGCAACGTATTCTTCGCGCAGTTTGACGCTCTTGGGGTCGGTCTTGAGGTAGTACTCGCGGTCGGGGAGACCGATCCCGCCGGCTCCAAGCTCTGCAATGACGGTGGACGAGTCGACGGCATCCTGTCCGGTGCCGGAGCGGAAGAAGGAACTGCCCACATAGTCGTGGTGCAGGCTGGGGAGAGCGGCAATCAACTCAGCGCGCGTGGCCAGAGCGTCAATGCGGGCAAGCGCCGGCTGGATAGGATTGTCGCCGTCGGAGTCGATGGCCGCAGTGTTCATGCAAGCCGCAAAGTAGTCGCCAACCTTCTGCTGAATCGGCGTGCGGTCTGTCTTCTTCGCGTCGTCCACCAGGATGCCCCAGAGGAACTGCTGGTTCTCGTTGGCCAGCTTTGCATAGACGTCCCAGCTTGCCTGGTCGGAGGGAATTGGGTTCTTCTTCTTCCAACCATCGCAGGCGTAGTCGTAGAAGTTGACGCAAGGGTCAACGGTCTTGTCGAGGCTGGTGAGGTCGAGTGAGGGAGAGTAAGGCATCGCCTGCAGAGGCTGCGGCGCCGCTTGTTGCGCAGGACAAGCGGAGGTCGCGAGAATAAGGACGAACACAGAAGCAAGGGCTGGCGAAGCAACGTGGAACAGCTTGTTCACAGGGGGAATCTCCTGCGCAATATCCTACAGCGGCTAGCTGGGGTTGCGCAGATTTCCTGCAAGTCTCCCCTCAGAAAGACTATCCTGCTGGATGATTCACGCTTTGGCTCTTCGAGAGGAGCTCCCCCTTGATTCCAACACCAGCTCACGGCAAGATTTGCTACATCGAGATGCCCGCGAAGGACATTGGCGCCTCCTCCGCGTTTTACAAGGACGTCTTCGGATGGAACGTAAGACGGTCCGGCGATGCCCGAACCGCCTTCGATGACGCAACAGGACAAGTCAGCGGAGCCTGGCTGCTCGGCCGGCTGCCAGCTCGAGAACCCGGTCTTCTGGTCTACATCATGGTCGACAACGTAGCCGCCATACTCGACGCCGTCTTCGCGAATGGAGGAGAGATCGTTCAACCTATCGGTGGCGATGCTCCCGAGATCACCGCACGATTTCTTGATCCGGGGGGCAATGTCATCGGGCTGTATCAGGAGCCGGCATAGCAGGCGGCTATTCGCAAGCCATATGCCGCAACGAAAAATCCACGCCCGGGCAGCGTGGATCAGAAAACTTTGGTGCTGCAACGAGGACTCGAACCTCGCACGCTGCTTGCGCGTTGATTCAAACTTTGGTGCCGAAAAGAGGACTCGAACCTCCACTCCCTTGCGAGAACGTGGACCTGAACCACGCGCGTCTGCCAATTCCGCCATTTCGGCTCACTTCAGAGGGCCACAGCTGTCTCCAGCCGCGCGAACTTCGTGAACTCTTAGTCTCCCAGAGCGGGAGCAGGCTGTCAATCCGGCGTCCGTTCCCCGCCCTGAGGTGCGCTGCGAGCAAAGGCACGGTACACTTGGCAAATCCTGTTTGCAGGATGTCACGTCCACCTCAACCAATCCAGTACGGGAGCAGCGAAGAGCGCTATGAGTAAGCCTTCGACCAAGAACGTATCGGTCGCGCAGCAGCAGATTCCTGAAGAGCTAGCGGTCGAGATTCGGCGGTTGGCGCATGATCTATCCAATGCGCTGGAGATCATTGTGCAGACCAGCTACCTGCTCAACATGGCTGAACTCAAAGAACCGGCGAGCGAGTGGCTGCGCATGCTCGACACCGGAGTTTCGAAGGCGCTGGAGCACAACCTGCAACTGCGCGAGTACATCAAGGCGCATACGCCGAGATAAGAGGCCCGAAGTTCCACATTCCGGGTTGTGCGTCCCACGTTGGATGTCTGGCCGTTCCCTAGTACTCGCAGCGTACATCTACTCCCTACTGCGAAGCGGCAATGGCTGCCACGATCTTGTCCATGGCAACGCGGTCGGCCGAGGTCGCTGGGGTATGCGTGTCCACAAAGATCGAGAAGATGACTGTGCGTCCACTGGCGGCGTCGAGGTAGCCAGAGAGGGCGCGCGATTCGCCCAGCGTTCCGGTCTTGGCGAAGACGTGGTCCTTCAGTGGCGGATCAGGGAACCGCCTGTCCAGTGAGCCGTCCACGCCGCCCTCGGGAAGCGAGGCCTTCCATGCAGGAAACCACGGCTGCTTTGCGGCATAGGCAAGGAAGGTCGCCACAGCGCGCGGCGCGACAAGGTCGTGAGCGCTCAGGCCTGAGCCGTCGAACAAAATGAAGTCGTCAGGGTCGAGACCGGCGTGGAGCAAGTTGGCGCGAATGAAGCGTGCACCGTCGACGATGGATCCTCTGCCGCAGGATGCGAAGCGTCCAAGATTGTGTAAAAAGAGCTCTGCATGAAGATTCTGGCTCACCTTATTGGTAAGGACGACATCTTCGGCCAGCGGTGCAGAGGTCTGCGAAGCGAGCAGCGGGGCAGAGGAGGCGGCCTTGGCCAAGCAGTCCTCTACACACGTTTCATCGCCTGAGATTATCCCTGAATCGCATGGGACAGGCGTAAGCAACTCACTCAGGTAGCCCTTCGCATCGCTCGGCAGACTATGCTCCGCGCGCGCTGTGCCCGCGATAACAATCCCGCGCTGCACCAACATGCTGCGCAGGACCATAGCCGCATAGTCGGCGGGATCGGCGATGGCCAACTCTTCAACGTCGGGATCGGTATTCGCAGCCATAGAGCCGTACACGCGGATCACGCGCGAGCCGGGCAAGCGTTCCACCTGCACGCCTTCGGCATCCTCACTCGCCGCCACAGTCTCCACGTCCGACACAACCGTGTAGTACGGCACATTCTGCTCGATCTGCACGGTTGCGTTGGTGGGAATTCCACTGCCGGGAGCCGGTAGCACCTTGCGAGGAGTGACCGTCAACTTGAGCTGATTATTATCGATACTCAGCGCGGTGACGGGAGCGCCATAGCCCCAGACCTGATCGTCGGCGGCCCAGGATTCGGCATAGGGCTCGTAGGGATAGAGCGTGTCATCCCCAACGATGTTGCCGTCGATGCGTTTGACGCCCTTCGCGACAAGCTGGTCGGCGAGGGCTGCGAGGTCAGCCAACGCAGGAAGCTTGGGCGTGTCATCCGTATTCTTCGGGCGCTCCGACGGCGGCACGTAGGGCAGGTCGTCCGCTCCGAAGTTCGCATCGCCGCCACCGACCAGGTCGAGGTCGCCGACCACGGTTCCGGTAGCAGAGTTCAGCTTGCCGAAGATACGGGTGTCAAAGGTCTTTGCGGGGCCGAGCAGCGCCATGGCCGTCGCAGTCGTAAAGATCTTATTGTTGGAGGCAGGCCGGAATAGCTGCCCCTCGTCGAGGCCGTAGATCGGTGTGCCGTCCAACGCGGTGACGGCAATCCCCCAATGCGCTCTGAACACGGCGGGATCAGCGAGCAGCGACGTGACCGTAGCCCCCAGCGGCGTAGCCAAGCCAGTAGGATAGGCGTGGACCACCGGAGCTTGGCTAGGTGCGGGAGAGACACTCTGGCCACTCATCACGGGCAGCCCGATCCCAAGAGAAAGAAGACAAGAAATCGTGCGAATTCGCGCAGAGAGTTGCATTGCGGCAAGTCTACAATGACGCCGATGAGTTTTGACGATCCGAAGCGCCGCGAAGCTGAGCCCAACGCCATGAGCCAAAGCAGATACAGACCGCACTTCGACTGGAGACTGCGCACCAGAACGCTGGCGCTCGGGGAGCGCACGCGCCTGATGGCCATCGTGAACCTTACGCCGGACAGCTTCTCCGGGGACGGCCTGTTGAGTGCCGATCGCCAAACGTCGGTCGGTCCGGCAGCCGATGCCAAGATGGCCGTGGCCGCTGCAATGGAAGCCGTGGATGGTGGTGCGGACATCGTCGACCTGGGCGCGGAGTCGACTCGTCCCAACGCGATTGCACTCAACGAGTACGAGGAGCAGGCGCGCTTGCTGCCCGTACTGGAGCGCTTGATATTGGAGCGGCCCCGGGCCGTCGTGTCGGTAGACACCTATCACGCCTCCACCGCAAGGGCTGCGGCAAAGGCAGGCGCCGAGATCATCAATGACGTCTCCGGGCTTACCTGGGACCAGTCAATGGCCGGGGTTGTGGCTCAAACCGGCTGCGGTCTCGTCCTGATGCACGCACGAGGTCGGCCGTCGGACTGGCAGTCACTCCCCCCTCTACGCGGCCGAGAGGTTGTGCCGATGGTCTTTGGCGGCCTTTGCGAGCAGTTGGCCGAGGCAGAAGCGATGGGCATCAGCACGGAGCGGATCGTCGTCGACCCAGGGTTTGGCTTCGGCAAGCGTGGCGCCGAAAACTTCGCCCTGCTGGCTGGCCTCGGACGACTCCGAGAGTTGGGAAGACCACTCCTTATAGGGCTCTCGCGCAAGGGTTTTCTGGCCGAAGCCGTCCAACCCGTGCAGAAGCAAGGCCAGGAGCCGGCCGAAGCGCGGCGCATCGCAACGGTCGCCGCAAACGTCGCCGCAATCATGGCCGGAGCCCACGTGCTCCGGGTGCATGATATGCAGGCCGCACGAGAAGCCTCGGCGGTGGCCGACGCGCTGCTGAGCGCAGCTGCCAAGGAGTAGACGATCTCGCCCGGAAACGAACAATTCTGCCTACGCGGCGTGCGCTCGCCGCTCCCATTTCCTGACTTCGACGACTTCCCGCTTCAGATCGTCATGACTTCTTTTTCTTTGGCGCGGAAGAGTTCTTCGATCCGCTTGATCTCAGCATCGGTCAACTGCTGAATCTCTTCATTCGCGCGCTTTTCATCGTCGGCTGAGATCAGTTTGTCCTTTGCAGCCTTCTTCACGGCGTCATTGCCTTCGCGGCGGATGTTCCTGATCGACGTCTTGTGGTCCTCGACCGTGCCTGCAAGCAGCTTCACAGCCTCTTTGCGGCGCTCCTCGGTCATGGGCGGGACGGGCACCCGGATGATCTTGCCGTCGTGCATCGGATTGAAGCCATGTGAACTGGTCCGAATGGCCTTCTCAATCGCCGTGACCAGCGTCTGCTCCCACGGTTGTACAAGAATCAGGTTCGCCTCAGGTGTTGTAATCTGCGCCACCTGAGAGATCGCCGTGTCCGTACCATAGTAGTCAACCTTGATGCCATCAAGCATGTGAACCGAAGCACGACCCGTACGAACGCTGACAAGATTTGCGCGGAAGTCATCAATTGTCTTGTCCATCCGCGCCTTAAGACCGTCATATACGCCCGTCAGGGCTTCCATACTTGCCATTGCCGATGCCATCGTGTGCACAACCTCCTGAATCTGCCGGAAACCCCGGCTCCAGAGCCTGATTTTACAGCCCGAGAGGGCTTTGTAGCAGATTGGCACACAATCTGCCCGTAACCTCTATAAAGTACCCGCGGAGACTCCTTTGCAGGCCAATAAGATCGTTGACTTTCTACATCCATCCCCTATATCCTCGGTGTAGATATCTACAAGTCTGCTCAGTAAGAGTGATCGAACCCAGAACAACCCGGGCGGACTCAATATAATCGACACTCCAGCCAAGGGCCCCATGGTCGCGGCGGAAACGGGATCTCCAATGAAGAAGACCTTGCTCCTCACTGCTCTCGCATTTGCAATGATTGCCGCAGTACCAGCTTATGCTCAGGGCGGATGCACGGACTCACCCGAAAACCCCACGCTCATTCTGGCAGGTCTGGCGGGTGGTGCGTACGCCGTTTCGTCCCTTCGGACACGCATCCGCGCGCGTCGTGCGGCGAAGAATTTGTAAGTTATATGCCGGCCGGGGTATTCCAACCCTCCCCAAAAAGTACCGGCACATTACCCCTATAGGGTGTACTGAGGCTTGTGTCCAGGCAATTCCTACCTAACTCCCAACCCCGAACCGTAGTCGCACTGGCAACCTTGTGCGCGGCGGTGGGGTTGTTGACTGTTTGGAAGTCGGCCCAGTCCCTGCTCGATATTTGGACGCACGACGACCTGAAGTCCATGGGCATGGTCGTACCCCTCGTCAGCTATTTGCTGATTCTGCGGGCATGGCGATCGCTGGGTTGGGAGACGGAGGGCTCATGGTGGGGCTTTGCCGTCCTTGCGACCTCGGCGGCCTTGATGTTCTTGCACGACCAGATGTTGTTGATTGTGACTGTCAACAAGGATTGGTTACTGCAACTTCCGCCCCTACCACTGGTGGCGGTGGTCTATGCAGCGGGCATGGTTCTGCTCTTCGGCGGCAAGCGCCTGCTCAAGGTTGCCTGGTTTCCTGTGCTCTTTATGTGGGCCGTAATTCCGGTTCCGGCAACCTTCAGCCGCAGGGTGGATCTGCCCCTGCAGCATGCCTCCGCGACCGTGGCGCGAGCCTGGGCTCACGTGCTTGGCCAGCCCCTCACGCAAGATAAGCTGCGATTGATGTTTACCCCCCAGTTCGGAATGTTCATCGCTCCGGGCTGCAACGGGATTCGTGGTGCAATCACGCTTGGACTGGCGGCGATTGTGGTGAGCTACCTGTACCGTTTTCGCTGGTACGTTTATGCTCCTGTCGTGATCGGTGCCGTCCTGCTCGGCTATCTGTTCAACTTCCTCCGCCTCTGCCTATTGGTCGTGTATTACACGATTGCAGTGCCCCACCCCTGGATGCAGCAGCATGGGCTGATCGCCGATTACATCATCGGTGGTTGCCTCTTTGTATGCGCTCTGGCCATCTTTTTCACGGTTGCAGACAAATTGCGGAACGACCCAAAAGATGTGCTCCCCGAGCCCGTAAGCGAGACACCGCACCCAACACGCAGTACTCGTCCCCTCCTCTTGAAGGTCGGAGCCGTGCTGGCGATGGCTGCAATTTTCGGCGCGGACGTCCTGCATGAGCGAAGGGTGGATGCATCCGCATCGACCCAGGTGATGCCGAAGATGCCGCAGCACATCGGCAACTTCACCCTCGTGCGAACCTGGGATGAATCGCAATTCGGCGTCCTGGTCTACACCTGGGGAGAATATGCAGCGCCGGCGGCGGCCAATGGCACCCCGGGTCCCCATGTGATGCTGGGCGTTTCACCCCAGACCGTGCATGATGCCGAGGTCTGTCACATCGCTCGCGGGGAAGACCCGACCTGGCATGGTCAGATCGTTACAGCGACCGCTGGAGGCAACGTAGAACTTACGGCAGCAGCCTACAACGATGGTGCAACCCAGAGCCTCGAGGCCTCAACCGTGTGCGATAACGGAGCCTGCCGGCAATACTCCGAGACCACCCAGCACGTGACCCTGATCTATGCCCGGCCGCATCGCGGCGTCCCGTTGCAATCCGATACGACGCGCCCAGTACCCGTGCTCTTCAAGGTGGAGAGCCTGGACACGATGACCCCGGTAAGCACGATCGAGCCGCAGTTGGCGGCGACCCTGACCGAGTTTTTGAGCGGTGCCAACCTCCCCGCACTCGCGTCGCCCTTCAGCAAGAGGTAGTGGAGAAGTTAATAGCAAGTTCGCTGCCGGCCGCCGATTATGGGGGCCGGTCGCCGATTAACGGCAAAAGCTGAACTTCGCCAGCCATCCGGTTCGCATCGGTTGCCGATGGTCGCCTATAATCAAAGCTCTCCCTTCGTGTACCGCAGGGCTGGAATTTATATAACAATCCAACAAGCTTTGACAGATTCAAAGAGCAGTGAGGGTGTGGTTATCTTTACCGGAATCCGAGTGAGCGTAAGCTCCCTGAAGTGTACGAACCAGCCTGTGAGCAAACGCTCGAGCCATTTTGGCATCCTTGGCCGCGGCCAAAACCGCGCCACGCATTCGAGCCTCTCGAGGTTGGCGATCGTGGCTTTGCTGGCAACTGTCCCGACCCTGGTCTCAAGGGCTGGCGCGCAGGTCCAGGCCACGCCCCAGTTCTCGGCCGCATCCGCGCCGCAGATCCTTTGCCAGACGCAGGTGATCGGCAACCGCCGCATTCCTAAGGAATCGATCCTGGCACGCCTGTTCAGCCGTCCCGGTGATCCGTATGATCCGGCAGTGGTGGAACGCGACTTCAACTCCCTTTGGAATACCGGCTACTTCGACGATGTCCGCATCGAAAAAGTCCAGGGCAAAGGCTGTCTCCAGTTGCTCGTCTATGTACGAGAGAAACCCACCATCAGCGAGATCAATTACAAGGGCCTCAATTCGATCACGGTCTCGGATGTACTCGAGCGACTGAAGAAGGAAAAGGTTGGCCTGACGGTCGAGAGCCAGTATGACGCGACGCGCATCAAGCGTGAAGAAGTCGTCCTGCGTGAGATGCTCGGCGAACACGGCCACCAGTTTGCCACCATCAAGACCGAGGTCAAAACGATTCCTCCGGCGCGTGTCGCCCTGACCTTCATCGTCAAAGAAGGGCCGACCGTGAAGGTGGGCAAGATCGCCTTCACAGGCAACCACGCGTTGAATCACCGCCAACTCGTGGCCGCCATGAGGAACCTCAGACCCATCGGTATTCCTCACTCCATCATCTTCGAAAACATCTTCCCCAGAACCTTCGATGCCAGCAAGCTGGATGAGGACGCGGAGCGAGTTCGCCAGGCCTATCGCGATAAGGGCTACTTCAAGGCGATCACCGGCGAGCCGCAGACCAACGTCCGCAACGCCGGCGGCATCAACCCCTTTACCCTCCATCCCTCGACCGGCAAACGCGTCGATATCGTCATCCCCGTCGAAGAGGGTGAGCGCTATCGTCTCGGTGCCATCACGTTTACAGGCAACAAGGCCTATAGCAACTCGAAGGCTCTTCGCGCCCAGTTTCCTATTAAGGACGGCGACTATTTCAACGCGACCCTCTTCGGCAAAGGCCTGAAGAACCTGCAGAAAGCCTACGGCGAAGGCGGCTACATCAACATGGTGCCGAGTCCGATCCCGCGGACAGATGAGGCCAAGAAGCTGGTTTATCTCGACATCGATATCGATGAGGGCAAGCAGTTCTATGTCTCACGTATCGAGTTCACCGGCAACACCCTGACCCGCGACCGGGTCATCCGTCGCGAGCTGCTGGTCGAAGAGGGCCAGGTCTACAACAGCCGTCTCGTCGATCTGTCGCTACTGCGCTTGAACCAGCTCAACTACTTTGACGTGCTGAAAAGCGATCAGGACGTGGAGACGCGCCAGAACGCGGACACAGGCACGGTCGATCTCCTGATCAAGCTACACGAAAAGGGCAAGAACTCCATCGGCATCAATGGCGGTGTGAGCGGCTTGTCGGGTTCATTCCTCGGCTTGAACTACGAGACCAACAACTTCCTCGGCCTCGGTGAAACGCTGAGCGTGAACGCCAACATCGGCGATCTCTCACGCAACCTTAGCTTCGGATTCAATGAGCCGTATCTGCGCAACAAGCCTGTATCCCTCGGCATCCAGGTCTACACGCGCAAGACGGACTTCAATCCAGCCAAGAGCTACGCCGTCACCAGCGGTCAGAGCACCAACCTGACCAATGCGGAGCAGTCCCTCCTGAACAACTACAACCAGTCCAGTTCGGGCGTGACGATCTCCACCAGCGAAGCGCTGCGCAAGCTCTTCCGTCGCACGGGCGTGGCACGTATCGGGTTGTCCTATTCCCTCTCCCGGTCCGGCGTCACGACGTTCAACCAGAACACGCTGAGCGTCTTCCAGACGCTGGCATTCCGGTCCGGCATTGCTGGCGCAAACCAACTCAATGGCATCATTACATCGACTCTAACGCCGAGTTTCAGCTTCTCGACGCTCGATCGCGCCATCGGGCCACACTCCGGCAAGGATCTCAGCATTGCGTTCCAGCTTGCTGGCGTGGGAGGCAACACCAAGTTCTACTCACCCGTGGCCACGTGGCGTCAGTTCTTCCCGATGAAGGGCCTGAAGATCAATCGCGAAGGGCACAACGTACTCGGCTACCGGATCCAGCTAGCGAATATCGCGGGTTACGGCGGACAGGTAGCACCCCCGTTCTCACGCCTCTACAGCGGTGGCGAGAACGACCTGCGTGGCTTCGACATTCGTTCGAACTCTCCATACACGTTCCTTCCCACCAAGGTCATGTTCAACCTGACTAACCCGGACGGCACGACGGTCCCACGCGATCCCAGCAACCCAACGCTGGGCAGCGTACAGATTCCCCTGCCCGTCTATCGTCTCGCGCCCATCGGTGGCGACACCTCCATTACGTCCAACCTGGAATATCGCTTCCCGATCATGAACCAGGTAACGTTTGCGTTCTACACCGACTTTGGCCTGACGTTCAACGCCGAGCCGACCCAGTTGCGGCAGAGCCCCGAGGGCATTTCAACGCTCAACAGCCCGCTCTATGGCTGCCCGCAGGTGGTCAATGGAAACTGCGTTGGAGGATACCAGTTGCCGCCATTCTCGATCTATCTAAAGAATGTGCCGGGCACCAACTTTGTACCGCGTATGTCGAATGGCGCGTATCTGCAGGTCACCCTGCCGATCATCAATGCGCCCTTCATCATCTACTACGCTTACAACCCACTGCGCCTCTACCGCGATATACCGCAGCAGTTGATTGCACCGAGCGGAGCAAGTTGTTCCGCTACGTCTATCTCCTGCTTCAAGGACTTCTTTCCGTTCGCTACCTCTCCGGCAGCAGCGGCCTACAGCTACCAGCAGGCGTTGCAGTATTACGGAGCGGATTACATCCTGCGCGAACCGCGCAAGACGTTCCGCCTGACGATAAGCACCTCCTTCTAGCGACAAGCCAGCAACAGCAACAAAAAATCGTGTGTGAGCGAATACAATTCTCGCTCACACACGATTTTTTTCGCAGAACACGCTAGAAAGAAGAGGACCCCTCGCCAGATCCGGGAGCCATGTGGTTCAGAATCTGCTGCGCGAAGATCACGTGGATGTGGACGCGCTTGGCGAAATCGGGAAGGAATTCGGCTAGCAGCGGACCGATCGGGTCCGTAGCGTATCCGGCGAGGATGCGTCTCGTGGTGGACACCACGTTGGTGCCAACATTCGGGACATATAGATTCGAAATCTCCGCACTCAACGGGTAATTAATTAGCGTGGCATAGTTGGGCATGAGCGAGCCATCATCATGTTGCGAGACCAGGGTGTGAATCAGCGCATGCTTGATCCGGCGTGAGACGGAGGCCCCTGGCATGCGGTGGTAGCGGGGGTCTTCATGGGTCAGGCTGGGGATGACGAACGTCCCGGTGAACTCGCTCTGTATATCCTCTCCCAGGCTGTATCCGCTTTCTCTGCCCCAGCCAGCAAAGCCAGGGCCATAAACAGTGTGAGCATCCGCAGCAATGGACACAGCTGAAAAAAAGCCAATCGTCATCAGATTGAACGGGTCGGTGACATCGCGCGTAGCGAGAATCCCCTTCTGCTTGACCGAAAGAGGCGGAACGTGGCCCGTGTCGACGATAAACTGCAGTGGATCCGCACAGGAAGGCTGCGTCAACGGCATGAAGATGATGGGGACGCGACCTTTTTTCGCCTTCTTTGGACAAGGCGGCAGCGATGCAGCAGGCGTGGCAATCTGCGTAGGAGCAGGCTTAGCAGTCTGCGGCTCGGTCCGGTCTGCACTCTGCCACTCGATCGTCGGCGCCGACGCCGCCTCAGAATCACTCGCCGCGAATAGCAGCGCGCTCGGCGCATCCGGCAAAGAGCCGGAGCGGGACTGAGCCTGCATCCGAGCCACAAGCACTACAGACAACGACGTTGCGGCCAACACCTGCAACACGCCGTGCAACGACGCCATGCGCAATACATTGCCTTTGCGTTGCTGTTTCAGATCGCGCACGCCGAAGCTCATCTCCACATTCCGCTGAAGGATTCGCTTGATCTTACGTTACCCCGACACGGTTTGTGTCTCTGCTGCATTTAACTACAATCATCCGGATAGCGCTGTAGTGTCAGCCACGCTACTTCTGCCGTACCAGGTGCAACTTCTCCAGCACATCAGATTCGAATTCTCTGAGCACGAAGTCCAGTGCTTCGCCTCCAACTGATCCCCCGAACGTCGCAATTGAATCGTGAAAATTCCGATTGCTCTGCGGATAATAGGTCGACGTTAGCGCTGTGGCAGCGGCATAGCCCAGCAGCATTGCACCGTTGACGCTTCTGTGACCGCTGTCCGTACGCGTAAGCAACACCCGCGTGCCAGCATACACAGTGCGATGGATGAATCCATACTGTCGGCCTTCGACGTAATACCGCGGATCTTCGTGTAGCAACGGAGCAAAAATGGTATCGACAAAGATCCCCTGCGTGGTTCCATCGAGGGCGGCCGCACCCAGTTGCTCACCGAAAGCACCCCGGTCGGTCCCGTAGTTCGGCTGTCCGTTAAGAACATGACTATACCCTGCCGAGGCAAAGAACCCCAGAAACGCATACGGAGTATAAAGATCGCGGATACCGATCCCAACCTTATCGCGGGGCGTAATCGGCTGTGCTGTCATGCCAGCCGGGATGTACTTGGTATAGATCGGCGCAACCGGCTGCCCGCTGGTCTCTTCGCCCGGGGACGCGCCAACAGAAGACGAGTACCCAAGACCATCTCCCAGCCCTGCATCCGGCGCGACCGGCAGGGTGAAGTCTACTTCTTTCGCTGGGGCCACATTTGATCCATCCGCTAGCGGCGGTGCGATTACGACACCCTGCACATTCAACTGCGCGAGGGCACGTGTTGACGGCAAACAGGTAAGGAACGCTACCAGGATCAGTGCGGCTGTGCATCCGCGGCGCATACTCGTCTTCGTCCCGGTCGTTCTGCTTAGAAGAAATCGCTGAGCTATCATATCCCTCACTATCGCGGTGCAATGCTCACCCGATACGCACGCAACAGCGGCCTCAACGGCTAAGATGTATCCTCCTTCGGACGCAGTTCCTACCGGGATGGTTGTTCCTTTTCCCTCTTTACATGGCCCGAGACGGCAAAACTGCTAGCAGAAACAAACCTTCCGCAACACGAAAGCAGCTCCGGAATGCATCTAGGAACGAGTTACCAGCTAGGCACGGCGAGGGTGTTCCAACGTTGACGCAGGTCCAGCGGCCCCTAATGATGGAGGCTGGATCTTCGGCGAAAGGGACCTGCTCATGCAACGTACTGCGCGCAACGGAACAGACAGTGGGACCAGCGCGAGCCAGCGTCGCATCCGTCTCCATGCCCGCGCTCGCAAGATTGCGGTGCTGATGCTGGCAGCGGGCCTGACGCTGCTCTCCACCGGATGCCGCCACAAGAGGCAGCAGGCGTATGCTCCACCACCTCCGCCATTGCGCAGCTCTTCATCGCATCGAGGCAGCGAATCCAGTCAGAACCGCGCAACGATTGAGAGAGCGCCACGCGGGCCTGTCGCTGAGCCCTCAGGAAAACCGATCCTTGTCGAAACCGGGATCGCGAGTTGGTATGGGCCCAGTGGCCATCGCACCGCGGACGGTTCTGCCTACGATGGCACCGGCATGACGGCCGCCCACAAGACCCTTCCTCTGGGCACAATCGCACGCGTCACCAACCTCGTCAACGGCGAGTCCGTCATGGTGCGTATCACGGATCGCGGACCGTTTGCTCATGGCCGCATACTCGATCTTTCCGAGAGCGCCGCCAAGCAGATTGACCTCTATCGCATGGGTGTAGCCAAGGTAAAGATCGAGGCCTATGGCAGCACCACAGCAGGCAACGCATCGGTGAGTTCCGCGGGCAAGTGGTGCGTGCAAACCGGAGCCTTCAAAAGTCAGCGGGACGCGATGGACCTGAAAGATGCGCTCGTCAAGCGATACGTTGGTTCGCGCGTCACCGAGTTTGCCGGAGCCACCGGCTACTGGGTGCGAATCGACCCGGCGCGGCATGATCATGCGGACGCTGCGGCGATCATGGAATGGATCGGCAACCCTGACCCGCAGGCAGTGCCGTATATCGTACGCATCGATTAGATCGTGCTCTGCGCCCAAAGCGCAGCCAGTTACTTCGATGCCGTCGCCGGCGGAGGGTAGTACGGCAGCTTCTGCTGCGCCTCGTTCGCTCGCTTCACAGTGATGTCCGCGAACAGCAACTCTGGGGCGATGGTCGTCTCTGGCACCGGGCCAATCCTCTGAGAGATATAGGGTCTGCCGCCGGCAGCGACAATGCCGCTGCGGATGGCGCGCTGATCCAACTCATCGAAGATGGCACCACGTACCAGTGTGCGTTTACCCTCCGGAGAGACGCGGTAAAGCAGACGCGGCGATAGCTCACCAGTCAGCGTCTCCACCTCATACACATCACGTCCCTGCTCTTTCGCATAGGCCAAGAGCTTCGCGCGCAACGCCTCGGCTGAGAGACCTTCGCTGGATTTTACGATGATGACCCCGGCGTGCGAATGCGCTGCCTGCCCAAGCGCGGCACGTCCGTGGCCGTTCGAATCCGGAAAGTCCTTCACCGGCTCGCGGCCAATCAGGTAGTTGATCAGCTTTCCGTGATCGACGACATCCACCGCCGCAACAGGTACGCCCTCATCGTCCACCTTATACGCGCCGAGCAGCACCTTTCCTTCAAAGCTGCGCAGCGTCGGATCATCCACGACCGAAAGAAACGGCGGCAACACCGGTGTCTTGAAGCTCGATTGATACACGCCCTGCGTGCGTGCGGCAGTCCCTAAATCGGGGCGATCAGCCTCGACGTTCGGCACGAAAAGCCGATTGAAAACATCGGCCGCAGCGTCGCCGGAGAAGAGCACCGGGCCGTGGTAGTCTTCCGAGCCGACGATGGGAGCGTTGCGCAATTCATTGAAGCTGACCAGGTCTTCGATCGTTCGCTTCTTCAGCGCAGCCGCACTCTCCAGGCCCGCTACCGTCACTGCAGTCGAGCCATTGCTGCGCCCTAATTCCATCCCATCGGCAGCCTGCCCGCCCACACTGACCGAGTCCGTGTAGCCCGTATATCCGTGGCGCAATACCGTGCCATCCGTGTTCACGGTGTAGCGATTGACGGCGATTGCACTGAAGCTCGCGGAGCTGTACTGGACTGCATCCGCAAAGCTCTTTACTTCCGGCGCCGTCGCAAAGAGGCCGCTGACCTCGATCAGCCGTTGCTTCCAATCGTCGCGATCCATCTCCAGATTGACGAGTGGTTCAATCAGTGTGACGGGCTTCGCCGGCGTGAAGTCGTTGGCCGTTGGAGCACTTTGAAAATTCTTCAGCGTCGCCTGCTTCACGGCATAGGCGCGCAAGGCGTTTTTGTAGGCCTCGTCCGTTTCGGACCACAGTGCGAACTTTAGCGCAGCAGCATCGTCGTCCCGCGGTGCAAGCGCCAGCGATCCATCGCCACGCGCAGAACTCGAGTCCGACGCATCATTGCCGATGCGCAACTCGACGCGCACCACGCGCTGCCGATTCTCATTCTCCTTGGTCAGCGCTCCGTAGTTGGCAACCGCATCATAGCTGCGAATGTCTTCTAACCGGTACTCGATAAAGTAGGGCCGCTGCATGCCCGGCAGCACCAGTTGAGCCTGTTCGCGCGTAAGCTCTTGCTGCATTGCGGTGAGGATCGGATCAGCGGAGTGCGGCGTTTGCGCCAGGGCGAAGGGGCACAGCGCGGGTAGCAGCAGAAGGGTGCAAAGACGCATTAGCGGCCGTCCTTCGGCGTCGTGGAGACAGCAGGTTTGTCATCCGGCGGTGGCGGAGGAACAATCGGCGGTCGCGCCGTTCCCTGCGCCTGCCGCTGCGTTTCGATCGATGACACCAGCATCGCCGGAGCCACGGCACTGACCGGAACAGTGCCCGACTCCGCACCACATAACCCATTGAAGATATCTTGACGATCGCCAGTTGCGACGATGTTATTCAACGCGGCCTGCGGTGTTCCAACAATCGACACGCCGCGCACCAGTTCATCCGGGCGGCCATCGACGTACACGCGATACACCACGAGCGGAATCACTTGAAAGGCCTGCGGCGAGCGGCGAGTTGTGACCGCGAAGCCCGAGCTGATGTCCTCGAAGTAGAGCCCATACGCCTTGCCCTGTTTCTTCGCCTCGTCCTTCAGCATCGTGCGCAACTGCGCGTCAGACACCGTTTTGGTCGACGTCACAATGAGATTGCCCTGCCGGCCGGTGGGCATCTTGCCGGTCTCGGCGCGACCGTGGCCGTTGGATTGCGCAAAGCTCGCGACCGGAAGCCGCGACATCAGGAACGTCTTCAAAACACCATCGTCGACAAGTTGCACACGCCGCGCGGGCTGGCCCTCATCGTCAAACAGATAGTGTCCGCTCAGCGGATGGCCATCAAACTTGGCGAGCGTCGGATCATCCGCTACAGAGAGAAAGCTGGGCAGAATTTGTTTGCCAAGAAGCTTGGTAAACGTCTGCCCTTCTTCATCGCCGCGCTGCCGCTGGCCCTCCAACCGGTGTCCCAGCACCTCGTGAAAAAATACCGCGGCCGCACGACCAGAGAGAATCGCAGGCCCGCTGTACGGCTCCGTAATAGGGGCGATGCGCAGGTCGTCGAGATTCTTTGCCATCGCCACCGTCTCCGCAAGCACCTGTGCCTGCGCGGGCAAATTCCCGGTCGAGTCAGCCTCAAACGTCTCATCGCGGAATAGATCCATGCCGTCTGCCGCACGCGTTCGTGCAACCACAATCAACCGTGCAACATGGTTCGGCGCCGCGACCTTCGACCCATCGCTTGCAACAAAATAGTCGGTCTCATGCGTTGCCTGCAGGATCGCCATGTCATAGAAGATGTGCGGATACGAACGAAATATTCCGGAGATTTCGCGCAGCCGCGACTCCCATGCCGCGCGGTCCACCGTCAACGGAAGCTCAGTCGGAAGGATGTCGTCTTGAGGCTTCTCCTGCGAAAAATCAGCGGATGCGTCCTCCTCCTTCGCGCGAACCTGTTGCTCCGTCTTCACCTTCTCCAAAGCATCCAGCGCTTTGCCATAGCCGCGATTCGTTGCGAACCACAACGAGCGCTCGATGGCCGCGCGATCGTCCGACAGCGGCAGAGGCAGCGTAGTCAGCGCGCTGGTGCGATGCGTATCGTGTGTGTTGTCGAGCAGCGGCGAGCCCAGCCGTATCTGCACATCGGCCGTCCGCGAATGGTTCTCACTCGAGCCGGTGATCGCTCCATACTCAGCATTAATGCTGACTCTCTCCGCATCGGCAACCGAATAGCTGAGGAAGTACGGCTTCAGTGCAAGCGCCTTTTCGCTCTTGCCGCTCTTGTCGCTCGAAGAGGCGACCGGCGTAATCGCATTGCCGAGATCAGCGACCGCGCGGTGCAGCTCCGTTTCCATCGCCTGCATCAGCACTGGGTCCTGCGCAACAACCGCGGGCTTCGTGTCTGGAGTCGTCTTGTTCGCAGTCCCGCCGGCATAGGCCATCGACGTCGCAGCGAGTGCGAGAGCCGCGAATCGCAGGCTGACAACAAGGAAACGCGAAGACGATGCGGACAAGGAATCGAAACGGGGCGAATCAGAATTAATCAAAGGCAAGCCAGCTTCCATGGACAGAGCGTGTCGTCCATCGAGTGTATCGAATGTCCTGCATCGTTGGCTTAGAAACGATTCCCAATCCATTCCTGCGAAAATCTGCTTGCTCCTTTTACAACAGAGGCGCAAACTCAAAACGCCACAAATCAGCACCTCCCCAAGGATCCCAATGAGCCCGCGTCGACTTGTCCTGGCTGTTATCCTCAGCCTCCTCCTTCCCTGCAGCCTGTCCGCGCATGCCGCCGAATCACGCGCAGAGCAGGCCGCCAATCTCTATGCCTCGCAGGAGCTGGCCGCCGCTCCCCTGCACAGCAATCTGCCCGACTACTCGCTCTCTCCGGAAGACCTCGCCAAGTCGCAACACCTCAGCGCCGTTCACGTCACCATGCACTTCGTCGACGAGGCCTGGAGCATCATCAGCCTCCTCCTTCTCCTCTCCTTCGGCGTCATCGCATGGATGCGCGACAAGGCAATCAAGGTCAGCACTAATCGCTGGGCCCAGGGCTATGTCTTCCTTCTGCTCTATCTGATCGCGGGCTTCCTGCTCAGCCTCCCACTCGACCTCTACTCGCAACATCTCTCGCTGAAATACGGCCTCTCGGTGCAGAGTTGGGCAAGCTGGTTTGGCGATCAGGCAAAGGCCTTTGCGCTCACCTGGATCATCGGCGGCCTGCTCCTGATGCTGCTCTTCTGGATCATCCGGAAGCTGCCGCGCAGCTGGTGGCTCGCTTTCTGGGTTGTGTCGATTCCCATCGTCCTCTTCGGCATCTTCGCCGCGCCCTACATCGAGCCTCTCTTCTTCCACTACGAGCCGCTCCAGAAGACCAACCCCGCACTCGTCGAGCAACTGGAGAAAGTCGTCCAAAAGGGCCACATGAACATCCCTCCCGAGCGCATGTTCCTAATGAAAGCCAGCGCCAAGCTGACCACCCTCAACGCCGACGTCGAAGGCTTTGGCGCGTCCAAGCGCGTCGTCGTATGGGACACCGCCATCGCCAAGATGAAGCCCGACGAGATCGTCTTCGTCTTCGGCCACGAGTCTGGCCACTATGTCCTGAACCACATCGTGCTGGGCGTTCTTTTCACCCTCTTCATCCTTCTGGTCTCGCTCTATGTTGGCTACGTCTTCGTCCAGTGGGCCATCTCCAGGTTCGGCGTCCGCTGGGGCGCTTCCTCGCAGAATGACTGGGCAGCTCTCGCCGTGCTGCTACTCGCCTTCTCCCTCTTCGGAGCGCTGCTGGAGCCCGTCGAAAATACCTTCAGCCGCCACGACGAGCACGCCGCCGACATCTACGGCCAGGAGGCCATCCACGGCTTGGTAGACGATCCGCAGACCACCGCCAAAGCCGCCTTCGATGTGCTCGGCAAGACCTCCTTTGCCGATCCCAATCCGAGCCCACTCTACGAGTTCTGGACCTACACCCATCCCTCCATCGGCCGTCGCGCCGCCTTCGCCACGGCCTACGACCCGTGGGCTCCCGGAATGAAGCCGAAGTACTTCAAAAAGTAGCGAGCACGCACTCCCTCGGGACTTTCGCCGCAAGCTCTGCGTTTGACCTTCTGCCCTCCGCTCCCTACCCTGAACCTATGGCCTCCGACTGCCTCTTCTGCAACATCGCCTCCGGCGCAATCCCCGTCACTCGCCTTTACGAAGACGAACAGGTGCTCGCCTTCCCAGACATCAACCCGCAGGCACCGGTCCACATCCTCATCATCCCCCGGCAGCACTTCGCCTCGCTCGCCCACACGGCCCCCGAAGACACCGGCCTGCTCGGGTATCTGCTCGCCGCCGCTGCCGAGATCGCCCGCCAGCAAAACCTAGCCAAAGGCTACCGCCTCGTCATCAATACTGGCAGCGACGGCGGCCAGACGGTCGAACACCTCCACGTGCATCTTTTGGGCGGAAGACACCTGGGATGGCCCCCGGGTTAAGACCAACGAGTCACCCCGGGTAACGTGTATATTGAGCGAACCATAACACTTCAAGTAGGGGTTGAGCAGGGGTTAACTACCTTGGTTCCAACCCTGCTCACCTTCAATTTTGGCCCGCAAGCGTCGTTCCGGTCGTCGCGAGCGTCCAATGCTCAGTGACTTTTTCCGAACCGCCGAAGAGGTTGTTCCCCTTTGGCCTTCACACCGTCTCGATTGCCTTCGCATGACGGTCTATAGTATCGCTCTGGAGGCGTACAAGCATGGCAACAACTCTCAAGGAGCCCCTCCCAGCTCCCGTACAGGACATCGCGGTTCCCACCAGTGCATCGAATGCTGGACAGCATCAGACCGCAATCTTTGCCGGAGGCTGTTTCTGGGGCGCGCAGGCTGTCTTTCAGCGCGTCAAGGGTGTTGTCGAGACTACCGTCGGCTACTCTGGCGGCGTTGCGGAGACGGCCAACTACCGCGCCGTCTGCGGTGAAGATACAGGCCACGCCGAGGCCGTCGAGATCGTCTATGACCCGGCGATCGTGACCTACGGAACACTGCTGCGCATTTTCTTCTCTGTCGTCCATGACCCCACCCAACTCAATCGCCAGGGAGCGGACATCGGCACCAGCTATCGCTCGGCCATCTTCTACACCAGCGAGCAGCAGCGCCAGACCGCCGCAGCCTATGTGAAGCAACTCGACGACGCGCACGTCTTCGCCAAGCCAATCGTCACCCAGATGGTCCCTCTCGCGGCGTTCTACCGCGGTGAGGAGTATCACCAGGACTACGCGATGAAGAATCCGAATAATCCCTACATCCAGGTATGCGACATTCCGAAAATTGCCTCCCTTGGACAGCAGTTTCCGGAACTCTTTCAGGAGTACGCGCGGTAAGCGGCGAGTAGACTACCACTTCGATCCATCCGCTCGGCACTTCTACGCGTCTATATATCTATGCTTTCAGCAGGGTGTCTCTACCGCTCCAGGACTACCAACTTTCTGCTGGGTGCAGCGTTCGCAGCATTGAGCCTCGGGCAGCCGATTCTCGCCCAGAGCCCTGCGCAGCCTCCCGTCACTCCCAACCAGGCAGCAGCCCAGCATCAACCAGCGAAGCTGCCAGGCGACAAAGCTGCCGCGAGCCAGACCAACGAAGCTCCAACGTCGGCGTCAAAACCAGCAAGCGCTGGCGAGCAGGCAGCCAGTACCTCTCGACTCAAACTGAGCCCCATTGCGCCCGCCTCGCCCCCCACAGACCTACCCACGGATCGTCCCGTGATCGGGCTTGCGTTGGGCGGAGGAGGCGCCCAGGCCATGACCGAGATTGGTGTTCTCCAGTGGTTCGAAGAGCATCAGATCCCGGTTGACGTCATCGCCGGAACCAGCATGGGCTCCATCATCGCCGCCCTCTACTCAACCGGCCACACGCCCAAACAGATGGAAGAGATTATGACCGAAGACTCGATCAACTCTGTCTTTCGGATCACCCAGGCCTACAGTGCGCAGAACTTCCGCCGTCGCGAAGACAGCCGCGATATTCCCAACGCCGTCACGATAGGCCTCAAGCATGGCGCATCCTTTCGCAACAGCCTCCTCACCGATACCGGCCTCAACGAAGTGCTCGATAAAGAGTTCCTCCGCTATAACGATCAGACCGACTTCAACAATCTCCCGATTCCCTTCCGCTGCAAAGCGACGGACCTGAACGATGCGCAATCCGTCACCTTCGCGCGAGGCTCGTTGCAGGATGCGGTACGGGCATCGGCTTCCATCCCCGGAGTCTTCAGGCCGTTCAAGCTCGACGGACACGAGTATGTCGACGGCGCGATTCTCGAGAACCTGCCCACGCCCGAAGTCAAGGCGATGAAGGCCGACGTCGTTCTGGCGGTAAGTATCAAACTGCAACCCGTAGGCAAAAGCGATCTCAACTCGATCCTCGGCGTGCTGCAGCGTGCGTTTGCGGTAGGAATTGAAAACGATGAGCAACGCGACCGAAAGCTGGCCGACGTCGTGATCTATCCCGACGTCGACGGTTTCACTGCGGCCGACTATCTGAAAACAGAGCAACTCGCGGAGCGAGGCTATGCCGCCGCCGAGGCTGACAAAGCGCAACTACTGAAATACTCGCTCAACGAATCACAGTGGCAGCAGTACCTGCAACACCGCGTAGCGAGACAGCAAGGCCCTCCGGGCAATGTTCTGCGGGTGAAGGTGCAAGCCCCAGGCAAAGGTGTGGAGGCGGAGACCGAACGCCTGTTCGCTCCGTTGGTGAATCACCCCGTGGACACCCATCGCGTGGAGAAGCTGCTCTCGGAGCTGCGCAGCGATGGACGCTACGATGCAGACTATGCCGTCGGGTACGACGACAAGTTCCCGCGCCGACCGATCCTGCTGATCACCGTCAACGACAAGCAGACAGGCCCTCCCTTCCTCAATCTCGGCTTCAACGTCGCCGCACAGAGTGGCGGCGTAACCCGTGCAACCGTCAACACCATTCTTCTTGACCAGGATGTCGGCGGCTACGGCTCTGAGCTGCGCACCAAGGTAGACTTCGGATTCTTCACGCGAGTTGAGAGCGAATACTATCGCAAGCTCGGCCTCCATGGTCTCTTCGTTGCTCCGCGTGCGGGAATCGTGCGCTCACCCTTTTACATCTACAGCGGCAGCACGCGATTGTCCGAGCGGCTCGCGCAGTTCTACGGCGGCGGAGCCGACATCGGCTGGGGCGATGGCAGCACCCAGGAACTACGCGCCGGCTGGCAGTTCCAGGAGGTGCGGTGGTCCACCACCACCGGCTCCGACGGCCTGCCTGATTACCGCAATCCCTCGCAAACCGCTCGCATCCAGTACATCTACGATTCGCAGGACCGCGCTCTGGTGCCGCAGTTTGGTGTTCGTTCCGTCACCGATGTTGGCTATCTCTACGACACGCCCGGCAGCCCCAGCACGCCCCGGATTTTCAGCCAGATTGAGTTCGCCCACACCTTCGCAAAGAGAAACATTCTGCTGATGAATATGGAGGGGGGCACCATGCTCAACCACAACGTGGCCCAGCCCTTCCGCTACACGCTGGGTGGTGCGCTGCGGCTCAGCGCTAGCGCCATCGATCAGTACCGCGGCACGGACTACTTCCTGGTCACACCCGGCTATCTGCGCAGGATCAAGTCTCTTCCCGCGCCACTCAGCAACAGTCTCTACTTTGGCACTGTCTTTGAGGCTGGGCAGATGCGCTCTCCCGATGGAAACAGGATCACGCGCGCCGATGTGTACTTCGGATTACTCGCCGAAACACCCCTCGGCGTAGTCTCGATCGGTCCCGCAATCGGGAATGGCGGCGAACGCAAGCTCGTCTTCACGATCGGAAAATTCTTCTAAACCGTTCATCCTCTCGCCGCCCTAGCTTCCGGTGCTCAGCCGCAGCGCCAGCCGCTCCGGCAACTGTGCCTCGCGGATCGCTGCCTGTGCCCCTGCCACATCGTACGGCGTGCGGAAGAAGGTGACCTCCTCCAGCACATCATCGTAGATCGCGAACGCGGCGCGCCAGTCGCCATCCCGAGGCTGCCCCACTGCACCCGGATTGATGAGATGCCGTGAGCCTGGCGGCACCGCCTGTGTCACATATTCCGTCGTGTTGCCGCGAGGCTCCGAGTACACCGGACGATCTTCCGCCCAGTCGTGCAATCGCTGCGAGAAACCTCCTTGCACATGCGTGTGACCAAAGAAAGTGATCTCCGTCTCCATCCGCTGCAGCGGAGTCCACGCATCCCTCATCGAGGCAATGTACTGGTCTTCATGCAGCGGTGATCCGTGCGCGCACATAGCGCGTTCTGTGGCGCGAATGGGCCCCTTTGGTACTGCCCGCAGCCACTCCCGGTTGTCCGTCCGCAGATGCAGCCGTGTCCATGCAGCAGCCTGCGCGGCCACCGGATTGAAGCCCTGCGAGCTGGTCAAACCGCAGCAGACGCGATCATGATTCCCGCGCACGTGGATCGTACCCACCGCCCGAAGCAGGTCGATCACCTCGTTCGGCCGAGCCCCATAGCCCACCACATCGCCCAGGTTCCACACCTGGTCGAACCCCCCGCCAACGTGGTTCTGCGCTACTCCGAGGACAGCCTCAAGCGCATGCAGATTTCCGTGGATGTCCGACACAACAAGCGCTCGCATAAACGGCCACCCTGCAGAGCATTAGATTCCCGAACGCACCATAGTAGCAAGTGGGCGCTCGCGTGGCGTCGTCATCGTGGGTGCCGAAGCCAGCAAGCTCCGCGTATACGGATGTTGCGGCCGTGTCAGTACCTGCATCACGCTGCCCTGCTCTACGATCTCCCCGCGGCGCATCACGGCCACCCTGTCCGCCACCTGCGCAACCACCGCCAGGTCATGCGAGATGAACAGCATCGACAGTTCGTGTTCACTCTTCAACTCCCTGAGCAGCGAGAGAATCTGCGCCTGCACCGTCACATCCAGCGCCGTCGTCGGCTCATCGGCGATCAGCAATCGAGGCTTGTTGATCAAGGCCATCGCAATCACGATCCGTTGCCGCTGTCCGCCAGAGAACTGGTGCGGATAGTCATTCATGCGGCGCTCCGGACCGGGCAGCGCGACCTCTCGCATCGCTGCCAGAACACGCTCGCGGACCTCGCGGCGTGCTGTCCTCGGAGCGTGCGCCAGCAACGCCTCCGCAATCTGCCGCCCCACCTTCATCACCGGATTCAGCGCCGTCATCGGCTCCTGAAAGATCATCGCCATCGATCTGCCGCGATGCCGCCGCATGGCCTGTTCGGGCAGCGCCAGCAGGTCGTCCGTCACTCCATCAGCGCGCACCAATTCGATCGCGCCGCTCACCGCTGCGCTCGGCGGAAGCAGTCGCAGCAACGCCAGCGAAGTCGCGGACTTGCCTGACCCGGACTCCCCGACCAGCCCCAGCGTCTCACCCGGAGCAATCTCGAATGACACGCCGCGCACCGCCTCCTGCTGCGAGAACGCAATGCGCAGATCCCTCACCGACAACAACGGTGTACCTAGCAGCGGCGAAGCCTCGTCATGTCCAACCAACGTCAC
>Ga0208357_1000444_pt1 | contig 33805 bp, 35 predicted proteins | sample NGESurdeep092012_6_FD_184487 | JGI IMG/M metagenome (GOLD analysis project Ga0208357, IMG submission 184487) | Arctic peat soil microbial communities from Barrow, Alaska - NGEE Surface sample F52-2 deep-092012 (SPAdes) | ecosystem: Environmental > Terrestrial > Soil > Wetlands > Peat ...
TTCTCCGCCCTGACGCATCTATGCGGGCGGCGAGAAAGGATTATGCATGGCTATTAAGCCTTCCCCAGACCGTTCGGATCTCGAGTCGAAATCTCGCGAGGATCTCCAAACGATCGCCAAAGTAAAAGGCGTTGAAGCCTCCGCTCGCGCCAGCAAAGCATCGCTGATCGAGGCCATCATGGCTGAGCCGTCCGCGTCGCCCGCCTCTGTCGCAACCGCGTCGAAATCTGCCTCGGAGCCTTCTGCGAGTCCGTCGACGTCTCGCGCCGTGCGTTCACGTCGCACCGTCGCCACGCCCTCCGATGACTTCGAAGACTTGCTCGGCGAGTTTGTCGCCGACTCTAAGGTCGACAAGGCGCCCGTCGCTGAGACCATCGTCACCGAGCCCGCCGCTGACAAGCCCGCGTCTCGCCAGTACAACCAGCCTCGTCCCGAGCGCCAGCCTCGCGAGTTTTCGAACGACTCCAATAATCGCAGCCGTCGCAACCGTCGCAACCGCAACACCGGTGGCAATCCCAACTCGGGTGGTCGCGAGCGCTTCAACAGCGATTCGATGCCCAATGCCGACCAGCCCTACGCGGGCGAGTTGGTGGACGTTGAAGGGTTGCTTGACCTGCGTGACGACGGTTACGGCTTCTTGCGCACGAAGAGTTATCACTCGTCACCCAATGACGTCTACGTATCGATTAACCAAGTTCGTCGCTATCACTTGCGCAAGGGCGACGCCATCGTCGGAGGCTTTCGACCCGCCGCTTCGAACGAGAAGTACCCGGCGCTACTGCGCGTCGATTCCGTCGCCGGCGTCGATCCCGAAGTGGCGCGTCTGCGCCCGCGCTTTGAAGACCTGACGCCCCTCTTTCCTGACGAGAAGCTCAAACTCGAGACGAACGAAGGAAAAACTGATCTCACACCGCGCATCGTCGATCTCTTGTCGCCGATCGGTAAGGGCCAGCGTGGACTCATTGTCTCGCCGCCCAAGGCCGGTAAGACCACGATCATGAAGCAGATCGCGCAGTCGATCGAGGCCAATAACCCCGAAGTTCACCTGATGGTGCTGCTCGTTGACGAGCGCCCTGAGGAAGTAACGGACATTAGGCGCAGCGTGCTCGGCGAAGTGATTTCTTCGACCTTTGACCGTCCCGCCGAAGAGCACACTCACGTCGCTGAACTCTGCATTGAGAGGGCCAAACGCCTCGTCGAGCAGGGCCGTGACGTGGTGATCATTCTTGACGGTATTACTCGACTCGCTCGTGCGTACAACTTGGCGGCTCCCGCGACGGGACGCATCATGTCAGGTGGCGTTGACTCAGGCGCGCTCTATCCGCCCAAGAAGTTCTTTGGAGCGGCCAGAAACATTGAAGAGGGTGGATCATTGACCATTCTTGCGAGTGCCCTCGTAGAGACCGGCTCGAAGATGGACGAAGTTATCTTTGAGGAGTTCAAGGGTACTGGCAACATGGAGCTTCGCCTCGACCGTCGTCTGGCCGAACGTCGTCTTTACCCGGCAATTGACGTCAACGGATCGTCCACTCGACACGAAGAGCTACTTTTCGCCCGTGACGTCCTGCCCCAGGTGTGGAAGCTTCGCCGAGTCTTAAATGGTCTTGCCGCCGAAGGTCGCGAAGCCGCCGGCCTCGAGCTCTTGATCGACAAGCTCAAGTCCACTAAGTCAAATGATGAGTTCCTGGCTGAAATTGCCGGGGGCCCAGCGTCGACTAGTTAATTTCCCGCTAAACTCACTCTTCGCACGAAGGAGCATCATGAAGTCAGATATTCATCCCCACTACGCCGAAGCAAGCGTTACTTGCTCGTGCGGCAACACTTTCACCACTGAGTCCACGAAGGCCGTCCTTCGCGTTGAACTCTGCAACGAGTGCCACCCCTTCTACACCGGCAAGCAGAAGCTCGTCGACACGGGTGGACGCGTCGAGCGTTTCCAGCGCCGCTACGCCCAGAAGACCAAGTCGCGCACGCCCAAGGCTTAGGTCCGCGGGCCAGCAGCTACTTTTATGCGCTCTCTTGATGAGACGCTTAAAGCTCTCGAGAGTGAGCTTCGCGTTGTTGAGGCGCAGCTATCAGAGCCCGACGTCGCCAGCGACCTCACGCGACTTCGCGATCTTTCGCGACGTCACAAGGAACTCAGCGAGATCAACGTTGCCTGGAACGAGCTAAAGGCAGCCCAAGAGGACGCCGCTACGGCCAAGGAGATGTTCAACGAGACCGAAGGCGCCGATCGAGAGTCGTGGCGCGAAGAAGTCAACGCCGCCGAAGAACGCATCGCGGAACTTGAGATAAACCTCGAGACGTTGTTGTTGCCGCACAACCCCAACGAGGACCGCAACGTTATTTTGGAAATTCGCGGCGCGGAAGGCGGCGAAGAAGCCAATCTCTTTGCCGCGGACTTGGCCGAAATGTATCGCCGCTACGCGGCACTGCGCGGCTGGAAACTTGAAGTCATTGAAGAGCGCGCGTCAGAACAAGGTGGTCTTGACGAAGCTACCTATCTCATCAAGGGCGACGACGCGTGGTCGCGCCTCGAGTTCGAAGCTGGCGTGCATCGTGTCCAGCGCGTACCCGTCACCGAAGCCAAAGGTCGAGTCCATACGTCCTCAGCAACGGTGTCGGTGCTGCCCGAAGCCGAAGAAGTTGATGTTGATATCAACACCAGTGACCTCAAGATCGACGTGTACCGCTCGTCGGGCCCTGGGGGTCAAAGCGTGAACACCACGGACTCAGCGGTGCGCATCACGCACCTACCAACGGGCATTGTGGTCTCCATGCAAGACGAGAAGAGTCAGATTCAAAACCGTGCGAAGGCGCTCATTGTCTTGCGCTCGCGTCTCTTAAAGGCCGCTCAAGACGCCCAAGCGAACGAACTCGGTGATCTCAAGCGCTCACAGCTGGGCAGTGGCGGGCGAAGCGAAAAGATCCGCACCTACAACTTTAAAGAGAATCGCGTTACCGACCATCGAATTAATTTGACGAACTACTCACTTGACGCGGTTCTCGCTGGCGATCTCGACCCTTACGTTGACGCGCTCTTAGCTGACAAGCGCGCTCGGCAGTTGGGCGAGAGTGACGGACGTTAAGACTGAGCTCATGGCCGAGCTCGCAGGAGCTGGTCTCGAATTACGTGAAGCGCGCTGGTTGATTGATGAGTTTGTACCGGGTAATGACCGCGACGCCATTCCAGTACTTCGTGCCGCGGCACAACGCAGACTGAACGGCGAACCGTTGCAGTACATCATTGGCCATTGGCCGTTTTGTTCTCTCGACCTTGACGTCGATGCACGAGTGCTGATTCCTCGACCCGAAACTGAAGAGTTGGTTGACGTGGCACTCGCGCAGCTCGCCAAAAGTGACGTGGTGGCCCCCGTGATCATGGATTTGGGCTGTGGCTCAGGCGCCATTGGTCTGGCGTTGCTCGATGAACTACGCGGTCGTGGCATTGTCGCCTCGCTCGTGGCGGTCGACGAATCTCTTGACGCGTTGGCGCTCGCTAAGCGCAACGCGCGCAAGCACCAACTGAACGCCGTGAGCTTTGTTCACTCGTCGTGGTTCGCCGATGTCGACATGTCACTGGCCGGCAACGTGGACCTCATCGTCGCGAATCCTCCCTACGTCAGCGAAGAAGAGTTCCTCGTTCTCGATCCGGTGCTTCGTTATGAACCAATTGGTGCTCTCGTCGCGCCCGACGCCAATGGCGTTGGTGGATTCGGTGATCTCGAGATCATCATCAAAGAGGCGTATAGATGGTTGATGCCAGGAGGCCTTTTGATCTGCGAACACGCCAACACTCATCGTGACGCCGTTGTTCGCGCGGCCACGGTGGCTGGATATCGGGACGTTGAGGATGTGCGCGATCTCGCGGGTCACCCGCGAGTTTTAGTGGCGCGGCGATGATCGAAATCGTTCCACGCGACGAGGCCGTTCGCCTCTTAAAGTCCGGCCGTGTGGTCGCGGTGCCTACCGACACCGTCTACGGAGTCGCGGCTGCCCTCACGCATCCAAAAGCGGTAGCGGAACTCTTTGCGCTGAAAGACCGTCCGAGTGACGCCGCGCTGCCCGTGCTTGTCGACTCCCTGTCCGACATTGAGGGAATGGGCGTGGCGTGGCCCACGCTCGCCGATCGACTGAGTTCGGCTTTTTGGCCCGGCGCACTGACTATCGTCGTCGCCGTTGATCAAGCGTTGGCCGAGCTCGTGGGGAGTACTGAGAAGACGGTGGGTTTTCGCGTTCCTAACCATGAAGTGCTGCGTGACGTGCTGGTGGAGTGCGGCCCATTGGCCGTGACGAGCGCCAACGTGCACGGCGAGCCACCGTGCAACAACGCTGACGAGGTGATGAGTGCATTTGCGGACCAGGCGGTACTCGAAGGGGTGCTCGACGGTGACATTTGTGCGGGTGCGGTCTCGACCGTGGTAGAGATTCTCGATTCGGGTTGGCGAATTCTTCGCCAAGGCTCAATCAGCGCGGATGAGATCGAGCGAGTTCTGGCGTAATGACGAGCGTGGCGACGTTAGTTCGTCGACTCGTTGGACACTTTTTTCACCCACGACGCTGGCCGTTTCTCGAAAAAGGCCGCCATTCCCTCACGAGCTTCGTCGGAGTTAAAGAAACTCGCTGAAAGTTCAGCGGTGTACGAAAAGGCGTCGTCGCTCGTCATCGCTGGCACCACGTGCGTGAGTCTCTTTGTAGCGGCGATGGCGTTGGGTTCTCCGGCGAGCAGATCGTTGACGATCCCTCCGACGACGTGGTCAAGTTCATCGCTCGCGACGCACTGGTTGATGAGTCCCATCTCCACGGCTCTTGAAGCAGGGAAGCGATCGCCTCTGAGGAAGGCACTTTTCGCGTCGGCGAGGCGCATCTTGGGCATGCAGACAACGGAGATGATCGCTGGCGTGAGGCCGAGGCGAACTTCGCTGAAGCCAAACGTGGCCGAGTCAATCGCGACCGAGATGTCCATCACCGCGGCGAGGCCGACGCCACCGGCCACGCAGTGGCCGCGTAGGCGTCCAACGAAGGGCTTGGGCGAGACGGCGACGCGCTGAATGAGCTCGCTGAATGGGACCTTTCGGACCTTATCTGACTCGTCAGGGTTGGAACGTTCGGTCAAGTTGGCCCCGGCGCAAAAAACGGATCCTCGATTCGTCACCACGACGACGCGAACGTTGTCGTTGCGCTCTGCTTCGTCGATTGCGTCCACGAACTCAAGACAGAGTTGCGCACTCAAGGCGTTACGGCGCTCTTCGTCGCAAAGGGTAACGGTCATCACACCGTTTACTACCGTGCGCTCAATTAAAGCCATTAGACGCTCCTCGGTCTGGGGCCGTCACTCGGCCCTCCGGCAAAGGCCTGGGCCCGTGCTAACCAGTGATGGCCGAGTTCGCCAGCTTTGAGCGAAGTGTCGTTCACGTGTCGTCGCTGCGTCACCACAAGACAGAAATCCTCGGCGCTCCCTTGTATGACGTCGGTGGCGTCATCGGGCCCCCACGTCCACAGATCGTCATCGGGGCCAATGAGCTCGAGACGAACGTCGCCGTCTGGAATTTCGTCGCCCCGGACGAGGTACGACCACTTTCTCGTGATGAAGCCAAGCTGCGCGATGTGACGAAGGCGATCCGTCGCTGGTCGCGTCGCTCCCACGGTGTCAATAATGTCAGTGCCGTGCGCCCACACTTCCATGAGTCGAGCGGTGAGAAAGGACCTTGCCCCCATTGACGGTCCATACCAAGGAACGCGTGTCTCGACATTGAGAGTGGACGCCGCCTCGTTGAGGTGCTCGCGGCCCCGCCGCCACGCGCCCAAGAGTTCTCGAGGCGAGTGACGTCTCAGTGGGCCCAACGTGAACTCGTCAATCGAGCCGTTCTTCATGTTCGCCACGAGTTCGATGACGCTTTCTTGGAAACGAGCGGGCTGAAGAATCGCGGTGGCACCGCTGTGATCAAAGTAGGCCAAGTGCGCAATCTGGTCTCGCACGTTCCAGCCCGGACTCGGCGTCAAAAGTTGCCATTGATCGTCGTTGATGTTCGCCACCACGTCATCGAGCGCGTTCTGCTCGGCGACGAGGTCCTTTCGAAGGACGTCAAGTTCGTTCCTCACGACGCTTCGAGCAACTCGTTGGGAATCTCGACGTAACGACTTCGCAGCCATTCGCCGAGACCCTTCGCCTGGGCGTCTTGACGTGTCGAGGCGGCGACGCCTTCGTCGAGCAGGTCGTGAATGACAAAGTTGAGGGCGCGGATATTGGCCAGACGGTAGCGATCGATGGCTAGGGATGCGGTTTCTGGGAGAAGCCGACGAAGCTCACTTTCGGTCAAGTAACTATCAAGCCACGCCCAAGCTTTGTCACTGCGCGCAAAAATGCCTACGTTGGCGTCGCCACCTTTGTCGCCAGAGCGTGCGCCAAAGAGCTGACCCAGGGGAGCAAACGTGGTTGGTCCAGCCAGAACGTCTCGGGCGGAACTTTCGTTGGCGACGACGTTGGTGGTGGACGTCGGCGCGACTGAGTCGATGACCGTTCGCTCGCCGCCAAGGACCGTAACGTACTGTGGCACGAGGTCACTTGGCACAATCGCGGGTCGATAGACACCAAAGGCCGATCCGGCCGATGGACTCGATCCCGGGACAAAGAAACCTGGGGCGGTGGCGAGCGCGATCTCAATAACCGCGTTCGCGACCGCCCGACCGATTTTCCCTTCGTCGTGATCTTTGAGCGTGACGCGCCACGTCGCGACGGCCTCTTCATTCGTCGAGGGGTCGGGTTTGTCAGTTCGAACGAGTCGGGTCGTCACGCTGTCGAAGTCGTCTGGTCCGTAAGGGCAAGCGAGCCAGAAGGCCTCTTCCACTAACTTCGCTTTCGCTTCAATGTCGAGGCCCGTTAACGCGATGCTGAGGTCTTTGCGGTAGCCGCCGATTTCGTTCATCGCGACCTTGAGAGTTCCTGGAGGGTATTCGCCTTTCGTGCCGCTGATTCGAACGCGGTCCTTGGCGACCTGTTCGAGATGGATGGTGTCAAAACGTGCCGTCACGTCGGGACCCAGATACGAAGGACTCGCGATCTCATACAGCAACTGTGAGGTGACCGTGCCGATTGAGACTTCGCCACCCGTCCCGTCGTGCTTGCCAACGACCGATGAGCCATCCTCGGCAACCTCGACCCAGGGAAATCCAACGCGCGCCATACCCGAAACTTCGTTGAAGAATGAGTAGTTACCGCCGGTGACCTGCGCGCCACACTCGATCACGTGACCAGCGACAACTGCACCGGCGAGGGCGTCAAAGTTGTCGCGGCTCCACTGATGGTGCCAGGCCGCTGGTCCACAGACCAGCGCGGCGTCGGTAACGCGTCCGGTCACCACAATGTCGGCGCCTGCGGTAAGCGCTTCGACGATCCCAAAACATCCGAGGTACGCGTTCGCGGTAATAAATCGAGAGACGTCGCCGACCGGTTCGCCGGTCACAAAATGCGCCAGATCGACACCGCTCGCCTGGAGTTCTTCTAAGCGAGGTAGTAGATCGTCGCCGTTGACGTAGGCAACGGTTGGCGCGAGTCCGAGTTTCGTTGCAATCTCGAGGACGGCTTCCGCGCAGTGATCTGGACTGAGGCCACCGGCGTTGGACACCACTTTGATGCCCTTGTCGAGGCAGGTGCCCATGACCTGTTCCATCTGCGTGAGAAAAGTGCGCGCGTAACCGAGTCCTGGATTCTTCGCCTGCGTCCTCGCCAAAATCAACATCGTCAATTCGGCGAGCCAGTCGCCTGTGAGAACATCGATCGGTCCGCCCTCGACCATTTCTCTTGCGGCTGACAGTCGATCTCCGAAGAAACCCGAGCAGTTCGCGATTCGAATCGGTGCGCTCACGTCTTGTCTTCAGACTTGGGTTCGTCGGGTTCGAGTGTCAAGAGAGCGGTCCCACTGTCGACCTGTTGGCGCAACGTGACGAAGACCTCGCCTACGGTTCCAGAAGTCGGAGCGCTGATCACGTGTTCCATCTTCATCGCTTCCATCACGACGAGCGTCTCACCAGCTTCGACGTGTTGACCGACTGTTGCGCGCACGTCAATTATTTGGCCGGGCATCGGTGCGTTCAAACCGCCAGGGGTGAGCTCACCCTTTCGAACGTCGAATCGGGGCACGATCTCAAAGGCGGCCGTGCCGCGAAGGGTCTGTACAAAGAGATGATTGTCCGAGCGCGTGACGCGCGACGTAGCGCGACGTCCGTTGACTTCGACGTCGAGTGCCGTGTCGCTAAAGGAAAAGACGCGCGCCGATCCGTGGGACAGCAAGTCGAACGTTCCGTCACGACGTGCGCGATAGTCGAGGTCAAACTGTTGATCGGCGTAGCGAAGTGACGTGCGTTGAGCGGGAAGTCGTGCGTTGCGCCATCCACTGGGCGCGTGCTGGAGGACAACGGCGTTGGCGCGGCTTTCGCCCTGGAGCCACAGCACGCCCGCGCTGAGTGCCCAGATCAACTCGTCATCGCTCAGTTCGAGCCGAAGCGCCGGTTTGTAGCGCTCAATGAAATCGGTCGTCGTGTTGGCGTTAAGAAAGTGCTGAGAACGCAGCGTGAAGGCGAGAAAGTCTCGATTCGTGACCACCCCGCCGATGTGAAGTCGCTCGAGTGCCAGGGCGAGTTTTGAAGCGGCTTCTTCACGCGTCGGCGCGTGGGCAATGACTTTGGCGAGCAGTGGGTCAAAAGCCACCGTGACAACGGACCCTCGTTCGACTCCGCTCTCCCAGCGAACAGCTGGTTCATTCGCCGGCTCGAAGGCGAAGAGCGTGCCCGTTGCTGGAAGGAAGCCAACGCTGGGATCCTCCGCGCACAAGCGAACTTCAATGGCACTTCCTGAGAAGTGCACGGCGTCTTGGTTATAGCCCAGGGATTCGCCAGCAGCAATTCGAAGTTGTTCTCTAAGAAGGTCGACGCCCGTCACGGCTTCAGTGACTGGGTGTTCGACTTGAAGGCGAGTGTTGACCTCGAGAAAGTAGAAGTCGCGCGTTTCGTCATCAACGAGAAACTCGACGGTGCCGGCGGACTCATACTCAATGGCACGCGCAAGCGTGAGTGCGGCTGCGCCCATGGCGTCGCGCATGGCGCTGTCGACGATGGGTGAGGGCGACTCTTCGATCAGCTTCTGATGTCGACGTTGAATAGAACAGTCACGTTCGCCCAAGTGCACGAGATTGCCGTGTTGGTCACCAAGAATCTGAATCTCTATGTGGCGCGATGACGCGACGTAGCGCTCGAGAAACACTCGATCATCACCGAAGCTGCTCTTCGCTTCGCGCCGAGCCGCGGCGAGCGCGTCGTCAAGTTCGGACGCGTCATTGACGATCCGCATGCCCTTGCCACCACCGCCAGCTGCGGCCTTCACGATGAGGGGATAGCCAATGGTCTTCGCGTCTTTAGGGCTCTCACTCGAGGGCAAGACGGAAACACCGGCGTCACTCGCCAACTTCTTGGCGTTGAGTTTGTCGCCCATTGCGTCAATGACCTTGGGTGGGGGGCCAATCCAAAGAAGTCCCGCCGCTTCAACGTTGGCGGCGAACTCGGCGTTTTCTGAGAGAAAGCCGTAGCCCGGGTGAATGGCCTCGGCGCCCGTCGCGAGCGCAGCGGCGATTATTCCGTCGCCGTCGAGATAGCTAGAGATAAGTCGAACTGATTGGTCGGCGTCAGTGACGTAAGGAGCGAATGCGTCCGCGTCAAGGTAGACCGCCACTGTACGAATGCCCATCGCGTGCGCGCCGTGAATGACGCGACGAGCTATCTCGCCTCGGTTAGCAACGAGGAGAGATGAGAACATCACAGGCGAAAGACCCCGTAGCTGGTCGCGCCTTCAACGGGACGGCTTCGCACAACGCTGAGACATAGCCCGAGGACGGTTCTCGTGTCGCGCGGATCAATAATGCCGTCGTCACTCACCGCGCCGGTGGCCGCCAGGGCGAGTGAGCCCTTTTCTTGGGCCGCCTCCACCATTTCGACAATCTTCGCATCTTCTTCTTCGTCAAAGACCTCGCCCTTACGTTCGGCTTGGCCACGGCGCACTTGCGACATGACGCCAGCGATCTGCTTGGGGCCCATGACGGCGATCTTGGCGGTGGGCCAAAGGAACGTGAATCGATTGTTAAAAGCGCGCCCCGACATGCCGTACGTACCAGCGCCGTAGGACGAGCCAATAATGACCGTGAGGTGAGGGACCGTTGAGTTCGTCACGGCGTTGAGCATCTGCGATCCCTTTTTGATGATGCCCTCAGCTTCGGCCTCCTTACCCACCATGTAGCCGGTGATGTTTTGCAAGAAGATCAATGGCACGTCGATCTGATTGCAGAGTTGGACGAACTGGCCAGCCTTCTCAGCGGCCTTGGGGTGTATCACGCCATTGTTGCCGAGGATTCCCACCGGGTAGCCGTGAATGCTCGCCCACCCACAAATCAGTGTCGTGCCGTAACGAGCTTTGAACTCTTCAAAACGTGAGCCATCGACGACCCGAGCGATGACGTCGCGCACGTCGACACTTTGGCGAAGATCGCGGCTAACGATGCCGAGGAGCTCTTCTGTGTCATAGATCGGCTCGTCGCTCTCGAGCGAGGGACTCGGACCCTTCTTTCGCCAGTTCAAGTGCGACACCACTTCGCGACACATGCGGATCGCGTCCATCTCGTCTTCGGCAAAATAGTCACCAAGTCCCGAGACTTCGGCGTGCATTAACGCACCGCCCAGCGTTTCGTCGTCGGACTCTTCGCCCGTGGCCATTTTCACGAGTGGGGGACCGGCAAGGAAGACCTTGGACTGATCCTTAACCAAGATGTTGTAGTCCGAGAGACCAGGTTGATAGGCACCGCCCGCCGTTGAGGATCCAAAGACGACGCTCACTGTAGGTACGCGCATTTTAGAAAGTTCGATGAGGTCGTAGAAGAATCGTCCACTCTCGGCAAAGTGGCCGGTCTGCATTCGTCCCCCGCCGCCACCGCCCACACGTAGGTCGGCACCGGCTGACTCGACGAAGCTGACGTAAGGAATCTGATTGTCGCGAGCGATCTCGAGTGCGCGCATCCACTTCTTCGCCGAGTACGACGTCAACGCCCCGCCGAGCACCGACGGGTCGTTCGCCATGATCAGACACTCGGTACCGGCAATCACGCCGATGCCCACGACCATTCCGCCCCCGATGGTGTAGTCCGAGTCAAAGCCCGCCAAGGCTGATATCTCGAGAAACGGTGAATCGGGATCGAGAACGTTCGCGATGCGCTCGCGCACGGGGAGCTTGTTGCGTGAGCGCATTCGCTCCATGGCCTTTTCGCCGCCTCCGGCTTCTGCCTGATCCAGGAGTTCGTCGATGACACCGAGTTGTTCGAGCATGTCAGAGCGGTTTTTTACATAGAGTTCTGAGGCGGTATCGAGAGTGGAGGCAAGAGGTGGCGCGAGCAGAACTTGCTTCATTGGCAAATCCTAGTGACACCTTGAAAGTTGAGGATTAGTCTCGTTCGACTTCGAAGAAGAGCGCTCCGGTCGTCAGCGCGACTCACCTCGCAGCTTTGGCGTTTCGTAATGAATCGCCAAAGGGCGGCCGATAGTGTGGTGTCAATGCGCATCGCCCTTGGTTCTGATCACGCCGGTTTCGATCTCAAGACGCTGCTGAAAGACGCGCTCGTTTCGTGGGGTTACGACGTCATTGACCTCGGGACGAATAGTGCCACCGAATCGGTCGACTACCCCGACTTTGGCGCGGCCGTTGGTCGGGCCGTGGTATCGGGTGAAGCGGAGCTTGGCGTCGCGTGCTGTGGCTCTGGTATTGGTATAGCCATCGCCGCCAACAAAGTCCCCGGCGTCAGAGCTGCTGTTGTCCACGATGTCACCTCAGGACACTTGGCGCGAGAGCACAATCACGCCAACGTTCTCTGTATGGGTGGGCGCCTCACGGGGTCTATCGTCGCGATTGAGACTCTCGAGGCTTGGCTCAAGGCAGTACCGGAAGCTCGCCACGAGGCGCGCATTCAAAAATTGCGTGTCCTTGATGACCAATTAGCAAATAGGGAGAAGTAAGTACGTGGGATCATCGCCATTCGACGCCTGGATTTCAAACGACGAGGAAATCGCGTCGCTGCTCTCTCGAGACTGGGATCGACAAACGACGACGATTCAACTCATCGCGAGTGAGAATTTTGCGTCCCCCTCGGTCTTGGCGGCAACCGGTTCAATCTTGACCAACAAGTACGCAGAGGGCTATCCGGGCCGTCGCTACTACGGAGGTAACTACGTAGTGGACGAGGTTGAAGATTTGGCTCGTCGTCGTTTGGTTGCGCTCTTTGGTGCCGATCACGCGAACGTTCAGCCCCACAGCGGCGCGAACGCCAACGTCGCGGTCTACGAGGCGTTGCTCGACGCGGGCGACACCATTCTTGCGATGCGACTTGATCAAGGTGGGCATCTCACGCACGGCTCTCCAGCCTCGATCACCTCAAAGTTTTGGAACTTCGTGGCGTATGGTGTTACGCCGCGTTCGGATGATCCAGCCAATCCGGGTGAACTTATTGACTTTGACAACGTGCGCGAGCAGGCACTTAAACACCGTCCGAAGCTCATTGTTGCTGGCGCGACGGCGTACGCGCGACGTATTGACCCTGTACCTTTTCGAGAGATCGCCGACGAAGTGGGCGCACTGTTGATGTTCGACTCGGCACACGTGGCTGGGCTCATCGCTGGGGGATCACATCCGAACCCCGTGCCCTACGCCGACGTCGTGTCCTTCACCACGCACAAAACGCTGCGTGGACCTCGCGGTGGTGCGATTGTCTGTCGTGAGGAGCACGCGAAAAAGATTGACTCCGCCGTCTTTCCCGGACAACAGGGTGGACCGCTGGAGCACGCGATCGCCGCAAAAGCGGTTGCGTTCAAAGAGGCGAGTCAACCGGGCTTTTCAACGTATACGGATCAAGTCGTCGTGAACGCCCACGCCTTTGGAGCGGCGCTCGCCCGTGAGGGATTCCGCATGGTCTCAGGCGGCACGGAGAATCACATGATCCTCCTGGACCTCAGGGAGTTTGACGCCGAGTTGACGGGCAAAGTCGCCCAAGAGGTCTTGGACCGAGCGGGTATCACGACGAATCGCAACACGATTCCCGATGATCCGCGAAGTGCTTTTATTACGTCCGGTCTTCGTGTGGGCACCGCTGCCGAGACGACTGCGGGAATGAAGGAAGGTGAGTTCGCCACGATCGCAGCCTTGATGACGCGGGCCCTGCGCAAGCGTGACGACGAAGCGGAACTGCTCAGCGTTCGCAATGACGTCGCGGCTCTGTGTGCCAACTTCAACCCGTACGCGAACTTTACGAAGTAACTCGTGGGCAACATCGCTGCGTACCTCGCGGTTGCCGTGGTGGGTGCAGTAGTCACGTTGGTCGCCAACCGGCCTGCCCGTGTCATTTCACTGCGAGTTGGCTACACCGCGCAACCAGACGAGCGCAAGGTCCACCAGCACGTCACGCCCTATGGCGGAGGCGGAGCGATGTTGGTGGGATTTTGTGTCGCGCTGATTATCGCGTTCGCTATTCCGTCGTTGCAATCGGTCATCACGTCATCGAACGAGATGGTTGGCGTGTTATTGGCCGCCGGCGTCATCTTCGTCGTTGGCGTACTCGATGACTTTCGAGAGATGAGTGCGCCGGCCAAAGTCGCCGGACAGTTTCTCGCAGCGTCGATTCTCTACTTCAGCGGCGCCACGATGTACCAACTTAAACTGCCCTTTGCGGGCTTCGTGGTGCTCGGACCTTCGATCTTGCCAATCATCACGGCCGTGTGGGTCTTCGCGTTATCCAACGCCGTCAACTTGATTGATGGACTCGATGGTTTGGCCGCGGGCATCGTAGGAATAGCTTCTGGAACGCTGTGTCTCTACGGACTGCGCCTCGAAGATCTCGGACTGTTGCCGGTGACGAATATCGGACCACTGGTCGCAGCCTTGACGTGCGGAATCTGTGTTGGTTTTCTTCGTGACAACTTTCATCCGGCCAAGCTCTTTATGGGTGACGCGGGCGCTCTGATGCTGGGGCTCTTAATGAGCGCCTCGACGATGGTCATAGGTGGGCGAACGCCGCCGGCCAGTGGCGTGACGTTCTTCTTTTTCGCGCCTCTTTTGATTCCCGTATTCATCCTTGGCGTACCGCTCATCGACGCGGTTTGGGCTTTCGTGCGGCGAACCGCTTCAGGCCAGGGTTTCCACACGCCCGATAAGAACCACATTCACCACCGACTGATGCGACTCGGTCATGGACATCGTCGCACCGTCATCATTCTTTGGGCGTGGACGGCACTGCTCTGTGGTTTCGTGCTGCTGCCTCTCTTTGATACCCGAGCCAACGTCTTCATTCCTCTCGGTGTCGCCGTGCTCGTCATCGCCCTTTTCACCTGGTTCAGTCCCTTGTTATGGCGCTTGCGGCGCCGTCGTGAAGGAGCCGACGTGGCCGACGAAAGCGTGGTGCCTTGAGTGAACACCAACGTGACGATGAAGCTGACGGCTCGGACCAGGAGAAATCGACCCTAAGGGAACTGCCCGGTTTGGCCGCCTTCGCGACCATGGGTTCGACGATTGCCTTGTGCCTCGCGGTGGGGGTTGTTCTGGGACTTTACGCCGACCACCTCTGGCACTGCGCTCCCCTGGGTCTCTTAATCGGGATAGTGTTAGGGACGGTCGCGGCCGTGGCGAGTGTTGCAAAACTCGTTCGTCGTTTCCTTTAAATATTGACCGCCCGTGCTAGAAAACCTACCCGCCAACACCCTTCCACGTCTCCTGCGCCGAACCACCCTTTCGGCTATCGCAGCGGGTGTCATTGGCTTCTTTGTTGCCATTTTCGTGGCACCTCCTCTGGCCGCACTTGGTCTCGTTATCGGTATCGGACTCGCAATCCTCAACCTGCGATTTTTGGATTCTCAGGCCGCCAAGGTGGAGCTAAAAGGTGAGCAGAGCACCAAGGCCGTTCGGCGCCAGTTGGGCGGACGGACTACTGGACGTCTGGCGATTATGACCCTGGTCGTGCTGGTCGTCGTCTGGCTGAACGCCCCTCTAGGAATCGGTATTGTGTCAGGGCTTGTTCTTTATCAAATTGTCTTTGTCGCGAACGTAATGCGTGTCGTGGCGAATCGCGGAGGAATGTAGTGCGGACGTTGGAAGCAGTGAAGACCATCAGTGTGGGCGTGCACCCCGAGGTGCACGTCTTTGGTCTAACCATTGACACCGACATCGTCACCTCGACGCTCCTCGCCGCGGCCATCCTTATGTATCTCGGCTTTCGCATGCGCTCAAAAGTCACTGACGGGGTGCCCGGCAAGCTTCAGCTTTTCTGGGAAGTTCTAGTCGAACAGGTCAATGAACTCGCTGACTCCGCGATCGGACCAAAGGGTCGACGTTTCGTGCCAATCGGCGTGACACTTTTTCTTTTCATCCTCATCTGTAACTGGATTGGCTTCATTCCTTCGGCACTTCACCCGGGAAGCTCTGCGGAGATTCTTCCCGCGCCTACCGGCGATGTAAACCTGTGCCTCGCGATGGCGCTCTTCGTGATTGTTTGGGTGCACATTGAGTCATTTCGCGCGCGCGGCATTCGTGGCTACTTCCGTCACTACCGCGATCCCTACGTTGCTCTGACGCCAATCAACATCATCGAAGAGATCACCAAGCCCATCACCTTGACCTTTCGTCTCTTTGGCAACCTGTTCTCGGGTGGGCTCATGATCGCGGTGATGGTAACGCTGCTTCCGATTTTCGTCTCGCCACTCGGTGAACTCGTCTGGAAGCCCTTTGACCTCTTTATAGGTCTCATCCAGGCGTACATCTTTATGTTGTTAACGGTTCTGTACTTTGCCTTCGCGACGAGTCACGAAGGTCACGCGCCAGATCTAGTTCTTGATACGTCTCACTAACCAACCAGGAGGAAATGAATAATGCCAACTACAGATTCTGTGGCGAGCGCGGTACGCATCGCCGGTGCACTCGTCGGTGGCGGTCTCGCCCTCGGCGGCGGTGCCATCGGTGCAGCGATCGGTGACGGCTTGGCCGGTAGCCAGACCATCGCGGCCATCGCGCGTCAGCCCGAAATCGAAAACAAGGCGCGTCAGTACTTCTTCTTGACCGTTGGTTTGGTCGAGGCGATGTACTTCATCAACCTTCTGTTCATGGTTGTCTTCGTCTACGTCTTCAAGTCGCAGTAGTTCTGGCGTGTTGCTTCGCGTACGCGAGGTGGCGCGAGTGTTATTCCCTATGAAAGAAGGTCTTTCGAGATGATTGCGACGTCAGTCTTCCTGTTACCTAACGGCACGTTCTTCGTTGAACTGTTGGTGGTAGCGGTCATTCTGTTTCTCATGACGAAGTACATACTGCCGCCCCTCAACAAGGCAATGGAGGGTCGCCAAGAGAAGATTCGTGCTTCCTTGGCAGCGGCCGACGCGGCACGCGCCGAGGCCGCCGCGGCTGATGACGAGCGAGCCAAGGTTCTCGTCGCGGCCCGTGAGCAAGCTCGGGTCATCGTGGCCGGCGCGCAAGAGACATCGGATCAGCTCAAGGCTGAGGCGGGTGCGCGCGCTCAAGTGGAGTATGACCGCATCGTGGCGAGCGCTGTGGCTGAAGTTGCTGCCGCGCGCCAGCACGCAATTGACGAAGCGTCAGCGCGCATTAGTGAGATCGTCTTTGACCTCGTGTCGAAGGTCGTCGAGCGAGAAGTCGACCAGAGTACCCACAACGATCTCGTGCGCGAGGCCGTTGCGGCTCTCAACGCCGAGGCGCTAAAGGTTACGAACCGCTAATCATGCTTCCCAAGCTCGAAGGATTCGCCGCCGCCCTGTTGGGCCGACTCGACCAGGCCACGCTCGCCACGGTCGTCAATGACCTCGACGCCTTTCAGGCAGTCGTGCTTTCGCGCGGCGATCTCAGTGCAGTGCTCTCGGACACCAGTATTACGAGTGTCGCACGAGGCCAGGTCGTCGGTGATCTACTGGCGAATAAGGTCAGTGGCGAAGCTCGTCGACTCTGCGTTTATGCGGCCTCGACCGCGCCGGCTCAAGAGGTTCCCCACGCGATCGATGAACTTGCGCACGTCGCGCGCGAACTCCTTGAGACGAGCGAGTTCCATCACCCCGGTCTCGGGCTGCTTGACGCGCGCCGTCGAGTTGCGGGATACGCTGACGCCCTGCTCGACGAAATCGATACTGAAAATTTCACAACCATTGAGGACGACCTCTTTCGCTGGGCGCGCACCATTGAAGGCAGTGATGGTCTTCGTCACCTCCTCCTCGACCGCGACGCCGCGCTCGAGGCGCGTCTTGGACTTACCAATCAACTCCTTGAGGGCAAGGTCAATGCCGTGTCGCTCGAACTCTCGCGCTTTAGCCTCATCGGAGGCCGACCGCGTGACGTCGTGGGTACGTTGGACTTTCTCGTTAATTACGTCGCCCAGTCGCGCGACTGGCGCGTCGCGCGAGTGCACACTGCGCGATTTCTTGACGACGCCAGTCAGAGCCAACTCGTCGGATCGCTCAGCTCTCTTACGGGAAAGTACGTGGAGCTCCAGATTGCCGAAGAGCCATCACTCTTGGGTGGCGTCCTCGTTGAAGTCGGCGATCTTCGTCTCGACGCGACCATGCGTGGTCGTCTGGGCTCTTTGCATGACGCGGTGATGTCGGGAAAATATCTCGATTCCGCATTAAATCGAAACGACTAAGAAAAGGAAACTGTGATGACCGAGCTCACTATTAGTGCCAGCGAGATCACTGAGGCACTGCGTAAGCACGTGACCGACTTCAACCCAGCCGTCGCGGCCGAACAAGTCGGACGCGTCGTCGAAGTTGGCGATGGCATTGCTCGCGTGTCTGGACTCCCGTCGGCGAAGGTCAACGAGCTCCTTGAGTTTGAAGACGGCACCGTGGGTCTCGCGATGAACCTCGATGAGGAGACCATCGGCGCGGTCGTGCTCGGTTCGGTTGACGGCATCGAAGAGGAACAAGTCGTGCGTTCAACGGGTCGAATCCTTTCGATGCCCGTCGGCGACGCGCTTCTTGGACGCGTCGTGAACGCACTCGGTGAACCCATCGACGGCAAAGGACCGCTCGTCAACCCCAAGCAACGTCGCATGGAGATCCAAGCCCCCGGCATCACTGGTCGCCAGCCCGTCAGCGAGCCACTCCAGACCGGTATTAAGGCCATCGACGCGATGACCCCAATCGGACGCGGTCAGCGCGAGCTGATCATTGGTGACCGTAAGACCGGGAAAACGACCGTTGCCGTTGACACGATCTTGAACCAAAAGGGTCAAGGGGTGAAATGCATCTACGTCGCCATTGGTCAAAAGAACTCTTCGGTCGCCCAGACCGTTAAGACGCTCGAGGATCACGGGGCCTTTGCGTACACCGTCGTCGTCGTCGCGGGCGCTGGTGACCCTGCACCCTTTAAGTTCCTTGCTCCCTACGCGGGATGCGCGATTGGTCAAGAGTGGATGGAAAATGGCGAGCACGCGCTCGTTATCTACGACGACCTTTCAAAGCAGGCTGAGGCCTACCGCCAGATCTCGCTGTTGCTCCGTCGTCCACCAGGTCGCGAGGCCTACCCCGGTGACGTCTTCTATCTCCACAGCCGTCTTCTTGAGCGCGCGGCGAAGTTGAGTGACGAACTCGGTGGTGGCTCACTCACCGCGCTGCCGATCATTGAGACCAAGGCCGGTGACATCTCGGCCTACATCCCAACGAACGTGATTTCGATTACCGACGGACAGGTCTTCTTACAGTCAGACCTCTTCTACTCAGGTGTTCGACCCGCGATCGATGTTGGTAACTCGGTGTCGCGCGTGGGTGGAGCCGCACAGATCAAGGCCATGAAGTCGGTCGCTGGAACGCTGAAGATCGACCTCGCGCAGTTTCGCGATCTCGAGTCCTTCGCCACCTTTGGTTCAGAGCTTGACAAGTCGTCCCAGGCGCAGCTCGACCGTGGCTATCGCTTGACCGAACTGTTGAAGCAAGGCCTCAACGCGCCGGTACCTGTAGAAGAGCAGTGCATGGTCATCTACGCCGGTACGCGAGGTTGGCTCGACACGATTCCCGTCGACGACGTGATTCGCTTCGAAGCTGAACTGCTGACGGACTTTCGTGCAAAGCACGCCGACCTGCTCGCGCAGATTCGCGACACCGGCGCGTTGCCCAACGCCGAGAAGATCGACGCCGCGATGAAGTCATTCGTCGACAGTTTTGCCGTAAGTAACTAGAGATATAGAAGAGCGAGAGAGGAGGAGCTATGGCTGGAGGACAAGAAAAGATTCTTCGTCGACGCATCAAGTCCGTCAATTCGACGCGCAAGATTACCAAAGCTATGGAACTCATCGCGGCCGCTCAGATCCCTCGAAGCACTGCGCGCATCGTCGCTAATCGTCCGTACCGTCTCGGGATGCAACGCATCCTCATGGAGGCGGCCCTCGGCGACCCGGCGGGCGCGGCGAAGTTACTCGCGTTGCCCGAAAAGGTAGAGACCGCACTCGTGTTGGTACTGACGGGGGACCGAGGTCTCTCGGGTCCGTACAACAATGCCTCACTGCGCGCCGGTGAGCGATTGGTTCAGAAACTCCAGAGCGAAGGCACCCGCGTACGACTCGTAACGGTCGGGAAAAAGGCCGCGGGCTATTTTCGCTTTCGCGGCCTGGACGTCGAAGAGAGTTACGCGGGCTTTGTTGATCGTCCGACGTTCTCTGACGCTCAAGACATCGCGGCGCAGATCGCTCGTCCTTATCTCGAAAGCGAAGCGCAGCAGATTCTCCTCGTCTCGACGAGGTACCTCTCGGCCGGGTCACAAGCCATTGAAGTGCGCCAACTCTTGCCCTTGGTACTGCCCGAAATGCCCGTTGACGACACGCCGAAACCGCTCTCGGGCTACACCGAGTTCGAACCTGAAGTCGAGAAGTTGTTGTTCTACCTCATGCCACGTTTTCTCGAAAGCGAGATCTTTTCCGCTCTCCTTGAAGGCGCGGCCTCGTTTCACACCAGTCAGCAGCGCGCCATGGCCGCCGCGACAGAAAACGCCGACGAGCTCAGCCAGAACCTGACTCGCGTCATGAACCGAGCCCGACAGGACTCAATCACCACTGAAATTATGGAAATCGTGAGCGGCGCCGAAGCGCTCCGTTCGGGAAAGTGAGAAACAGATGACCGTGGCCCCTGAAAAGACCAAATTTGAAACAGGACGGGTCGTCGCGATCGCTGGTCCAGTGGTGGACGTGGAATTCCCACCCCACGCGCTGCCCGAGATCAACCACGCCGTGGAGATGGACATCGAACTCGATGGTGAGACATTCACCGTCGTTGGTGAAGTTGCCCAGCAGATCGGCGAAGGACGCGTTCGTTGCGTGTGCATGAAGCCCACCGACGGCCTCGTTCGCGGTGCCCTTGTTCGCCAAAACGGCCGCGGCATCACCGTGCCCGTAGGCGACGCCGTGCTTGGACACGTCTTTAACGTGCTCGGCCAACCACTTGACGTCGAGGACATTGGCAAAGTGGAGGACCGCTGGGAGATTCACCGCAGCGCCCCATCCTTTGACCAACTCGAACCGCGCGCCACGATGTTCGAAACGGGCATCAAGGTTGTTGACCTTCTCGCGCCGTACGTTGAGGGTGGCAAAATCGGCCTTTTTGGTGGTGCGGGCGTAGGCAAGACCGTGTTGATCATGGAGATGATTCGCCGCGTTGCCGAACAGCACGACGGCGTGTCAGTCTTTGCCGGCGTGGGCGAGCGCACCCGCGAAGGAACCGACCTTCTGCTTGAGATGCGTGAGTCCGGCGTCATCGAAAAGACGGCTTTGGTCTATGGCCAAATGGACGAACCACCTGGGGTTCGTCTTCGCGTGGCACTGGCCGCCTTGACAATGGCTGAGTACTTCCGTGATGTCAAGAATCAAGACGTGTTGCTCTTCATCGACAACATCTTCCGTTTCGTGCAGGCCGGCTCTGAGGTCTCGACGCTGCTCGGACGTATGCCTTCGGCAGTGGGTTATCAGCCCACGCTCGCCGACGAAATGGGCGAACTCCAAGAGCGCATCACCTCCACGCGCGGCCACTCGATCACGTCACTGCAGGCCGTCTACGTGCCGGCGGACGACTACACCGACCCCGCACCGTTCACGACATTCACCCACCTTGACGCCACGACCGAGCTCAGTCGTCAGATCGCGGCTCTTGGTATCTACCCGGCGGTGGACCCCTTGACCTCGACGTCGAATATCTTGGCGCCCGAGATTGTGGGCGATCGTCACTACGCGGTAGCTCGCCAGGTGCAGCAGATCTTGCAGCGCTACAAAGAACTTCAGGACATCATCGCGATTCTTGGGCTCGACGAACTTTCCGAAGAAGACCGCATTACGGTGACCCGAGCTCGCAAGATTCAGCGGTTCTTGTCCCAACCAATGTTCGTCTCGAAGATCTTTACGGGTATCGACGGCATCAACGTGCCTCTCCAAGAGACGATTGAGTCCTTCGAACACCTGGTGAAGGGCGACCTTGACAGCTTCCCCGAGCAGGCGTTTCTCAACGTGGGCGGTGCCTCTGACGTTGAGAAAAAGGCCGCGGAGATCGCGAAGAACTAATGGCCGTACTGACCGTGGAGATTGTGTCGCCCGAGTCGGCGCTGTGGTCGGGACCCGCGACGGCCCTCGTCGCGCGCTCGTCTGAGGGCCTATTCACGATACTGCCGCAGCACACAACGGCGGTGGGCGACATTGTCTCGTGCGTGGTGCGTGTCGATACGCCAGAAGGTGAAGTCGCCTTTGCGGTACACGGCGGCTACTTTCAGGTTGGTCCGGGTCTCGCAGAAGGTGAGACGCTGGCGACGGTACTTGCTGGCGTCGCCGAGCGCACGAGTGAGATTGACGTAGCGCGCGCTCAAGCGGCTAAGGAAGCCGCGGAAGCTCAGTTGGCTTCAGCATCTAAAGCTGAGCAGGAAGACAACGCTGACTACCTCGTCGCTCTCGCTGCACTGGAGCGCGCTGAACTTCGTCTCAGCGCCGCGACGACGAAGTAAGTCTTATCGGCCCGACACGTAGTTGAGCAGGTCCGTCTTATCGTGTTCGAGTTCCTCGAGGCGGGCCTTGACGACGTCACCAATTGAGATGAGGCCAACAAGCTTTCCTCCTTCGATGACGGGCACGTGACGAATGCGTCGTTCGGTCATCGTGGTCATCAACTCGTTGAGTTCCGTTGACTCAGTGCACGTGGACACGTCTTTGCTCATGAGCTCCGACACTTTTTGTTGAAGTGCTTTCTCACCGTTGCTGGCCAGTGCGCGCACGGCGTCGCGCTCGGAAAAGATACCCACGAGCGGTGGTGTCACGCCGGTGACGACGAGTGCCCCTATGCCGCGCTCTTTTAAGAGCGCGAGCGCGTCGGTGACCGAACGCTCTTGAGAGATGGTTGCCACCTCGTGACCCTTGGTTGCTAACAAGTTTGAAACTCGCATAGTTCCCCCTCATCAACGCCGTAGCGTGTGAGCCCCGAGGGCTCTTAGGCGGAGGCTACGCCGGGTGCGGGCACAAAGCAATCGACGATGAGTAATTCACAGAAACCACTCAATCATTGACGTGTGGCAATGGCGATTCGGCTCCGCTCACCAGGTAGGCCACTGAGACGGGAGGAGACCGGGTGGACCGAAGGGCTGGGGGAGACCGGGCCGTGCGCCGAGGTCCTGGAGAAGTGCGTTGAAGTTCAGCCCGTAGGCCGTTGTGTTCTTCCCGTTGTACTCAACGTGCGCGGCGGCGCGTTCGGGTAACGACGGCGGGTCCGCCCAGCCTGTTTCGAGGCAAGTCTTCGCGTCGTGCAGCACGCCAATGACGCTCGCCGTCGTGACGTGCTCACCAACGACGACATTCGGCGTGACGTTCTCGGCGTCGTACACGTAGCGACCTTTCGCGGGCCCACTCGTCAACTGATACGAGATGAAGACGCCGCTCGGCCAACCAGAGTCGTAGAGATTCCTCACGACACCGTCACCGAGTGCGTAGATCGGACCGGACCCGCAGTAGTCGACGCCCTCATCGATCTCTTGGGGAAGGAGCGAAGTGAGCGCGCGAAGCGGATTGAAATAGCCACCTCGTGGCGTTATGTCGATGCCCACGTAGTAGCCACCGGTCGCTGGATCTACCGCAAGAGCGCTCGCGAATCCCCCGGCCGAATATGTTTTTGAAGTGGCGAGCGAGCCGTGGCTCGGGGTCCCGAAACCTTCCACCTTGCCGTTGGACATCAACACGAAGTAACCCGAGCCGTCGGGCGTGGCCGCGAGGGCGCTGACGGGTACGCCGTTGTACGTAGCGTGTGCGCTCGCGAGTGGTGAACCCTTGTTGGGTGCGTCGAAGCCAACGACGTTGCCCGTTGATGTCGCGATCCAGTAACCACCCGTCGTGGGGTCTACTGCCAAGGCAACGGCGAGCACGGGAGCCGTTGTTCCGTAGTGGAGATGACCGGCGAGCGAGCCGTGTCCCTTGACGCCGTAGGCGTAGACCGCGCCGTTCGCTCGAAGAACGTAGTAGCCGGTGCCGTTGCTTGGCGCCGCGATGGCAATGGCCGCAGGATGCTGCCCCCAGCCTCCGGGTGGCACGAGTGTCTCGCCAAAAGACGGAGCGTTGAATGCTTGAATCGCGCCGTTTGAACTAAGAATCCAGTAGCCCCCGGTCGCCGTGTCGAGAGCGATGCCCACGGCGCTGATCCCGGTGGGAAGGCTGTTGGCAGCCAGCGAGCCGTAACTTGGCGCGCCGTACGCGTCTACTTCGCCGTTCGAACGAAGCACGTAGTAGCCATTCCCATTCGCGGTTGACGCGACAGCCACGACGGCGGGACTCGTTGCCGGTGGAGACCCTACGTACGGGGCATCAAACGCTGCCAGCGTGGAAGAGGGCGCGACCGACGCCTCCGCGGTCGCAACAGGCGCAAGAGTGCCCGCAGAAAGAAAGATCAAAAAGGACGATACAGCGGTGGCGAAGACCCTCCGAACCGCTACCACGCAACGCTCGTCTCTATAAAGTTGGACATCTGTGCTCCTGGCGTTTTGCGAATCAGACGTTTGCCAGTCTTGTTCATTATTCGATGCGGGTGCGAAATGAGCTGACCTCGTGGCTCTCTACTGGAGAATCGCGTCTGTGCGTGGTGCTTCGATCTGATCTGAGGGTAAACCCTGAGTCAACCTGGTCGCGCTGGCGAAACACTGGGGAAGTCCCGGATTGCCCGCGTAGGGACTGACACGTACTGTCTCAATAGGGACGTAGATGTTCGAAGGGCAAGCAATGCAGAAATTCGTGTCCGGTACCAGGCACGCGTGCCCAACGAACGAGACTTCGCCGTCCTCGCACTCGGCGGAGCCGTCGTTGGTACCGTCGCGGCGTACCTCGCGATGTTTAGCTTTAGCCGCACGAGTGCCTTGGACGGGATTTCTTCGTTGGCGTCAGTTCCTTCGGCGAGCTTATTGATGATTCTTGTGGGAATGCCGTTGGTGGCGATGATCGTCGCTGGGCTCGCGGCGTGGTGAGACCACAAGGGTCTCTCAGGTCAGGCGACGCAGTGAGTCGCGGGGTTGAGCGCAGTGGCTGATCTCTCACGCGATGATCCCTACGTTCGCGTGATGAACGCTGCTGAGCCAGTCATGGGCCCTAGCGCGAGACTCGATGCATCGACGTCGCATATTTTCTTTGGTGAAAGGAAGTTGAACGATGGCTCTTAGTTCTGAACCTGGCGCGAATGGCGCTTCGATCGCTCGGAATCGATGGCTGGTCCACCTCGGCCTCATTATTGGCTTCCTTGGCGCCGTCATCTCGGCGGTCTTTCTCTCGCGCAAGTATGTTGGCCACTCGGGCACGACCGATCACGCCATCATTGGAATACTCGTCCTCGCACTCGTGCTCGTGCACCTTGCCCAGCGCCGCCACACCGTGCAACAACTTATTGCTCGGATCTTTGGTCGCCAGCGTTCGACTGCTCGTCAGTCGCGTCAAGCCGCCTCGGACGTCATTTTGTGGATTCTCCTGCTGAATGCCACAATCTCGGGTGTAGTGGACTTCGTGGCGGGTCACACGATCTTCCTCTCGATTCCTGGACCGTCCGTTCTCCAAAAGTGGCACGCGATGTCCGTCGTGATCCTTCTTGTGTACGTCATCGTTCACGTCGTTCGACGCAGAAAACGCCTTAGAATGTCACGCATTCGATGAAGCACTTTCGAAAGTGTGACGCTCTCGAGGTAACACACCGTTTCGATGATTTTAAGGGGCACTGGTCGCGCGGGTTTCGACCCCGGCATCTTGAGATTACGTATGGGATGACGAACGATCGGAATAGTCTTGTGGCGTTGGAATGGTCGGGTTCAGGTTAAATTTGGGTACACAACTAAGTAGAGGTCATTGCTATCGACAAGAAGATTCCGCGCATTGTAAAGAACGGCAAGATCGGCCAGGTTGATGCCACGCAGATCCCTCGTTACGCCGGTCCGGCTACCTTTGCCCGCCTGCCTGAAATAGACGAGGTGAGTGACATTGACGTGGCAGTCGTGGGCATACCTTTTGACGCGGGCGTGAGTTATCGATCCGGCGCTCGTTTTGGCCCCTCGCACGTTCGTCAATCGTCCCGGCTTCTGCGCCCCTACAATCCGGCCGTTGACGTCTCGCCATTTGAGAAATACCAGGTCGCCGACGCTGGTGATATCGCGGTTAATCCTTTTGATCTGAAGGAAGCAATCACGGATATTGAGCGGGCCAGCCGAGACCTTCACGAAAGAGCCAAGCGCGTGATTTCGATTGGTGGTGACCACACCATCGCTCTGCCGTTGCTACGAGTCATGGCAGCCAAGCATGGACCAATCAGTGTCGTCCACTTTGACGCTCACCTCGACACTTGGGACACCTATTTCGGAGCGCAATACACTCACGGCACACCTTTTCGAAGAGCATCGGAAGAAGGCCTGATTGATCGTGAGGGCTCCATGCATGTCGGAGTTCGCGGCCCCTTGTATACATCTAAAGATCTAGATGACGACGCGGACCTTGGATTTGAGATCTTCTCGTCCATCGAGTTCGACGACATTGGCGTGCGGGGAGCGATTGAGAAGATTGCCGAGCGCGTGGAGGATCGTCCGATGTACGTATCCATTGACATCGATGTTCTCGATCCGGCCCACGCACCCGGTACGGGTACTCCAGAAGCCGGGGGGCTGACGAGTCGTGAACTCCTCGCTGTCATACGTTCTTTACGTGAACGAAACCTGGTTGGCGCTGATGTGGTGGAAGTAGCTCCGGTTTATGACCACGCGGAGATTACGGGTATTGCGGCGGCGCACGTTATTTATGAACTACTGAGTGCGATGTAGTTTGCTCTCGTTCGCTCCCCGTAAGTAAACCTTTGCGCTATACAATCAACGGGCGGCCAGCGTGAACTTGCGTCGCAACTCATAACGGCCGTCCCGGTGTGCATGATGAAGCCAACGCGGGCGCATCCGACGACGGAGTCGCGTTGCGAAATAGTGCTTATTTGAGTTCAATCTCCACGAAACTAAAATCGTAGTCATTCGCGTTGATGACGTTGTGCGCCGTGCCGGCGACGTTGGCGTACGACAGTCCCGCCTCTAGGAGAGACTCTCTCGCATCCGCACCATCGTCCAATCGCAAGGTTCCGCTCGTCAGTGGCACCACGACGTAGTCAAGGGCATGGACGTGGTGGCCGGTCTCCGCCCCAGGAACAAAGTGCCACCGCGTAACGATCACTCGCTCGTTCTCTACCTGAACAACGGCGGTTGCTTGCATAATGTTCAGTCTCCATTCGGTAATCGTGCGCGCAGCGTAGCGCTCTAGGCGTGTGCTGTCGAAAGGCATAATACTCTCCGAGGCTCATCGCCAGAGCCAGCGATGTTGACCATCAGTGGTGAGTTGCTCTTTGCATTGATTCGTACTCGGAAGACTTGAATCGATCAACGTCGCTGGCGCTTCACTTGAGAAGCGCGTCGCGTATGACTTCGACTGGTCGAAGAAAGAGAGCCTCCGCTGAGCGTTCGCTATACCAGCCGGCGTGGGGTGTGACTATGAGCCTCGGGTGTTCTGGCGCGGGCAATTCTTTGGTGGGGGGTTCTATTTCCAGTACGTCAAGGGCCGCACCAGATAGTTGGCCACTGTTAAGCGCGTTCAACACGGCATTGGTGTCGACGATTTCTCCTCGCGCGAGATTCACGAGTACTGATCCTCGGGGCATCCTTGCGATGCGACCCTCGGAAATAAGTCGATGAGTCGAGTCACTTAGTGGCACATGAATTGTGAGGGCAGTGGAAGTCTCTAAAAGCTCGTCAAGTTCGACGACGTTTACTCCGGTTGCGACCGTTGCGGGGTCATCAGCCGCGACGAAAGGATCATAAGCACGGACGGTCATGTTGAGTGCTCGTGCACGAATAGCAACCTTCCGTCCGATGATTCCAAAACCGAGGATTCCAAGGTGCGTATCATCGACTCTCTTGAGTGGACCGGCCGCCGCATAGTGCCACTCTCCGTCACGCACTGAGCGGTCGAGGAAGACTGTGCCCCGGAGCAGACTCAAGAGCAGCGCCATGGCGCTATCGGCGACCTCGTCGGAGCAGTAGTCCTTTGGATGCCATACCGACACGCCTCGACGCCGACAAGCGTCTATATCTATGTTGTCAATCCCCTTACTCGTGGTCGCCACAATCTTAAGGTTTGGGCAGTGCTCTAAGTCCGCGGAACGTACTTCTCCTTGGGGGGAGACAATTATTGCCACCACGTCTTCGCCCGCCCAGTTATCTCGCTCGTAGGCCGGCGTGGCACCAGTGGTCGCGAGGATCTCTCGAGCGGCGTCGATATCGATGTCGGGATCAGCTATGACCACGCGCATATATGTCTCATTCTGTTCTGATTAGACGCCAGGTAACTAATCGTTGCTCAATATCCGGAAACTGATTTAGTTAGCGTCACCATTATTCACTGTGAGTTCAAGTGAGTTGGCTCGAACATTCTCAGGGTCGCCGGTAGGACTACGACATTTGGACCATCGGCGGCGAGTGCATTCGCGAGGTCTTCCTGGAGCGACTGAGGCGTCGTACGTTGTGCAGGAACCCCGAACGCTTCTGCGAGTGCAACGAAGTCCGGTCGGCTTAACTCGGTCCCGTACGCCTCTCCGAACGCTCCGGTCATATATTCGCGAAGAATTCCATATCCACCGTCATCAACGACTAACCACGTCACCGGCAAAGAGTGCTGACGTACCGTGGCGAGTTCAGCTATTCCGTACATCGCACCGCCATCGCCAGAGATGGCCAGCACTCGCTTCATTGCGTGAGTGGCGACTGCGGCGCCAATGGCCGCGGGGTATGCAAAGCCCAGTCCGCCGGCGCCTTGGGCCGAATGCATCGAGCCGCTGGTGCGCGGATCCCATGCTGACCATGCCCAATACCCGAGAATAGTCATGTCCCAAAAGCTCTGGGTGTCGTCATCAAGAGCTTCGCGCACGGCATGGAGTACGGCGAGTTCAAGTTCGAGATGCTGGCTACCAATACGTTCACGAACTCGAGCAAGTAGATCGGCGACTCTCTCTTCCGCAATGCCGTCTGATTCGCGCGCGCCAATAGCCTTTGCGAGCGCCTCGAGAGTGAGTCGAGCATCGCCATGAATGCCGAGTCCGCGATAATTGGCCTCGAGTTTCCCCAAGTCGGCTTCAACGTGGATCACCTCACCTGAGGGCACCATTGTTCGGTAGTTACTCGAGAGTTCACCGAGACCAGTTCCCACAACTAGGAGGACGTCGGCGTCCTCAAGTAACTCGGTGGTGAAACTATCCTCCAGCCACGACTGAAGTGACAGGGGATGCGTCCAAGGGAATGCACCCTTTGCGCCGAAAGTTGTGACCACGGGCGCCCTAAGTTTTTCAGCGAGGTCGAGCAGCGCGCTTTCGCCACGGGCCCTCAGCACACCTCCACCGGCGACAATTACCGGTCTAAGCGCGAGTTCTAATTGGCGAACTGCTTTGGTCAGAAGCTCAGGGCGTGGCTGAGGGGGACTCACGTTAATCGGAAAAACTGCAACCGGTGGGATCCGAGCTGACTCTAAGAGGACATCTTGTGGTATTTCAATCCAGACGGGACCGCAAGGAGGTGTCAGTGCGGTTTCCCAGGCAGCCGCCAACGCGCTAGGTATCTGTGAGACTTGGTTCACCGATGAAACTGATTTGACGATGTCACGGAAACTGCTCTTTTGATCACGCAACTCGTGAAGGAACCCCCTTCGGCGCGCACCAAGGCCGGCGCGCGGAATTTGGCTGCCAATCGCCACGATTGGTGAAGAGGACGCCGCGGCCTCTTGAAGCGCCGCGAGCGTCGCTAAGGCACCGGGACCAGCCGAGACAAGTAGTACACCAGGAGTGTTGGTGGCTCGAGCGTATCCATCGGCCGCGAAACTCGCGTTCAGTTCGTTTCTGAAGCCTACGTAGTCAAGCCCAGAGCGTCGAAGCGCGTCGAAAGCGCCCAGTGCATGTTGGCCCGGTATGCCAAAAATAGTAGTGACTCCAAGTGCCTTTAACGATTCCATAAGAACGTCACCACCTGAGCGCGCGGCCGGTTCGTTGCTCATCGATTCCACTGCCGTTTTGAGCCGTTTTTCAAATTGAGTCTCTCTGTAGCGTGCGCCAATCTCCACAGTGTGGTTCTTGACGAGACCGACTAGTCGTGATGCTTAGTGAGCAGGTTACTGCGGGGCTGGTTGAGGTTGACATCAAGAAGTGGCTTTGTTACTGTGCTGGACAGCGATGTTCCACGTGTGCGAATTAGTTTCGAAACGTATTCATTGAACGCTTGAAAATTGGGGGAGTGTCGTGAATGTTTCGCAACGTAAAGATCGCGTGCTGCAAGGCTTTGGACTTGCGCGCAGGGCTCGAGTGTCATTTCTAGTAATGACCGTGGTCGCGGGGAGCGCCATGATTTCCTTTGGCGCTGAGGCGTCGGCGTCTGCGAAGACTTCTCTTAGTTCGCTGGTGCCGGCAAAGATTCGTGCTAGCGGGAGTCTCACCGATTTGGTGAACTCTCCCTACACTCCAATGGAATACCAGGCAACCGCTGGAGGACCTATCGTCGGATTTGATATCGACGTTGCCAAAGCCATAGCCAAGGAACTCGCCTTGAAACTAGTCGTGACCAATACGCCGAGTTTTGCGGAACTTACACCGGCTGTCCAGACGGGACGTACGGATATTGTCGATTCCAGCATGCTGGACCTAACGAGTCGCCACGCCTCACTTCATTTCGTCGATGACTTCGTTACTGGAACCCAGTTCATGGGATTAGCATCAAATACCGCGAAGCTCACGACCAACGCAGCCCTATGCGGTAAGACCGTTGCGGTCCAATCAGGTACGTCCTACGCGGCACAAATAGCAACACTGTCGAAGTCCATCTGTCCTGCTACTAAGCCGATCGCGACTATCTCGGTCACCTCGCCTCCGGAACAGCAGACGCAGGTTCAGATTGGACGCGCTATCGCACTCGCTCAGGGTCCTGAAATCAACGGAGCCCTCGGTCTCTCTCAGCCCAATAAGTGGCACGTTGTCGGAAAGACCTTTAGTGTCCTCGACTACGGCATCGTATTTAACAAGAGTAATACCAAGCTCGGCGTCGCTCTCAAGGCCGCTCTCAATGCCTTGATTAAGAATGGCACCTATAACAAGATTCTCGCGAAGTGGCATCTCTCTGGAGACGGAGTGACCGCGGCGACCATAGACAAGGGTGGCAGCGCTTAGTGCGTTGTAAGACGCTGGGTTCCAATCGAAAGACTGATGGTGGCTCGACACGGGGCGAGTCTGGTCGTCTCGTGATGAATTCATTCTCCGTCGTGCTCCCGTGTTGACATACCATTTCGTCAGAACTGAGAATTCGACCACTACGGCCGAGCCCTTTGGCTTCCTCGCACCCGGGCAATGGACTTAGCATGTCGGTGCCTTTGAAGACTGGCGCATGCCGAGTCTAGAAAGGGGACGAGCAATGACCCAAGGACAAGGCTCATCGAGTGACAACGTAGCCACCGGATTGAATACTCCATTGAAGCTGGTGCCGCGGCGACACCCTGGCTATTGGATTAGCGGTTTCATCGTGTTGTTCGCGCTGGGCGCCCTTGTTTGGGGCTTCGCTAGGGGCAACATCGACTGGGGGATTATCCCTCACTTCATTGTTTCGGGCGTCATAGTAAGCGGCTTTGAAAAGACGATACTGATAGCCGCCCTCGCCATGATATTTGGGCTGATCCTGGGGACTCTCTTCGCAGTGATGAGGCTCTCGCACAATCCCGTCATGTCCGCAGTTGCGTGGCTGTACGTGTGGGCCTTTCGCGGCACGCCGGTATTGGTGCAGCTCTTAATCTGGTTCAATCTCGCTCTAGTTTTCCCCAGCATTGGGATTCCGGGGGTATTTCACTTTCAGACTGTCTCGCTTATCACTCCTTTTCTGGCGGCCCTGCTCGGCCTTGGCATCAATGAAGGGGCATACCTGACCGAAATTATTCGCGGGGGCATCCTTTCGGTGGACAGCGGACAGACCCTGGCGGCCAAGGCTCACGGGTTATCGGCGCGTCAGACACTGACAAAAATAGTCCTACCTCAGGCAATGCCCGCGATCCTTCCCACCATTGGTAACGAAGCGATTGGCATGCTGAAGATGTCGTCTCTTGCAGCGGTTATTGGCTATATGGAACTCCTTGCGAGCGCGGAGTCCATTTACTACGTAAACGCGCGCGTCATGGAACTCCTGTTTGTTGCAGCGTTTTGGTATCTCGTGGCAACGTCGGTCACCAGCGTGGGTCAATACTACGTTGAGCGCCACTTTGGTCGCTCACAGGTGCGACGGCGGAGCTTGGCGGACCGAGCGTTGCGTTCTCTCTTAACGAAGAAGAAGGTGCCGACCCGTGAGCACTAGCCATCTGCTCGTCGTGGACGACATGCATAAATCGTTCGCTCACAATGAGGTGCTACGCGGCGTGAGCTTGTCGTGTGACAAAGCCGAAGTTGTGTGCGTCATCGGTCCATCTGGATCGGGAAAGAGTACGCTGCTCCACTGCATTAACCACCTCGAGGCACCGGATTCTGGCACCGTGTACGTGAATGGCGAACTGATTGGCTACGAGCCGCGCCGAGGTCATTTGGTTTCACTAAAGGATCGCGACACCGCGCGCCAGCGGCGGGACATCGGGATGGTCTTTCAACGGTTTAACTTGTTCCCTCACTTAACAGCCTTGCAAAACGTGGCGCTTGCACCGCGCTTGACGCGGGGCATGAGTAAGAGTGATGCTGAAGAAGCTGGCATGGAAATGTTGAAACGCGTAGGACTGGAGAATCGGCGAGACTCGTTTGCGCGCGAACTCTCGGGCGGACAACAACAGAGGGTGGCCATCGCCCGTGCGCTCGCGATGGAGCCAAAGCTCATACTCTTTGACGAGCCCACGTCCGCACTTGATCCAGAACTCGTGGGTGAGGTCCTCAAAGTTATGAGGGACCTCGCCCAACAAGGTATGACGATGGTTGTTGTTACTCACGAGTTGCAGTTTGCTCGAGAAGTTGGCAATACGGTCGTGTTCATGGATGACGGTGTTGTCGTCGAGAGCGGAAAACCGGAGGAAGTATTACTTAGTCCAAAGACAGAGAGGGCTCGCCTTTTCATCTCCAGGCTCGTTGGAGACAATAGCGAGCGCTAACCGCGAACGGTTGCGTCTATCAGTTGAGAGACCTTCTCAAGGAGTAGTGACAACTCCTTGAGCAGCCGAATATTGGTGTTGCCCGGTCAAGTCAACCCGTGCCCAGCGCCCGGACACGCCGTCGCGACGGGCGGCCTCAGCGTTGCTGAAGCCTTGGTGAACAACGGAAAGGACGATGACGTGTGCTTTGGACATGTCCCATCGTCAGCGATGGAACTATGAACAATGTCGCGACTCATATGTGAATAAGGCCGTGAACCGGAACACCCCTCTCAGAGAATTCACTCTCCACGAAACCCGGCGCGACTCACTGCGACCGCCCAAGCAAGTCTTGGTGAGGGATCAAGAACGAGATGTAGCATGCGGAGCAGTTAAAGAGGAAGCGCAATAATGACAGCCATCGTCGATGTTCTCACCAACGGTTACGTGGGCGATCGCGTAGCCGGGACCGTGGTCTTGGTGCGAGAAAATGATGTCGTCATTGTCGTTGACCCGGGGATGGTCTCAAGTCGTGAGGACATTCTTGGACCTCTTCACGGCCATGGTGTTCATGAAGACAACGTGACGGACGTGATTTTCAGTCATCACCATCCGGATCACACTCTCAACGCCGCGCTCTTTCGAAGTGCTCGCTTTCACGACGTGTGGGCCATTTACCAGAACGATGTTTGGGGTGACCGCACCGACGTCATCGAGGGCGCGCCGTCGGTGTCGTTAATGGATACTCCGGGTCACAGTTCTCAAGACATTTCAACATTGATTCAAACCGACGAGGGGCTAGTGGTTTGTACGCACCTTTGGTGGTCAAGCGAGGGACCCGCAATCGATCCACGAGCCACGGATCAGGCGCAACTTGAACAGTCTCGCAAGAAGGTTCTTGACCTTCGTCCGTCCCTTATCGTTCCCGGTCACGGTGCCGCATTCGCGCCAGGTGACTTGACGAAGTAGCACTGGTTCGGTAGATCGCCTCTGGTTGGACTGCAAGCGTGTGTCCTGAAAGGAGAGTGGTGACGATGTAGAAGATCGCCAGCACGAATCGTGCTGTATCAGCAATGGAGGTAGGCCCTCTGGGTTCGCCG
>Ga0208357_1000446_pt1 | contig 33794 bp, 30 predicted proteins | sample NGESurdeep092012_6_FD_184487 | JGI IMG/M metagenome (GOLD analysis project Ga0208357, IMG submission 184487) | Arctic peat soil microbial communities from Barrow, Alaska - NGEE Surface sample F52-2 deep-092012 (SPAdes) | ecosystem: Environmental > Terrestrial > Soil > Wetlands > Peat ...
ACGTTGTTCGAAGCGCTGGTAGCTGCGCGTCGCGTGCATGGTGCAGGCAAGTTGATTGCGGAAGACGTGGAGCGTAAGCCCTTGTCGTATGGTGCCTTCTTGGTGCGTGCCTTCACGCTGGGCAAGATGCTGGCTAGACAGTGCCCAGGCGAAAGCGCCGTTGGCGTCATGTTACCCAACACTGCGGCTGCCAGCTTGACGTTCTTTGGACTCCAATCTATCGGCGCAACACCGGCTCTGCTGAATTTCACCAGCGGGCCCGCACAAGTGGCGCAAGCATGTCGCACCGCATCGTTGAGTACTGTCCTCACATCGCGCAGATTTGTCGAGATGGCGAAGCTCGGACCGGTCGTCGATGCGCTGACCTCTGTTCGGGTGGTCTTCCTGGAGGATCTCGCTCCGACGGTTGGCTGGCAAGACAAGGTATTCGGCTTGTTCTCGGCCTGGTTCCCCGAGTTCGCGTATGGACGCATTGAGCGCGGCCTCGATGCGAAAACTAGCCGTGCCGATGGCAGTGCTGTCATTCTATTTACTTCTGGCTCCGAGGGCAGCCCGAAGGGCGTAGTGTTGAGTCACCGGAACATACTGGCGAACTGTGCCCAGGTGGCAAGCCGTGTGGATTTCGGTCCGCAGGACACCGTGCTGAATGTGCTGCCAATGTTTCATTCATTTGGTTTGACTGGCGGAACGCTTCTACCGATCTTTTCCGGCATCCGCGCTTTCTACTACCCTTCGCCGCTGCACTATCGAATAGTTCCAGAACTGATCTACGACACTAACGCCACGATCATGTTCGGTACGGATACCTTTCTGGCTGCCTATGCGCGTTCGGCGCATCCCTACGATCTGCACAGCATTCGCTATATATTTGCAGGTGCAGAGAAGCTGCGCGATGAAACGCGACGCATCTATGCCGATACTTACGGCGTGCGAGTCTTCGAAGGTTATGGAGCTACCGAGACGGGACCAGTAATTAGTATCAATACGCCGATGCACAATCGTCCCGGTACTGTCGGTCGTTTGCTGCCAGGCCTTCGTCATAGACTCGAAACCGTTCCAGGTATCGAAGGTGCAGGATTGCTTCAGGTGCAAGGACCGAACGTGATGCGTGGGTATCTGAAGTCCGAGGCGCCAGGCGTGCTGCAGGGACCGGACGAGGGTTGGTACGACACCGGCGACATCGTGTCAATCGATGCCGACGGCTACATCACCATCAAGGGCCGTCAAAAACGCTTCGCGAAAATTGCCGGAGAAATGATTTCGTTGAGTGCGGTAGAAAACGCTATCTCGACACTTTGGCCCAATGCAGCCCACGCGGCGGTGGCCATCCCTGACCCCAGGAAGGGCGAGCAGATCGTGCTCCTGACGACACATACCACAGCCGATCGCGATGCTTTGCAAGGCGCTTTCCAGCAAGGCGGCTTATCTGCGTTGGCCGTGCCCCGACGAGTGTTGTCTGTCACATCAATACCGGTACTCGGGACTGGAAAAGTTGACTATCAAAGTGCACGTCAGATGGCTTTGGATAAAGCCGACGCCAAGGAATCGACAGGTTCGCCCCTCGAAGCGAGGGGTACCATAAACGCATAAGATTCCCGTTTTTTCAGCGACTATAGCTTTGCCAAACGAAAATACATGTTTCAAGCTTGATGTCCTTTGCGGGTTGGGAAACGGTCCCCTATTTATCGACGAGCCGTTGTGGTACCGTTCTGCCGCCGTCCAGCTGGTCGCCACCTTTACGCCAACCACGTGATGCACACTTGGCAGGCCAGGCCCTGGCGCCCGGCCACGAGCGACTACGAAGCCGCTGTGCAATCCGCGCCGCACGCTCGGCGCGATCTCGCCGAAACGGACATTACCGCCGCATGGGACCGGCTGCTCGCGACCGCCATGTGCCGCCACGGCTTGTCCATCGCCGAGGAGGCGGTGGCGGACGGCCTGATCGAGGATCTTCGGTTCACCTGAGGCAGGAGCGCGCAATGCACCCAGTCCCTGATGACGCATTTGAACGATTTGCCATTCGGCGAAAGAGGGACCCGCAGCGCATCGCACGACACACGGGCGGGGAGCACCAGTTGCCCGACGTTTTGCATGAAGCCTGGATCGTGGCCTGGGAGCTGCGAATGCCCGACGGCGAACCCCTGAACCTGGCAAGCGCCGCCTGCCAGGACAAGCTGCTGAGCCACCTTTATCAGCATCTGGTCCGCCACACCGGGCAGAAACTCCGCCGCGCCATCCGCCTGGACCGTGCCCCACAGGGGCGCAGGCAGGACGACGACATGCATCCCCTGACTTATCGGCTGGTCAGCAATGAGGGCCGTGATCCCTTGAGCGAAATGATCGAGCAAGAAGCCGCCTCGGCTCTGGATGCAGACCTCGACGCACACGGTTCATTGGCGGCCGCGTATGTGAACCTGCTGCAATACTTGGATAACAGGATGTGTGCCGTCGCCGATCATTTGCTGATTTCGAGGTCTTATGCCTACCGCCGCTGCGCGCAGGCCAGATGGCTGGCGACGCACATGGAGCACATCCCGTCCCCATGACGAAAAAACGGCTCATCCCCGGGCCTTGGCGGAGTTATCGGCTACAGAGATCACCAGTTCAACTTGCGTTCTATTTCGACGACGAACTGCCCTTCCAATCAGCATCCTGACAGCGACGTTTGCCGAGAAGATTTCAACGAACCGCCGCGCCATGACACGCTGGACTGCGCCGGAGTACGCCTCACTCCCACTCGATGGTCGCCGGAGGCTTGCCAGAAATATCGTAAACAACGCGATTAATGCCACGTACCTCATTGATTATGCGATTCGATATTCTGCCCAAGAGTTCGTGCGGCAGATGAGCCCAATCGGCCGTCATGAAATCTGAAGTCTGGACGGCGCGTAGCGCAATGACCCATTCGTAAGTACGCCCGTCACCCATGACGCCGACGGATTTGACCGGCAAAAAGACGGCGAACGCCTGCGAGGTACTGTCATACCAGCTCTTACCCTCTTCGTTCTTTGTTTTACGCAACTCTTGGATGAAAATCGCGTCGGCACGTCGCAGTAGATCGGCATACTCGGGTTTGACCTCGCCGAGGATGCGCACGCCCAGTCCCGGGCCGGGAAATGGATGTCGACGTACCATCTCCGACGGAAGGCCGAGATTCATACCCAGTTCGCGCACTTCATCCTTGAAGAGTTCGCGCAAGGGTTCCAACAGCTTTAAATGCAGCGTGTCAGGAAGGCCGCCAACATTGTGGTGGGATTTGATGGCCATCGCTTTCTGGGTATTGGCCGCAGCTGATTCGATCACGTCCGGATAGATCGTTCCCTGCGCGAGCCATTTCGCGCCTGGAAGTTTGGCCGCCTCCATCTGGAATATCTCGACAAACTCGCGCCCGATGATCTTGCGTTTTTGCTCCGGGTCGGTCACACCGACGAGTTTGGACAAAAACTGTACCTCTGCTCTCACATGGATAACTTTCACTCCCAGGTGCTTGAAGGTTTGCATGACCTCTTCCGCCTCGTGCAAACGCAGCAGACCGTGATCCACAAAAACGCAGGTCAACTGGGAACCGATCGCGCGATGGACCAGCATCGCCGCTACGGCGCTGTCGACACCTCCGGAAAGTCCAAGAATGACTTCGTCGCGCCCCACGTCGCGTTTGACGCGTGCCATCGCCTCACCGGCATAGTCGCTCATGACCCAATCGGCACGCGCACGGCAAATATCGAGGACAAAACGCGTCAATATCGCCTGGCCTTGGGGGGTATGGGTGACTTCCGGGTGAAATTGGACCGCATAGAAGCGGCGCTTCTCATCCGCCATGGCAGCCATGGGGCAACTCTCGTTCGAAGCCATCAGATGAAAGCCCGGCGGCATTTCGGTCACTTTATCGCCGTGACTCATCCAGACGCGCAGCATGCCTTCGCCGTCCGCGCCGGCGTAATCCTGGATTCCCTCCAGAAGCCGCGTGTGGCCGCGCGCGCGCACTTCGGCATAGCCGAACTCCCGGGTATGGCCGGCTTCCACCTTGCCACCCAGCTGCGTGGCCATCACTTGCATGCCGTAGCAGATGCCCAATACCGGCACACCAAGTTCGTACACGATGGAGGCGGGTTTCGCTGTGGTCTCTTCGTAGGCCGACATGTAGCTGCCGGAAAGGATGATCCCCTGAGGCTGGAATTCGGAGATGAAGCTTGCGCTGACATCGCCCGGGTGAATTTCGCAGTAGACGTGCGCAGCGCGCACGCGTCGTGCAATCAACTGAGTGACTTGCGAGCCGAAATCGAGAATCAGAATTCTAGAATGCATAGGTGTCGTAGAGAGATCAAGTTGAACCTGCCGCGCGAATCGCCGCGAAGTGGCGCCATGCCAGCACCAATGCGATCGCCTGCAAAAAAGAAGCCAGATAAAACACCGCGCCCACGCGCCAATCGTCGGGCGCCCAGTGCGCGCCTTGCGCCAACATCGCTGCCCCGATAAGAGGTGCGATCACCAGCATCACGCTGTTTAGCGAATTGATGGAACCCATCGTGATGCCTTGTGCCATATCGCCGACTGCGCGTGAAATGATTCCCTGCAGGGCAGGAGCAGTGGCGAAACTTAGAAAGTTACCCGCGATGATCACGTAGATCATCCAGCCATGGAGAACCGAGCCATAGAGAAAATAAGCGATGACCCCGGAAGACAAACCCAACAGCACTACCCGCCTCTCGCCCAGGTGTTTCAGAAAAAAGCCAAGAAGCCCTCCCTGCACGACCGCGGCTACGACACCCACAACAAAAAGCGCAAAACCGTTGTCGCGGGGCTGCCAGTTAAATCGGAAGGTGGTAAATAACACGAAGGTCGTCTGGAGAATGAATTGTGAAAGCGCAGTCAACCCGATGACAAAAATGAGCGAGCCTGCGGCGCGCAGCTTGACCAAGGCGAAAATTGCAGTAAACGGATTGGACCGGGCCCACGCGAAAGGGACGCGTCGATCCTTCGGTAGGGATTCGGGAAGAATGAAGAAACCATAGAATGTATTGATCGCCGAAAGACCTGCGGCCACGAGATATGGTAAGCGCAGATCAACGTTTCCCAGAACGCCACCGACCACCGGCCCAAAAATGAATCCCATTCCAAAAGCGGCGCCGATAATCCCAAAACTCTTGCCCCGACGCGATCCTTCTGTAATATCGGCCACGTAGGCTCCGGCCACCGAGAAACTCGCGCCCGTGAGTCCACCGATGAGGCGTGCGACCAAAAGAAACCAGATCGAAGGGGCGAGTGCCGCGAGCAGATAATTTACACCGAGCCCCATCATCGACAATAGCAACACGGGCCTGCGACCGAAGCGATCAGACAATGCGCCTAAAGCAGGCGCCGCAAAAAACTGCATCAGCCCGTAGCTGGCGGCCAATACCCCATACCAGTGAGCCTGAGCCTCGCGTGAAGTCGTAAACTGGGCGATGAATGCGGGTAGGACGGGAATGATGAGTCCGATACCGAGCACATCGAGAAAGACCGTAACGAGAATGAACGGTATGGCGGCCTGGCGCGAGGCTCGCGTCACTCGAGGCCTTTTTCTGGCGCCACCTGAGCCCAGCTTCCACGTGCGGGTCTCGGGTTTGCCCGACGCCAGGGGCTGAAAAGGAATGCGACCAACGGGTTAACGCAAAGCATCCTCGATTCGCCTATTCGACACGATAATTCGGTGCTTCCTTGGTAATCTGCACATCGTGGACGTGCGATTCTCGTACCCCCGCCGAGGTAATCTCGACAAACTGCGCGCTGGCGCGCATCGCATCGATCGTGGCGCAACCGCAATAGCCCATACTGGCACGTATACCACCGGTCAACTGGTGCAGGATCGCGAGAACACTGCCCTTGTAAGGCACGCGCCCTTCAACGCCCTCCGGGACCAGCTTGTCGGCGTTTGGGTTTTCACCATCCTGGAAATAGCGGTCAGCCGAACCGTCCTGCATGGCGCCGATAGAGCCCATGCCCCGGTACGCCTTGTATGAACGTCCCTGGAACAGGATCACCTCGCCAGGGGCCTCCTCCGTGCCGGCGAACATCCCTCCCATCATGACGCTATAGGCTCCGGCAGCCAAAGCCTTGGCGATGTCGCCCGAATAGCGCACGCCCCCGTCCGCAATGACGGGCACGTCCGTGGCCTCGAGTGCTTTTGCGACATTGGCGATCGCGGTGATTTGCGGGACACCCACGCCAGCAACGATCCGCGTCGTGCAGATCGATCCTGGGCCGATACCGACCTTAACCGCATCCGCGCCATATTCGACCAATGCGCGAGCCGCTTCGCCGGTCGCAATATTTCCTCCGATCACTTGCACTTGGGGAAAATGGGTCTTGACCCAGCGCACGCGATCGAGCACGCCCTGGCTATGTCCGTGCGCGGTATCGACAACGATGACATCGACGCCGGACGCGGCCAGCAGCGCACAGCGCTCTTCGGTATCCTCGCCCACCCCGACTGCCGCGCCGGCTCGCAACTTGCCCTGCTCATCCTTACAGGCATTCGGGTGTTCGACCGCTTTCTGGATGTCCTTGACCGTAATGAGCCCACGCAGTTCGAACGCGTCATTGACCACCACCACGCGCTCCAAGCGATGGCGATTCATGAGACGCTTGGCCTCTTCCAGCGTTGCACCCTCACCGACCGTCACGAGCTTCTCCCGTGGTGTCATTTTGGTGCGCACCTCAGCCTCGAGTTCTTCCTCGAAGCGCAAATCGCGATTCGTGATGATCCCGACGACCCGCTTACCCTCGACGACGGGGAAACCCGAGATACCATGTTGTTCGGTGAGTGCGATGACGTCGCGGATCTTCATGTGTGGCGGAATCGTGATCGGATCACGCAAAACACCCGATTCGTAACGCTTGACCTTGGCCACTTCGCGCGCCTGATCGCGCGGACTGAGGTTCTTGTGCACGATCCCTATACCGCCTTCTTGCGCCATTGCGATCGCAAGCCGCCCTTCGGTAACCGTATCCATCGCTGCCGAGACCAGCGGGATATTGAGTTCGATGCCCCGCGTCAAGCGCGTGGCCAAGCGGGTTTCACGAGGGAGGATGGCCGAAAAAGCCGGGACGAGAAGAACATCGTCGAACGTGAGTGCTTTCTGAATCAAACGCATCGCGTTTTCCTTTTGGCACAAAAGCGAATTATACAGAAGTTGCGACACGCCCTCGTGTGTCCGGTGTGCGGTCTATCTCCTGGTGGCGTGCATTTTTCGACACAGATACAAGGGCTTTGGAGCGTCCCGATTGACTGGTCCTGTGCGCTCGCGTAGTGTTAGTCACATTGTCGATGGAGATCTGCGCATGGGACGTCCTGCAACCGTGGTTGGCGCTGGTCTGGTGTTGAGCCTCCTGCTCATGCCGGTGCTCGCTCGCGCACAATGGATGTGGAAGGACGATCAGGGGCATACGATTGTCAGCGACCAGGGCCCTCCCAGCAGCGTTCCAAACTCCCGTATACTGCGCAGCCCGTCCGGGACTCAGAGCTTTTCGCCGCCGGCCTCCGGCTCCGAGGACAACGCCAGCGATGCCTCCAAAGACACGCAGGACAAGACTGCCGCTGAAAAGGAGATGGACTTCCAGAAGCGACAAAAGGATGCCGCCGATGCCGCCAGGAAGCAGCAGGAGCTGGCTAAGAAACAGCAGCAAGTGGCGCAGCTATGTACCAATTTGCGCGCCAATTTGAACATGCTGCAAAGCGGGATCCGAGTCGCACGCATGGATGCGCAGGGCGAGCGTTACATCATGGATGATACACAGCGAAGCGCCGAGATGGCGCGCGCCCAAAACGAGATCAGCCAGAACTGCAAATAAGTCGGCGGCGAATCAAGAAGGCGGGCTCTGAGCCTTTTTCTTCGCACGAAGCAGACGCGCGCGGTTCGGGTCAATCAGAAGCGGGCGTAGAAGTTCGATGCGATCACCCGGCTCGACGGCTTGCGAGATCCTTTTTAGTCGACCATAAACGGCCACTTTCAATTGCGCGTGGTGCAAGTCGTCGGGTGCTACGAGTCCGCTCTTCTCCACGGCGTGCGCGATGGTTGTCCCCGGCATGACAGTCACCTCGACCGTCTGTACACCCTCTGAAAGCGCGTAGATCACCTGGACCTTAAAAGAGTCAGGTTCGAGCACTTCCGGGGGCGGTGAAGGCGAGCGCGTCATGGTATCCGATCACCCTTGTTAGAATAGACCCTCTCCCCATCCTACGAGAGTTTGGCGACGTTCCTTCGCGGTCCCTCACAGCGCCTTTTGTCCTCCCCATGAGCATCATCCAGAACAAGAAGGCCACGCACGACTATTTCATCGAGGACCGTTATGAAGCCGGTCTCGCGCTACTGGGCTGGGAAGCGAAAGCCATTCGCTCGGGCCGCGCCAATATCAAGGAAGCATACGTCATTGTGCGAGATGGCGAAGTCTGGTTGTTTGGGGGGCACATCACGCCATTACCCGAGGCCTCGACGCATGTCGTTACGGATCCGACGCGTACCCGCAAGCTTCTGCTACACGCCAAGGAAATCGACAAGTTGATTGGCAAGGTCGAGCGCGCCGGGTACACCCTCGTGCCCTTGAATCTTCATTACAGCCGAGGGCGCATAAAACTTGAGGTGGGGCTGGCCAAGGGTAAAAAGCAGCACGACAAACGCGACGCCGACCGCGATCGTGACTGGAAGCGCCAGCAGCAGCGCATCATGAAGCAAAACACCCGCTAGCCGCGCGCCCACGATGTCCTGGAGGCGTCAGCCAGCCTCACGATACGCGGGCCGCCGACTGACTTCTCACGACCGACATGGCCGAGGCGATCAGACCCGAAATATCCGACAGATTGGCCGGAACGATAATCGAGTTATTAGTCTTGGCCAGGTGGGCAAAGGCGTCGACGTAACGCTCAGCCACTTTCAAGTTGACTGCATCAATCCCACCGGGCGATTGGATGGCAGCCGCGACTTGGCGGATCGCCTGGGCCGTCGCCTCGGCGATCGCAAGCACCGAAGCGGCTTCGCCTTGCGCTTTGTTGATGACCGCTTGTTTTTCCCCTTCGGAGCGCGCAATCGAGGCTTCGCGTTCGCCGGTGGCGATGTTGATCTGCTCCTGGCGTCGCCCCTCAGACGCGGCAATGAGCGCCCTCTTCTCGCGCTCGGCGGTGATCTGAGCCTGCATGGCGTGCAAGATTTCTTTCGGCGGCGTCAAATCCTTGATTTCGTAGCGCAATACCTTCACACCCCAGTTCATGGCGGACTGGTCGATGGCGGAAACGACGCTGTGGTTGATCACGTCGCGTTCCTCGAACGTCTTGTCCAATTCCAATTTGCCGATGACTGAACGCAATGTCGTCTGCGCCAGCTGGGTGATTGCAACGACGAAATTAGACGAGCCGTACGAGGCGCGCATCGGATCCGTGACCTGGAAATAAAGGATGCCGTCGACCTGCAACTGGGTATTGTCGCGCGTGATGCACACCTGACTGGGTACATCGAGCGGGATCTCCTTGAGAACGTGCTTATATGCAACCCGGTCGATAAATGGCAAGACAATACTGAGTCCGGGCGCAAGCGTCGCGTGATACTTGCCCAGGCGCTCAACGATCCACGCGTGCTGCTGCGGAACCACTTTAATCGTCTTAATCGCGAAAACTACAAAGATGACAAATATAACGACCGCGACCGTCAACAATCCTTCCATCGAGAATTCCCCTTAGATGACTTACGTAGGTGGACCCAAAACGAGCGTACTGCCACGCACGGCCTTGATCACGAGAACTCCCGTCGCGGCCGCCTGGGGCGACTCCGGCACTGCGTCCCACTCCGCACCGCGATAGGAGACACGGGCCGCTCCGTCCTGCCAAGCCCAGACCTGGACAGTCTGTCCGATGTCGAGCACCACATCCGGATTTTCTCCTGCTTCGCCGCGCCGATTGACTCGGCCCCAGCGGGACCGCCGTAAAGCGACGATCGCGCCAAACCCGACGGCAGCACCGAGTACAACCTGCACGATCAAGGGTGCGCCAGCCAAGGCGACAAGGCCGCCAGCGGCACACCCGATTGCCACCATGAACAGGTAAAACGTCCCCGTCACCAGTTCGGCGATCAACAATACGATACCAGCCACAAACCAGATCGCGTAATTCGTCATCGCGTGCGTTCCCCTCGCCCGCATGGCGCGCAGGTGTCAAATCACAGCATAACGGGTATCGGCGCGCGAGGCGAGGTGCGATGCGAAGGTCGCGCGCCTTTGACGCGTCAGAACCTTCCGGGCAGTCCCATGGGTCGCTCGGGTGTTGGCATCAGCGATGCCGCACGATGCGGCCGCGGGGGTTGACCTGGAATCGGCCTGATGGATCTGAAGTGCTGCGGCCGGCCGATGAAAACCACCGGATTGTAATCACAACTATTGGTTGCAATGCATGGGTCTTCCGGAATAGTCTGCGCGGCCATCATATCCGCTTGCGCTCGCAGGGCCTCGCCGCGCGCATGCTCGGTGGCGATCTGCTCTTCGAGGAGTTGACGGCGTAGCCGCGCGTCTTCTGCCGCGAACAGCGCCTGGGCAAGATCATGTCGTGCGCGCAGCTCGTCGGGGGAAGCGTAGTCCGTTAACGCGGGCGTCACATCGACCACGCGCACGGTCTTTTTCGCGGACACGCTTTGGGGTGGCGCAGAACCATAATTGACGACCCCGGATTCGTCAGTCCAGCGAAAAACGGAATCGGCGAATGCCACTGACGCCAGCATCGCGGTGACCAGTCCCAGAAGTACAAAATAAAATCGCATCATCACGCCTCCCTCAGTCGTTGACCGCCAACACGAGTGGAGTCATCGGCGTCGCGCCGATCATCGATAAGAGTATGTCACGATCTCAGTGACCCGGCGCCGCAAGTTTGATCCACGTATCGATGACAGTATCGGGATTCAGGGATATCGAACTGATCCCTTCGCTCACCAGCCACTGCGCAAAATCGACGTGGTCCGATGGGCCCTGGCCGCAAATACCCACGTATTTACCTGCCGCCAAGCAGGCCCGAATGGCGCGGCTGAGCATCGCCTTGACGGCCGGGTCGCGCTCGTCAAAACCCGTCGAGACCAACCCCGAATCCCGGTCCAGACCCAGCGTCAGCTGGGTCAAATCATTCGAGCCGATTGAAAATCCGTCGAAGAACTCAAGAAACTGCTCAGCCAGGATGGCATTGGACGGCACCTCGCACATCATGATGATTCGGAGGTGGTTCTCTGCGCGCTTCAGGCCATTTTTTGCGAGCAGATCGATCACCTGGGAAGCCTCGGTCAAGGTACGTACGAAGGGCACCATGAGTTCAACGTTGACCAGCCCCATTTCGTCGCGTACCCGCTTGAATGCCTTGCACTCCATCTCGAAGCATTCCTGGAAGCTTGCCGCCAGATAGCGCGACGCGCCCCGGAAACCAAGCATCGGATTCTCTTCGTCGGGCTCGTATCGAGACCCACCGATGAGCTTTTTGTATTCATTGGACTTAAAGTCGGAGAGGCGCACGATCACCGGCTTGGGCCAGAATGCGGCCGCAATCGTGGCCACCCCTTCTGCTAATTTCTCGACATAGAAGGCGCGCGGTGAGGCGTACCCGCGCGCGACACTTTCGACTGCTTTTTTAAGGTCCGCGTCCACATTGGGATACTCCAGAATCGCTTTAGGATGCACGCCGATGTTGTTGTTGATGATGAACTCGAGCCGGGCTAAGCCCACACCTTCACTGGGAATGCTTTGAAAGTCGAAAGCCAGTTGCGGATTGCCGACGTTCATCGTGATTTTGACCGGGATGCTCGGTAACGCGCCGCGCCGCACCTCGGTAACCTCAGTTTCAAGTAACCCGTCGTAGATTCGCCCCTCATCGCCTTCCGCGCAGGAAACCGTGACCAGCGCGCCATCCTTGAGTCGCTGCGTGGCATCCCCGCATCCCACAACGGCAGGTACGCCGAGCTCGCGTGCGATGATCGCCGCATGGCATGTCCGCCCTCCGCGGTTTGTGACAATTGCCGCGGCCCGCTTCATGACAGGTTCCCAATTCGGGTCGGTCATGTCTGCGACCAGAACGTCGCCCGGCTGGACGCGCTCCATTTCCGACGCGTCGCGCACAATCCTCACGGGTCCCGCCCCGATTTTCTGACCGATGGCCCGCCCGCTCGCAAGGACAGTCGATTGACCTTTGAGCTTGAACTTTTGCTCCCCTGCCGTATTTTGGGTCCGTGATTTCACCGTTTCGGGACGGGCTTGAAGAATGTAGATCTTCCCGTTCTTTCCGTCCTTACCCCACTCGATGTCCATCGGACGCCCATAATGCTTCTCGATCGTCACGGCATAGCGCGCAAGTTCGATCACTTCCTCGTCGCTCAGGCAGTAGCGGTTTCGCTGTTCGACCGGGACATCGACGGTCCTGACCCGACCCTGGCCCGCCCCGGCAAATTCCATCTTGACGAGCTTGGACCCGATCTGTCGCCGCACGATCGGAAAATGTCCAGCCGCGAGCATCGGTTTGTGGACATAGAATTCGTCCGGATTGACCGCACCTTGGACGATCGTCTCGCCTAAGCCGTAACTCGCCGTAATGAAGACTACGCCTTCGAATCCGGATTCCGTATCGAGTGTGAACATAACCCCCGAAGAGGCCAGATCGCTGCGAACCATGCGCTGAACGCCGGCAGACAGTGCGACCTCGGCATTGGCGTAGCCCTTGTGTGCGCGATATGAAATGGCCCGATCGTTATAGAGCGACGCAAAAACCGCCTTGATGGCGGCAAGTACATCCTCAAAGCCACGAACATTTAGAAAGGTCTCCTGCTGACCGGCAAAGGACGCATCGGGTAAGTCCTCAGCCGTTGCCGAAGAGCGCACAGCAAATGACATTTCACTTGAGTAATCATCCTCAAGTATTTGATATTTTTGTCTTATTTCCTCTTCCATGGCAACGGGAAAAGGGGCCTGGGTGATCCAGCGGCGAATTTCCGTGCCGGCTTCGGAAAGCGACTTCAGGTCGTCGACCACCAGTCCTTTTAAGCGCTGAGTGATCTTTTGGGCGAGCTGGCTGTGGTCGAGGAATTCGCGGAATGCCGCGGCCGTGGTGGCAAAGCCGCCCGGGACCAAGACCCCCGTACCGGCCAATTGACTGATCATCTCGCCGAGCGAGCTATTTTTCCCACCCACGGTGTCCACGTTAGCCGCGCGCAGTTCTTCAAAATCTACAACCCGGACGGTATCCCGCATGAGGAGCCTCTTCCTAAATAATGTTAAATTGCTCGCGCGCATTTTAGGCGTGTACACATCTTATTGCAATGCAGCATTACCCTTGAGGACCCATGCCCGACCCCGGTGTACCCTCTTCTGGCCGCACGGTGTTCTTTGTATCGGATGGCACCGGCATCACGGCCGAAACCTTCGGCCATAGCCTGTTGACCCAATTCGAGGGGGTGACGTTCCAGCAGGTGCGCATGCCTTTTATCGATACCCTTGAGAAGGCAAGCGAAGTGATACATCGAATCAATGCGGTGTCACAGGCTGGCGGCGACCTGCCCATTATCTTTAGCACTCTGGTCAACCAGGACATCAACCATGCGGTACGCCGTGCCCATGGCTTGTTTCTCGACTTGATCCAGACCTTTGTCGTGCCGCTGGAAAAGGAACTCAAGACCAAGTCTTCGCACTCGATTGGCCGCTCGCACACCATGGCCGATAGCAAGCAGTACAGCGAACGCATTGAGGCTATCAATTTTGCACTCTCGCACGATGACGGACAGGCGCATGAGGGCCTGCACCAAGCACAGGTCATCTTGGTCGGCGTATCGCGCAGCGGAAAAACACCGACGAGCCTCTATCTCGCCATGCAATACGGCATCAAGGCGGCCAACTACCCGCTCATTCCGGAAGATTTCGAAAGAGGAAGGTTACCGGCCGTCTTGCCGCGTCATCGAAGCAAGCTTTTTGGGCTCTCGATCGCTCCTGAACGCCTTTCGGAGGTGCGGAACGAGCGCCGCCCCGGCAGCAAATATGCGTCGATCGAGAACTGCCGTTACGAAGTCAATGAGGCCGAGGTATTGATGCGGCAGGCCGGCATCCAGTGGCTTTCATCGACAACCAAGTCGATTGAGGAAATCGCCACGACCATTTTGCAAGAGGTCCGCCTGGACTCACGTGCGTATTAGCCACCGCGACATGGTAGGTACCCGCGTCGCTGCATACGGTGCACCGGAATGAAGGGTCGCGCGGCTATAATCGAGGATCCAAGGATTCGAGACGTGCTAGCCCAACCGATACTCCACATCCATTCCGTAGAGGCCAGCCCCGACGCGGGAATTGTCTTCGACGCCGCAGAGGACGAATCCGGGGTCGGCACTTCCCAAGCCGAGCCGCCGTCTCTTGACCTGCTCGATGAATGGCTGAGCGCCGCGATCTGCTGTGTCGACCGTGACTTCATCATCCGTGCCGTCAGTCCCCGCTACGCCGCGTTTACCGGTCAAACCGCTCAGCGGGTCGAAGGACACGCGCTCGCGAGACAAAGCGGCCCCGCCAATTGGGCCATTCTGCAACCGCACCTCGAGCGCGCCTTGGCCGGTGAGCAAGTGGTTATCGGTGCGACGCAAGCCAACAATGGATCGCAGACAAATGCCCGGCGAATCGAGTTGCGGCCTTGGACCGATAAAACGGGAATCCCCAAGGGCGTCATCATCGCAATTTTTGAGCTTGGTGCACCGCCCTCTGGGTTTACGCGGGCCGAGCACTCGATACCCATACCCATGGCATTCATCGACGACCGCTGCAATCTCGCATGGTGGAATCCCGCGTTTGCCGAATTCGCAGGTGACTCGCTACCATCGTTCGATCTATTGCGTGGGTCGGATGAATCAATGGATGCGTTGCTCACCGCCTACAAGCGGGCACGACACGAGCAACGGGCGACCGTGGAGATACTCTATCCGCCAGGGCGTCCTGACGCCCGCTGGATTCGCTTCGAACTGATCTGTGGGACATCTGACGCCGGCTCCGGTGCATACCTGATTTGCAATGACGTCCACACCGAACGCACGACCCTGCAAAGGCTACGGGAAAGCGAGACACACTTTCGCAGTTTCACAGAGAACATTCCAGAAGCAATTGCCTTTCTCGACGTCAATCGCCGCTATCGCTACGCAAATCAGGCCTTTTTGCGCCTGATCAACAAAACACGCGAGGAAATCATCGAACGCAGTGTTGTCGAGGTGATCGGCCCTGAGCTTGCGCGTCAGCGGCAGGATGATTTTGAACGTGCGTTGCGGGGTGATTTTTTCTCTGTTGAGGCCTATGACGATCTCCCGGGAGAAAAGCGATGGCGGGAAATTCGCTACCTACCCTATCGATCTTCCGATGGTTCGGTCGAAGGGGTCTATGTGGCCTCTCACAGCATCGACGAACATAAGCGAGCCGAGGGTGCATTACGCGAAGAGCGCGGACGTACCCGAGTTCTGACCGACAATGTCCCGGCCCAAATCAGCTATTTGAGCCCGAACCGTCGTTATCAATACTGCAATCAACGCTTTCTTACCGATAATGGTTTGACGGAAACGGATGTGATCGGCCATTCGCCGTTGGAAGTGTTCGGAGCGGAAATCGACGCTCGGCTACAGGCAAATATCGAACTCGCCGTGCGCGGCGAACGCGTTCAGTTCGAGCGATGCTCAGCGCCTCACGCCAAGGAGCCTGGTTGGTGGCGCGTTTCTGTCGTAGCCGACTTTGATGAGGCGGGCACCTTCAAAGGTACTTACGGCATTGCCTACGATATTACGGAGATGAAACTGGCTCAGGAGCGCCTGAGCCAACAGCAGCAGTGGATCGAATCATTCATCGAAAATTTTCCCCAGTCATTGAGCTACATCGACGCCCAGGGCGTCTATCGTTACGCCAACCGGGCCTTCGTCGAATTGATGGGAAAATCCAAGGCTGCCGTTATCGGCACACCCTCGCATCAGTTATTTCCAAAGGAAGCCAGCGAAAAGATGTTGGAGGCATTTCACTCGGCGCTTTCGGGGAATGCGCTCAGGTCGGAACACGCGCTCGATGGATCGCGCGGGATGACGCGCTGGATGGCTGTGGATTGGTTGCCCGATCGCGACGACGCCGGCGCGATTCGCGGCCTGTATACGCTGACGCGCGATATCAGCGAGGCCAAGCGTGCCCAACTCGATTATGAGCAATCGGTTCGCGAGATGCAACGCGCCATGGACAGCGTGGCTCTGCCGATTAGTCGTATCGACGCCGAGGAACGAGTGCGATTCGTCAATCGGACTTCGACGCTCTGGTACGGAAGACGACCGGACGAATTGGTCGGGCTGCCCCTTCGTGCCTTGATGTCGCAGGACGATTACAACTTCGCCAAACCTTATGTGGATGCCGCGCTCTCGGGGCAACTGGTTCAGTACGAACGGGAGATGCGTTATCACGACGGTATCCGGCGCTGGGTTTTACTGCGATATGTCCCGACCAAAGATGAATCCGGCACAATAACGGGCTTCTACACGACGGCCACCGATATTCAGTCCAGAAAGACCCAGGAATTGGCGTTACAGCAAGCCAATTGGCTTTTAAGCGCCCATTTTGAGAATACGCCCCTGGCATCATTCACCCTCAATTCGGATCAACGAATCACGCGTTGGTCGTCCCAGGCGGAAATGCTCTTCGGGTGGCAGAGAAACGATGTATTGGAGCGCCCATTCTGGGATCTTGGAATCCTGGAGAATGAGAGACGGGACGATTTCTTTCCGAAGACCGAGGCGACGCTGGGAACCGAACCGAATTCGCGGCGCAACGTGGAATTGGCTCGACGCCGGGATGGCAAAAAAGTCGCCTGTGAATGGCACATTGCCGCCCTCCGAGACGGACATGGAAAAGTGACTTCGATCCTGGGTCTTGTGCAGGACGTATCACAGCGGCTCGAGACGGAGAATCGTCTGATCGAAATCGCGCAACGCGATACGTTGACCAAATTGTTGAACCGGAATGCGTTAGAACCCACGTTGCGCGGCTTTATCGAACGCGCCAAACGTGACGGCTCTGGAGTCGCGCTCCTGTTCATCGATTTAGACCATTTCAAGAACGTCAACGATACCCTCGGACATCGGGTCGGGGACCTGATGCTCATTGAGATCGCGGCGACACTCAAGCGCAGCGTTCGACCTGAAGATGAAGTCGCGCGCATCGGTGGCGACGAATTCATGATAATTGTCGGCCATCAAAAACCGAAGGCAATTGCCCATGAAACGGCGCAACGCATCATTCACGCTCTGCGCGAGCCGATCCGGGTCGAGAACCAACGCTTGAGCGTTGCCGCCAGTATCGGGGTAGCCGTCTTTCCCGATCATGGCCAATCGCCCGAATTGCTCTTACGCAGCGCCGACCTGGCGATGTATAAAGCCAAGGAAAACGGCAAAAACCGATTTGAGTTCTTCTCCGCCTCACTGGCGCAACGCAGCGAAAGGCGCGCTGGCATCAAAGCCGCCCTGAAGCTCGCGCTGCAGCGAGATACGTTGAAACTCTACTATCAACCGCGAATTGATGTGGTCAACGGACGAATGGTTGGTGCTGAGGCGCTCCTGCGATGGAACGACCCGCGGCTGGGTGTCGTTGGCCCGAAGGAATTCATCAACATTGCCGAAGAATCCGGACTTATCCACGAGTTGGGGCTCTATGTCTTTCGGAAAGCCTGTCATCAGGCCCGCGAATGGCAAGATCGTAGCTTGCAGATGGGTACGATATCGGTGAATTTCTCTGCACACCAGTTACTCCTCGCGACGTTTATCGACGAAGTCGACCGAGTGATCGAAGAAGCGAGATGCGACCCTCGTTCAATTGAAGTCGAAATTACCGAGACCAGCATGCTGTTCGATTTGGGCATCACAAAAAGTGTGATTGCCGACCTTAAGCACCGTGGCATGCATATCGCCATTGACGATTTCGGCACCGGATTTTCCAGTCTGTCGCATTTGCAGCAACTGGACATCGATACCTTGAAAATCGACCAGAGCTTCATTCGCGACATGCTCGATGATTCCAGTGACTTTGCCATAACCCGTTCTGTCATCAGCCTTGGACGTGGCCTCGGGCTTTCCGTTACCGCCGAAGGCGTAGAAAACGAACGTCAGCTGGCCCTCTTGAGGGAAGCCGGGTGTGATTACTATCAGGGATTCTATTTCAGCCCAGCCGTCGCCGTGGAAGACCTTGAGGTCCTCCTGTTGGACAATGCCCAGCGTTATGGAGGCGTCACTTCTTGAGGGTTGAATCGTTCACGCATCGACTGACGGGGCACCGCCCCTTCTCTTGAGATTAACCTTCCGATCTCGCTTAGGGGAGCCTCGTGGCGCTCTTTTGACGAACCTGCTCGAATAGGCAAACCGCCGCAGCGGCTGCGACATTGAGTGACTCCATTCCTCCTGGTTGCGGGATCCGGATGGCCGTCGCGCGGTCGACCAGTGCAGGGTCGGCCCCCTGCCCTTCGTTGCCGAAAAGCCATGCCATGTCGAAGGGCAGCGCGACCTCAAACAGCGAAAGTGACGCGCGCGAACTGGTTGCAAAAATCGGCACACGGGAGGAATCCATCAACTCGCAAAGGTTACACTCCTCGACAATCTTCAGATGAAAATGCGCACCCATCGCGCCGCGCAGCGCCTTTGGCGACCATGCCGCAGTCGTTCCTTTTGAACAAAAGACCGTGTCGATGCCCGCCGCGACCGACGTTCGAAAAATCGACCCAATGTTACCGGGGTCCTGGATTCTGTCTAGCATCAAAGACGCACCATTCGGAATCGCGGAAATCTCTGCTCGTGCAAAATTAATAACGTACGCGATCCCGACTCCATTTTCCAATTCACTCAAGCGGGCAAAGAGCGCGTCATCCAGGACCAATCGATCCCGATCCGGCACTGCGAAAAAAAGGCGCTCTACCTGAGGATGCTTTAGAAAACTGGCAGCAGCGACTGCCTGGCGCGGCATTCCGACATGCTCCAGATAGGCCCGGCATAGATGGATACCTTCGAGTATGGTTTGGCCGCTCTCGCGACGAGCGTGCTGCGAAGTCGCGAGCTGCAGCAAAGACTTGTAGTGCGTATTTGCGCGCGAATTCAACGTCTTCACGGAAAGTCCAAGCCCAAAACTTGGCGCACTGGTGCAAAGGTGCGTCGATGCAGTGGACAGGCGCCATGCGTGCGCAAAGTCAGAAGATGTTGTTCGGTCGCATACCCCATATGCTGGTTAAAGCCGTACTGTGGATAGCGTTCGTGCAACTCGCACATGTAGGCATCACGATCCGTTTTTGCGAGAATGGAGGCGGCTGAAATCGCGGGTATCAATGCGTCGCCTGCGACGATCGCCTCTGAAGGGATGCGCAGCATGGGACAGAAATTGCCATCGATAAGTGCATAGTCGGCCGCAAGCGCGAGCCCTTCGATTGCCCGTCGCATGGCCAATAGGCTCGCCTGAAGAATATTGATCTGGTCGATTTCCTCAACCGTGGCTTGAGCGACACTGACCGCCAACGCGCACTCGCGGATTTGTGCCGCCAGGTTCTGCCGCACCTTGGAGGACAGCACCTTCGAATCGGCCAACCCAGAAATGGGCCGCGCCGGATCCAAAATAACGGCCGCCGCGAAAACTGCGCCTGCGAGCGGGCCGCGGCCGGCTTCGTCCACACCGCAGGGCAGGCGGTACAACGCCGCCGGGAAAAGCACGGTCTGAGTGGACGCGCTACGACGGGCCAACTGAGGTCTCCCCGCTTACGATCGATGCGACCACATCGGCTGCGGTCTTGGCCGTATCACGCCTTAAGGCATGGTGCATCTCCAGGAAGCGTTCTTCAAGATACGCGCGATTTTTATTGTCGAACAACTGAAACATTAAGGCCTCTGCAAGAGCTATAGGAGTCGCTGCCGCCTGCAGAAATTCTGGCACGAGGAACTCACGTGCCAGGATATTGGGCATTCCAACCCAGGGCAGATAACCCATGCGTCGCATGATGAGCCAGCTTACGTATGTCATGTGGTACGCAATGACCATCGGCCGCTTAAACAGCGCCGTCTCGAGGGTTGCCGTGCCGCTGGCCACAAGAGCCGCATCGCACGCTGCCAAAGCGAGATGGGAACGCCCTTCGAGGACGGTCACGCGCAGGTCCTCCCGATGTTGATGTCGTATTTGCGCCTCGAAGAGGCGACGTGTCTCCTGCGTCGCCGTCGGAACGATGAACTGGATCGAGGGATCACGCGCATGAACGAGACTAGCCGCAGCCAGAAACAGCGGTGCGATATGTCTGATCTCGGACAATCGACTTCCCGGAAGGAGTGCCGCCACACTGCCCGCGTTCGACAGACCCAACTGCGCGCGCGCGGCAGCGCGGTCCGGCTGTTCGGGAATGACTTCCGCAAGCGGATGGCCCACGTAGGTCGCAGGGATGCCGGCTTCTCGATACAAGGATTCTTCAAACGGCAAGAGCACCAGCATATGATCGACCGCGCGCCGGATTTTTTCAATCCGCTCCTTGCGCCATGCCCAAATGGAGGGGCTAACGAAATGAAGTGTCGGAATTCCACGCCCGCGCAGAGCGAGCTCCAGATCCAAGTTGAAATCGGGTGCATCGATTCCAATAAAGGCGCGAGGCGGATGAGCCATGAGACGCTGCCGCAATGAACGCCGGATCGCAGCGATTTCGGGATAGTGGCGCAAGACTTCGACATAGCCGCGCACCGCCAATTTCTCCATCGGCCAATCGATGCGAAACCCGTGCTCCGCCATGTGCGGACCACCGATGCCAAAGGCATCCAGTTCGGGTAGTTTCTGCGTCAGTCCACCGAGGAGAAGCCCTGCCAGAAGGTCGCCAGAGGCTTCACCGGCGACCATGGCAATCGTTAGTGTCACCGGGGAGCCTCGCGAGCCTACCGCACAATTCCGCGCGAGGTGGATGCCAAAAACTGCACCAATATGTCGAGGTGCGCGCCCTGGCCTGTATCCTCGTCGCGCAATCGGGCAAGCGCCTGCTGTGCATCGGATAGAGACAATCCGCTGCGATACAGCACCTTGTAGGCTTGCCGCAGCGCGGCAAGCGCATCTTCGGAATAGCCGCGTCGGCGCAACCCCTCGCTGTTGATGCCATGCGCCGCGGCGGGGTGTCCCGAACAGGTCACATAAGGCGGTAGATCTTGCGACAGGTAGGTGTGCGCCCCGGTCATGGCGTGAGCACCGATTTTCACGAACTGGTGCACACCCGTGAGGCCACCCAAGATTGCCCAGTCGCCGAGATGAACGTGTCCGGCAAGTTGCACGCCGTTTGCGATAATGGTGTTGCTACCGATCTGGCAGTCGTGAGCGATATGCACGTAACCCATGATCCAGTTATCGTTTCGAATGCGCGTAACGCCTACGTCCTGCGCCGTACCCGTGTTGAAGTAGCAATATTCACGGATGACGTTACGATCGCCAATTTCAAGACGAGTGGGTTCGCCCTGATATTTCTTGTCCTGCGGCGGCCCGCCGAGGGAACAGAACGGCGCCACTTTGTTGGCCTGGCCAACCCGCATGCACCCAGCGAGCACGACGTGTGCGCCAATTTGCGTGGCGCGATCAATCTGCACATCAGCGCCGATAATCGTGAAGGCGCCTACCTCGACATCATCTGCAAGTTCCGCTTTCGGATCAATCAGTGCAGTCGGATGAATCCGGCTCATGAGGCCACACTCTCGTTGATCATCTTGTAAGTACACATTAACTCGGCCTGTGCGGCGAGAACTCCCTCGACAAAGGCTGTAGCACCATATTTCCAAATACCGCGCGCTTTGCGCGTAATAATCACTTCCATAATCAATTGGTCGCCGGGCATGACCGGGCGCTTAAACCGGGCTCCATCGATCCCGACGAAGTAATACATCGAGCGGTCATTCGGCTTTTGGCCCATGCTGATGAACGACAGGATTGCGGCCGTTTGTGCCATCGCCTCGATGACGAGAACGCCGGGCATGACTGGCCGATGCGGATAATGCCCCGGGAAAAAAGGCTCATTGATCGTGACGTTCTTTACGGCCTTGATGCGTACGCCCGGCTCGCATTCGAGAACGCGATCGACCAGAAGCATCGGGAAGCGATGCGGCAGCAACTCCAGGATTTCATGAATGTCCAGGGGGTTCATGTGGTGCCTTCGCCCTTCTTGAATTTATTTTCGAGAAATCGAATTCGGTCACGTAATTCGTCAAGATGACGAATCGTTGCCGCGTTTTTCTCCCATGCGGAATTCTCCGCCATTGGGAAGAAACCCGTATACAGTCCCGGTTTCGAGATGGAACGCGAGACGACCGTCGCGACCGATACACTGACGTCGTCGGCGATGGTAAGGTGACCCAGAATCATGGCCGCTCCGCCAATCATGCAGCGCTTTCCAATTCTCGTGCTCCCGGCGATGCCGGTACACCCCGCGATAATGCTGTGCGCTCCGATTTCCACATTGTGGCCGACCTGAATTTGATTATCGAGCTTGACGCCGTCTCCCACCACCGTGTCACCCAAAGCGCCACGGTCGATGGTCGTATTTGCCCCAATCTCAACGTCATCGCCTACAACGACCCGACCGGTCTGTGGAATCTTGACCCATGCTTGCCCCTCGTGCGCAAACCCAAAACCGTCAGCGCCGATTACGGCGCCTGAATGGAGGATGGCTCGCGCCCCGATAGTGCAATCAGCGTAGATCGTCACTCGCGCATGCAATTGACTCATCGGCCCGATCTCGCAACGCGCCCCTATTACCGTTCCGGCCCCAATGATCGCCTGCGCGCCGATATGCGCGCCGGATTCGATAACGACGCAGGCATCGACACGCGCGGTTGCGTCCACCACGGCATCTTCGTGAACGACCGCGGTGGGATGAATCCCGACCGGTTCTGGTACCTGAATCCTGTCAAAAAAGAACTGAGCCACGTGCGCGAAGCACGCGTAGGGGTTTTCGGAAATCCAGAAACTGCTACGGCTCCCAGTGGATTCGATAACCTCGGCTTTATCTACCAGAACCGCGGCGGCTTGTGTCGCGGCCAGAGCCTTTCGGTAGCGCGGGTTGGCCAAAAACGACAATTCGTCGGGTCGCGCCGAGGCCAACGTCGCCACGCCGGCTATGCGTCGTGCGGGGTCTCCGCGCAATTCACCTCCAAATTGCGCAACGAGTTCACCAAGCAGAACCGTCTCAGGAGGTTCACGGTTCATGCTCGACGGCCAAAATAGGTGCCTTACTTTGTCGGGGTGGTTGAAGAATTGCCGGCGCCACCGGCGCTGCTCACCGGTTGGCTATTGAGTATCTTAATAACCTGATCGGTAATGTCGACTCTCGGGTTGATGTAGACCGCTTCCTGGAAAATCATATCGAACTTTCCGGATTCGGCGATTTGCTTGATGACGCGGTTTGCCTTGTCGACGACGGCCGCCAATTCTTCGTTTTTACGTTGATTCAAATCCTCATTGAATTCGCGCTGGCGTCGCTGAAAGTCTTTTTCCTGGTCCGACAGATCTTTCTGTCGACGTGCCCGCTCGGCATCGGACATCACGGCGGAATTCTTTTCGAGATCGTCATAGAGTGGCTTTAGACGCGCCGCCGTATTCGTCAATTCTTTCTGACGGGAGGAAAACTCCGCGTCCAGTTTAGCTTGTGCGGCTTTTGCGGGTGCCGAATCGCGCAGGATCCGCTCCAGGCTGACGTATCCGAGCCGGCTTGATGTTGCGTCCTGGGCCTGGGCCGTTCCCACTGTCGTAATGCCAAAGAGAGCCACCGCAACAGCGGGCATGAGCCGTCGCAAGAGATCACATTTCATTATTCGGGACCTTTCGACTAAATAAATATTGTGCCATGAGCTAAAAGCCGCTTCCAATCGTGAACTGGAGTTTCTGGATATTGTCCCCCGGTTTTTTGTTCAACGGCTGGGCGAAGCTCAAGCGCAGTGCGCCCAGTGGCGATTGCCAGTTCAAGCCAATACCCACCGAGTAACGCATCGTGGAAAACGTCACCTTGTCGGTCGGACCAAATACATTGCCGCCATCGGCAAAGAGGAAACCTCGAAACGAGCGATCGTTGCCCGTACCGGGAAGGGGGAAGAGGAATTCAGCATTGCCGTTGATTCGCTCGGAGCCCCCTATCGAATCGCCGTTGATGTCCTTTGGCCCCAAAGAACTGGTGTCATAGCCTCGTACCGAGCCGATACCGCCGGCGAAGAAATTCTTAAAGACCGGAAGCGGTAAACCGGCATAACCATGCCCGTAGTCAAACTCCCCATTCAGGGAAAATGCGTAGTCCTTGCTGACGGGGTAATAGTTGGTCTGCTGATAGCCAGTTCGATAATATTTCAGCTGGAACGGTAGAGTCGCTTCGAAATAGGCACGCTGGAATTCACCTTTGGTCGGCGCAAGCAGACTATCTCGACTATCTCGCTGCCAGCTCACCGTGCCCAACAGTGCGGTACTGTAGGCGCCAAACTGCTTGACGTAATCCGTATAGACCACTGGACTGGTCGAGGTCAAGTCAATTTGCGTGTTCTCGGCCTTCGCGCCGAAGTAGACCGTATCGAATTCGGTAAAGGGAATCCCAAACGTCAGGCCCGCGCCCAACGATTTGACCTGATAATCCCCCAAACTCAAGATATTCGGGTTCAAGGTGCGATAGTAGAGCTCGCCCGCGCGGCTGACGCCATCATCGGTGTAGTAGGGGTCGGTTGCGTTAAATGCGATGGTGCGCTGCAGACTGCTGGTATCGACCTCGACACCGACATTCTCGCCACTTCCGAATAGATTGGTTTGTTGGACCGAGGTCGAGAGGACCAGTTTCTCCGCGGATGAAAATCCCGCACCGATATTAAAGGCGCCGGTGGGTGTTTCCGTGACGGCCACGTCCACGTCGACTTGGTCCGTAGTTCCCGGTACCTGCGGTGTTTCGATATTGACGTCCTTGAAGTATCCGAGCCGATTTAACCGGTCCTTGGACAATTTGATCTTGTCGGTGTCGTACCAGCCTGCCTCGGCCTGCCGCATTTCGCGCCGTATGACTTCGTCGCGTGTCTTGGTATTTCCCGTAATGTTGATGTTACGCACGTACACGCGACGGCCGGGATCGATTGAGATGGTGAATGCCACCGTACCATGCTCACGGTCAATATCCGGTGAGGCGTTGGCGTTCGCAAATGCGTAGCCCAAAGCGCCGAGGCGGTCCTGGATACGTTTGGTCGATTCGGTCAGTTTAGCCCCTGAGTATGTGTCACCGCGCTTGAGCGAGATATAGCTGCGTAACTCCTTTTCATTGATGAGAAGATCACCCGCCAGCTTAATGTCGGAAACGGTGTACTTCTGACCTTCAGTAATATTGACCGTGATGTAGATATCTTTCTTGTCGGGTGAGATCGACACCTGGGTCGAGTTGATATTGAATTCCAAATATCCGCGATTCAAGTAGAAGGAACGCAGAGCCTCCAGATCTCCCGTCAGTTTGGGCTTGGAATACCGATCGGTTTTCGTGTACCAGGTTAACCATCCTGGGGTCGTGAGGTTCAGCTGATCCAGCAGTTCCTTCTCAGGAAAAACCTTGTTGCCCAGAATTTTAATTTGACGGATCTTCGAAGCTACGCCTTCATCGACGTTAAAAACAATTCCCACACGGTTGTGTTCTTCGGGTGTGACGGTCGTCGTCACGACGGCGGCATACTTACCGCGGGCCAGGTATTGACGTTTCATTTCCTGTTCCGCGCGCTCGAGCAACGAACGGTCAAATATCTGCGTCTCCGCCAAGCCAAGGTCTTTCAAGGCCTTGCGCAAAACACTCGTATCGAACTCGTGCACTCCGGTGAAATCAACGGACGCTATGGCGGGGCGTTCTTCCACACGAACAACCAAGACGTCGTTTTGCACCTCAATGCGCACGTCCTTAAAGAAGCCAGTCGCATACAGCGCTTTCAGCGCAGCCGTAGCTTTGTCATCGTCGAAGGTCTCTCCAACCTTGACCGGAAGATAGCTAAAGACTGTTCCCGGCTCGGTACGCTGGATGCCTTCAACCCTAATATCGCGCACGACAAAAGGTTCGATCGCGAAAGCATTGCCCACCCCCAGAGCCATGACCAGCGCGGCAAGTGGGTGCAAGCGGAATCGTTTACGCGGCATACGGGATTCCTTCACCGAAATTCGAATTAAAAGACACGTGATTGATCAGAACAGCAGGCGGGAGAAGTCATTGAAGAGCGCCAAGCTCATAAGGCCGGCAAGAACGGCCATACCGGCGCGCTGGCTTATTTCGAGAAATCGTTCCGAAGGCGGGCGGCCCTTCACGATTTCGACGAAATAATACAGCAAAAGCAATAGCAGATGCCCGCCATCAAGCATTGGGATGGGCAACAGGTTCATAAGCCCGATGCTGATACTGATGAAGGCAATGAATGTAACAAAAGCGAGGACCCCTAGGCGGGCCGATTGTCCAGCGTAATCCGCTATGGTGACCGGACCGCTGAGGTTCCTGAGTGAGATTTGCCCCGTGATCATCTTGCCCAGCATCTTGAGTGAAAAGGTCGTGGTGTTCCACGTTTGGCTGACCGCGTGGCCCGCGGCAGCCAGCGGTCCGTAATGGACGAACACCCCTGGATACGAAGCCAACTTCACGCCGATGACGCCCACTGCCTTGCCCCCGCCTGCCGTTTTGGAGTCAGTTTTCGTTTTCAAAGTCGGGGTGACCTCGCGACGCAGCACCTGACCCGACCTTCGGATATCAAGAGAAAGGGTCTTGCCCGGCGCGGCCTGTATCGCAGCCACAAAATCGCTCCAGCGAAGGCTGGGTTTACCGTCCACCGCCAGAATCCGATCGCCAGGCAACAATCCGGCATCCGCTGCCGCGCTATTCGGATCAACCGCTTCGAGAACCGGTGGGGGATTGTCCAGGGTGATACCGATCCGAGACAGAAGGTCATCCTCGAGATCCGAGTTTGGCAATTCAGATAAGTCGAGAATCACGTCGCGCGACGCGCCGGTCTGATCGCTGAGCAAGAGATTTGCACTTTGATGATCAATGGCAAGTTTCAGAATTCGCGCACGCAAATCGACCATGGTACGAATCGGTTCGCGATCGACCGCTTTGACCTCATCGCCTGCCCGCACACCGGCCTTCTGCGCCAGAGTAGCGGCTGCGGGCGCGGCCAAGATCGGACGGGGTTCGAAGATTCCGTGCAGACCGATAAGCCAGTACAAGACGATGGCAACCAGAAAATTGGCCAGTGGACCTGCCACGATGATCGCCGCACGCTTATGGAGGGGTTGGCGATTGAACGCGGCGCGCAAGTCGGATTCTTCATACTTTGCCGAATCGATCTCGCGCTCATCGAGCATTTGCACGTATCCGCCCAAAGGAAACGCCGCGATGACCCATTGGGTCTTTCTTTTGTCGCGTTGGAAGGTGAAAAGCGGCCGCCCAAATCCGATTGAAAATCGCAACACACGCACGCCAAAGCAACGTGCCACGAGAAAATGTCCGAGCTCATGAAAAATGATCAGCGGCCCTAGGGCCACGATGAAGGCAACCGCGGCGATCAAGACGGTCATCGAAGAGACTCCATCTCCCGATGGGCTTGGCGACGCGCCGCCGCATCGATCTCGAACAGATGGTCGATGGATCGCGGCGTCTCGGCCGATAATGCGTTTAACGTCGCCTCGACCGTGCGCGCGATCGCGAGAAAGCCAATCGTACCCGTCAGAAAGGCCTCGACTGCGACTTCATTGGCCGCATTCAGAATGGCGGCTGAGCTGCCACCAGAAGAGAGCGCCTCGCGCGCCAGTCGCAAACACGGAAAACGCTGCAGATCCGGGGTTTCGAACTGCAACGTCGCGATTTGCGCCAGATCCAGAGGCCGGACACCGGCTTCGATCCGTTCCGGATACGCCAAAGCGTGGGCAATCGGTGTGCGCATGTCCGGATTTCCCAATTGGGCGATGACCGAGCCGTCGACATAGCTGACCATGGAGTGGATGACGCTTTGCGGGTGAATAAGCACATCGATTCTGTCGGCGGGAACATCGAACAGCCAGCGCGCCTCGATCAACTCGAGGCCTTTGTTCATCATGGTGGCCGAGTCCACCGAAATCTTACGACCCATGACCCAATTGGGATGGGCACAAGCTTCATCGGGCGTGACGTGGGCCAGCTTTTCTTGCGTCAACTGGCGAAATGGCCCCCCTGACGCGGTCAAAACAATCCGGTCCACTCCATCGGCCGCCATGCTGGCATCACGTCCGCGCGGCATGCACTGAAAGATGGCGTTATGTTCGCTGTCGATCGGCAGGAGGGTCGCGCCATGTGCATTGACGGCGTCCACAAAGAACTGACCGCCCATCACCAAGGCTTCCTTATTGGCCAGGAGAACACGCCGCCCCCGACGTACCGCAGCCAGAACGCTCGGCAATCCCGCTGCGCCGACAATGGCGGCCATGACGATTTGCGCCTCTTCGGCGACCTCGCACAGTGCTTCTGGCCCGCAATCGATTTGGAGCGGGAGTGTCCCCACGAGCTGACGCAGTCGCGCGGCCGCAACGCCATCTGGAACCACGGCACGTGCCGGACGAAAATTCACGCATTGTTCGGCCAAGAGTTCGATGCGACGGCGCCCCGTCAGAGCATGCAGCCGATAGCGTGTCGAATGACGGGCGATGACCTCGAGCGTGCTCGTCCCGATCGAACCCGTCGCGCCAAGGATGGTGATGCTTTCCATACTCACCAGCCGTGACTCATCAAGAGAGCCACTGGAATAACAGGCAAGAGGGCGTCGATCCGGTCCAATACCCCCCCATGGCCCGGCAAAAGGCGCCCGCTGTCTTTGGCGCCTACTTGGCGTTTCAGGCAAGACTCCAACAGATCGCCAACAATACTAAGACCGACTAAAAACGCGAGCGCCAAAATGAGCCCAGGTAGCGGCCAGGTGCGACCCAGGCGTCCGAAAAAACTATCGGAGAACGGTGCCCCCAGGGCCAATAGCCCCACTATCCAGACTGCCAATAGGCCGCCGAGCGCGCCTTCCACCGTTTTTCCGGGACTAATAGAAGGCGCAAGCTTGTGCCGCCCAAACGCGCGACCGAAAAAATATGCCGCGATGTCGGCCACCCAAACCAAGGCGAGAATAGAGAGCATGAACACCAAGCCTACGCGATATGCTGCGAGTAAGGCCAGCGCGCAAATCGACGGCAGTGCGATTGCGCAGGCAATCCAGCCCAATTTGGTTCGGCGCCCCAAGGGGAAGTTCCCCGTGAAGATCAGCCAGAGCCCGAGGCCGGTCCAAACCAAAGCGTCAAGTCCAAGCAGTCCGACGAGCCACGTCGGGTGCGCCGCCAACTGAAGATTGGAAAACCATAGAAGCGTCACAACCACAATCGCCACTATAATCGCTGCACGCCGGGACAATCCCAGTAATGTCAGCCACTCGCCGATGCCCACTCCGACAAACAAAAGGGTGAGAACGATGAGCCCCCAGGGTTTGGCAAACAACACCGCAGCAAGTAAAACCAACAAAAGCACCAGCGCGGTGGTGACACGCTGAATCAGCATGGATCCTGAACCTGGGCACTTGTTCGCCCGAAACGCCGCTCGCGTTTTTGATAGGACTCGATGGCCAGATCGAGTTGCGCCGCATCGAAGTCGGGCCAGAAGACATCGGTGAAATAGAGCTCCGTATACGCGAGTTGCCAGAGCAGAAAATTACTGATGCGCTGCTCCCCTCCCGTCCGGATAAAGAGATCCGGCTCGGGCATGTCGTGCATGGCCAAGTATGGTTGGAGCGCCAATTCATCAATTTGATTGATGTGATTGACCAGATCGGGACGATTGGCCAGCAGGCATCGGAAAGCATTCAAAATATCCCAGCGACCGCCGTAATTCGCTGCAATCGTCAATATGAGGCGCCGATTGGCAGCCGTCTTGTCGGCCGCTCCTTCGATGAGTTCGCGCAGACGCGGCTCGAAGCGGCTGATATCGCCGATCACCCGAAGCCGTACTCCGGCCTGATCGAGTCGGGCGACCTCCCGCTCCAGCACCGTGATAAAAAGGCGCATCAAAAGGGAAACCTCGTCGACAGGGCGCCGCCAGTTCTCGGAGCTGAAAGCAAAAAGCGTCAGGTGTCCGATTTCTCGCCGGATGCAGCTCTCGACAATCTCGCGTACCCGGTCGACCCCTTTGGCGTGGCCCGCCGCACGCGGCAGCCGCCGCTCTGTGGCCCACCGACCGTTGCCATCCATAATGATGACCACGTGGTGCGGGATGACTCCCGCATCGGGTATGACCAAGGTCGAACTGGCGGGACGCTTCATTGGGCAAATGGGAGCACAGGACGGAGCCGGCAAGCGCCTAGACCGTCATGATCTCGGCTTCCTTTTGCGCAAGCAGTTTGTCGACTTCGAGCACAAATCGGTCGGTCAGCTTCTGAATTTCCTCTTGGGCGCGGCGCTCGTCGTCCTCGGACGCGGTCTTGGCTTTGAGTGCATCTTTCAAATGCGTGTTGGCATCGCGACGAAGGTTGCGTACGGCAACCTTGGCATTCTCGCCTTCGCCCTTGATAACCTTGATCAAGTCGCGGCGCCGTTCCTCGGTCAGACTGGGCATTGGCACCCGGATCGTCTCGCCGGCCGTCGCGGGATTCAGGCCAAGCCCCGATTCCCGGATCGCCTTCTCAATGACCTGGACCATTTTCTTTTCCCACGGCTGCACGCCGATGGTACGGGCATCGACCAGAGTCACGTTCGCTACTTGAGCGATGGGCAACGCCGAGCCGTAGTAATCCACTTGAATGTGATCCAGGATTCCGGTGTGGGCGCGGCCAGTCCGGATCTTGGCCAAGTCTGCCTTCAATGTGTCGATTGACTTTTGCATCTTCTGCTCAGCACTTTTTTTGATATCGGCAATGGCCATAGGGCTTCCTCGATCCGATTGTGCGTTAAACGTGTACCAATGTGCCTTCGTCCGCGCCTTGTATGACCCGCATCAGGGCACCCGGCTTCGCAATCGAAAACACGTTAATGGGCAGGCGCTGGTCCCGGCATAGCGCGAACGCGGTCGCATCCATGACCTGTAAATGCTTACCGATTGCCTCGTCGAAGGTGATCGTCGTATAACGCACGGCCTTGGAGTCCAATTTGGGATCAGAGGTATAGACGCCGTCGACTTTGGTCGCCTTCAGAACGATTTCTGCGCCAATCTCGGCGCCGCGAAGCGCGGCTGCCGTGTCGGTCGTAAAAAACGGATTTCCGGTCCCGGCTGCGAAAATAACGACCCGCCCTTCCTCGAGGTGACGCATGGCCTTGGGCCGGATATAGGGTTCGACCACTTGATCCATACGCAGCGCCGATTGCACACGCGCGTCCATACCCGCCTGCTTCATCGCGTCCTGCAGCGCCAAAGCATTCATGATGGTCGCGAGCATCCCCATGTAGTCCGCAGTTGCGCGGTCCATGCCGGCGGCTCCGGGAGCGACCCCTCGAAAAATATTACCGCCACCGATGACGATTGCCAATTCGACACCCACCTGGGTGACCTGGGCGATATCGGCCACCATCGCTTCGATGGTGGCTCGATTGATACCGAAGGGGTCCTCTCCCATCAGAGCTTCGCCGGAAAGCTTCAAGAGAACGCGTTTGTAGGCCAAACTCATCGGATGATCATCCCTCGCTTTTTGATGAACGCCACGAAACTACAGGCAGCCGACGCAGTTTTGCCGCGGGCTGCATATTATCGCCTATTATTCCGCGCCTTTACTGAGCTTGGCGACTTCCGCCGCGAAATCGTCGACGCGCTTCTCGATGCCCTCGCCCACCACGAACAGCGTAAAACGGTCAACGCACGCGTGCTTCGCCTTCAGCATTTTCTCGACGGTCTCATCGGGGTTTTTCACGAACGGCTGACCCAATAGGGCCACGCCCGCCAGGTATTTATTCACCTGTCCATCGATCATCTTCGCGATGATTTCGGCAGGCTTGCCGGATTCGGCCGCTTGTGCCATGAAAATCTTGCGCTCTTGCTCGATGCGTTCGACCGGAACTTCTTCCTTTGAAACGCACAAAGGCTTGCTCGCTGCAATATGCATCGCGACATCTTTTCCAACCTGCTCGTCGGCGGCACCGTAGTCGACCAAAACCCCGATTTTCGTGCCATGCAGATAGGTCGCGAGCCTGCCTTTTGTTTCATAACGCACGAAACGGCGAATCGTAATGTTTTCACCGATCTTGCCGATCAACCCCGTACGTACCGTCTCGACCATAATACCGTCGAGAGACAGAAGGGAAAGAGCGGCCACATCGGCGGGGTTTTGCTTGGCGACCAACATCGCCAATCCCTGGGCCAATCTCAGGAAATCCGCGTTCTTGGCGACGAAGTCGGTTTCGCAGTTGACCTCGACCATGGCGCCAAGCTTTGCCTCCGTCCAGACGGCGACGACGCCCTCCGCGGCAATCCGGCTCGCGGCCTTACTCGCTCTGCTGCCAAGCTTTACGCGCAGCAATTCCTCGGCGCGCACGAGATCACCGGAAGCTTCGGTAAGGGCTTTTTTGCATTCCATCATGGGTGCGTCGGTCTTCTCGCGCAACTCCTTGACCATCGCAGCGGTAATTTCCGCCATAGTGAACTCCTTCTTAGGTCCGCATAGAATTCGTGATTGTTGACTAAAAAAAAGGGGCGCTACCGCCCCATTTTTTTGGCCCCTCCAAAGTGCGCTAGGCGATTGCGCTGACCTCGACGAACTCGTCGCCACCGGCCACTGCTTCGACGACATCCGTCGCGGCGCTGTTCTTACCTTCGAGAATCGCATCGGCGATGCCCCGCGCGTATAGTCGAATGGCGCGGCTGGAATCGTCGTTACCGGGGATGACATAGGCCACGCCCTCGGGCGAATGGTTGGTGTCGACAACGCCAATAACGGGAATTCCGAGTTTGGTCGCTTCGGTCACGGCTCCTTTGTGGTAGCCGACATCAACCACGAAAATCGCATCGGGTACGCCCGTCATATCCTTGATGCCGCCAATGCTCTTCTGCAGTTTGACCACTTCGCGCTGGAAGCCCAACGCTTCCTTCTTGCTCATCCGCTCCAAACCGTTGTCCAGAAGGGTGGCTTCCATGTCCTTTAGGCGCTTGATCGATGCCTTCACAGTTTTGAAATTCGTGAGCATCCCGCCGAGCCAACGCTGATCGACAAATGGCATTCCCGCACGTTGCGCCTCTTCCGCGATGATCTCGCGCGCTTGGCGTTTTGTTCCAACAAACATGATCGTGCCGCGGTTCGCCGCGAGTCGACGCGCATACTTCAGCGCGTCGTTGTAGTTCGCCAAGGTCTTTTCGAGATTGACGATGTGGATTCGATTGCGATGGCCGAAAATGAATGGGGCCATCCGGGGATTCCAGAACCGGGTTTGGTGTCCGAAGTGCACGCCCGCCTCCAGCATTTCTCGCATTGTCACTGCCATATCTTGCTCCATGAGGGTTAGGTCTGAAGCACCGGCCGCATCGCCCCGGTAGATCCGGTGTCGACACCCTTTTTTGCCAGCGCTCGCGAATTCACTGCATGAGGTCGTTTTCGATTCGACCCGGAAGCCGGCTCGCACCGGGCCCGCCTTGGACGGGCTCCCACTCTCCCACTATCGGGACAGCCTTGAATTATAGCGTATTTCCCCCATTTTCCTCAAGTGTGCATCGTCACGGTTTGCAGTCATCTTGACGGTGACCAAGGGGCATGGAGCCTTTCCGGCGGATACCAGCGTGTCGCCGAAGGCAGCCGTTTGGG